>Ga0105044_10002773_pt1 | contig 24023 bp, 23 predicted proteins | sample MAT01_FD_78092 | JGI IMG/M metagenome (GOLD analysis project Ga0105044, IMG submission 78092) | Freshwater microbial communities from Lake Fryxell liftoff mats and glacier meltwater in Antarctica - MAT-01 | ecosystem: Environmental > Aquatic > Freshwater > Ice > Liftoff microbial mat | place...
ACGCCGGGTACGTCGCCCCACTCACACTGAGCGTCGGCTCGGCATCTCCCGGTAGAACCTGACCCGTGCCGGCAACTGCCAATGCGGGAAGCGACCGGCCGCATGCGACCGGCTGGCCCATGCCGCCTCGCGCGAACACCAGCGCGGCGTTCGACCCGCCGAATCCCAAATTCGCGCTCATCGTGGCCGGCAGATTCGCCGCGCGTTCCCCGGCTTGCACCAACTGCCCGGCCACCGCTGGTTCCGCCTCACGCAAATTCAACTGCGGCGGCAACTCGCCCGTGCGCAGCGTCTGAATCGCAAACACCGCCTCCACCGCCCCGGCCGCGCCCAGCGTGTGGCCGATGGCCGCTTTGGTGGAACTGATGCGCGGGAACCCCTCACCCTGACCCTCTCCCCGAAGAACGGGGAGAGGGGACTCGAAGTGCGTCTCCCTCGCCCCGCTTGCGGGGAGAGGGCCGGGGTGAGGGGCCTGCTGGAAAATTGTCGCATACGCCGCCGCTTCGCTCCCGTCATTGAGCGGGGTCGCGGTGCCGTGCGCGTTCACATAGCCGGGCGCCACACCGGCTTCCTGCAACGCCGTCCGGGCCGCGTTCACGAGCGTCCCGCCGGTCGGATGCGGTTGCGTCAGATGATGCAAGTCCGTCGCGTGACCATACCCGGCCAACTCGCACAAAATCCGTGCCCCGCGCGCCTGCGCGTGCGCGGCGGATTCCACCACCAAAAAAGCCGCCGCCTCGCCGAGCAACAACCCCGACCGTTGCCGGTCGAATGGCCGACACCGTTCCGTGCTCAGCGCCTGCAAACAATCGAACCCCACATAAATCAACTCGGTCAATGCCTCGTACCCGCCAGTCAACACGCACTCCGCCCGCCCGGCACGGATCAAGTCCCGCGCGTGACCGATTGCGTTGGCTCCGCTGGCGCAGGCATTGGCGATGATCGTGACCGGCCCGCGAAATCCGAGAAACTCCTGCAGATCCAACATCTGCCGTTGCGCCGAATAATGCGCCACCAGCCGGTACTGTCCCGGCCCGCGCCGTTTCGCCAACACGCCGCGCAAGAACTGTTCGCCGAGCGCCATCCCGCCACCCGTCGTGCTCACCGACACCGGCAACTCCGCAAGCACCGACCGACCCCGCTCATCAAGTAACCCGGCCTGCGCCAACGCCTCGCGCGCGGCCGGCAAGGCCAGGCGACTGCCGCGGGTGAGCCGGCGCAGTTGCTTGGCCGGCAACGGTAACTCGGGCAAGACCGCTTGCGCGCCATTCCGGCAGCGGCAGCCGGCGACGTCGAAGAGTGTGACGGGCGCGGCGGCAGCCGCGCCGGCGATCAGGCGCGACCACGTGGTCGCCAAGTCCGGCCCCAGCGGCGTGACGCAGCCGAGGCCGGTGACGACGATGGCGGACGGAAGCGTCGGGACGCCATTCATTCGTCGAGCCACAAGCTGCTGGTGACACCGCGCGGGTAGTACTTGCTGCCTTTGGCGATGCCGGCGACGATCTGGTCGCTCCAACTCCAGTAGGTATTCTCCTCGCGGAGCAGCCAGCCGACGTGCGCGGCATCGGCTTGGGCGCCGGCCTCGTTCCATGGCAGGCCGAGGATCTGGCGGTAGATGTATTGGCAGAGGTAGATTTTGCTCAACCAGGAGTTGTCGCTGGTGGAGGACATTTTCCAGCCGCCATCCGCGAACAAACAAGTGCCGGGTCGGAGCACAGCGCCGATGTGCCGGCATAACACCTCGACGAGTTTGGTGTACCGCCGATACGCGCCGGCGCAGCCGGTGAATTGCGGGAACACCAACCCTTCGATGGCCGGGATGATCAGCGACTGATTTTCTTTTTCAAACACGGCCGGGATCGTGCCGTCACTGCGGACTTTGGCGCAAATCGTCTCCGCACACCGGTCGGCTTGGGCACCGGCTTCCGTCGCGCCGAGGAGTTTTTCCAACGCGAGATACGCGGCCCAGGTTTTGACGGCGAGATACAGATTGTTGCGGGCTTGCCCGAGCGAGATGTCGAGGCTGTCGTACGTGGTGATTTCCGCGCCGCCCATGCACCGGCTGCTGTCCACGCCCATGACGCCGTCGCGCTGGGTGGGGTCGGCATCGTCGCGCTGGATCAGGCTTTGCAGACATTCTTGGAAGATGGACCGGTTTTTCTTGAACCACGTTTGGTCTTTGGTTTGCGTCACGTACACGCTGGCGCAGAGCACCCAGTTGACGAGTTGCTCGTGCGTCATGTGCGAGAAACAGTCATCCAGGCGAAACAACTCGTATGTGGAGTAGCCGGGGCGCGAGAGGGTGTTCGCGATGCCCATGTCGTGTGTGAAACTGATGCCGTACTGGTCGCGGTAAGAATACCGGCTCACGAACGTGTCGAGCGCGTTGCGGACGACCCACGGGTTTTGTTTCATCTCGTAGAACAAATGATCCACCGTCAGGTCGAAGGTGTTCATCATCCGGTACTCGCCCTCATTGACCACCCAGAACGGTTTGCCTTTGTGCTCCAACAACTGCGTGCTGCCGTAGTAGGCGCGGGTCGCGTGGATGAGTTGAAATTTCTGATCGGCCGACAACTTGGACCGGGCCACGCGGGCGTCGGCTTTCGTCGCGAGTTGTTTGAGCGCGGTGAAGTTTTTCAAGGCGAACGCCGCGACGTCCTCGAGGCGTTTGAACCAGCGCGTGTAAAGATACTTGGCGTCCAGCCCGGCGGTTACAAAACCGTCGCGATGAAAACAGATCGCAAATCGCTTCGTCACCTTTTGCCCCGCCGGCACGGTGAACGTCAGCGCGCCAACGCCGCCCAAGCCAAATACCAAATTCTCGACGAACCGCGGCGCGACGATGCTATCAATGCCGAAACCCTGCCCGGCCACGACGCCTTTGTCCGCCGACGCGATGGCGGTAATCCGTCCTTGTGCGACGCCGGCAATTTTTCCTTCCAGCCGGCGCATGCTGGAATACGGATCGTTGCCCTGATACCCGAAGAATGCCCGGCGCGGTTGCGTGCCGCGTGTGTTATCCACCGTCAACTCCGCGAGCACCGCCGGCACGAGCGCCAGTTGCAGCGCGCGGACGCTCGCCTTGCCCGGCTCGGGAATGGGCGCGACCGGTGAGTAGATCCGGAACGTCAAATCACCGGCGGTCCAGGTATCCGTGCCCAATTGATAATCGCGCCGGATCCCGGCCCGCTCGAACGGCATGAACCGTGGACCTTCGCGCGGCTTGCTGTCCGCTTTTTCGACATCGAATCGGGCGCTCTCATCCGCGCCTTGGGCGTAGAACGGCAGCGCCTCGAACACATTGGGGGTATTTGTCTCGCAGCCGATGAAAATGTTTTGGTCGGCGGGTTTGCCGAGTTCCAGTCCCAGTCCGCCTTTCGCGCCGGGATAGCCGAGGGTGAACGAAGCGAAGGCGCCCATCGGTGAGTGATGAGCGTTGAAGAAGAGATTCGGTGTCATAAGGTTTCCTATAATGAGGCCCCGCCGCCAGCGCAAGCACGGGATGCGCGGGGGTTCAGGCCATTCGTTTGAGGGCAGTGTAGTATTCCCAAAGCGGGCCGACGACACCGCGTTGGCGGAGCCGGTCGGCAAATGCCGGGAAGGACGGCGGCAGGGGGCCGACAATCCAGTTGGCGGCTTGGCATTTGAAATCTTCGAGGAGCGCGAGCAGTTCGGTGATGGGGAGCGACGCGGAAATGTAGTAGCGCGGGGAAAGTAAATCGGTGTCGGATTGGATGACGCCTTCGCGCAGGGCGCGTTCGTGGAGCGCGGTGCCGGGGAAGATGCGCATGCCGGCAAAGCCGAAGATGACCGCGCCGGTCAGTTGCCGGGAATTTGTGAACGTCTCCTGCAACGTCTCCCGGGTTTCGCCGGGACCGCCGCAGATCAGGAAGTGAGCCTGCCGGACTTTCGCGGCCTGCGCGTTGAGGGCGGATTCCCGGATGTCGGCGAAAGTGAACGATTTGCCGTACTCGCGGAGGACCGGGTCGCAAAAACTGTCGGAGCCGAACTCGACGTGCGTCAACCCGGCCCGCGCCATGAGGCGCATCAATTCGGGCGTGAGTCCGACGGGGCGCAGAAAACAGCTCCACGTGATGGTGACGCCCTGTTGCAAAATCGCCTCGCAGATTTCCGTGACGTGCGCGGTGGTGGTGTTGAAAACTGAATCGGCAATGAACACGTGTTTGACGCCACGCGCGGCAAGGTCGGCCAGTTCCGCCACGACATCCGCCGCCGGGCGACGCCGCGGTTGCCGGCCTTCAATGAGCGGATAGGTGCAGTAGCAACAATGGAGCGGACAACCGCGCTGGGTCTGGATGTTGAGCATCAAGCTGCGTTGGAGATAGAAGTCCTCCAAGGCCGGCGCGCGTTCGGCGAATGGGATGTCGCGGGGATCGAGTGGCGCGCGGGGGTTGATGGTGATGATGTTGCCGTTGCGCCAGACCAGACCCGGCACGCGACTCAATTCGTTGCCCGCGAGTAATTCGACAAACGCGCGTTCCCCTTCACCCACGACGCCGTAATTGGCGCCGGTGAGTTCCAGCAGTTTTTCTGGGTACAACGAGAACGCACTGCCGCCGAGCACCACGGGGCACTTGGTCATCGCGCGAACGCGTTGGATGATTTGGGCGGGGAGATCGAAGTAGGTTTCCTGGCTTTGATAAACGATGTCATCCACGTTCCGGCAGGAGATGCCGATGTAGTCCGGCGCGAACTCCGCAAGCACCTGTTCCAACGGCACGCCGGCGATCTGGTAATCCCACAACCGCGTTTCGTGCCCGGCCCGCCGCAACGCCGTGTCCACGTACGTCAACCCCAACGGAAACACCGGGTAGGGTTGATCGCAGCGGTTGCTGCTGATGAGGAGAACGCGTTGCGGCATGGTGATGACGTGGTTAGTGCATTTGCGCTGGCGGGACTGCCGCGACGGTCGGGGCCGGGGTTGGCGCTTTGAATTGCACACAGATAATGCCGATCGCGATGAGGGCGACGCCGGTCCATTGGACCCGGCTGAGCGGGTCGTGGAAGAGATAGAAGGCAGTGAGTTGGAGGAGGCAGAAGCCGCCGCCTTGGGCGAGGGCAAAGATGATGTTCGGGTGCTGCGCTTTCAACGCGAGCGTGAGCATGATGGTGGCGATGAAGCCCAGCACATTGCCGGCGGCGAACCACCAGAAAGCCGGCCAGCCCGCGCGTTGGCTCGCGTAACGCAGGCAGACGTTGTCGCCGACGTAGAAGACAACGAATCCGAGGATCATAAGGATGGTGAATAATTTCATATGTTTTCTCTCAACGTGCGACCGGCTGTTTCTGCAAGGTGGGCCGAGCCTCCCGGCGAGGCCACGGTAGTTGCCCCGCTCGCGGGGACGCTCGCGCCACCGGGGGAGGCCAACGGTTCTGATTCGTACAAGCTCCACCATTTGCGTTGCTGACTGTGGAACACCACCGGCCAGCGGAACCAACACGCCAACCACGCCAGCGGTCGCAACACCGCCCAGACCGGCAACACCCACGGGTGCCGGATCGGGCTGCGGACGATGGCACAAAGTAACCACGCGCACAACGATTCGCCGAGCACCACGCCGAGCGCGGCGGCCCAGTGACCGGCGAGCAGCCAGCCGCCGACCGGCAAGGTGAGCAGCAGGCCGGCAAAGCCCGCGGGACGGAGCCAGCGGACGGTTTTCTTCCAGCGCAGATAATGTTGCACCGCGTTCCGCCACGTCGTCGCGGCCGCCAGCGTTTCCAGAGTGATGTCGCTGACTTTGACCGGGGTGAGGGTGTTGCCGAGGACGAAATCATCGGCGATGCGCGCGCCGATGTCTTCCCACCGGATCCGTTGGCGAAATGTCTCCGCGCGGAACAACATCCCGGCTCCCATCGCGAATTTCACCGCGCCAAACCGTTGGCAGACGAGAATGCCGGGCAGCATTTCGACGTTCGCGAACAGCGTTTCCAACAGCGCCGGCGCGGAGTCCGACCGGCGGACGACGTAGGAAAAGGTGAGGAGTCCGCAGCCGGCAGCGGCGAATTCCGTGCGCGCGGCGTGCAGGAGATCGGGCGGGGCGAGCATGTCGGCGTCGCTCCACATCCACAGTTCGCCACGGGCGTGCGCAGCGAGGGTGTGAAACCAGGAGACTTTCGGACTGAGAAATTGCCGGGGCCGCGGCTGCACGATGGCGCGGAAGTTGGCGTGGGGATATTTTGCGCGCCACCGGTTGAGGACGGGCTGCCACAACGGCTCATCTTCGGTTTCGATGCCGAGCAACACTTCGGTGGTGGCATCGGTTTGGGCGATGAATGTTTCGACGGCGGCGGCTTCCCGAATCGCGCGGGGAGGGATGGGTTTGAAGACGGTCAACCCCTCACCCTGACCCTCTCCCCGTAAACGGGGAGAGGGGAACTGATTTAGAATCCCCTCGCCCCGTCCTGAGGGGAGAGGGTCAGGGTGAGGGGCCGGCCGTTTCCGCGACCAAACAACCCACAGCGCGAGCAGCCACCACGCGGCGGCGGCGGCGGTCCACGCGACGAGCAAGACGTTAAGAAGTGGCGGCATGAGTTGCGGCGAGTGGAGGTTCCGGGGCCAGCGAGGATGGCACAATGCGATGCCGGTACCAAGCGATGGCGGCGCGGGCACTGGTGGCGAGTGGGACGCGGGCGTGCCAGTCGAGTTCCGTCGTCGCTTTCTGAACCGCAAATGGCTGGGTGCGCAAACAATGCCACGCGGTTTCCCAACATAACCGCGAGCTGCCGGCCAGTTCGCCGATCACGCCACCGGCCAGGATGCCGCCGAGCGGGATGGAAAACCGGGGAGCGGACTGGCCGGTTTGACGGGCCAGCAATCGCAGAAAATCACCGAGCCAGATGTTGTGATTGGCCAGGATGTACCGTTCGCCGCACCGGCCGCGATCCGCGACGGCAAGGATGCCGGCGGCGAGTTCGGCAACATCCACAAAGTTCAACATCGTGCGCGCGACGAACGGGAACCGGTCCGCCAGGAAATCTGAGACGATCTGGCCGGTCGGTGTGGGCGCTTCGTCTTCCGCGCCGAGCGGACTCGTGGGGCTGGCGATCACGACGGGCAGGCCGCGCTTGGCAAATTCCAGCGCCGCCAGTTCGCCCCGCCATTTGGAGTGCCGGTAGGGCTGGCGCAGGGAGACGTGGGTGGGAAAATCGGTTTCGGTGACGGGCGTGCGATGGTTGACGAGCACGCCGGAGGAGCTGATGTGCACGAACCGTTCGACGCGGGCGTGCCACGCCGCTTGGAGGAGGTGCTGGGTGCCGGCGATGTTGGTGGCGAGCATTTCATGCCGCGCGCCCCGGCCAAACTGATACACCGCGCCGAGGTGAATCACGCTGGCAACATCGCGGCACGCGGCCGTCACCCGCGCCGGGTCGCGCAAGTCGCCGGTCACGATCTCGACAGTATCGCCGAAGAGGGTCTGGGCTGGTGCCGGTCGGCGGGTGAGCAGGCGGACACGGACACCGCGTTGGTGCAATGCGCGCACGACATAGCGACCAATAAATCCCGTGCCACCGGTGACCAGACATGTCGTTGACGCCCGCACGGCGGCACTATAAACAGGCGGTGTGAGTTTGGAAAAGGTTTTCATTTTAGTCCTGCTGCTGGCGACCGGCTGCACGTCGCTGCCCCGGACACCCCCGCCGAGTGAACGGCCGGCGTTTACGTTTCCCGCGGCCACGTTTGCGTTCGCGAATGAAACGGTGTTTGCGTATGAAGCCGGTCAGCCGGTGGCGGATACCCGCGCGGCGACGCGGCGGTATTCGCGGCGGTGCTTTGTGATGGCGGCGGCGGCGGCGCAATTTGGGAAGTTTGCGGCGTTTGACCCGCACGCTCCACCGGTGAGCCGCGAGGAATTGGCGCGGCGGGTCCGGCGGGTGGTGCGTCGGCCTTTGTGGATTCAACCGGCGGCGCCGATCCGCTTTCCCGGTTATGCCAGCTTGCGGGATTTCAGCGACCGGGAGGGCGCGTTGGTGCAGGCGAATTTGGGGCCGGGGTGGACGACGTTTTTCCTGATGCGGAAGTGGTGCATGATGTTGGTGCCGTCGGCGACGCATCAAGCGCGATTGAATCTCATCCTGCAAGAGTGGTTGCGGCACGGGGAGCCGATGGTGTTGTGGATTTACAATTTTCCGCGGATGAACGTGAATCATGCCGTGGTGGCGTATGCCCTGACGACCGAGAACGGGCGCACGCAGTATGCGGTGTATGATCCGAATTTCACCGACCGGCCGCGGCGCTTGGAGTATGACCCGGTCGCCCAGACCTTTGCATATGAGCCGACCTTCTATTTTCCAGGCGGCCCGGTGCACGTGCGGCCGGCGTACATCAGCCATTTCCAGTAAGGCGGATCAAGCCGAGGTGCCCGGCATTCGTGGCCAGGGCGGCGAGTGGGCGTGGCAGGACCGGCGTAGGCAGTCGGTCCGTCTTCTTAATCGAATCGCGGCACGCCATCCGAGCGCCGAACGGCTCTATACATCCAACACCAACACCGGCCGTGTCTGACTGTGCGAAAAAACCGACTCGGAAAAGCGCAAGGCCGCTCCGGACTTACCGGAACGGCCTTCGTGTTTTACGCTGGTGACCGGCTTACGGGACGTTGGTCACGCGGGATCGCTCCAGGGGCCGGTATGGTTGCTGCCTTTGGCGGCTGCGAAAACCATTTCCGCACGTGCCGGTGTCATGCCGCCGGATGCCGCGGTGACCCGCGTTGTGCCGGCACGGTGAGGTTTCTGTTCAGTCGTTCGGATCAGGCGAATGGAACTCGAAGTGGAGAAGCGGAACGGTCAGGCGATAACTTCCCCAGCGGGCAGCAGCGCCACCGGTGTGCTCGCGCGGCTGCGCATTCATCCGGCCACGCCGCCGGCGGAACTGCGGACGATCCACCAACGCGCGCAACACTTCACCGAACCGCTCACCGTGAAACTCGCGCGACACCGACGGCAAGGTTGCTGACATCGCCTTGGAGGCCGGTTTTCAATCCCATCCGGCGTTCTACCGGTGGTTCGGCAAACTCACCGGCCAGTCGCCGAAGGAGTACCGGCGGGGGCTCGCGCAGCCACCGATTGCGCCGAGCTTGCCGGAGAAAGCCGAGTGTCGCCAGCCACGATCTTTTTATTCGCAAACCGAAACCGGAGCTGTAAATTATCGGCCATGAGCGTCGAACAACTTGAACAATCTGTCTTGCAACTCTCGGAAGCCGAGCGTCGCCAATTTGCCGAATGGTTTTACGAACACGAGAATGAATTCGCCGGGCCAGCGGGCATTCATCCCGAGGTGCAGGCAGAAATCCTCCGCCGCCGCGCGGAAGTGGCGGCTCACCCGGAACTGCTCGAACCCGTGACCGCCGAATCGTTTGAGAAGTTAAAACGCAAACTGGCCGATGCACGCTCTGCTCAAGCATCCGCTCGTTGATGCCGACGTGGAGGCCGCCGCCGTCTGGTATGACCAGCGCGATCCCGCTGTGGCCGTGCGATTCATTGACGAGGTGCGCGACGCCATGTTTGCCGCCGCCAAGGATCCGTTGCACTTTTCCATCCGCTTTGAAGATGTCCACCGCGTCCGGTTGCGCCATTTCCCGCACAGCGCCTTTTTTCTTGTTCGCGGTCAGGCGGTTTTGATTCTCGCCGTCCTTCATGGGGCGCGGGCAGTTGAGAAGCTCGTGCTGGAAAGAAAGACCCGCGGCTAAAACCGCCGGGCGCTGGAATGGGTCAGCCGCGACCCTGACGGCAAAGTTGCCGACATCGCCTTGGAGGCCGGTTTTCAATCCCATCCGGCGTTCTACCGGCGGTTCGGCAAACTCACCGGCCAGTCGCCGAAGGAGTACCGGCGGGGGCGTCGGTAACGCTCAAGAGAGCTACCGAGCCGCGCGCGTGAGCGCGGGGCGAGGTTAGCTCCAGCGGATGGGCACGTTCCTGCGGACAGCGATCCACGCAGGATTAAGTCGGAAAAGCTACTGGCGCTTGGAGCATGACCCGGTCGCCCAGACCTTTTCGCATGAGCCGACCTTCTATTTTCAGGGCGGCCCGGCGTTCCGCGCGCCGGCGACAGTCTCGTCTTTCGGCGTTTGTTCACTTACGAACTCTGGCCTTCCTAACACGGACAAGATTGTTCGTTGCCTGAAGGAATCGATTCGGATTCTGCCATTTCAGGCTCGCTGAGCTTGTGCGGCAGCCTCGGGGCACATGCATTGCTAGTGTGCTCATGGGGGCATATGCCAAATCGCCGACTACGTCACAACCAATGTCCGCGCGTGACGATTGACTGCAATCCGCACTCACTCGTCAGCCGTCTTGCCGGGTTTATTGCCGGCTCGGCGATGCTTGCCGGCGCAGCGGTCGCGGCGACGAACGATGCGGCGGTCAGCTCGCGATCCGGGGCGGAGTTGGTGGACATGGATTTGGCGCAGTTGATCCAAATCGAGATTCCGACTGTTGTCGGGGCGTCGAAGCACGAGCAGAAGGTCACGGAGGCACCGGCCCATGTGACGATCATCACCAGCGATGATGTGAAGAAGTTCGGGTACCGGACGCTGGGCGATCTGTTGCGGTCGGTGCCGGGGTTGTACATCACGTACGACCGCAGCTACGGGTTTATCAGGGTGCGCGGGTTTAGTCGGCCGGGGGATTATGGCGGGCGGATTCTGCTGATGGTGAATGGCCACCGACTCAACGACCCGATCTACGGCAGCGCGCCGCCGGCCACCGATTTCATTCTCGATCTGGACTTGATCGACCGGGTGGAAGTGATCCGCGGGCCGGGGTCGTCGTTGGATGGGGATAACGCGTTCTGCGCGGTCATCAACGTTATCACGCGCACGGGCCGGCAGATGAACGGGCCGGAAGCGTCGGCGTCGGCCGGCAGTTTCGACACGTACCGGGGCCGGGCGACGTACGGGCAGATATTCAGCAACGGCGAGGAAGGCGTGGAGATTGCCAAGAGCCGCAATGGCCCGCGGATCGATCTCGTGCCGACCGATGTCATCATGCCTCAAATGGGCGGCAAGGAGATGGTCCAGCAGATTCAGCCGTTGTTGCCCAAAGCCAAGATCCTGTTCGTCTCCGGCTACGCCGACGACGCCCTGACGCAGCACGGCGTGCTCGAACCCGGCATCGCCTTCCTCGAAAAACCGTTCTCACCGACCCGCCTGACGTACAAAGTCCGCGAGGTGTTGGATGCGTAAATAACCCGCTGAGGAAACACAACCATGATAACACCTGATCAACCTGCCGAGACTGCAACCGCAACGGACGAATCCCTGCCAATCGAATCGTCCTCCTCGCGGGGAACGGACAAGCGGGCGCCGGTCGAGCCAGGGACTGCCGACACCCGACGCAACAGGAAGCGGAAGAGATTCTGGCTGCGACGGCTTCACGACTTTGTGTTTTTTTTGGTCATTGCCGGACTTTGTGCGCTCGGCATCGTCTCGTACCGGGCCGTTGCGGCGGCGCAACGAGCGACAGTCCGGGTCAACGCGACGCGTGATGTCCTGGAAAAGGTGCGGCAAATCCCCGGCGACCTGAGCATCGCGGAAAGCGCCGCGCGCGGGTACGCGATTACCCGCAAGCAGCCGGACCTCGCACCGTACTATCGCGCCGCGGCGGCTGCGACGGAGAACTTCAAGCAACTCAAAAGGCTCTTGGCGGATAGCCCGGACGCGAGGCCGTCAATCACCACCGTCGAACCGTTGGTGGAGCAACACCTCAAGTCGATCAAGGAGATGGTGGATCTTGGGAGTAAGCATATATTTCGTGCCGTTGGGCAAAGCAGCCTGTCCGAGAGTGCGTCGGCTGTGATGATGCAGATTCGGACGGAATTGCGGAAACTGGAGGAGCAAGAGGCCCGCACACTCCAGCAGCGTCAGGCCGCTGTGGCCGGCTTGCAGGACAAAGCGCGGCTGACGTTCATTCTCACCGGGCTGCTGGCGTGTTTATTAGTCGGCGCGGGATGCATGATCACCGTCCGCGCCGTCAGGGTCCGGCAACAGGCGGAGAGCGAGTTGGCCGGTCTGTTGGAGTCCACGCCCGACGCCATCGTGATCGTGGACAAGTCCGGCAAGATATGCATCACCAATTCACAAACGGAACAACTTTTCGGCTACCCGCGGGCGGAACTGATTGGCCAGACCATGGCAATCCTGGTTCCCGAGAGCTACCGCAGTCGACAGCAGAAGCATTATTTCGAGTACTTCAAGAACGGGCTGGAATGCGGCGGGTGCGGCACCTTGGAACTCAACGCACTGTGCAAGGATGGCCGTGAGTTGCCGGTCGAGATTGCCACCAAGCCGCTGTTGACCGACCGAGGCCTGCTGGTCACCAGCGCCATCCGCGACATCACCAAGCGCAAGCGCGTCGAGGAGCAGATCACGACATTGAACGAGGATCTCGAAAACCGCGCCGCCCAACTCGAAAACGCCAACCGCGAACTCGAAGCCTTCAGCTATTCGGTGTCCCACGATTTGCGCGCCCCACTGCAGCAGATGGACGGTTTTGCGCGGGCGCTCGCCGAGGATTACAGCAACCAACTCGACCACGACGGGCAGGATTATCTCAACCGCGTGCGTGCCGGTTGCCAGCGCATGGCGGAGCTTGTGGACGCGCTGTTGGTGCTCGCCAGGATGACCCGGGCCGAGTTGAAGCGCACGGACGTGGATCTGACCGCGCTGGCCCGTTCCGTGGTGCACGACCTGCGACAGCGGGTGCCGGATCGCCGCGTCGATTTCGTGGTCGGCGACGGCCTGCGGGCCAACTGCGACGCCCAGCTCGTGCGCGCGATCTTGGAAAACCTGTTGGGCAACGCTTGGAAATTCACCACCCGGCATGAGCGCGCCCGCATCGAGTTCGGCGCAATGCCGCAACAAAATGGCGAGCGCGTGTTCTTCGTGCGTGACGATGGCGCCGGCTTTGACATGGCACGCGCCCAGCGGTTGTTCTCCGCGTTCACGCGGCTGCACGACCAGAGCGATTTCAGCGGGACCGGTATTGGCTTGGCGACCGTTCAACGCATCGTCCACCGGCACGGCGGCAAGATTTGGGCGGAAGGCGCCGTCGAGAAGGGCGCGACGTTTTGCTGGACGCTGCCGGACCGGAAGGGGGCGCAGCAGGAGCGCAACGGCGGTAATGGCCACGGCCAACCGGCCGCGTTGCTTCAGGAACTGACCCGGAACTAAGTGCGTGTCACCATGAACCCAACACCTACTTCAACCCAAACCTCGCGAAAGCCACTGCGCCTGCTGGTGGTGGATGACTCCGAAGATGACGCCATCCTGTTGGTGCGCGAACTGCGCCGCAACGGTTTCGCCCCCGACTACGAGCGCGTCTGCAACGCCCCCGCCATGAAAGCGGCCTTGGCCCGGCAAAGCTGGCAGTTCGTGATCTCGGATTACCACATGCCGAACTTCGACCCGTTTGAGGCGCTGCGCATCCTCAAACAAACCGGGCGCGACATCCCGTTCATCCTCGTCTCCCGCGTGGTGGACGATCGGAACGCCGTGGCCGCTATGAAAGCCGGTGCGGCCGATTTCATCATGAAACAGGATCTCGTGCGGCTCGTGCCGGCCATCGAGCGCGAATTGCGCGACGCCGCCAACCGCGCCGGCCGGCGCTCGGCTGAGGACGCCTTGCGGCTGAGCGAGGAACAATTGCAGCAGGCGCAGAAACTCGAAGCCATCGGTCGCCTCGCCGGTGGCGTCGCGCACGACTTCAACAACCTTCTCACCGTGATCACCGGCTACAGCGACCGCGCCCTGCGCCAACTGGCCGCCGATCATCCCGTGCGCGTTCCAGTGGAAGAAATCCAGAAATCCGCCGAGCGGGCCACCGCGCTGACCCGGCAGTTGCTGGCGTTCAGCCGCAAACAAACGCTCCAACCCGTCGTCCTCGACTTGAACGCCGTGGTCGCCAACGTGGAGGAGATGCTCCGCCGGCTCATCGGCGAGAACATCGAGTTGCACTCCACGCTCTCGCCCAAACCCTGCGCCGTCAAAGCCGATCCCGGCCAGATCGAACAAGTCATCATGAATTTGGCCGTGAACGCCCGCGACGCCATGCCGATGGGCGGCAAACTCATTCTTGAGACCGACGTACTGACCTTGGAGAGCGCCCGCAACAGCGGACCGCACCAGTTCCTTCCGGGCGACTACGTCCGCCTCACCGTCACCGACACCGGTACCGGCATGACCGACGAGGTCAAGGCGCATCTGTTCGAGCCGTTCTTCACCACCAAAGAAGTCGGCAAAGGCACCGGCCTCGGCCTGGCCACCAGCTATGGCATCATCAAACAGAGCGGTGGCCACATCCTCGTGTACAGCGAACCCGGCCACGGTACGTGTTTCAAGATCTACCTACCGGCAGCAGAAACAATCGCTCTTCCCGCGCCCGCGCAACCTGCCGGCGCGTCCACCACCGCGACCAGCGCGCCCCCTTGCACCGAGACCATTTTACTCGTCGAGGACGAAGCGGCGTTGCGCGAACTCGCCCTCTGCGTGCTGAGCGAGTGCGGCTACAATGTGTTGGCGGCCAGCAACGGCAAGGAAGGTCTCGAAATCGCCAAGAACCGGAACGGCCACCCGATTGATCTGGTTCTCACCGATGTCATCATGCCGCAGATGGGCGGCAAGGAGATGATTGATCAGATGCGGCCGCTCCTGCCCAAGGCGAAGGTGTTGTTCGTCTCCGGCTACACTGACGACGCGCTGGCCCACCACGGCGTCCTCGAGCCCGGTATCTCCTTCCTCGAAAAACCCTTCTCACCGACCCGCCTGATCTTCAAAGTCCGCGAAGTTCTCGACGCCCATCCTGCCAGAGTGAGCTAATCCGAATTCTTGGTTTCCGCCAGCAGTCGTGGTAAGGTGCGAGCTATGTCGATGGAACCTCCCATTCAAGCCGTCCCGCGAGCCGGTAGCGAAAAACTCGTGAAGCTCACCGAAGCAGCGGGGCGCAAGATGCAGCAATTGATGCAACGGGACGGGATTGATACGGGGGCGTTGCGGGTGAAGATCATGGGGGGCGGTTGCGCGGGGTTGGAGTACAAGATGGATTTCGAGAAGCAACCGCCGACGGCCAAGGATATTCTGATTCAAAGCGCCGGGGTGCGGGTGTTGGTGGATGTGAAGTCGGCGCTGTATGTGTCCGGGTCCGAGATTGATTTTCAGGACAAGCTGATTGGCGGCGGGTTCAAGATTCACAATCCCAATGCCACGGCGACTTGTTCCTGCGGCGAGAGTTTCGCGGTCTAGGGCGCATGGTCTCCGCACGCCCTGCCGTGCGCATCCGGTGAGCCGAGCGTCCCCGCGAGGCCGGCCGCTTCCCCCCGCTCGCGGGGACGCTCGCACCACCGACCGACTCGTCATGCCGCACATTCCGTGCAGGAGACCGGCTAGCTGGACGTTTCGCGGCTATTTCCTTCCGTAGAGATTCCGCGATGCGGGCGGATGGTGAACGACCGGTGGTTACACGAGCGGGTCGCTGTCTTCTTTTTTCGGCAGGTCCCGGCAGGCATTCGTCCCGCCGATGAGGAAAATCCCGTAGCCGATCAGGTAGATCAACCACAGGTTCAGGCCTTCGATCCGCAGCAGTTTGTACACGGTGAAGATGATGGCCGCCGGGGTGACGGCGTGGAGGGCGACGCTGAGGAGTTGGGTCATGGTCAGCGGCGCGGGCAGGGACCGTTCCGCGAAAGAGGCGACGGCGGAGAACAGGTAGGCTTGCAGCAGACACGTGAGGAGTCCCAGCAAGATCAGCAGCACCCACGCGATGGGCATTCCCACCCAGAGAAATTCCCGAATGAGTTTGCGGAAATACGCGCCGTTGACGGCGCCGTCGGGGAAGCCGCGGAGCGGTTGGTGCCGGCTTTGGACGGCGGCGTTGGGCGGGTTGGTGGCGCTGACCCAGAGGGTGATGTCCGTGGCACCGACGAGCATGCCGTAGGCGGCGGCGGGATCGGCATTCGTGACGGTGCCGGTGGTGTCGAGGATGAAGCGGAAATTATTGTCGCCGGAGTAGTACGGTTGCTCGACGTCCGCGACCACCTGGCCGTCTTGGATGCGGAACGCGGGAAAATTCTGATCCACCCAGGTGGCAAACTCGTCCGTGCGTTCCAACACCCAGGGGATGAAACTGAGCATCAACACCGAGCCAAGCAGCGCGATGAGTTTGAGGAGATATTTCAGGGCACTCGAGAGCGGGACATCCCGCACCGCCCGGTAGGTGCGGAAGCCGCCGCAAAGGCTGACGACAGTGCGCAGGAAGTTCACGGTAGAGCGTGCGCGCGGCGGCGCTTGGCGGATTTGCCGAGCGTGGCGAGCGTTTCTTTCTGCAGTTTCTTGAGCTGCCCGGCAAAACCGACACGGGTGGCGGCGGGCATGCGGTCGGTAAAGAGAATGCCGTGGAGATGATCCACTTCATGTTGCAGCGCGCGGGCGAGGAGGCCGGTGCAATCGAAGGCAATCGCGTGGCCCGTGAGATCCTGCGCATGAACGGTGATCCGCGCCGCCCGGCGAATATCGGTGGAGACTTCCGGGATGCTCAGGCAACCTTCGACACCCACTTCTTCACCTTGCGGATGGGTGATTTTGGGGTTGATGAGAACGAGCGGCATGTGGGCGCTGACATCGGCGGCGAGGCCGGCGAGGAACAGACCCGCGGGCCGGTCGCTGTCACGGACATCAATCACGGCGAGTTGCACGGCCCGGCCCACTTGTTGGGCGGCGAGACCGACGCCGTTGGCGGCGTACATGGTTTCCAACATATCGGCGGCGAGTTGGCGCAACTCCGGCGTGATCTGCGTGATGCGTTGCCCTTTTTCGCGCAGGACGGGGTGGCCGTATTGTGTAATTTCGAGAATCACGCGCGGAGTATAGAACAACCTCCGCCGGTATGGTAGAACGAAGCGCAAGGAGGTGGCTGTGCCGTTGGAAGCATATTTGGTGAAGCTGGTGCATTTGCTCGTGGTGCCGTTTCGCAATCTGGACACCGTCTGGGGGATTCTGCCGGTGTACGCGACGTTGATCCTCGGGGAAATCTACGAAGGCCGGATGAATTACGGTCGCGCCGTGGTGAACGGCGTCATGATGGTGCTGGTGGGCGCGGATTGGGCGTGGCATCTGGGACGCGCGAATCATTGGGCGTACATGTTTGCCGAGATGAAGTTACCCTGGGTTGTGACGGCCTGTTGCTTGGCGCTGGGGGCGTTCACGCTGGTGCTGGGATTGCGCCGGAAAGACAAACGGCTGGCTGCCATTCTCGGCCATACCCGGTTCGCCGCGTATTTTCTGATTACGTTGTACCCGCTGCAGTCGCGATTGGTGCCGTGGAGTTCGGACGCGCTGACGGCTGTCCTGGTTTTCGCCGCACCGGCGTGGCTGCTGATCTATGCGTGCGGCCATCTGGCGCGAATGTTCCTGAAATGATAGAGTGCCTGACATGACGGCGGTTCACTTGCCTTACACGCAGGATTGTTTCGTGTGCGGCGTCCGCAATCCGCACGGGCTGCAATTGCGTTTTCGGTTTGAAAACGATGTCATCCATTCCGACTTCACCCCGCGCGCACCGCACGCCGGGTACAAAGGGATTGTGCATGGGGGGATCGTCGCGACGGCGTTGGATGAGGTGATGTTCTGGGCGGCGGCATATGTGGGCCGGAAGTTTTATGTGTCGGTGGATATGCAGGTGCGCTGGTCGCGAAAGGTGGCGGTGGGCGAACGCTATTTGCTGGTTGGCCGGTCGGTGAAGCAGCACCGCGTGTTTTTCCATACCGCCGGCGAAGTGGTGGACGCCGCCGGACAGGTGTGCGCCAGTGCGACCGGCCGGTATTACCCGTTGCCACCGGCGGAGGTGCCGCTGGGGTTGGACGATTTCTGTTTCGATCCGGCCACGCTGGCGCCACTGGATTTCTTTCCAAAACCAATGCCGTAACGTCGGAGTTGTCGTATGACAATCAAGATTACACGCGGGCTAGGCGGCCGAAAAGATGTCCTCGTGCTGGGCGTGATTGTGGTGCTGGGGATCAGCGGCGTGCTGGGCGCCCGGCAGATGCGCCACAAGATCACGGCCCCGACGGGGGTGGGCACCTCGACGTTGCCGGCGGAGGAAATCATCGCGCTAGGAGAGAAAGCGCGTGGCCCGGCGCGCGCCGTGGCGTATCACGATCGGGATGTGGCGCGGGTGGTGGCGGCGGCTGTGGCGCAGCGCCCCGACGAAACGTGGCAGTCGGTGCCCATGGGAACGATTTTTCAGGTCACCGGCGTCGTGGTGGCAGGCGAGGAAGTGTGGTTGCGAGGAATCATGCAAGGCCACCAACCCCAAGTGGCGTTACGCATCCACGCCTCCTTTCTGGCACCGTATCAACCGGTCGTCTTGGATAACCGGGTCGAGCTGGCCGATGTGCGGTTGTTGACGTTGGCGGACAGCCGCCAACGGCTGGCTCTGAATGCGTTCCTGCGCAACATCTCGGACCAGACGCTGTCGCAATGCGTGGTGACGTGCATTTTCCAGAATCAAGGAGATCGGCCGGTGGATACGCGCCGGACGGATCTGCTGGTGTTGCCACCTCGCGAACTGATCCGATTCCAATTGCCGATGACCGATAAACCGTACGCCAGCATCGCCCTGCAGATTACGTATGCCACGCCGGACGGCTTGCGAAATTACCTGCCGACCGTGGTAATCAAGAAATCAAGTCTGTGACCGCAGCAGTTGCTGAAACTGCCGCGCATCGGCCGCCATCGCTGTATTGCTGAACAGGCAGAAACCCGACGTGCGGCCGGCACACAGCGCGCGGAGCCGCTGCAGTTCCTCGCCGGTGTAGCGCCGCTGATGCCCGCGCAAACGAAAGTAACGCAATCGTCCCAGCTTGGCCGGTTCCCCCTCCAACGGATCCACCACGTGAATCAAATCCAGTTCCTCACACAATTGGGCGATCAACTCCGGCGCCCAAGCCCCCCGGGGTTCCCAACCGAACGTCAGCTTGCCACGCTTCGCCTTCTCAAAAAAACGTTTCAGCCGCGCGACATTCTCGGTGGTGGGTCGAAACCCCACAGGGCATTGGAACAGGACCAGAGCAGCGCGCAGTTCTTGGGCGACGGCGAACGTCTGATCCCACGCCCAGCGGACCGTGGGATTAAATCCGAAATCCCCACAGTGTTCGCGATCACGCGCGTCGAGCCGGGTGCGTTCGTACGTGGGGCTGTCGGCCCGGTGGGTGATGACTTGCCAGGCTTTGAGCAGGAACGTGAAGTCCGCCGGCGCAGCCGCGCGCCAGCGAGCGGCGGTTTCCAGTCGCGGGAGATTGTAGAACGAGGTATCAATCTCGACGCACGGAAACGCGGTCCAGTACTGGGCCTGCGCCATGCCGAATCCACAGCAGCCGACCTTGATGGGTGATGATTGCGAAGCCACGCGAGGGCGGATGCTAGCAGGCCGGTTGCGGCTTGCAAAGGTCGGTGAGGAACGACATACTGCGCCGGAAGTTAGGAATGTTCCGGAGCAAGCAAGCCACAGTTCGGACGGAGGACGATACCATTAGCCCGCGCGATATTTTCTTTGAATGCCCTGCCTGCAGCAAAAGCCTCGTGGTGGACGAGACCGCCGAAGGCATGATCGTGGAATGCCCGCAGTGCCACATCAATGTCATCGTGCCCCCCAAAACCGCGCAACCTTTCGCCACGCCCGAGCCGGCGGCACCGGCGCCCACGCGCGCGGAACCCCCGGCCCGGCCCCCCGCGACCGGCAGCGCCGGCACGAGTGACATTGCGGCGTTGCAGGAACGTCTCGGCGTGCTGGCCAGTCAGATGCGCGAATGGCAGACGCAATGGGTGGAAGTGTCCAACCGGGTCGCTTCCCGCATCAACGAAATCAATCGCGATCTGGTGATCCTCGCCCGGCAAGACGTGGCGCACAAGCAGATGCTCCAGGAGTGGAACCAAATCGTCGCCGACATTGCCGCCGCCGGCCAAGCCGCCGCGCGACAGACCCTGCCTAAACCACCGCAGCCGTAGCCGGCAGTGCGTTGACCGGGGTGGCGGCCAGACCTTTGATGAGGATTTTGGAATTCCGCCCGCTTTGGTCGTATTTCTCCCGTCGCGCCGGCGGCAAATCATCCGGCTGCCCTTCGCGGTATCCCAGTTTGTGCTGGAAGAACGTGAACGCCTGGGTGGAGAGACAAAAAATGTTGTCGCACCCGGCTTCGCGGGCGACGGTCTCGGCGTAGTTGGCGAGCTTGGAACCAATGCCCCGATGTTCGTGGGCCGGGCTGACTTGAAGGCAGGCGAGTTCCGCGCGCTTCAGTTCTCGCGTGGGTTGCACCTGGCAGACGCCGACGATGTTCCCGTCAATTTCAAAGACGTAGAACTCGCTGATGTTTTTCTCAACGCCTTTGCGGGTGCGCTTGAGCAGTTGATCGCCCTGAATCGCCGGCTTGATCAGACTCATGATGTGCCGGATATCCTTGCGCATCGCGGGCCGGATGGCCTGATATTCGTTGGCGTAAATGAGCGTGCCGATGCCCTCGTTGGAGAACACTTCCGCGAGCAAGCCGTCATCCACTTCGCCGCTGATGACGTGCACCCGCGCCACGCCGCCCTGACAAGCTTGCAGTGCGTGCCGGGCTTTGGAGAGCATATCGGGTGTGAATTTTTCAGGCGCGGTTTTCAACGCGTGTTCCAATTCGCGCACCGGCATCTGGGAAACCAGCTTGCCGTCAAATTCCAAGCCGTTGCGCGTGGCGATGAACATGAGTTTCACCGCGCCGAGTTCGCGCGCGACCTCCACCGCCACGGCGTCGGAGTTCAGCCGGTAGGTGTTGCCATTGCCATCGAATCCGACGGGCGGGATGACCGGCACTACGCCTTTGGCGAGCAGCGTGCGCAACAACTCCACATCCACTTGATGGACTTTGCCGGTGTGCTGGTAGTCCACCCCTTTGATGATGCCGAGCGGGACCGCTTCGACGCTGTTGGTGTGCGCGGCGCGGAGGTTGTTGAGCGACAGACCTTCGAGAATTTCGTGCGTCACGCCGTTGGCGGCCATGATGACGATGCGCAACGTGGCGGCGTCCGTAATGCCGGTGCCATCCCAGTTGGTGATCGGCTCATGCAATTTATCGGCGAGCGATTGAATTTGATTGCCAGCGCCGTGCACCAGCACGATGTGGATGTTTAGACTGCGCAAGACGGCAATATCCAGCAGGATGTTGCCGAAATTGTCGTCAGCGACAATGGCGCCATCAATCGCGATGATGAACACCTTCTCGCGAAACTGAGGGATGTAATGAAGAATGCCGCGCAGATCAGTCGGTTTCATGAAGACGTGGGGAAATTATACGCCGGCACTGGGGAAGTTTTCAACAGGGGATTTCAGCGGAACAACCGCCAGGCCAGTAGCGCGGAAAAAAACAGCAGCACCACGCCACAACTGCGGATCAGCCGCGTCAACACCTGCGGCGAGATGCGCCGGTGCGCCCGCGAGACAAAATAGGCCAGCAACAAGAACCAGATCGTGCCGCCGGCAAATATGCCCAACAAACAGGCGGACCGGCTCTGCCAACTCGGTTGCACCCACTCATGCGCGAACAGCAACGTCACCAACGTCGCCCACAACACAATCAGCAACAGGTTGGAGATGGTCAGCGCGAAGCCGAGCAGGAAATCCCGCGGATGATGCCAGCGTTTCTCCACCTTGTCGGCAATGGCGGCGCTGGATGCGAGTTTTTCCGGTCGGTAAAACAAATACCGCACACCCACGCCGACCATGACCGCCAACGCCACAAACCGAAACAACGTCACGAAGTGTGGGCGTTCGACCAGCGAAGAATGGCCGGCCAACATGATGGCGGCGTACAACGCCTCGCCGAGAACCCCGCCCAAGCCCACGACAAAGGCGGCGCGGAACCCTTTTTGCAGGGCGGTATTGATCACCGTCAGACTCAGCGGCCCAATGGGGACGGACACGACCAAACCGCAGAGGATTCCCACCCCGAACGACGTGATCAAATTGGCAAACGCGGTTTCCACTACGCGTCCGGCGATTCCTCGTCCGATTCAATCTCCTGCCGCCAGCGTTTACTGATCCACGGTCGAACCAACCCATACAACAGATACACCACGAACAAGGCGGCCAGCGTCACTTCAAAATGCGAAATCAACAGCAGCACCGCCAACACGGCCACCGCCAACGCCGCCACGCCGCGCTGCATGGTCCACTCCACATTCTTGAAACTCGGATAGCGAACATTGCTGACCATCAAAATCGCCAACAACACCATCAACCCCATCAGGACCCACCGCTCCGGGCCCAACTCCCGTTTATGACCAGCCATCCACATCATGAACAATGTCATGCTCACCACCAGCGCCGCCGCGGAGGGAATCGGAAACCCGATAAATTCACCCTTCTCTTTGGAGCTACCCACTTGCGTGAGCACATTGAATCGCGCCAGTCGAATTCCCCCACAAACCAAATACATCGCCGCGATCAACCACCCGGTGCGCTCAAATTGATACAACACGACTTGAAACACCAAAAACGCCGGCGCGACGCCAAAACTCACAATGTCCGCCAACGAATCAAATTCCCGGCCAAACGGCGATTCCTTCCGCGCAATCCGCGCGACCCGGCCATCAAAGAAATCACAAGCAAACGCCCCCAAGATCAGCCGAATCGCCATCTTGATCGGCTCGAAATCCGCCCCCGGCTGGTACTTGAAAATCCACGTCAGCGCAAAAAAACCGCAGGCGAGATTGCCGGCCGTAAACAAGTTCGGCAGCAGATAGATTTTAATCTTATCCGCCTCTTCCTGGGTTTTATCTTCTTCGGGCAACAATCGTCTCCCCTCCTTTCGCAACGTCACCGATCTTCACCAGAATCTCGGTTCCCGCCGGCAACGACAACTCCACCCGCGAACCAAATCGGATCATGCCAAGATGCTCGCCTTTGGCCAAGGTGTCACCTTCCACCTTCCACGCGACAATCCGCCGCGCAATCAACCCGGCAATCTGCCGCACCGTCACTTGAAACCCATCCGCCCCGGTAATCACCACCACGCGATTTTCGTTCTCGACGGAACACTTGGGATTGCGCACGTCCAGAAACTTGCCGGGATGATATGACACCGCCGTAATCCGTCCGGCCACCGGCGCACGCTGGGTGTGGACGTTGAATACCGACAAGAAAATCGCCACCATCGGTCCGGTGGGTGTGGTCCGAATCTCCACCACCTTGCCATCCGCCGCCGAAACAATCGCTTGAGGATCCGCCGGGATCACCCGTTCCGGATCGCGAAAAAAGGAAATCGTGAACGCCAATAACAGACCCGGCACCACCATGGCCGGCACCCACCACAGACCGGCGGCCACACTCAGTCCGACGAGGATGAGGATCGGCCATTTGCCTTCGAGTAGCGTTTGCGCGCGGAACATATACCTCCGCTCGCTATCTTACCGGATTGCACGTCGTTGCAAATCGAATTCTTTTTACCGGCTGGCCGCCGCATCACGGCACCAGCCGAACCCGATAGTACCGCCGCACAAAATTAGCTCCGCCCACGTCTGTGTATGGCACTGCCAGCCCGGTGCCCAGAACTTCACCCGGGAGGTCACTCCAACTGCCCGCCTGCAGGACGGATGTGGATTGCACCCGATATTTCTTGCCGGCGACCGTGCGAAAACTGAGCACGACGTTGCTGCCCTGCACTTGCATGCTGGTGATGGTGAAGTAGCTCGTCGGATTGTTCGAGTCCGTGCCCGCTGCCATCTCTGCACTGTTACTCACTCCGTCCCCATCGGTGTCAACCTGGTTGACCGCGATGATGATGGTCGTGCTCGCCGACAGACTCCCGTCCGACACCGCAAACGTGACGTTGTAACTGCCAGACTGTGTGAGACTCGGCGTCCAACTGAATGTCCGGGTGCTGGCATTGAAACTGGCACCGCTCGGCAAACCGCTCGCTGAGTAGGTCAGCGTGCCTCCGTCGGGGTCGCTGCCGGTCACGGTGAAACTTAACGCGCTATTCT
>Ga0105044_10002774_pt1 | contig 24023 bp, 25 predicted proteins | sample MAT01_FD_78092 | JGI IMG/M metagenome (GOLD analysis project Ga0105044, IMG submission 78092) | Freshwater microbial communities from Lake Fryxell liftoff mats and glacier meltwater in Antarctica - MAT-01 | ecosystem: Environmental > Aquatic > Freshwater > Ice > Liftoff microbial mat | place...
CTTCGAGCTGGACGCACCTATCGCGTGATCAACGTTCAGGGTCAAGTGGTTTTCTCGCACACTGCATCGTTTGATGGCGAGATCCTTTCCACCATGTCCCTTCCCAATGGCTTCTATCTGCTCACGGACGGTGTACGCACTACTCCGTTAACGAAGTAGCGCATTCCACTCGATCGACATGCGGAACCACCGTGGCGGCATCGAGACCCAACCTGTTTCGATATAAGATGTGTTCCAGAGGTTCGTTGCCTCTGCCATGATTCTGAAATCACCAAACACACGTACAAGTCGAATGTCGCCAATGCCATTCAACGTTGCAGAGTTATAGCGCTGGAGTGCGCGAATGATAAACGATCCTCTGATCTCCAACGGGAAGTCGATTGTGTAGTCTGCGATACCCTGCCACTTCAACTGATCCATGACGTACCGAGTGTTGACCGTCTCGGTGAGCGCTATGTGGTTGTACACTGCGGAAAGATGAAGGCCAAAAAACGTTCCGCCAATTTCAACTCCGTTCACGGTAACCTGCGTGATGTTCTCTGCTTTGTATGGCAAGCCCACACCTTGATAGGCATAGTCGATCATGTTTTGGCCATCACGATGGTACAGTGCCCCGCGAAGAAGCACGTTTCCGACCATCCATTCCGACCCCAGTTCACCGGTGATCGCTGTTTCGGGCAACAGTGTGGGGCTTCCCACATACGTGGGACCTGGATAGTACAACTCGGTGTACGTCGGCACTCGATAGCTTCGATTCACAGTCACAAATACTTTGCCATCCGACGTTGGTCGGTAGGAAACATCTGCTCCCCAGCCAATTCCGGGCGCCCGATCAGAGTACATTGTGTTGCTCACTCCTGCGGCAAACAGCCAATCGTTATTGATCGCATACGAATGCTCCAAGCTCAACCCACCACGAAGTCGATCGTGGATTCCCAGCGCCGTGCTAAGAATATCATCGTGACCACCTTCAACACCAATCGTTGTTGTCCCAATCTCCCACACATGCGAAAGCAATGCAAGGCCTGTGAGTGTATGGGTAGTGTGGATGTTTTGGTAGAATGTTGGCGTGTCTTTTTTCAAACGAAAATCGTCGGTGTTCACGCGGTACAGTCCGCGCACCGTGAGAGTTGTTGCCGTATCAAGTAGCGTCGTCGTCGACCCAGATGCATGCCACGTGGTTGTGTGTTCCCATTGTTGCGGAAACAACGGACTTGGCACATAGTAGCCGTAGGCATCGAATGCGCGATCTGAAAATCCCACTTGCCACTGTGCCGTTGTTGCGTTCACGTCTACGTTGCCAGAGTACATCGCGCTCATGAGCGTCGCTGCTGTGCCTGGCTGGTAGCCGGGTGTTGACATGTACTGCACACCTGTTCGGTGATACACATCGCCTGTGGTGGAGGTGGCGTACGCTCTTCCATCGATAAACCCGAAGTCGCCACCGGTGAACTGCAGCTTGAGTTGTGGCTCTCCACCGCGGCGTGTGATAATGTTGATGGCGCCATCAAGGGCACCGGGTCCGTAGAGTCGAGTGGTCCCACCTTTCACCACTTCGATGCGTTCTATCTCTTCGGGCATGATGGGAAGGTTCAAGGAATGGTGGCCTGTTTGCACGTCATTCATTCGCATACCATCTACGAGAACAGCAGTTTGTTCGAACGATCCGCCGCGCATGGACACGTCGGCTTGGATACCATACGGTCCGCGCTGCCGAAGATCGACGCCTGGCACGTACATCAACGCATCGCTCATGCTTCGAATGGGCATCAAGGACAGCTTCTTCTGCGTGATCACATCAACCGTCCGCGGAATCTGCGCTAGCGGAATGGAAACGCGGGCTGCGCTGATCACCACGGTCTTTGACTGTACGGTGTCTTTTTCATCGGCATAGGCATAGCTCGACATGGCCAGTGCGAACAGGCCAGCAAGGACGAAACGATTCATAGGGTTAGTATCTCAAGATCCACGCAAAGATCAGTGGAGCCACGATCGTTGCATCCGATTCAACAATAAATTTTGGTGTTGCAATGTCGAGCTTGCCCCACGTGATCTTCTCGTTCGGCACTGCACCAGAGTACGATCCGTAGGACGTGGTGCTGTCTGAGATCTGGCAGAAATACGACCAAAATGGAACGTCGTGCATTTTCATGTCTTGGTACAACATTGGTACAACGCAAATCGGGAAATCGCCGGCGATTCCGCCGCCGATCTGGAAGAAGCCTACGCCTTTCCCAGATGAGTTTTTTGTGTACCAGTCTGCGAGCCACGTCATGTATTCGATACCACTTTTGATGGTGCTTGGCTGCAGTTCACCCTTGATACAGTACGAAGCAAAGATGTTGCCCATCGTTGAATCTTCCCAGCCCGGGACGATGATCGGCAGGTTTCGTTCGGCAGCAGCGATCATCCAAGAATTCTTTGGATCGATCTCGTAGTATTGTTCAAGGTCGCCGCTGAGCAGCATTTGATACATGTATTCATGCGGAAGAAAACGCTTCCCTTCGTCTTGAGCACCCTTCCAGCGTTTAAAAATGTGCTTCTGGAGTCGGCGGAATGCCTCTTCTTCGGGAATGCACGTATCGGTAACGCGGTTAAATCCTTGTTCGAGCAGATCCCATTCGTCTTGCGGACTCAGATCGCGATAGTGCGGAACGCGCTTGTAGTGCGAATGCGCCACCAAATTCATGATGTCCTCTTCAAGGTTCGCACCAGTACACGAGATGATGTCGATCTTCCCCTGACGGATCATTTCGGCTAGGGTCTTTCCGAGCTCTGCGGTACTCATGGCACCTGCCAGAGTGACCATCATTTTTCCGCCCTCGGCCAAATGTTGCTCGTAGCCTTTCGCGGCATCCATGAGAGATGCGGCATTGAAATGAAGGAAGTTTGATTCGATGAATTTCGAGATCGGGCCACGGTCCATATTGTCTCCAATATATTGAGTGCGCGAAATTACGCTCTATCTTCGCATATGCAGCAGAACAAAGCGCTTACCACGAGCATGATCATCTTAACGGCAATCGTCGTGATGGTTGTGCTGTACATTCTAAGTGGGATCTTGATTCCATTCATCGTAGCGGGGTTGCTTTCCATCCTCTACAAGCCATTAATCGACCAGTTGCGGCGGTGGCACATTCCATTGGCCGTTTGCCTGTTGATCGTCCTCATCATCACCGCAGGTGCTCTTTGGAGCATGTACCTTGTAGCGTCGTTGGGCGTGACGAGTGCCATCGAGAAGGCTCCGGTGTATTCTGAACGGTTTTCGGTACTGATGCAAGAGTTCGATGCCTTTATGCGACGGACCTCCATTCAATTCTACGGTCGGTCTGGTGCGATCAAACTCGACTCCCTCGTGAGCACCGGCTCCATCGTTTCTGTGATGTCGCAGTTCTTAGGCGGCGCACTCGCGTTTGTTGGTGACAGCGTTCTGGTGTTGCTGTTCCTTGTCTTTTTGATCATGGGCGGCAATACGTTCGCAGACAAACTGCTCGCCATATTCAAGCATTCCGAACATTTCTCCGTGGCTGTGGTGATCGAGAACGTCAATCTGCGCGTACGACGGTACTTGGGTGTAAAAACCCTCCTCAATCTATTTGTGGGGCTGGTCACGTGGATAACTCTGTCGATTTTCGGAGTTGATTTTGCAGAGGTCTTTGGCCTCATGTCCTTCCTCTTGCTCTACATTCCCAACGTCGGGTCATTCTTTGCAACCGTCCTTCCCGCCTTAGTCACCCTCGTCCAATTTGGTTCTGCGTCCTATGCTTTGATCGTTACGATCACGCTCATCGTTGAATTCAATATTATTGGGAACCTGATCGAGCCAAAGGTGTTGGGACAGAGCCTCGACCTGAGTCCGGTACTCGTTCTCTTCAGTTTGTTGTTCTGGGGCTTTATGTGGGGTCCGCTTGGAATGATCCTTTCCGTGCCGATGATGGCCATTCTCAAAACCATCTTCGAAGCAATTCCTGCTACGGTTCCCCTTGCCGTTCTGATGAGTAACAGGGCTCCTGCCACGACGTGATGTATTTTGCCACATGACCTTCGAACTACGATCTGTGACTGTTCAGTACGATGCCGTTCCGGCCCTCCAGAACGTTTCGTGTGTGATCCCATCCGGTGCGGTGATCATTCTAACAGGCCCCACCGGGGCAGGAAAGACCACCTTCTTACAGCTTCTGTACGCAGCAGCCTTACCCACGAGTGGAGAGGTCTTCGTGAATGGCGAGAGTACGCGCGCTATGAAGCGGATAAACATCGCCGCACTACGCAGGCGTATCGGCATCGTGGAGCAAGACTGCAGACTCATGCGTGATTACACGGTCTTTGAGAACGTGATGATGGCACTCGCACTGCGAGGCATGGGAAAAGACGAGGCAACGGCGGAGTGTTTGCGGGTTCTGGCCGACCTTAATATTTCCTACGTTCGGCATAAGTATCCACGACAGCTCAGTGGCGGCGAGCGCCACCTTGTGGCGCTTGCGCGTGCTGTGGCTGTAGACCCAGACGTGATCATCGCCGATGAGCCAACAGGAACGTTGGACGAAGTCACCTCGTCTGCAGTCGCACAAGCACTTGTGTTCATTGCGGCGCGAGGCGTAGGCGTTATCCTGTCTACGCATAGCACATCCCTCCCTGCCGCCTTCCCTCTAGCGGGATCGTTCACCATTGCAGACGGAATACTGTCCATTCAAACTATGGTGACCCCATCATGACGCGAATCGCCCTCGTTGGATACGGAGCAATGGGTCACGAACTCGAGCGCCTTGCACCTGACTACGGATGCGAAGTTGTTCGTGTTTTTGACGATGCTTCTCCGGTACGTCCCACATCGCCGGCAGACTTTGATGTTGCCATTGATTTTTCACAACCCGACGCCGTGATTCCAACCGTTCAAGCCCTATGCGCCCTCAAGCGCAACGTGGTGGTGGGCACGACGGGATGGCTCGACGAACGTACGATCATCGAGCAATGCTGTCACGACAATGGTATCGGTCTGGTCTACGGCTCCAATTGCTCGGTGGGTGTACAGATATTCTACCATCTTGTGCGCGAAGCTTCGTTTTATGCAGAGCGTGAAACCAACTACGATGTGATGGTCCATGAGTGGCATCATAAGCGCAAGAAGGACAGTCCGAGCGGAACGGCTCTAAAGGCCGCATCTATCGTGATCGACGAGGTGACGCGGAAGAACCACATTGCGATCGATGCGCAGACGTCTCCCATTGATCCTCAGGCTCTTCATGTTACCTCTACACGTGGTGGCGAAATCGTAGGTACACATCAAGTAACACTCGACTCACTCTTCGATTCTATCGAAATCACACATCGAGCAAAGAATCGGAGTGGTTTTGCGATTGGTGCATTGCTCGCTGCACGATGGGTGGTCGATAAACGTGGTGTCTTTGACTTTACCGCCATGTTCACAGACATCATGAGCAAAGCACATGAATAGTATCCTCCTTGCCACCTTACTTCTCCTTGCATTTCAACTGACGGCCAGACAGGATGAACGACCAACGTTGCGGTTCACACCTCCTGCGATCACCGTCCGTGCAGACTCATCCGGGTTTGTGGTGGGCAAAGTAGAATTCGTGAATACAAGCGGTGGCATCCTCACGATCTCGAGCGTCAATGGTTCATGTGGTTGTGCAACGGCATCGGTGCAGCGCAACAACATCCAACCTATGGCACTGGGAGAGATCAGGTTTGGGATCAATACGCATGCATTCAAAGACTCGGTGAACAACGTCGACTACACCGTAACCTCGAACGCGTTGAACGGCACGGTCGTCTATCGAGTTGTTGTTCTCAAAACCATCCCAAAGCAATGAACTACTGGCTCGTAAAATCGGAACCCCACGTGTATTCGTGGGACACGTTTGTGTCCGACAAACAAACCTATTGGGACGGCGTACGCAACTATCAAGCGCGCAACAATCTGCAAGCCATGGCCAAAGGCGACGCCGTATTGTTCTATCATTCCGGTGACGAACGAAGCGTGATCGGAACTGCAAGTGTGACGAAGACAGCATATCAAGACCCTACCACCAATGAAGTAGCTTGGGTGGTGGTCGATCTCAAGGCGGGCAAGAAGCTCAAACGTTCTGTCAGCCTCGCCCAAGTCAAGGCGCATCCCGCCATGACCAACGTTGGCCTGATTAAGCAAGGCAGACTGAGCGTGATCGCTCTGACAGAGGCCGAGCACACGCTTATCGTAGAACTCGGCTCATAGCCTGCACACCGAATCGATATACTCCTGAGTTCCGCCCTACAGAGCATCAGTTGCTGGCGCTACACTCACGATTGCCTGTTATTACGAAACCACTCAAATGACCATGAGCTGCGTGCATGAGCGGCGCATGTAGCTCCAATGGCGTGGTGATACAACATCGCGGAATTATGTCTGGCGTGGCTGAGGAAGGTGGCAAGGTGGAAGAGATCTCCGTGATTCCACAACCTTCACATGATGTTGTAGCTCTGCAATGGCAGTAGAAAGGCACAGAATCTGCCCGTGTGGACGTTTTCGGCGCTCAAGGCCGTACGTGCTCTCTGCCTTCGATCAAGCCAACACGGCGTCGCATTCGCTCTTGCTGAATGTTCAAGCATTTCCTGTTTGCACCAACACGGCCCGAATAGCATCTGGGGCGTCTTCGGTAGCAGTTCCGACTATCGTCACTCGGTAGCAAACAAAAAGGGCTCGCAATTGCGAGCCCTTTTTTGTGTGATCTGCGGTTTGGATTAGCGCTGGAGAGCTTTGCGAAGGAAGTCTACGTCTTGACGGACCTTCTTGTCGGTATCCAAATAGTTCAAGATCGTCTGGCAGGAGTGCAACACCGTAGTGTGGTCTCTACCACCAAAGTGCATTCCAATGCTCTTCAACGACATTTGAGTGAGCTGCTTTGCCAAATACATACACATTTGGCGTGCGAGTACAACCTCGTGCTTTCGCGTCTTCGCCGAAAGCAACGTTATGTCCTGACTGTAGTAGGCACTCACCTCTTGCTTGATGTCGTCGATCGTCAGCGTGCGCGAGCTCGGTGAATTCGTGACGCCACGCACAACTTCTTTCGCAAGGTCCAGGGAAAGTTCCCGGTTGTCGAGGGTGACCTTTGCAAGGAGCGAGATCAAGCAACCTTCAAGTTCACGAACGCTGCTATTCACGTGTCGTGCAACGTATTCCAACACGTCGCCCGGCATATCCATCCCCTCTTCCAGACTCTTTTGTTGCAGGATGGCCATACGAGTTTCGAAGTCCGGCATCGAGATGTCGGCCGTCAATCCCCATTGGAAGCGCGAGATCAACCGTTCGTCTACATCGGCCAAGTCCTTTGGCTGCTTATCCGACGTCAGAATCAGTTGCTTACCGGACTGGTGCAGAGCGTTGAATGTGTGGAAGAACATATCCTGCGTCTTTTCCTTGCCACCAAGGAACTGGATATCGTCTACAATCAGCACATCCACGCCACGGTAGAAGTTCGTGAAGTCTGCCACTTTTCCTGTCTGGATCGCATTGATATACTCCATCGTGAACTTCTCGGAGTTCGTGTACAGCACCTTCGCATTGCGGTTCCGTTGCAGAACACGATTTCCAATGGCTTGAACCAAGTGCGTTTTACCCAAGCCCGTTGGTCCGTAGATCACAAGTGGATTGTAGCGGGTCTTTCCGGGATTGTCTGCAACAGACATCCCTGCCGCCGTTGCTAACTGATTGTTCTCGCCGCGAATGAAGTTCTCGAACGTATAGCGCGGGTTGAAGAACGATGGGAAGTGCGTGCTGGGGCGTTCCGTTGGTTGTTCACCAAACGGGAGCGCAGATTGGGCTTGTTGTTTTCGGAAGGCTGGCAAATTGATGGTCTTCCTTGCAATGTCTTGGTCGCCAGTGCCCATCACCACCTGAAACTGAAGCTTAGCCTTGGGGCCAAGCACCTTCTGCATGGTCTTCTGGAGCAGCGAGGAATAGTGTTCTTCCATCCATTCGTAGAAGAACTGACTTGGTACTTCTACGGTGAGAGTTGTTCCATCCCACGCAGAAGCACGCATTTGATCGAACCATGTCTTGAAGACCTGGGCCGATACATTGTCCCGGATGATATCCAGGCATTTACTCCAGAGCATTTCGGCATCGCTGCCGGTAGCTCCTCGAGAGCTTCGATCCATTGCTTCAACAGTCGTGGTTGGAACGGCTTGGTCAGTCGTCGAAAACAAATTAAGCGTATCGGTTTTTTTCACCTAAAAGACCTTTTGCTTGGCATGAGCCGTCGAACATTCATTGTGCTATCCCGATCATGTGTCCCTCGTGATCGGGTTGCAAATTTGAGCTGTGGATAACAGATTCTACAAGGATAAAATGTGTCGATGTGAAAATAATTTGCTTGCATTTCACATCGCCATTGCAAGGTGATGAAAAGTGTAATCCTTAGACGATGGGGGCGACATCTGTGCGTATTTTCGTGACGCATGAGTGACAGCCCATCCCCAGAACAGTCCGGTCGTGAATTGAGCTTCTTCGGTCATCTCGAAGAACTCCGGTCGCGCCTTTTCCGTTCCGTCATCGGAATACTCCTCGGATGTGTGGTAGCAGGCATCTACCGTGAATGGATCATGAACGAGATCCTCCTGAAACCTGCCATTCAGTATCACATTTCCCTTCAGAACATCGAGCCGTTTGGTCAGGCCTTCTTGTACTTCAAGGTCATCCTCACCATCGGCCTTATCATCTCCTCGCCCTGGATTCTGTTCCAAATCTGGAGTTTTGTGGCTCCCGGACTCTATCATCACGAGCGTTCGTGGGCACGTTGGATCACCCTGTTCACTTCGCTTTGCTTCCTATCGGGAGTGGCTTTTGCCTATTTCCTGCTCATTCCAAGCATGATGAACTATATCAAGCAGGTGAGCAATCCAAACATTCACGACAATATCACCACAAGTTCGTACTTCTCGTTCTTCGTGAATATGATTTTGGCGGCCGGCCTGATCTTTGAACTTCCAATGGTCACATGGGTGTTAGCAAGGATTGGTATGGTGTCGCCGAAACTTATGTCGACGTATCGCCGCCATTCCATCATCGTCATTCTGATCATCGCAGCCATTGTTACTCCTTCTCCCGATCCCGTCTCGCAGCTCATGGTGGCCGTGCCATTGTATGTGTTGTACGAGATTAGCGTTGTGATCGCCAGACTCGCCTACAAGAAGCGCGACTAAGTTCCTACGTACCTCATGACAACAGCCTCCCTTCACGATATCAGCGCCCCTATCGCAACGCACCTGCAGTCGTTCGAAGACTACATGCGCGATCAAATGCGCACGAAGGCGGCACTGCTTGACACTGTCATCCGCTACATCGTGAAGCAACGCGGCAAGCGTGTTCGACCGATGCTGGTCTTCCTTTCTGCCGGAATGTGCGGCGGTATCGGAGATCGCTCCTACGCGGGCGCAGCGATGGTGGAACTCCTCCATACAGCCACGCTGGTGCACGACGATGTTGTGGACCAAGCAGAAGAACGGCGTGGCATTGCAAGTATCAATGCCGTATGGAAGAACAAAATCGCCGTCCTCGTGGGCGACTACCTCCTCTCCCGCGGCTTGCTCATTGCCGTGAACAACGGAGAATTCGACTATTTGAAGATCACCTCCGATGCGGTTCGCCGCATGAGCGAGGGCGAGCTTTTGCAGATCCAAAAGAGCCGTCAAAAGCACATTGATGAAGAAACATACTTCCGCATCATTTCCGACAAAACAGCATCGCTGATTAGCACATGCTGTGAAGTGGGCGCGGTGAGTGCCGGCGTGAGTGCCGAAGACCGACTTCGCATGCGCAACTATGGAGAAATGGTGGGCTTGGCCTTCCAGATTCGCGACGATGTGCTAGACTACACGAGCAGGAGTAGCATCCTTGGTAAGCCTGTTGGAAACGATCTGAAGGACCAAAAGATCACGCTTCCATTGATCTATGCCTGTAAGGCGGCGGGGCCGAAGGAGGCGCGGCGCATTATTGGCATGGTAAAGGGCAGAAAGCCAACCGCCGCACAGATCAAAGAAGTGATTGCCTTTGTCGAGGAGCATGGCGGTATCCGTGATGCGCATGCCAAAGCCATGGAAATCAAAGAACAGGCCCTTGCCTACCTTACTTCCTTCCCTGAATCGTCATACAAATCGGCGCTGACCGATTTTGCTAACTTTGCCGTGACGCGCACGAAGTAATACCGTGTTCCACAGGAGTACCCGTTTATGACCACAATGAATACTCGCTCGTTCTCGAGCGTTGTTTCTGCTGATGTTCTACGCACCTATGTTCAACGCGTCTACGCGTGGATGGTAGGGGGCTTGGCGCTCACGGCCGTCACGGCTATGGGCGTTGCATCATCGCCTGACCTTTTGCAGCTTTTCTTAGGCACACCTCTTCGGTATGTTGTTCTTTTTGGACCCTTGGTACTGGTGTGGTTTTTAGCTGCCCGTATCGACACTCTAAAACCTTCTACAGCTGCCACGCTGTTTTTGGTCTACTCGATGGCCGTTGGCATCATGTTGTCCAGCATCTTCATTGCGTATAAGCTAGGAAGCATTGCCCAAGTATTCTTCATTGCCGCTGGTATGTATGCCGGCGCTGCTGTGTATGGCTATACAACGAAGCGCGACCTCACATCGATGGGCAGCTTTCTGGCCATGGGCGTGATAGGCTTGGTCCTTGCCATGATCGTGAACATGTTCCTAGGAAGTGGTCCACTCGATTTTGCCATAAGCATTATCGGTGTTGCGATCTTCACTGGTTTAACAGCATGGGACATGCAGCGCATCAAGGAACAAGCAGTGGTGATGTACTCAGGGGATGCGAACGCTGCAAAGCGCACCATCCTGAGCGCCCTCGGACTCTATCTGAACTTCATCAACTTGTTCCTCTTCTTGCTCCGACTCCTTGGCAACCGCCGCTAACACTCACGCCGTCTCGGCCTCCTTCGCTCGCGAAGCACACCGCCTTGTAGAGGCGGGTCGCGCACCAGAAGCCGTCCAACTCTGTGCACAGGGCATTCAAGCCTATCCGGATTACTGCACTGGCTACCTCGTCATGGCCGCCGCCTATGAATCGGCAGGGTTGGTGCATGACCAAGCTGTGATGATGCAGGAATACAGTAGGCGAGTGAGAAGTCAAGTGAGAAGTGAGAAACGAGAAGTGACGAGTGAAGTGAGAAGTGAGAAGGGACAAGTGAGAAGTCAAGTGAGAAGTGACGAGCGAGAAGTGACGAGTCAAGTGAGAAGTGAGAAGGGACAAGTGAGAAGTCAAGTGAGAAGTGACGAGCGAGAAGTGACGAGTGAAGTGAGAAGTGACGAGCGAGAAGTGACGAGTGAAGTGAGAAGTGACGAGCGAGAAGTGACGAGTGAAGTGAGAAGTGACGAACGAGAAGTGGCGGGTGAAGTGAGAAGTGACGAGCGAGAAGTGACGAGTGAAGTGAGAAGTGACGAGCGAGGTTTTTTCAGTCCACTCCAAGTCATACATTCGATGCCGGCAGATGAAGAGCGAAAGATTCGGAGCACGTCGGTGCGACTTATCCCGGGCCTTGAATACACATCTCTGCGATTCGAGGGGATGAAGATGCGCGGCGTGCGTGTGATTCAAAATCTCGCAGAGCCGCCGTCCTTCCGCGACTTTCATGTTCAACCTCGCCGATCTTTACTTCGTAGTATCGATGGCTCGTCGGTCGCATCTCGCAAACGTCCACTGTCACTCGAAGAGCTAGCGATACGTCTCGAAAAGGTTCGTATGCCGCGAAGCGGCGATGTGAACGACCCCCCCTCTTCCCCTCCGCCTTCCCAATCACTTTCTGCTCCTTTGCCAGTGATCACCGAGACACTCGCAAAGATCTATGCGGCACAAGGCTCCTACGAAATGGCCATCGAAGCCTATCGCATTTTGCAGCAGCGATTTCCCGAAAAGGCAGCGCAATTCGCAACAACAATCGAAGAGCTTCGCTCTAAACTATAGGTGCTGATCGCCCGCTACATCCTGCGTGCCCATATCGGCCCGTTCCTTTTCGGAACGCTCACCATTATCATGCTGTTCCTGCTGCAATACATGATGCGGTTCGTAGACGAGCTTGCAAGCAAGGGACTTGGCGGATGGGTGATCACACAATTCATTTTGCTGAACCTGTCGTGGATCGTTGTACTTGCGGTGCCGATAGGGGTGTTGTTCTCTACGCTCATGGCGTTTGGTGCAATGTCTGCCAACAACGAAGTAACCGTCTTCAAGGCCAGTGGTGTTGGGCTTTTTCAGATGATGCGACCCGTCATGCTCTTTGGCATTGTGCTATGGGCATTTACGTTTTGGTTCACCGACAATGTCTTGCCAGATTCGAATCTGCAATTGAGCACACTTGGACGCGATATCTCGCGTACCAAGCCAACATTTGCGATCGACGAAGGAGAGTTCACAACAGCGGTCGATGGATTCACGATCCTGGCACGCAGCGTAGACTCCAATGGCGTACTGTATGGCGTAACGATCTACGATCACTCACGTCCGGAACGCAGCAACATCGTGAATGCCGACACTGCGAGACTCGCGTTTACGCCTTCAGCGTCGCACTTAATCATGCAGTTGTTTCACGGAGAGATCCATCAGCAGAGTCGATTGAAACCGAATGACTATAGGCTCATCTCGTTCGACAGGCATCAGATCTCGATGTCGGCAGATAGATTCTTCTTTCAACAATCAGATGCAAGTGGATCGTCGCGTAGTGATCGCGAAATGCGAATTAGCGACATGCGCGTGATCGTCGACCGTGCGAACGAATACAAGGAGCAGGCAAGTCATCGCATCGACTCGCTCGTTCACGACCACGTTGTCTACCTGGCGGCGGCGGCGAAGACTTCTGTAGCACATACGTCATCCTTTGATTCTACAAATGCGGTGTCGAATGCACAGGCTCGCGTGTCGTTCATTCGATCGCAAATCGAGTCGGAATCCTACCGTAGAACAGCCGAGCGCGACAACGCACGGCGCTACGAAGTGGAGATCCAAAAGAAGTACGCCATCCCATTCGCTTGCATGCTGTTTGTGTTCGTTGGATGTCCGCTCGGCATCATTACACGCGGTGGCAACTTCGGCATCAGTGCCGGTGTGTCGCTTATCTTCTATGTTGTGTATTGGGCCACACTTATAGGTGGCGAAAAACTTGCCGACCGAGATCTATTCTCCCCCATGCTCGCCATGTGGCTTGGCAACATCATCCTTGCCGTGGTGGGCATCTTGGTGTCGATCAAGGTGAACTACGAAACCACGCCGATTAGGGCAGTGATGCTGTGGCTGCAGAGGAAGCGGAAGTGAGAAGACTTCGTGCGACACTAAGACGTGCAAACGTGGAATTTGTTCACATTACCACACCAATCCATCTAACGCGCTCTTTGCTCTGGCGAATGCTTGATCTACGGTGGCGCCTGTGGCAGTAAGGTGACCCATTTTGCGACCGATTCTGGCGTCCTTCTTTCCATACAAATGCAGCGACACACCTTCGATCTTGAGTGCATCTACCACGCTGTCGGGAATACCGCTGCCACTGCGTTCACCAAGAATGTTAATCATGCATGCGGCAGGAACGCGCATGTTTGGTGATCCGAGTGGGGCATTGACGACGGCACGGACGCAGTTCTCGTACTGCGATGTGTGGCACGCCTCGATGGTGTAATGTCCGGAGTTGTGCGGACGTGGTGCAATCTCGTTAAAGAGAATCTGGTTGTCGTTCGTGAGGAACATCTCAATACCGAACACTCCAACACCTTCAATGGTCTCTACACATTGCAAAGCGATGCGCTGCGCATGTTGTTGGAGTTCTTCTTCGATGGGGGCAGGAGCAAGGACCGACACACAGATATGTCCCTGTTGTATGGTTTGAACGCACGGATAGACCGCCGTCTCTCCTCTGCGATTGCGAGCAACCATCACGGCGAGTTCCTTCGTGAAGGTCACGAACGATTCTGCAAGGAGCGGACGTGGCTCTTCACCTTCCATGAACCGACGCCACACCATGTCGATCTCCGTGTCGCGCTTGATCGTCACGTTGCCATATCCATCGTAGCCATACTTGCGCGTCTTGGCTACAAACGGATATCCATGGTGCGCACCGAAGTCGAAGAGGTCTTGCTTCGTGTTGATCTCTGCAAAGAGTGCCATTGAAATTCCAACAGCCGCAAACGTTTGCTTTTGCGTGTACTTGTCTTGCACGAGGCGCATGGTTGCGGGCGACGGCCATACGAGGCGCTTCTCGGCGATCACATCCAGAATGTGCGGATCGATGAATTCGTTTTCGAGCGTGATGATATCAGAGGCGTCGATGAATTGTCCGAGTTGCCCTGCATCCTTCCAGCCTTCCGAGAACTCAAGCTTCGTCATCACACCGGCTGGTGAGTTCTCTCCGTGTTCAATCACCGCAACGCGCATTCCCAGTTGCAGCGCCGCTTGCGCCATCATCTTCGCAAGTTGGCCTCCACCAAGGAGTCCAAGCACAAACGATTCTGCGGGACGATAGATGGACGGCAGCATTATACTTCCTCGAGAACCACCACTGCAACGGCAACGGTGCTGGTATGACTTAATGTAACGTGGATCTTGAATCCATCCCACCGTTCCTTCATGGCGTTGAAGAGTTCGATCACAGGCTTTCCACTTGGCTCGTTGCGAATGCCAACGTCCTTGAAGGCAAAGCCTTCGCGCATGCCGGTGCCGATGGCCTTGGAGAAGGCTTCCTTGGCAGCAAAGCGTGCAGCGTAATGCAAGTGACGGGTTTCGCCAAATCGTTCACAGTACTCGATTTCGAGCGGTGTGAAGACGCGCTTTCCAAAACGATCTCCGTACTCTTCGAATGAGTGACGGATCCGACCTACATCCGTGACGTCTACGCCAGTGCCTATGATCATTGCGATGCCATTTGTTCTTCAAACAACAGATACGCACGAATGAGTTCGTCGAGATCTCCATTCATCACAGCATGAATATCTGTGATCTTCGTTTCGGTACGATGATCGTTCACCATCGTGTACGGCTGGAACACATAGGAGCGGATCTGCGATCCCCACTCGATGCGCTTCTTCGTTCCTTCGATAACAGCTTTCGCAGCTTCTTCTTCTTCGAGTCGTTTCTGATAGAGGCGACTCTTCAACATCTTCATCGCATACTCGCGGTTGAGCAATTGCGAGCGCTCTTTTTGACATGCCACGACGATGCCCGACGGGACGTGACGTAGTCGCACAGCCGTTTCCACCTTGTTCACGTTCTGTCCGCCCTTACCACCCGAACGGAACGTATCCATTTCCACGTCGGCAGGATTCACTACAATCTCGATTGCATCATCCACTTCCGGATACACGAACACGGATGCAAAAGAGGTATGGCGGCGAGCATTCGAATCGTACGGACTAATGCGCACAAGACGGTGCACACCGTTCTCTGCCTTCAAGTAGCCATATGCATACTTGCCCTTGATCTCGAGCGTACAGCTCTTGATGCCGGCCACTTCGCCTTCTTGTTCATCGGCGAGGTAGATCTCGTAGTTGTGCTGCTCAGCCCATCGTGTGTACATACGCATGAGCATCTGTGCCCAGTCTTGCGCTTCGGTACCGCCGGCGCCAGCGTTGATCGTGAGGATGCAGTTACGTTGGTCGTCCGGACCCGACAAGATCTTGCGTAGTTCAAGTTCGTCAACAGCCTTTTGACTTTTTCCGAGTTCACCAATCACGTCTGCTTCCATGGTGGGATCGTCTGCCTCTTCGGCAAGCTCGATCAAGGCAATCACATCGTCAACAGCTTGCCCTGCCGCCATCCATGTTTCCACCCAATCCTTAAGGGTGGCAGTATCCTGCATCATCTTCTGAGCTTTTTGTTGGTCTTCCCAAAAATCGGGCGCCTGACTCAGCATCTCTCGTTCCGCTATTTCGTCGCGCTTACGATCGATGTCAAAGGAACCTCCGCAATTGCTCAACGCGTTCGCGGAGCTCGTTCACTTGGGTCTTCTGGGGTTCAAACATGATCTATACCGTATGGTCTGTGGTGGAGTCGGATGTACACCACAAAACTACGGATTTGGCACTACAGAAGCGGGGAACTGATGCCGATGGACCAACCGAACGTACCTATCTGAGTGGCGTACGGGCCAACCGGCCAGAGAACGTCTACACGCAAGTACAGCAAGTCGCTGATAAAACTCGGAATACGTGCCAGCGCCACACCCGCCTCTGTATACCACTGCTGCGAATACGCGGCCGCATTGAAAATCCCGATTAGGTCGGGTCCGCGCTTGTTGAACGTTGGCAATCCAACGATCCGCCACCACATATCGCTAAAGTTATGCTCTGTGTGTACTGCAACGTATTGCGACCCAATTAGTGCATTGATGGGAACGGTGGCAAGGTCTGTGGCCACACCAAAAACGGGAAAGCGTTTCATTGCATAAAAGCGATACTGTGCCGGCGTGCTGTTTGACGACCAACCAGCATGCACGTCGATGTCGAGCGTCATGGGTCGGTATCCCGTTGTAAACGTAGGGATCGTGCTCCCGATGTTCGCCTCTACCGTTGAGAATGCTTGTTGCGATGTATGCTCCAGCCCGTACTGACCCGTGATGCTTCCACGCACTGGCCAACCGCTGCCCATGATGTTATCCATCAGTGTTGGCTGGCCCACTGCAATAGTTGCAGAAAGCAAGGAGTAGTTGCCGGGATCGGCCGACAGAACGGAACGGTTCGGCGGGTACAAAACGCTCGCTGGTACCACTCGCGCCTGCGTGTAGAGCACGGATCCCGTCAACCGGCCGCTAATGTACTGCATGCCAGCATCGAAGCCGTCCTGTCGGAAGAAGTCATAATAACTCGCGAACAAAAGGTTGGTAAGATTGAGTGTCTCGAACCGCCTCGAAATGGATCGGGATTCTTGGAGGGAGCTGTACTGCGAGAATACAGCAGTAGAGAATTGGAGTTTGACATTGCCCGTTTCGATGGCATTCCACGTGAGTGATGTCTTGCCGCCCTTCGTCCCTTGCTGTCCAAAGGCCGCCATCCCTTTCACCGAAAACCTATCGAACGAAAGACCAACCTCTGCACCGAACATTGCACCAGTAAGCGGCGTTCTGTTCACGTACGGGTTAATCGAGAATCCGAGCCCTCCGAACGATCCCTTGCCTACGGCAAACGACGTGTCGGCAGGCTGCTTTGCTTCCTCTGCCGTGATACTGTCTTGTTCATGATACACTTGTTTTTCTTCGTCTGATTGTTCTGCGAACGCGTGTTGATCCCAGAATTCGGGCTTCGCTGAGTCGACGTCCGGAGCAACGGTCATGTTTGAATTCGTCACTTCAGCAGTGGTTTGTGCCGAGCTGCCTTGTGTGCTCATACTTACCGAGATCGTTGTGGGAGCTTCGGGTGCAAGTAAGGAATCGGCAATGGGCTTGTTCACGAGCACGTCGCTCACAAACGTATTAGCAACAACACTTGCTTTCACATTCAATAGTCCGGCGACCACCGTCACCTCTACGCCTGCCGACACTTGCTGATACGTTGGTACCCATACACTGTCGCTCACACGATCGTAATGCTGCTCGTACCGCAGGTTTTTCAAGAACGGAAAAGCTGTTTCCTCTGTGGGTGCAAACTTGGCGTCGATGATCTGATACGTTCCCTCTACGATTACAAGTGTACCCTCAAAGCCAGGAAAGATGCGGGCCTTGGGCTCAAAGGCAATCTCGTAGACTATTTGTTCTCCGAGTGACTTCTTCGAGAGAATGGTGTACGTGTACTCATCGAGGGCGTCTGAACCAAGTGGTGTGATGAGCGTAGTGTTGAGGATCTCGACTTCATCCTGCGTGAAGTCAAAGAAGTCGTCAAACACCGCAAGATTGTTCGCTGCACCAATGTTTTTCGTCTGTCTGCGCTGCAATAACACAACGTGCTTTTTACGTGTTGGCTGACGTACTTCATAGATCTTGGAGAACGTCTCCATAATGGTGCTACGATCTTCGTTGCTCACGCCACGCAAGTCAAGATCCATGCGAAGCTTCGAATACGTTGAGCTCTCGAGCGTTGTGATGCGCGCCGCGTTCTCGTTCTTTCGCGCCACGGCACGTCGTATCACTTCCTCTGCATTGATATCGCCCACTACCGTTACACTATGCTTGAGAACCGACTGCATTGGAAGGCGAACGTCGATACTCGTGTGCGCCGGCGTGAGCTTCAGCACTCGCTCTCCATAACCAACACTTCGAACGCTGATCGTATACGAGGCGGTTGGTAACGGGAGGCGGAATGTGCCACCAGATCTGCTATACGTACCTGCGTTCCCACCTTGCACGCGAATAGACGCACCGTTGATTGGCTCGCCTGTTGCACTGTCCTTGACCACCCCCGACCATACTGTTTGCTGCGCTAGACCTTGACTATGCGCCAGGAGTATGAAGGCGGCAAGGAGGAAGGGTGCGGTGCGTTGATGCATGGTTCTACCTGATGATCACGAAGGGAATACAAATGGCGGTTGCTGTAGGCGCGGGGCGGACTACTACGGTATACCGTCCAGCGGGTTGCAGTGAACAATCGAAGTCTTGCAATTCGCCAATCGAAGTGCGAGCGACAACACTACCACGACTATCCACAATATCTGCAATGGCCTCCGGTTGAGTTGCTATGGGCGCATGCAACGTGATCGCTCCACTGGATGGATTGGGATACACGGTCCACGTGTTGGCCGTTGCCGCAACGTCTTCTACAGAGACCAACGATGAACCGTACTCGGCGGCCCCAACACTCCGCTCTGTCTTGTAGGCATAGCCATAGTAATCCACGATGGGATCGTTGGTCTTGAGGCCAACTGCAATAGCCGGACTTGATGGAGTGAGGTGCAGGTCTCGAGCGGCCCCATCAACGAACATTTGCGTGGTTGCAGTCACAATCGTAGGATTGAGTTCCTTGATCTTATCGAGTGCCGGAGTATCCCAGTACGGTCCGGTGAACGTTGGATTGGTGGTGCTATAGTACATGTTGTTCGCCATGATCACGGCACCAAATGGCATTGTGCTTCCATTGATGTACTGACTCGCTGCACCAAAGGCAAAGATGTTGTTCACCACGTAATTGCCTGTTGATGCGGGATAGAGCGTACTTGTTGTCAGGAATCGAATGGTGGACTGTCCGCATTCATAGAAGGTATTGTTTACAACCTGACAGTTCACTGCCGACGAGAGAGCCAGACCTCGATACCCACCAATAACAAGGTTGGCGTAGAACTTAAGGTCACGCACTTCGGCTGTAGATCCAGCGCAGTAAAACTCCGGACTCGTATCGCCTCCAAATTCAAATGCAACCCAAGGCGATCGTGATGCATTCAAAAAGATATTGCGCTCCATGGTGATAAGGCTGGCACCACCTTTAATGTGTCCGCCTGTTTGACAGTTCTCAACGCGATTCCCAGAGATCACTCCGAAGTGACACGTATTAAAGTCAAACGCGCCGGATGCAAGGTCTTTAAACACGCAGTTGCTCACTTGGAACGAGTCCACGCCCGCAAACTTGAACACGGCAAAAACCGTATCCGTCGTATTCATGAACGAACAACTATCTACCACAATCTGTGTGCACTGAGTGGCACAGCTCCCGCCGTTGTCCATCAAGAACAGACGTCCGGGGAAAGCGGCACTTGCCCTAAAGGCAAGTCCTTCGATCTTGATGAAGTTCACTTTGCTGAGTTGCCACATACCATTGATGATCACGGCATCGTTTTCGAATCGTTTGATCACGATCCATTTGTTCGGAGCCCCTTTGACCGATTCAATGAATTGGTATGCTGAGTACGTCCCTGCATGCAGCGCTATCGTGTCGCCCGGTCGTACGGCCACAGCAGCCGCTTGCACGTTCGTATACGATTGCGAAGGACCCACGTGAAGGGTGGTGGCTATCATCGGAACAGAACTCCACAAGAGCACTGCTGTGAAGATCATGGTTCTTACTATCATTACTCGGCCTTTGTCGTATTGTGTTCGATTTTCCAACCAACTGCACCTTGCAACTCGTATCGCATCGTGATACCGATCATCAAGGCAGTCATCCGTTCAAGTGTTCTGCTCAATATAAGTCCGCCCACATACCAAGCTCGAAATCCGATTGCGCTGATGATGTCTTCTACAACCTGTGCTGCTTCTCGATCGTCCGAGGCCACAAAGGTATCGAATCGAACATGGGGCTCAAAAAGTGCAGCGGCGCCAATCGTATTCAGCGCCTTCACAATTCTTGCGTCGGGCATGTGTTGTACCAGCATTTCTGCCGAGCTGGTGTTGTGCGGGGTAACAACATCGTCGAGAGTTCTCGTAAGCGGGTTCGACATGCTGATCACGATCCGCCGATGAACGCTCGACCCCAATTCATGTGCAATGGCCTGCTCTGACTCATACGGTACGGCGAGAATGATCACGTCCGATGAGCACACCTGATGAAGGTCTATGGGCGCGTAAAGGTCGAAGCCGAACACATTAAACCCAGCATCTGCAAAACGGGTCTTCAGGCCTGAGCCCATAGTACCGCTCGCACCGATGATAGAGATGGTTGGAAGCATAGTCTTGGTATTTTGTGGAACTGCAATCTAGGGGTCATCAATGAATCAACATCAACACATCCTTGCCGCCTTTCTGTTCCTTACGGGTTTGCTTCCGTGCCTAGCGCAGGAGAATCCAACGTTTAGTGAGCATATCGCGCCGATCATCTACTCGAAGTGCACGTCGTGCCATCGTGCTGGAGAGATCGCGCCGTTCCCACTCGTAACCTATGCCGATGTGGCGCAACGCTCGCTCACCATTGCGTACGTGACGCAAATGCGCACGATGCCGCCGTGGAAGCCTGTGCACGGATATGGCGAGTTTTTGGGTGACCGATCGCTTACGGATGATCAGATTGCATTGATTGGTCGCTGGGTGAAGAACGGTGCGCAGGAAGGCGATGCGTCGAAAACCCCGCCCCCTCCCACCTTCCCTTCGGGTTCGCAGCTTGGCGTACCAGATCTGGTACTTCAGATGAGCGAGCAGTGGAACATCGAAGACAATTTCAAAGACGTGTATCGCTATTTCGTGATCCCGACGAATGTCGTAGGAACGCGTCCCGTTGCGGCACTAGAGTTCCGTCCGGGTAATCCCAAGGTTGTCCACCACGTATTGTACTTCCAAGACACAAGTGGCATAGCACGCATCAAGGACGCTGCAGATCCGCAAGCAGGCTATAGCGGTTTTGGTGACCCCGGGTTCGAAACTGTCTCGTCGTTCCTTGGATGGGTTCCAGGTGCCCAGCAGCGTTTCTACCCGCCAACCATTGGTGCAACAATGTACAAGGGATCTGACCTTGTGTTGCAGATTCACTACGCTCCGAGCGACACGAAGGAGACCGATCGATCTTCGGTGAACGTGTTCTTCCAGAAAAACACAGAGATTCGTGAGATTCAGCAGTTGCAACTTTCTCCGTTGCAGCTACCAAAGGGTCAGTCATTTGTCATTCCTGCGAATACGAAAAGAACCTTTGCAACGCAGTTCACCATCCCTCTCAACGTCAGCATCCTGGGCGTTGCGCCGCATATGCACTTACTTGGCCGGACCGCGCATGCGTATGCGGTAACGCCAACGAAAGACACCATCGAACTTGTAAAGGTTGACGATTGGGACTTCCATTGGCAGGGTGGCTATGCATTCAAAAACATGGTACGTGTGCCAAAGGGATCTGTGCTGCATTATGATGCAGAGTTCGATAACACGGTCGACAACCCTGTGAATCCGAGCGACCCTCCAAAGCTTGTGCGCTGGGGCGAAAGCACTACCGATGAAATGCTGCTGTGCTACTTCTTCTGGTTGCCCTATCAAACTGGTGACGAGACCATGGCGATGGAAACAACAACAAGTGTTGCCAACGACAACGCCGCTGCAGTACCTGCAGTGTTGGCGCCGAATCCCGCACACGGTGGAACGCAACTCACCTTCGTGGTTGGTATGCCAACGCGTGTGACTATCGACGTGGTAGATGCGATGGGTTCTGTGATTGCCGACGTTGCTACGAATACATTGTTCGAGTCAGGTCAGCACATACTCCCCATCAATGCCCATGCATTTGCACGTGGCGCTTACTTTGTTCGAATGCGTATGAATGGCAGCATCACGTCTGTGCCACTCATGATCGACTGATCACATTCGGTCGCCGAACACGGCTGAACCAACGCGTACCATCGTCGATCCTTCGGCGATGGCCCACTCGAGGTCTCCACTCATTCCCATCGATAGCTCAACGGCCGTTGCAGGCACTCTTCCGCCTGCAATGGCCGTATCTCGTATCGAGCGTAGCAATGCGAAGCATGCGCGCACGGTTGGCTCGTCTTCTGTGTTGGCGCCAATCGTCATAAAGCCGGTGACGTAGAGGTTCGGTGTAAGGCTCAAGGCGGCAAGGATCGAATCAACGTCGTGCGGATCGCATCCCGCCTTACTGCCTTCTCCGCTCGTATTCACTTCCACCATCACGTCGAGCACGATGTTGCGTTTCGCAGCTTCTTGTTGAAGTGCGGTGATGAGCGACGGTCTATCCACAGATTGAACGCACGTCGCGAACGAAAGTGCATCCTTGACTTTGTTCGTTTGCAGATGACCTATAAAGTGCCACTCTGCATTGGCGTCTCGCAGCGCCTCATACTTCGGAAGCGCTTCCTGTACACGGTTCTCACCAAAGAGGTGGGCACCGAGCGCATGCACGTCGCGCAATACTGCGGGCGACACTGTTTTCGTCGCTAACAGAAGTCGTACACTTTGTGGGTCTCGGCCGCTCGTCACACATGCATCGTGCATGCGTTGGAGAATGTGGTGGTAGGATGCAGAGAGCATGTACAAAACTACATGAGATGCAGGTGCGATGAACGCATCTACATTGCGCAACATCGAGTGTGCATAGGTGTATGGCCTAGAGAAAACTGACTTCGAACAGAAGCCACCAACGCAATCTGCTCCGCCTGTGCAGTTCGCAGAGCATAGCGAATACCCGGACCCGCGCATTGTTGACGACATCGGAGATCTGCTCGCAGATCCCACATTGATGAGAGCAACAGGCAACGAGATCATCAAGAGCCTCTTGGAATTCATCGACGGCGCGAAGTCGTAAGAGGATGCTCTCTCGGGCCTCGCTTCTGTATATCCGAAGATGGGCATCGATGCGCTCGAGAACATGCAGACGATAGCGAGCAAAGCCGCTACTGCCGTAGGACGGACACATGCAGCAGAATGAATCTAACTCCATAAGCAAGTCAAAGCAGATCCTCCGTGCGTTCGACCTTCCTCCAGTGGAAGCCATCAAGCTCCTGAAGGAACTCGGTGTAGATACATCAGGCAACTGGGACGAGACGATGAGCGGTACAGGAGCGCGTGGCTTTGTTATCTCACGAGTTGTTGCTGCTGACGTTCTGCAAGACATGAAAGACGAACTCGAACGTGCACTCGAGGGAGGCACTTCGTTCCAAGAAATCAAGAAGAAGACGCGTGCTCTGCTCGCACGTCGCGGATGGAGCGGTGAAGACGCTAGTGAAGAATCTGGACAAACGGCTGATCTCACACCTGCTTGGAGATTGGAGCTTATCTATCGGCAGAATCTACAAACGTCGATGAATGCAGGGCGACGTATCTGTCAACTAGAAACGATCAATAAAGGACCGTACCTCGAATACTCGTGCATAACCGACAAGCGCCAGGAATAAAATTGTCGCGTTGTTTGTGTTTATGATAGGCGGCATAGTCGTCTGTCTGCAAGTATCCGCAGAAGTTCTCTAGGAGTTCACGGCAGTGGACCCCGACGCGGTCCTTCCGGTAGTCGAAGTACACCGTCCTTTCCAGCCGTGCATTCTGCCGGTAGTCCGGTACATGATGCAGGTGCTTATCGATGATCAACGTCGTCAGCAGTTCGACGCCTGCCATGCTCCTTGACGGTCTTCTTGCGCTCGAAGGCAATCTTGATGCGTGCCATATCGACGACGGCAGCGACCA
>Ga0105044_10002775_pt1 | contig 24014 bp, 19 predicted proteins | sample MAT01_FD_78092 | JGI IMG/M metagenome (GOLD analysis project Ga0105044, IMG submission 78092) | Freshwater microbial communities from Lake Fryxell liftoff mats and glacier meltwater in Antarctica - MAT-01 | ecosystem: Environmental > Aquatic > Freshwater > Ice > Liftoff microbial mat | place...
GCGCGCCTGTGGAACGCGGCGGTTGCGCTAGGTGTTTCGCCGGCGCGTCTCGTGCGCAATGCGGACAGCGTCAGTGTTTGTCTCAGCAAAGGGTTGGCCGCACCGGTCGGTTCGGTGGTGGTGGGCGATGCGCCCTTTATCCAGCGCGCGCGCCGTATGCGCAAGGTGGTGGGCGGCGGTCTGCGCCAAGCGGGTATCTTGGCTGCGGCGGGCATTGTGGCCGTGAATGACATGGTCGAACGCCTGACCGATGATCACGCCAATGCCAAACGCTTGGCCGAAGGCTTGGCACAGCTGGATGGCATTGCGATTGATCCGGCTGCTACCGAAACCAATCTGGTTTTCTTTGAATTAACGCGGGATGATATGACGCCTGCCGACTTGGTCAATGGTCTGGCTGCACAGGGCGTCAAGCTCAATGCGTCCGGTGGTCGCCGTTTGCGCGCTGTGCTCAATTATCATGTCACCGCCGAGGATATTGATCGCGTGCTCGTTGCCTTCCGCACGGCGCTGCAAGCCGGTGCGCAATTGAATGGCAAAAAGGTAGTCGCCTACGGCTAAGCTAAGGGCATATTCGGGGAAAGTGCCCACCTTGGCTGCTTCGCCAAGATTTCTGGCCTCTCCCCGAATGCTTTTCATCGGCTATTGGATGTTGGCACTTGGATCGTAAGCCGATAGTCGCCATGTGGATGAACAGTAACGCGCAGGTCGGACAGCTTTGCCGCCACGGCGTTCGCGCGTTGCAACTCCTCTGTTGGATTGGTAGACGCGATGGCAATGACCTGGGCCCCCGCGGCCAGACCGGCTTCAATCCCTGCCGGGGCATCTTCGATCACAACACAGCGCTGGGGGGGCAACTCCAGGCGGGCCGCTGCCAGTAAATAGGGGTCGGGACTGGGTTTGCCTCGTTGTACATCATCGCCAGTGACAAAGATCTGGGGAAAGGGTAGACCCGCATGGGTGAGGCGGGCACTGGCAACCGCCAATGGCCCCGATGTTGCAATGGCCCAATGCGTGGCGGGTAGGCGGGTGAGCAGGTGTTGCGCGCCGGGGTAGACCTGTAATCCCTCGCGATCCGCGGCTTCGGCAGCCGCCACAATGCGCGCCTCGGCCGACGTGTCTAAGTGGGGCGCGACCAGTTGAATAATCTCAAACGCGCGCCGACCGTGCCAAACATCGATAATAGCTTGCATGTTGATCTGGTTGTGCGCGGCCCACAACTGCCACTGCCGTTCGATTACTTGCATGGAATCGACCAAGACACCATCGAGATCGAACAGAATCGCGTCACAATGAAATTCGTACATAAATAGATCCTACCTGTCCTTGCTCCGGTTGAAAATCTCGCCTATTTGGGCAAGTATACCACAGGTAAGCCTACAGCTTTCGACTGTCAGTCGATGGTAAACTTAGCCATCTAGAATTCTGGAACGAACCTTGGTATAATCAGGGTTATCGTGCGATAACGTACCTATGATACGCTTCGCACTCCATCCAATCGTGCTATTGTGATAAATTGCTCGAAACCTGATTGGCTCCAACTTCTATGCTCTATAAAGGTGTTAAACGGCCGCAAGATGCCTTGTGGCGGGTTGTGCTGGTTTTGCGGAAGCGTGAAACCTGGTTGGTCTTATTGGGATTCATTGGCATTAGCCTCTTTTTCTGGCTGATTAGCGAACCCCTGCTATACATTATGCAGCAGGGCGATGTGGCGCGCATATGGATCAGGAGCTTTGGTGCTTGGGCGCCGGTGGCCTATATTGCCCTCTTTGCCTTGCAGATCATAGTTGCGCCGCTACCGGGTCAATTTATGGGCATCATGGGTGGCTATGTTTTCGGCTTTCTGCTTGGCTCGCTCTATAGTATTATTGGCTTAACGATTGGCGCTGGTCTCGTCCTGGTGATCGCGCGGCGCTATGGGCGGCCCCTGTTGGAACGCTTTTTCGCGCGCGACCAACTCAAGCGCTGGGAACGCAAACTCTATATGCGTTCGCCGATCAATTGGGGGTTGCTCTTCCTTTTTCCCGTCCCAGATTTTGTCTTCTATCTAGCTGGATTGAGTAGTGTTGCCTTGTCACGCCTGCTGCCCGCGGTAATTATTGGGCGCGGCTTGGGGCTGATCTTTGCCAATTCGGTGGGCGGACTCACCGCCCATCTACCGCCAGAATGGGTAGCCGCTAAATGGGCGGTGCTTGCCATTTTGGGCTTTTTGCTTTATTGGCACGAACGTCGGTTGCGGCTTTACTTGTTACTGGGCGTGCGCTATGTAAAAACAACATGGCGACGTTGGGCGCGCCAACGCCAACTATCTGCATGACACACCTATCGCCACTACGTGATATCACCCTACCTATGCCCGTCATTGGGCTTGGCTTGGCCGCGCTGGGGCGACCTGGCTATATTACCTTGGGACATGGCGATGACCTAGGTCACAGCTATCAGGTGGATGCCATGGCACAGCACGCCTTTGCAATGTTGGATGCCGCTTGGGCCAATGGCATCCGCTATTTTGATGCGGCACGTTCCTATGGTCGCGCCGAAGAATTTCTGGGGAGTTGGTTGCGTGCGCGCGCCATCGATCCGCAGACGGTGACGGTTGGCTCGAAGTGGGGCTATACCTATACTGCCGATTGGCAAGTCGCGGCCACACAACACGAGATCAAAGATCATTCGCTACCCCTATTGCAGCGTCAATGGCAGGAGAGCCAGCACCATCTGGCCGGCTACCTGCGGCTATATCAAATTCATTCGGCTACCCTCGAAAGCGACGTGCTGACCAATGCGGCTGTGCTAAGCGAACTTGCCCTGCGCAAAGCGCAGGGGGTGGCAATTGGTCTCTCATTAAGTGGACCGCAACAGGCGGCAACTTTGGCCAAGGCACTCGATAGCACAGTAGATGGCGTGCGTTTGTTTGATGCTGTGCAAGCAACCTGGAATCTGTTGGAGTCCTCTGCGGAGACCATGCTGCGCGAAGCCCATACACTGGGCCTGGCTGTGATTGTCAAAGAAGCGCTCGCTAATGGGCGACTGACTGTGCGCAACCAAGCCCCGGATTTTGCCGCCAAGTTGAGGCAATTACAAAAAGAAGCGGCCCGTTTATCCACCACTGTTGATGCGCTGGCACTGGCCGCTGTCTTGGCACAACCTTGGGCAAGCGTAGTGCTCAGTGGCGCAGTGACGGTGGCACAGGTGCGCGCCAATGTTGCCGCAACTGTGGTTGCCTGGGATGCCGAAGCTGCCGCTGCCCTCTTGCCATTGCGCGAAGCTCCCGCACGCTACTGGCACACACGCAGCCAACTCCCATGGAATTGACGCAGCATGTAAAGCAAGGATCAAAAAGGCGCTAGGGATTATACCCCTAGCGCCTTTTGCTTTATATTGAGTAGCGCCACAAGTACCATTTTTTACACGAGTAAAAGTGTACTGATGGGCTGCTGTAGAGTATAAATGAGCGTTATTTTATCCGGAGTTCTTGGCCTAACGACAAGATTGAAGTTTCTGTTAGATTGTTGAGATCGAGGAGTTCTTTCCAGCCCATATCATAGCGGGCGGCAATGCTGATCACAGTTTCGCCATTGGCTACGGTATGTGTTTCTGGTTTTGGCGGTTCAGGGATTGTCTCATCCACGGGGGGTGTTGCACGTTTGATGGCCCCAGGAATGCGGATTTCTTTGCCAACACTGATCACAGAAAACTCGCGCAAGCCATTTTCGGCAGCTACTTCTTCCCAAGTGAGGCTGTAAATCGACGCAATCCCAACCAGCGTGTCGCCCGGTTGTACCGTATAGCGTCGCACAAATTCCTCGCCTGGGCGTACGACAACTTCTTCCTGTTTCGCACTTGCAGCGACCGTTTGTGCGGCGGCTTCTATGTCATCAACGCCTGGGAGGCGGATGGTTTGACCAATTTGTAGCAACGAAAATTCGGATATTCCATTGGCAGTGGCAATCGTTGGCCATTCGACGCCGTAGCGTAGGCCAATCGACAACAATGTGTCCCCTGTTTGTATAGTATACGTAGTCCCGCCTTCTGGCACGGGTAGAGGTTGTGGTGCCGGTGGCATCACAATTTGGGCCGCATCACCGCCTTCGCCGCCGGCAAAAACCGCTACGAAGATAATTTGCCCATTGCCTGGATGGCGGCCTACGCCAATGCCAAACTCATGCCAATTGGTATTGAGGATGTTGCCCCGATGCACGGTGCTATTCATCCACCACTGAATAGCCTCCCCTGGCGAATTCACCGAAACCCAGTTTTCACTGGCCCAGGCGTTGCCATAGCCTGTGCGAACCACACGTTGCCGGACGTTGCTGCCATCGCTACCAGTGTGGCTGTAGTTGTAATTGGCGACCATGTCGTTGACATGGTTTTGGGCAGCTACGTTTAGCAGCGGATGGAGCCCCAGTGGTGGCAGCCCGGATTGGGCACGTGATTGGTTGATCGCAATCGCCACAGTTTGTGCTGCTCCATCAAGTTGCCCCAAGACATCTTGGGCAAAGACCGGAGTAGAAACCAGGGATGGGATGATCAGAAGGGCAAGCAAAATGTAAGAAATCTTTGTAATCTGTGTCACATAGCTCATAAGCGGCAAGAATATCAGATAAGTGATGAAAGCGCAAAAACGCAAGAAACAGAATCCAGACCAATTTGTCTGAGGTAATTTGCCAAATCAACCTGATTGTGACATGCTGTAGTAACATTGTATATCGTCAGTATGGTTATCGTAGGCCTGTATTATGGCATACGATTAGCAACAATAGAATTACAGTTTTGTTTCATTTTATGGTTACAGTTCATTGAGTGGCAACACAGCTTTGAGGGTGACCGTTTCTCTCTATTTCTGGAACTTCGAGAAAAAACGATAAGGAGCAATAAGATGCCAATTACAGCACGCGGCGCGATTGCGCGCAAACCAGGTGCGCCGGTCAGTATTGAAGAATTTGTGATCGACGATCCGGGGCAGAATGAAATTCTAGTGCGAATTCTTGCGTCGGGCGTTTGTCATACCGATTTAGGTGTCAAAATGGGCGCGTATGGCAGCGAAGGCTATCCTTTTCTGTTGGGCCATGAAGGTGCCGGGGTGATTGAGGCCGTCGGCCCTGGGGTAACCACCCACAGCGTGGGCGATCATGTGATCTTGGCATGGCGCGCGCCGTGTGGGAAATGCCGTTTCTGTCGCAAGGGCAAACCCAACTTCTGTGCTGCCAGCCTCAATGCCGAAAAGCGTATGCACACGCAAGATGGTTTGCTCCTCAACCAAGTCTTGGGAATTGGTACCTTCTGTACCCACACACTAGTCCATGCCGACCAAGCCGTGCCCTACAATGCCAACTTGCCTGCGCCACAGATGTCGTTGATTGGCTGTGGTGTGATGACGGGCGTTGGTGCCGCGCTCTATGCTGCCAAGGTCGAAGCGGGTAGCAGTGCGGCGATCTTCGGTTGTGGCGGTGTTGGTGACAGTGTGATTCAAGGTGCACGCTTGGCCGGTGCCACGACAATTATCGCCGTGGATATTGATCCCAAGAAATTAGAGTGGGCCAAACAATTTGGCGCGACCCACACGGTCAATCCTAAAGAAGTCGATGTCGTGGCTACGATCAAGGAACTCACCGGCGGCAATGGGGTCAATTATTCCTTTGAAGCCGTTGGCCGCGCCCAGACCTTGGAACAAGCGTTATGGTCACGCGATCTGGCCGGTACCTGTGTCTTTATTGGGGTGCCTGGCCCTGGCAATCACTTGAACCTGGATCTGCAAAAGTTCTTTGACTTGGGCGGCCATCTTTGTGTCTCCTGGTATGGGGATTGTTTGCCCACGCGCGACTTCCCCATGTTAGCGGATTGGTACCAACAAGGGCAACTCAAATTGGACGAAGTGGTGACGCGCACCGTCAGCCTGGACGAAGTAGAAGAAGCCTTTGCGGCCATGGAGCGCGGTGAAACCTTGCGCTCGGTGATTGTCTTTTAAATGATAAAGTCACAACCATTATAGCTATTTCTGTAACGGTTGCGGCTTTGTTGCTCATCATCCAAGATGCATCCTGGAAGCAGGTAGCTATGTTTCAACTGATCAAAGAATTGACTGAACTTGTCGGTCCAGTCGGCCAAGAAGGCCCTGTGTTGGACTATATCGAGCAACTGTGGCAAGGCTTGGGGGCCGAGGTTTCGCGCAGCAAGGTGGGCAATGTGTTCGCGCGTTGCGGGGGCAGCGGACCCAAAGTATTGCTGGCTGCTCATGCCGATGAACTCTGTTACCTTGTGCGTGCCATCGATCCGGGCGGGTTTCTCTGGCTAGCGAATGGGCAAAACTGGGTCCGCCAAGCGGGCAATCGCAACGCCTTCTGTATTGGGCAACGCGTCAAAGTGCTGGCGCGTTCTGGCATGATTCCTGGCGTCATCGCTTCTACTACGGGGCATCTGGCCTTGATTTCGTTGCCGGAACTCCAGGAACTTACCTGGGATGATTTCTGGGTGGATACGGGCTTGAGCCAGGATGAGTTGCAAGCCCGCGGTGTGACCCCAGGCACACGCGTGATCTGGGATGCCACCACCGTGCAGATGGGTGAGCATATTGTGGGCAAAGCCTTGGATGATCGTGTGCCACTAGCGGTGATCAGCGAAGTGTTGCGCCGCATGCCCAAAGCGGAATTACGCTGCGAATTGACGCTCGCTTGTACGATTCAGGAAGAGATCGGGCTGGTTGGTGCGTTCGGCGTTGCCGCACATGCGCAATTTGATGCGGCGATTGCTGTAGAGATCGGGCTGGCTGGGGACATTCCAGGTGTGCCCAACCGCGCCATGCCGACACGCCTAGGCGCAGGACCTTTGCTGGTGCATAAAGATTCATTGGTGCATTATGATCATGCGCTTACCGCACGCTTGGAAGCCGTCGCCCAACAAGCCGGTGTGCCAATTCAACATGCGGTCTTTGGTTCGTTTGGCAGTGATGGCGCAGCCTTTATGAAAGCCGATATTCCCAGCGCGCTGGTGGCTTTCCCCGGACGCTATACCCACACGCCATTTGAAACTGGCCATATGGACGATATTGAAGGATTGGTGGATTGGCTTTGCGCGTTTGTGCGCACTGGATAAGTCTATGGGTAGAACGGTAACTTACAATTTGCACAGTCGATCGACTGTGCAAATTGTTGAACAAAAGTTGGTCAATCTAGGCGGTATATGCTTGTTGACAGTTGCACAAATCCTATGCTACACTTCGCAGCACCCTGAACTCATATAGAATGTGCAGCCTGCAAAGCTTTTCTTCGCTAGCCAACTCTTTTCTGGCACTTCCAAATTGATGTGACCATCTAGGTAATTTCCTATCTGGTATTATCTGGGTGAACTTGGCATAAGCTATTTAAACGAATAGACCACAATCTTTTATATTCATGTTGTATGATCATCAATCATGCAATCTCTCCTATCTATTTTCTTCGAATATATTCTCTTCGTAAAGGGAGGATGGTAACCATGGCAAAGCAACATAATCGTACATTGGACCGCCGGCAATTTCTGCAATTGACGGGTATCGGTCTGTCGCTGGCAACGCTGGCCGCCTGTGTGCCGACAGAGTCGACACCCACACAGAGCGATACGGGCAGTACCGGCAGCGAAACCACGTCTGCCGAAGCCACCACAGGTGGTACGCTCACCTGGCTGGCCCACCAAGAGATTGCCGGCCTGGGTCCGAATGATCAGGGCGCAACCATGCAGTACATTATGATCATGGCCATTCATAACGCCTTGGTCCGCTATAGCCCAGACAATGAGATGGTGCCCGACTTGGCCGAATCGGTCGAAGTGCAACCCGATGGTCTGAAATACACCTTCAAGTTGCGCCAGGGTGTCAAATTCCATGATGGCACTGATTTCACTGCTGCCGATGTCAAATACACCATCGACTATTACAAAGACCCGGCCAACGCGGCGACCATTCAAAGCAGCTATACCGGCGTTGATACCGTTGAAACCCCAGATGATTACACGGTCGTGGTCAACATGGCGACGATCAACGCGGCCTCCTTGGTGATCTGGGCAACCAATCCCATTGTCAATGCCAAGTATCACGCCGAAGTAACCGATGCGACCTACTCGACTGCTCCGATTGGCACAGGCCCCTTCAAACTGAAGGAATGGCGAGCCTCGGAATTTACCGAGCTGGAGGCGTTTGACGACTATTATGGTGGCCGCCCCCAGGTTGATTTCCTGCGTATGGAAGTCGTGCCCGAAGATGCGGTGCGCAAAGCGGCCCTCGACACGGGTGATGCTGATTCGTCGGCCTGGCCCCTGTTGGTAGAAGACAGCCTGGCGCTGGAACAAGACCCGAATTTCAAGGTCTACCGCACAGCCCCGGCGAGCATTAAACATTTCCCCATCAATAATGAACGCCCCTACTTCGCCGACAAGCGTTGTCGCCAAGCGCTAATGTATGCTCTGGATCGCCAACGAATTATCGACGATCTGTGGAATGGCGCGGCAGAGATTGCTCATTCCAATATCTCACCGAGCAGCCAATATTACAATAGCGAACTCAAGCAGTATGAATTTGATCCCGAGAAGGCCAAAGCGCTGCTCGACGAGGCTGGCTGGACGGTCGGTGCCGATGATATCCGGGAAAAGGATGGCGAAAAGTTTGCCTTCACGTGTACCGCAAAAGCTGGTGACCAAGCGCGCAAGGCGATTGCCGAGCTATCTCAACAATTTTTCAAGGATATTGGGGTAGACATGCAGATCGACGAAGCGCCTGTGGCCGAAATCCTCGAAGCCATGCGCCAGGGTACTACCGAAATGTCGATCTTCAACTGGACCTATAATAATGGCTTGCTCGAGCCCGATTGCACCGATACGTTGAGTTCCACTGGCGGCAGCAACTTCCCCCACTTCAAGAATGCCGAAATGGATGAATTGTGTAGCCAAGGTCTGCAGATTGTCGATCCTGCCGAACGCAAACCCATCTATGATCGGATTCAGGAAATCTTTGCCGAAGAAGTACCCGTCCTCTATTTGCAATTTGATCAATGGATGATCCCCTTTGCCTTGAAAGTTGAAGGGCTGCCCGAATCCACCTTTAATACGGATCCGATTCATTCCTACTACTTGGCACTCACCAAGCAGAATGGCTAACTAAGGTTCCGTAGCCCAAGGAGCATGGCTGTGCCTCTGGAGTTGACCAGTACAGCCATGCTCCTTGGGCTAACACATCGCTGTAGGTTATCTACCGCTCTGTCATCTCAATGACAAGTTGAAGTCGAAATTACATGCTTCTCTATTTCATTCGTCGTCTTCTGCAAGGCGTATTCATTGTTTTTCTGGTCAGCATCATCACCTTTGTGATCATGCGGCTGCTGCCGGGCGATCCTGTGCAGTTATTGCTGGGTGATGGCAAGATCAAGATGACCGATGAATTGCGCGCCGCGATCCACGCCAAATGGGGCTTCGATAAACCCTACTATGAACAATATTGGATCTGGCTGATGAGCCTGCTGCGGGGCGACTTTGGCGAATCTTTGGTGCGGCGGGGGGTGCCCGTGCGCGAGATGATTCTGGAAGCTGCGCCTGTGACGGCCTTCTTGAATATTATTTCACTGCTGATTGCGGCGGCCATTGCGATTCCGGCTGGGATCATTGCCGGGGTGCGGCGCAACTCCTGGTTTGACTACGCCACTACCTTCTTTTCGACCTTTGGTGTCTCTTTGCCCTCCTTTTGGGTAGCCCTGATGGCAATTATCGTTTTCGCCGTAATCCTCGGCTGGGTGCCGCCCTATGGCTTGAAAACTTGGCGCGGCTATATACTGCCGGTTGCTGTGCTTGCCACCGAACAAATGGCTGTGCTGGCGCGCGTAATGCGGGGGGCGACGATTGAAACGCTGACCCAAGACTATGTGCGCACCGCACGCGCCAAAGGGCTGGTCGAGCGCATTGTGATCAGCCGTCATGCTGTGCGCAATGCTTTGCTGCCTGTGGTCACGGTGATCGGCTTTCAAGTTGCCTATCTGCTCAGCGGCACAATTGTCCTGGAGACGATTTTTGCGCTGCCCGGTGTTGGGCGGCTCTTTATCGATTCGCTGGGGCGGCTCGATTATCAAGTAGTGCAATCGTTGGTCGTCGTGCTGTCGGCCCTGGTTGTCTTTGTCAACATCCTGACCGATATGGTCTATGCCGTCGTCGATCCGCGTATTCGGATTGAGTAACCCTTTATGGCTGCAATCTCCACCCCACAAACGCATTTTGCCGAGCAAATTGACACGACTGCCCATCGTTCGGAATGGACGCAAGCCTGGCGGCGTTTTCGCGCGAATCGCCTGGCGGTCTTGGGTTTGGTGGTCGTGCTGCTGCTGATCTTTACAGCACTGTTTGCTGATTTTCTGGTGCCCTATGATCCCATCTATCAATTTCGTGGCATGCGCGGCGCGGCGCCTTCTGCGGAACATTGGCTGGGTTCAGATTACAATGGCCGTGATCTGCTGAGCCGCATCATTGCCGGCACGCAGATCGCGCTGATGGTGGGCCTGGGTGCTACCTTCCTGCAAGTAATCATTGGTGTCTTTGTGGGTGCCGTCGCCGGTTATTTTGGCGGCTGGGCCGATACGCTCCTTTCCCGCCTGATCGACACGCTCATGTCAATACCCGTCTTGGCGCTGCTGACCTTGTTGGCGGCTGTTTTGCGCGATAAAGATATTCCTAGTGTGCTGCTCACGGTCTGTGTGATCGGCTTCACGGGGTGGGCGCGCTTTGCCCGGATTGTACGGGCGGATGTACTGAGCTTGCGCTCGCGCGATTTTGTACTGGCGGCTCAGGCGAGTGGAGTGCGTTCGTTGCGTATTATTTCGCACCATTTGTTGCCCAACTTGGTCGGCCCGGTGATTGTGCTGGCTTCTTTAGGGGTTGGCAGCATCATTATTCTCGAAGCGGCGCTCTCCTTTCTTGGGCTGGGTGTCAATCCTCCTACCCCTTCCTGGGGTGTTATTCTCTCCGATGGTCGGCAATATATTACGAACTATCCCCATATTGTTACTTTCCCTGGCCTGATGATTGTGATCACCGTGCTTGCCTTCAATTTCTTGGGCGATGGAATACGCGATGCCCTTGATCCCAAGCAGCGCGCCGACTAGGCCGCACGTCTACTCCTACCTAAACTAACGCAACCCGTAAAATTCTGCGCTTTACATGGTTTGTCCAGTAGAAAGACTCTACCCTCATGCAGCAATTACAAACACAAATTCAAGCGGCGATTGATGCCAGCGGTGCCGAAATGGGCGTCGCCATTTTACACATCGAGTCCGGTGCCGAAATCAATATTGGTGCCGACGAGTCGTACCCAATGGCCAGTGTGTTGAAAATTCCGGTTCTCTGTGAAGCCTTTCATCAGATCCACGCCGGCAATTTTACATTGGATGAGCGCTTTGAACTGACCTATCCCGAAAAAAATATTGGCAGCGGGATTCTCACCTATCTACAGGATGGACTTCAGCCTAGCCTGCGCGATCTGCTCACCGTGATGATCATTATCAGCGATAACACGGCGACGGATATGGTCATGCGCCGCCTGGGTGTGGCAAAAATTGATCGCTTTATGCAAGAGCTAGGGGTAGGCAACATCCACATGGCGATGGATATCCGCGGCATTTTTGACGATATGATGGGGCCAGACGCCGCCGATCCAGCGCGGCTTTTTGTGGATCTCGACAAGCCCCGCACTGCGCCACCAACAAGCCGCACGGGCCGTGCCTACAGCCGCGCGGCCGACAACAATGTGGCGACGCCGCGCGATATGACTCGCCTGTGCGCCATGATCTACCAGGGTAAAGTGATCGACCGCGCCGCGTGCGACGGCATATTGCATATTATGCTGCAACAACAACTCAACCAACGCCTGCCCCGTTTCCTGCCCTATGGCATTCCTTTTGCCCACAAAACGGGTACGCTCTCGGGCTTGCGCAATGACGCGGGCATTCTCTATGCCAGCGCAACCGATCACATCGCGGTGACTGTTTTCGCGCGCTGGGACCCTAAAGCTGTGGGCGATGACAAAGTGGCCGAATGGGCGCGTACAGATGCTATCGACAGCGCTTTTGGGCACATTGGCAAGCTGCTCTACGATCACTACGCTGGGTAGGGTTGTGCCCAATCGATATACATAGAAAGCGCTGGTTTTCTAACCGTGACAGGCGGGGTTAGAAAATCAGCGCTTTTTGTTACAACTTCACGATCTTATCCGCTTACGTTTTACGCATTGCGCTCGATCAATGGCAGGAACAAGCTTTGGTTCGGGCCGCGAATCTCGCCGCTCGGAATCGATTGTGGGTTACGCTGTGTGAGTAGAATGGATAATGGTTTGCGGTTAGGCAGGGGGGCCTTCTATCGAAGTAAAGGGAGTTAGTCTGGTAAATGGATTTATCATTCGCGTGAATTGTGATAAACTATTTGCAGACCTATCAACTACGCTGATTGAATGGCCGGAGATTGGCTCCCTGAGCAAGCGCCGGTAGCTCGGTTTTCTCAGCACTACCTACCTTGCACCTAATGATAGCTATTCCTAAAGCCAAAGCGGATTGCCTTGTGATCTGCTGCTCTAGGAGCATAGACAGCTCAACCGCTTTTGATCAAAGTCCCGAATCTGTTCGATGATCCCACCTTTGCAAACACGTTCACCCGTCACCGATATGCAATTGTTGCGCGCCATTGAGCAACGCGATCAACAAGCTTTCTTAGCCCTCTATGAACGGTATGGCAACCTTGTCTATAGTCTTGCCTTTCGGGTGGTGCGCCATCAAACCATGGCAGAGGAAGTAACCCAAGATGTCTTTCTAAAGATCTGGCAACAGCCGGCGCGGTGGAATTCGGCCTTTGGCCAGTTTAGTAGCTGGCTATTAACCATTACGCGCAACGCGGGCATTGATCGCCTACGTAAAGAGCGCCGCCATTGGACGCCCCACGAACTGTCGGATAGCCTGCTGCAACTGGGGGAAGAAGCTGCCGTCGATCAAAATCCATATTGGTATGACGGCCTGATTCTGGCGCGCCTGTTGCAACAATTACCACCCGAACAGCGTCAATTGATTGAGTTGGCTTTTTATCAAGGCTATACCCATAGCGAACTGGCAGAGAATTTACAGTTGCCGCTGGGGACGGTGAAAACACGCCTGCGCACGGGTTTGCAAAAGTTGCGTACCCTCTGGCTAGAAGCGCATGAAGAGCCAGAGGCCAAAAGCTAGCCGCAGGAATTAACTTTGAACGCTAGCGCACACGCTCAGCCGCGCACTGGGTGTATGGCCGGGCTACATCTGAATCGTGTGTATTCTGCGTTAGCTTCCATAGAAGCAGTAAACTATTGTTAAGTATTTATTTTCTACATAATTGTTCTAGTTACTTGTAATGGGTTTAACAAATACACCGTCCGAGCACTCTAATCCAAATAATGCCCAGCAGCCCGGGATGCAACCGGCGGCTAGCGGTTTGCCTTGCGATGCTCTCGTCGAACTTATGCCGGCCTATAGCGTTGGTGCCGTCGATCCCGAGGAATTCGCTGTCATCAATGGTCAGTTGGCCGCGTGCCCACAGGCGCTCACTGCGTTAGCCAGCTACACCAAAGTTACCGAAGCATTGCTGTACAGTGCGCCGCCGCGCCAGGCCCCACCCGCCGTAGCGCAGCGTTTGCGCGCCGCGCTTGGCGCGCCCTCAATTCGCCCACCTTCAATTCGGCTACCCTTGCCGTCCAGCAAGCCGTCATATTATACGTTGTTGCCACCACCGGTCATCCAACCCGCGCGCCGGTGGTCCTTTGGGCGGATTTTGGCCAGCGCCGCGGGCGTGGTCTTGATCGCCATGAATATTGCGTTGCTTGTGCAGAATCAACAATTGCGTGCTTCACAAACGCAGATCGCGGCCGAATTGGCCCACCAAAATCGTGCCCTGATTTTTCTGGCCGCCGAAGAACCCAAGGAAGTACTGCTGCCCGCGGCTCAGGAAAATAGTAAAGCCCAGGCCGATGTGCTCTGGAATGACAGCCTTGGCGTCGCGATTATCTATGTGCGCGATTTCCCTACCCTACCGCCAGATATGGTCTATCAGCTCTGGCTGAATAAAGATGGCATACGCACGAGCGGTGGTCTTTTTACGGTGGATGAACAGGGTATGGGTATCATGGTTTTCCCCATCGAACGGGCGATCGATGCCTATGATCGCATGGGGATTACCCCCGAACCAGCCGGCGGTAGCCCCGGACCCACTGGGTCGGCTGTGGTGCGCGGGCCAGTCTAGGCATTTTGCCTGTGTCGATAGGGTTGCGCTCGTGGCCAGCCAATGCGCGCCACGAGTGCCGGCACATAGTCCATGCTATAGGGACGACAACCATAGACACATGCCAGCTGCAGCCGCGTTGCATCCGCATAGGCTTGGACACGTTGCCAAACCGTTGCCGATGATGCATACGCTAGCAGAAAAGCCTCGATGGCGCGTTCGGCGGTGACTAAATCGTAGTAGCCTTGTAGCGCGCGCAGTTCAAAATGCACCAACGCGTTTGCCACATCCAATGCCGCTTCGCCCACGGCCAACAGGTCGAAATCTAAAAGGCCCGTCGTCCCTTGCGCGGTAACGAAGAGTTGTTTATCATAAAAATCTCGATGAAGCAACGCCGGGGATAAGCTGCTTGCCTGTAAGCCAGCACAGACTTGGGCATAATAGGGCGCAAGTGCCTGCGTCGCGGCTGGCGCAAGCCAACCTAGTTGCTGCAGCCACTTATTGAGCACCTGTATTTCTGCCGCCGCTGGGTGGATTGGCGCGCCCGTGGGCGCTGGCAGACTGTGCAACTGGCGTAATGTCTGTCCGGCATAAGCCGCCAATTGGGCAAGATCAGCACTCCTCAATTGATCATAGGCGCTTTCAAAAAATAAGTATCCAGCGCTTGCCAAACAAAATCATTCGTAGGGGCGGCCTCGCAGCCGCCCCACGTTTGGCTCGCTGAGAACGGGCGGCTGCAAGCCGCCCCTACTGGATACTTTATTCTTTGAAATGGCCTTAGGGTCTGTCCAGAAATAAAATAGTGAATTTACGTGATGTTACCCAAGTAAATCTGTCTAAAATCATCCATGTTATTCTTGGACAGACACTTAACTAATTATTAATCAACAATGTCTCTATAAAGGAGCAGCTGCGCTGGCAAAAAATACATGAATTTGGATTTTTCTGGGAAATTGGAAAAGTTAGCCACTATAAGTATGCGGTAGGTGGTCCGCAAATCTAGCGCATACAACAGAATCCGCGCCGCCACCAAAGATATTTTCTGGCGTCGGCGCGGATTCTATGTAGGCTGGGGCCACGAAGAAACAAAAAGTCAGCTTTTTCTTCGTGAAATTTCGTGGAATTAGCTGTTGCCGTGTTTAGCGTTCGGCAATTGGTAAATACAGGTGCTGATCGAGCGTAACGCCGCGGATTTGGGTGGCAACCTGGCTGCCATCTGCCGCGCTATAGCTGTTGACCAATGCCGTGGCCCCAATCACAAGCTCGCCTTGTACATCGTTGAGATCTGTGGCCGGCGTGACGGTATAGTTTTCGCCGCCGATCGTCCAGATGGTATTGTGGATACCTGCTGCTGTGGCCTGATTGCCCGCACTTTGGATGTTCCCAATCTTCAAGTTATCACCGGCCCCTGGTGGCACATGGGTTTCTAACTCGTGCAGAACTGGACGCCCGTTGCGCAGAAAATATTCAACCTTGACATAGGCACCCAGCCCCAAACGCCCATGATCTTCTTTGAATTGGGTCTCGTTCGTGGCTAGGAAACTCAGGTTGTCCAACCACCAGTCGCCCAGCAACCCGGTCGCTGGCATGCTGTCAACAAAGGAAAAGAGCGTGAAGTGACTGCTGTCATCGGTGCCGCTCTCGCCGTTGCTGATCGCGATCTTACGCGCAAGCCGTTGGCCGCTGCTATTCATAAAATATTTCACGCGTACCTTGCTGCCAACGGTAAAATCGCCTTGCGTTTGGTTCAGTTGCGTATCGGCATTGACCGTATAGGTGATGCCGCCCACGAGCCAATCGCCCAGCAGGTTTTCTGTGGGCAGACTCTCAATCGTGCCAAAGGCATGACCCTCTGCGCCCTCGAAAGCCCCATTGCCGTCGTCGTCATTGCCGTTATCGTCATTGTCGAATTTGGTTTCAATTTCGCGCGCTAGATTGATGCCCGCGGCGTCGCTTGTAAAGTGAATTTTGACCGTTGCGCCAACGCTGAAAGCGCCGTTGCGTTGTTGAAACTCGGTGGTCGCATTGGCAGTAAAGGTCATGCCGCCAATATTCCATTCACCCACCAACCCAACTGGGAAGCTCTGTAAGATGCCAAAGAGTTCACCCTCGAACCCCACTGGCAGTGCGGTTGCCGTTGCCGACGGGGTGCCGCTAGGTGTACCCCCGGGCGTACAGTCATCGCTATTTTTGGTGGCAAGCTTGTATACGGTCTGCGGTGTGACGTTGGCGTTATACTCCACCTCGACACAGGCACCGATGACAAACGGCCCCTTTTCTTGGCGTAGACGCGTGCTCGCGTCTACTTGATAGGCAACGCCGCCGATCATCCACGTGCCCAGCAGACCGTTGGTTGGCATCTGTTCAACACGGGCGTTCACTTCGCGTGCGCCGGTGGGTGTTGCTGTAACGCTGGCTGTTTCACTGGGCGTCGCACTCGGTGACGGATTGGGCGTGCTAGAAGCCGCGGGCGTGGATGTGCCATTGGGGGTGGTAGTTGTGGTCGGCGATGGGTTGCTGCCACAATCGTCACTGCTCTTGGTCGCAATTTTGGTCGTTTGGAACGGTGAACTTTGGCCAATATATTCAATTTCGACACAGACACCCAGCGCAAAAGCACCTTTGTCTTGCCGAAACTCGGTGTTGCTGGTGGTGGTAAAGGCCCGCCCTTGCACAACCCAGTCGCCGATGAAGCCACTGGCGGGCATGCTCTCGACGCGCCCCACCCATTCTCCCTCTGCCGCGCGCGCTATAGAACTGTTCCAGGTAATGAAAACGATCAATCCCAGCAGCAATGTGCCTAAAAATCGACCCGTTGGGTGCCCACTACGTCGTTGCTTTACCATTTTATAATTCCCTCTGCATGATAATGATAGATACGCTTACCTGATCGCTTTGTGACAAGAATATAGACTTGCTATGGACAATGTGTGAATGATGTCTTGTCTATACAGAGGTGCAAGCCACAAACGCAAAAAATACATGAATTTGATTTATGGGGATTGAACAAAAAACGGTCCTATCTTCCCTGGGAAGATAGGACCATTGTCCAGGCAATTATGGGGGTGGGCAAAACGACCGTTCAACAGCGCCCGCCGCGTTATGGGCGCTGTCTAATCACGGGCAGATAAATCTGTGCGGGCAGACTGGCTGGCGTAGGTGGCGTAGCTGGTACATCAACGAGCGCCGCGCTCACATTGAGCAAGCCACCCAATTGACCGGCATAGGCGGGATTGAGCGTATCTAAACTTTGGGCGCGGCCATGCAATTGTGCTGCGATCTGGGCAGCAGACGCAGCGGGCATGGCCTGCCGCGTGCGCGCCGCTGCGCCGCTGACAAAGGGTGCGGCCATCGATGTGCCACTCCAGGTGGCATAGCCACTGCCCAGTGGTCCTACCATGGTGGAGATGATTCCTACCCCAGGTGCGGCTAGATCTACCCAAGCCGCACCATAGTTTGCAAACGGGGCTTTTTGGTTATTGGCATCGACCGCGGTCACTGCAATAACGTCCGGGTAGCTGGCGGGATATTGGGGCTGATCGGTATTCATGTTACCCGCGGCTGCCACCACAATCACCCCCTGTGCGATTGCTTTCTGGATCGTATCGCGCAGCACCAACGAATCTGCATTGGTGCCCAGGCTCAGGTTGATCACATCCGCACCTTGATTGACGGCCCACTCGATCGCATAGGCCAGCGTAAAGGTGTTACCCCGTCCGTTGCTATCTAACACGCGTACGGGTAAGATGGTACTTTGGGGTGCGACTTTGGCGAGAATGCCTGTGACGTGGGTGCCATGTCCCCAACCCAATCCATTGCCTTCATCATCGGGCAGGGCGTCATCGTTGACAATATCCCGACCTGCCAGCAGACGCGCGGCGAGTGTGGGGTGATCGAGATCGACGCCAGTATCCAATACCGCAATTATGGTTCCCTGGCCTTGGTACGTGTCTAGCGTTGTCGTCAGGTTGATTTGGGTAAAGGCATTTTGGTTACTATAGCCCGACGCATCATCGCCTCCCCAATGCCACGTTTTGTAGCCATCGCCTTCGGGAATGCCACCCACATAATTTAGTTCTGCCCAGATCACTTGGGCGGAATCAGCGCTCAACTGGGCGACAATTGTTTCTTCTTGATCGTCGGCGGTTTGGAACAAATGAATATTGCCCGAGGCTAGTAAAGTCTGAAGTGGGATCAGGCCATATTGGCTCGCTAGCGTGGTCGAGAGCACGCCCGTTGCCAGTCGCGCCACAACTTGATTAACCTCATAGTCATCGGGCCGGATCTCAGTTGCCAATAAGGTGCCATCCGTTTGCCACCACCCTTTGGCTTCGATCCATTCGCCGGGCACGGGTATCCCTTCCTCCAGATTGGTCGAGAGCTGCGCAACCACTGTATAGGTGATCGTTGTACTGCCTTGAACGATCCAGGTGCCAACGCCATTGGGGCTGTCTGGTGCAGTCAGCAGCAAGCCTTCAACTTCATCTTCTTGCAATTTGATCTTTTCGGCGGCGATCTGAAGCGGTGCTACAAGGATTCCCTTTACTTGGACGCTTTGCCCGATTTGTGGAATACCCTTATCAAATTCGGTTTCACTCGATGCGCGCACGGTGTAGGTGATCTGCGCAGCGGTTACGACAGACCATGTTCCGTAGCCATTGGGATCTGCTGGTGCACCGACGATCCGGCCTTCGATCTCAATATCTTCGTCGTCATAATCAGCAGCTTGGACCGTCAGCCACAAGCTGCCCAGAAAAATGAGCGCCAGCAACAGTGCACCCCACAGTGCGGCCTGGCTTGGGGTACTATCGAACTGCGCACGCTTGGGTTGCCGCGCCGGTGGGTGGTTATGGTAATTTTTTCGAGTGATAATCCGGTAAAATTGCATACGCTACTCCTTATGCCGGACAAGCCAGCATACTGCAAAAAGGCTGGCTACTTACGCGCCAATCACAAAGAAAGACGCCCAATAGTACGGATGTTGGCGCGCCTCGATGGCATGACATTGTGCCGCCTGTAATGCGGTTGCCGGTCTGATGGCTGCATCTTCCGTAACGAGATGCCGATAAAAATGCTCCATCAGTTGGGCTGCCGTGGCGTCGTGTACATTCCACAAACTGGCAATTAACTCACACGCACCGGCACCCAAAAAGCCCCGCGCCAATCCTACCACTTCATCGCCCCCTGCCAACTCGCCCACGCCGCTTTCGCAAGCACTGAGCACCACCAAGCGCGCCGCCAATGGTAGACGATAGAGCTCGCGTACATCGACCCAGCCATCGACCAGTTTGAGTGCCGAAAAGAAAGGATTGTCGGGCCGAAAGAGGCCATGCGTTGCTAGATGCAAAATATCGGTATGGGCCGCAGCCTGCCATAAATTGGCCCGATTGGCTTGTGCATCAAGATAGGTCGTTGCCTGCGTAAAGTGACGTGCAGCCAGCGCGATCTCTTCCCCTGCCGCTGGAATCATCGGGTCGCTGATGGCAAAGCCTGCCCACGCGTGTAGTTTACTCAGGGGAGTGTGCTGGTGACGAAAGACCGCCAGACTGGCGCTGGGTGCATAGCTGCATTCTGCCCGTTCGATCAGATAGTGGCTGCCGTCCCACAACGCATGGAGGGGAATGCGATGGAGCGGGCCAAACGGCACAAAGAGCAGCCGGTTACTCTGAATTTCTGCCGCCAACGGCGCAACCAAGAGTTGATAGAGCTGCAGCAGGGCTTGCTGCAAACGCGCTTCGAGGCGTAGGCTATGCCGTGCAACATAGAGCGGATCCAGTTCGACGCGGCCCAGTTGAAAGCGCAATTCAGCGGCGGCGGCTTGAATGGCATCTACATCGGTCAAGTGCCGATAGACCTTCACGCTTGTGCGATCCACCAAAAATGCCAGAATCTCTTGGTGAATACCGGCATAGACAATCGCTTGCTGGTCCGGGGCAAGCGATTGCTGAAAGGTTGTCAAATCAACAGCCTGCGCCTGTGCCAGCAGCGACGAATGCCGCCATTCGACCTGTTGCAGCGCCGCTTCGGTTTGTTGTAATTGGCGACTGATCTGGGTATCTAGCCGCCGACTGCCGCTTTCGCCCATGATCTGATTATAAAGCCAATGCAGTTGTTCGCGCAGTTCGCGCAAGCGCTGCTGTTCGTCTGCGTCCATGGGCGGTTTGTTGGCGGTGTTTGCCTCGTTTGCCTCTGGCGTAGCCGGTGACTCTGGTTCGTCCATGGCGGCTAACAGCCGTTCCAATAGTACGCGCGAGCGCGCCTGTTCGATCACCCCAAACGCTTCCGCTACCGTTGCTGGATCGGTGGGGGCCATGTCAAACAATGTCTGTACAAGATCGGCATACAATTCACTTTTGTCATCGATAAAGGCGCTACGCACTTCCTCAACGACCAAGGTTGCGCGCTGGCCTTCGAGTTGCGCAATCGCCGCTTGCAGGTGCTGGCGCGCTGTCGCATAATCTCCCGCAGCCTGGGCGATCTTGCCAAGCATGTGTTGCAGGCGTAGCGCCAGGTGGGGCCAGAAGCGCGTATAATCGTCATGGTCGTTGGGGCCTTTGAGCAGCGTTGCGATTACTGTCGCGGTTTGGCGTGCTGCGTCCAACTCGCCCTCATCGATCGCCATGCGTAAGCGGAGTAAGTGAGCTTCAATCTGTGTGCCTACATCCCAATCGGCTGCGCCGGCTATGTCTGTGGTGATTGGGCGCGGCGTGTCCAATAAAAGCGCCAGCAACTGACGGGCCTGGGCGCGTTGTTGGCGGGCATAGGCAACGGCAGCCTGGGCCAGGCGCGTGCGATTGAGCCAAAAACTATTTTGCAGCGCGGCAAAGTGGGTGGTAGCCTCATCCAAGGCCTCTTGCGCGGCTTGCCACTGTTGTGTGCGCAACAATAACAATCCTTGGGTATAACGGGTCTGGCCCAATTCATAGGGCTGCGTGGCACTGCGGAAGAGCGTTTCACAGTGCGCCAGCAATTGGCGTGCCTCGGGCAACAGGTTGATAACGAGACAGGCCATGGCATATTCCAGTAGCAATTCGTCGGCCACACGCAATTCGGCCAATTCAGCACTGGCAATCGTGGTCTCGGTGCCTAATAGATCGCGAAAGGCCGCTTCAAAACCGGCGAGCGCCGCCGCATACTGACCTGTGCGTAAATGCAGGCGACCCAAATTTGTGCGACTGCGCCCCAGATTAAGCGAATCATCCAGTTGGGCAAAGAGTGTAATGGCCTGTTGGAGGGCAGCTTCCGCGGCCAGCGGTTGATCCAGAAAGGTCAACGCAGTGGCGCGATTCAGATCGCTATGGGCAAGTTTGCTCAGCAATTCAGCTGGTTGCGCGGTCGGATTGTCGCCGCTGGAGTTGCCAACCAAAAGCTGCCGAATCTGAGTATATTCGGCCAAAGCGTCCGTATGGCGTTCTTGGTAGAGCAGGAGCGTGGCAAGATTATGATGTGCAGCTACGCGGCGCATGAGATTGGCAAAAACACTTTCTAGCTCGTTGCCTGAATCTATGGCTAAATCGCTACCGGTGGCTGCGGCAACCGCTAGGCGCGCTGTCGCTTCGGCTTCGGCATAGCGCCCCTGCATAGCGAGAATTTGTGTCAACCCCAGCAAAGAACGACTGTAGCCAATAGCATCACCGGCGCTTTGCCAGTCGGCTTGGGCCTGACGTAGCACTCCCTCGGCGACCGTCAACTCGCCGCGATAGACATGGACGCGTGCTTGGGCATAGGCGATCTGGGCGCGCCGTGCCGGTGTATTGCCCACGGCTATTTCTACGGCTGTGGCAATCGCCAGCCAATGCGCGGCCAGCATGGGCTCAGTTTCGGCTTTGTCCAGTGCGGCAGCCGCCAATGTTTCTACTGTCATTGGGAAGAGCGCCGCTTGATTTGTGAGATAAGCCAGCGCCGATGCGACATCTAGCGTACTTACCTGGGCCAGTTGCTCAGGCGTCAACGGCATGGTATCCTCTTCAGACGGCATGTTACGCAAGCTCCAGAGCATGAATGACGCTTGTCGCACCGCTGGCGGGCACAAAGTACACTTGGTAGCGCCCTGCTGGCACAGTGCCCAAGCGGAAACGTCCACTGGCTTCACACTCTGTTGTGACAATCATTGCGCCACTGGCTACATCATGCAATTCACACAGGGCGGGTAAAAGTGTGGTTGACTCTTCCAGCGTTACCATTTCACCTTCAATCTGAAATTGACCTTCTTGTGGCGCAATCAGCAACTCGATTTCGGCCTGTGGCAACGCATAGAGCAAGCGGTAGCTGGCCACTTGGGCATTGCGCACACCCTGCCACGCCGGTTGCTGACGCCCATCCCACTGTAACTGTGCGATGATGAACTCGGTCAGACGCTGCGCCAGCGAAGGGGCCGGTTGCACCTGATCGAAAAGTTGGAAATAACGGGTCAGCGCGGCATCGGTCGGCTCACTGGCGCGCGTAATTTGGAATTCATGGGTCAGGATTTGCATGGCATCCCATTGCGCTTGGCAAGCAGCGCACATGCCGAGGTGTGCTTGTTCGGTTTCGCTGGCGGCAACACGCTCAAAAATCCATTGACAGAATATATCTTCTTGTATATGCATCATGGTCTATCTGCTTTCCCGTTCCTCACGCGCTTGTTCCTCTATACCAAAGGTGGCGCTTGGGGCGCAATAAAATACATCAATTTTATGAACTTTGTGCGCCTTCGTTGCGCCCAGTACTGGCCCTTTGCTAGCCTGACGTGGCTGTAAAACCGAGGCCCTCTAGAATGGTGCGCAACTGTTGTAGACAGCGATTGCGCGTGGGGCCAATACTGCCCTTGGGAATGGCGAGCGCGCTGCTGATCTCGTCGTAGGACGGCTCTTGTTGATCCAGAAAAATCAGGGTGAGCAACTGGCGACACCGATCACCCAAGATGGCCAAGCCTTGGGCCAGGGCTTCTTGGTCTTGCCAGCCTTGGAGCAACGCTTGCATCGAAGGCGTATGGCCGCCAAGCGGTTGGCGTGTCTGCGGCAATTGTGTATCGGTCAGTTCGATTTCGCTGAGCGGCTGCTCGCGTTTGTATCTTTGTAAGACGCGCCAACTGGCGCGGCGCGCCGTGGTCATCAGCCACGCCGGCAGGCTTTCCGGATCGATGATCTGGTGAAGCTGTTGGGCCAACGCCAGAAAAACCTCTTGACCAATATCATCTGTTTCCGCCGGAGCCAAGCCATAGCGCACGGGAATCGAATGGACCAAACGCGCATAGCGGCGGACCAAGTGTTGCCAGGCGGTGGCGTCGCCGTGGCGACAACTTTCGATTAATGCTTGATTGGTTATCTGAGTCATCGGTATCATTGCCATTCGCTTTATCTGGTTCTTTATCTAGCGTATCATACTGGATTCGCCCCATTTCGTCATTTCCTGGCGCGGTGAATGGACGTGATATGCGCGCTTTGCCGTTCGCATGGCTCATAGCAGGCGTCAACTTTTGGTTGTTTTCTGGTTTTGACGTAAGATTGTGCAAATAAGAACTATTCAAGCAAGAATAAAAGGAAAAATGATGATATGAATACAATGTTAATTTTGCGTGAAGCGCATTCTGGATGGCGTATGCTCGTGATCCTGGTAGTGCTACTGGCTTTGATTAAGTTCCTGGTTGGTTGGCTTGGTAATCAACGCTGGAAGAAATTGGATCAAATTCTTGGGGCAGCCACGCCGATTGTGATTGATATTCAGTGGCTACTCGGAACTATCTTGTGGATCATGCAACAGCGTTGGACCCCTGGCAGTACTTTGATCAGTTGGGA
>Ga0105044_10002778_pt1 | contig 24001 bp, 17 predicted proteins | sample MAT01_FD_78092 | JGI IMG/M metagenome (GOLD analysis project Ga0105044, IMG submission 78092) | Freshwater microbial communities from Lake Fryxell liftoff mats and glacier meltwater in Antarctica - MAT-01 | ecosystem: Environmental > Aquatic > Freshwater > Ice > Liftoff microbial mat | place...
ACGGCTCGGGCAGCGGATAGGTATGCCCGCCGGCCGTCACGTGATGTTCCTGCATCGCTTCGAGAAGGGCCGCCTGCGTCTTGGGAGGCGTGCGGTTGATTTCGTCCGCGAGGATCATGTGCGCGAACAGCGGACCCCGCAGAAACTGGAACGTGCGGCGACCGGTCTCGGGGTCGTCCTGAAGAATGTCCGAGCCGGTGATGTCCGACGGCATCAGGTCCGGGGTGAACTGGATGCGCTTGAACGACAGGTCCATGATGCGGGCGACGGTGCTGACCAGAAGCGTCTTCGCCAACCCCGGCACGCCGACAAGCAGGCAATGGCCCCGACTGAACAGGGCCATCAGCATCTGCTCGATGACGGCCTTCTGACCGACGATCACCCGGCCGATCTGCTCGGTCATGCGTTCGTAAACAGCCGCGAGTTCCTTCACGGCGGCAAGTTCAGGCGACGGAGTCGGCGCGGCTGGCATGATGGATGAACCCTGACGGACTTTTCAGCAGGTGTCGACACATGTCAACACCGCGTTTATCCTGCTCGAATGGCCCGACCCCGCCATCCTGACAAGGATATCGAAGCAGCGATCAGGTATGCCGAATCGCTGGGCTGGACGGTTCGTGTGCCCGGGACACATGCATAGTGTCGATTGTATTGTCCGAAGTCGAGTAGAGACGGCTGCATCATCAGTGTTTATTCGACGCCCCGCAATCCGTTCAGCCACGCTCGACGGATTCGACGCGTTGTAGACCTGTGCCCGCACTGCACCGATACGGATGCCTCGAACGGAAGCGACCCATGAAGAAGCAGAATCACGAGTACGAGTTCGTCTTGTCGCTCGAAGGCGGCTTCGACGACTACGATCGGCTGGAAGGGGCGCTGTTCAAGGCCGGGTGCGACGATGCGACATTGTCGCTGCGATATGGCCGACTGTTCCTGGCGTTCGCCCGAGAAGCGACTTCGTATGAGGAAGCGGTTGTCAGTGCCATCGCGGATGTCGCGAAAGCGGGGACCCGCGTCCATCAGGTCGACGGGACAGACCTTGTCACGCAGGCGGAAATTGCTCGTCGTGTCGGCCGAAGCCGACAGATGATCGGCCAATACGTAGCGGGCAAGCGCGGCCCCGGCGGATTTCCGCCGTCGGACTGCACGATCGCGGAAGGGACGCCTGTGTGGAAGTGGTGTGCGGTATCGCACTGTCTGCACCAGAACGCGATGATCAATGAAGCAACTGCCCGTGAAGCGCAAGTTGCATGGACCGTGAACCTCGTTCTGAAGCAATCGCAACGGAGCCGAACATCACCGGCCACGCTTCCTGAATTCGAGGCAGGACTGGCACAGCGCGTGATGAAGGTGCTGGAGCGATAGAACCGAAGGCCAAAGGCGGTACCCGGCGGGAAAATCACTTCATGAGGACACCGAAGGCGACTAAGTGATCTACTGTTCAGTATATTGGCAGCTGAACCCCCATGCCAATCTCTGCTTTTTTCCCGTGGATCGGGAACTATCCGCTGGGACCCCACGTCGGAGATCATGTATAGTGCATGCGAGCGTTGGAAAAAAGCGGTAATACCTTCTTGACAGAAGGTGTAGCTTGCCCTGAAACTATCTGACTGACTCGCACGACCTACCCGAACACTGGCAGCGAACTCTTTCCTCGTTGAGGGTGATACACATGGCATTCGGCAGCACAGACCGTCGACACTTCATGCAGCATGCCTCCTATGGCTTGGGCATGAGCGCACTGGGCCTTCCGGCCGCGAACTTCTTCAGCAAGCTGCACGCAGCCGCTGGCCCGACCGCCGGGAAGAAGCGCGACAACAAGAGCATGATCGTTATATGGATGAACGGCGGGGCCGCCGTCAAGGACTTCTGGGATCTCAAGCCGGGCCATGCCAACAACTGGAGCGAAACCACCAAGACGGCCGTCTCGGGCATCGAGATCAACAAGCTGCTGCCGTCCATCGCGGCACAGATGAAGCACTTCGCGGTCATCCGCTCGAACACCCGTACCGAAGGCGATCATAACCGCGGTACAATCCTGACCTCGACCGGCCGTACGCCGAACCCGCTGTCAGAATGGCCGTCGCTCGGCTCGATGCTGTCCTACCTGAACAAGGACGCCGAAGTCGACCTGCCGTCGTTCATCTCGGTCGGCGGGGCCAATGGCGCTCGCGGCCCGGGCTTCCTCGGCATGAAGTTCGCGCCGTTCACGGTGCAGAACGCCGGCACCCCGCCGGAAAACATCAAGCCGCCGGCCGACGTCGACATGAGCCGCATGGCTCGCCGGGCCAACCTGTTCGACGCGCTCGAAGGCAGCTTCCAGGGCAGCACCAAGGCTGAAAAGGACGCCGCCCGCGCCCATGCCGAAGTGTACGAAAAGGCCCTCAGCCTCGTCGTCTCGAAGAACAAAGACGTCTTCTCGCTGACCAACGACACCGACGGCAAGCCGATGAGCGCCAAGCTCATGGAATCGTACGGTGCCGCCGGGACCGGTGCTGCCGCCGTGGGTCGCGGCACGCTGCTCGCCCGCAAGCTGGTTGAAACGGGCGCTTCATGCGTCGTCGTCAGCAGCGGCTTCGGCTGGGATATGCACGGCAACATCAAGGCCGGCTTCGAACGCCAGCTGCCCGCGATGGACAAGGCGATCGGCGGCCTGATGGCCGACCTCGTCGACCGCGGCATGAACAAGGACGTCGTGGTCACCCTGCTGACCGAATTCGACCGCACGCCGCGCATCAACGCGGGCGCCGGCCGTGACCACTGGCCGCGCACCAACTCGGTGCTCGTCGGTGGCGGCAACATCAAGGGTGGCCAGGTCTACGGCTCGACCAACGACGCCGGCGACGCCATCAAGGACAACCCGGTGAACATGAACGACCTGTTCGCCACCTACTTCCAGGCGTTGGGCATCAAGCCCGACACCCAGGTCCGCGACAACCTCGGCCGTCCCGGCCCGATCTCCGGCGACAAGGCCAAGGCCATCGCCGAACTGGTGGGCTGAGTGCGGGTTGAGTAAACGGTGAATCAGACGAGGGGAGGCCAAACGGCCTCCCCTTTTTTTGTCGAGCAATGCCTGTTGAAATGGCGACATGCAGGGGAGCGATTGCCTGAACGTTCCCCTGCCAGTCGCGGCTTCACGTGATGGGTGCAGTCGCTGCATCAAACTCGGCCGCGCGAGTGAGATACCGCTCTCGGCTGAAGTGGACAGGCTACACCGGCTGCTTCGCTTCGCTGCCTTCAAACACGGCGAGTTCCTCATGCAACCTTGCAATCAACTTTCGGTCGCCGGCCTTGGTAAAGCCATCGCTTCCGAACGGGTGATCCCTCTGAAGCGGACAAGGCGCTCTTCAAGCAAACGAAGTTCTTCCTGAGCGCAGTCGTACTCAATTCGATTGTTGATCACAGTCGCACCTCCACAAGTCTCTTGCGGCGTCGGTCAAATGTGCGGGTGCGGCTGAAGAACTCAACCCACTCACTCCATTCTTCACTGGTATCGGCCGCTAACAGTTTTTCGGGCCTGCGTGTCAGAATCATGTTCTCCAGTTCCAACGCGGCAGCTTGTCCATGATCAATGCGAAAGCGAAAAATCAGCTGGCAGAAGGATAACGGCATCAATCTCATTCGGCGATTCATTGGCGGTGACAAAACTGCCGTCGATGAGCAGTCGCAGCGCTGCAACTTCTTTTGCGAATGGTACCCGACGATGCACTCACATCGTCAGACTTCTACGCCGCCGAGATCCGGTTGCGAATCGAAACAGAACGTCCGCCGCCGATGCTTTATGAAGTCCGATCGGCAGAAAACCGTCGTCAAGAAATTCCGGGAGCGGGGGATCGGCGGTTATCGAGTTGTCTCAGGAACGTAACGTCAGATCATGGTGGGGTGAAGCCGCTTTTGTCCTGCTCGAATTGAAATCACATCTGAGGCGCATTTTCGCAAGGTCGGCCACTGGGAACTGCCTTACTTTAAAAGGCGTTCTTATTCTTCGCGCACCCTATCCTCACCAACGCATCAGTGCCGTGCCCCACGCCAACCCCGCGCCGAAGCCGGAGAGGATGGTGAGGTCGCCTTCTTTCAGGCGACCTTCGGCGACGGCTTCGTCGACGACAAGCGGGATCGAACCGGCGGAGGTGTTGCCGTACTTTTCGAGGTTGTTGTAGACCTTCGAACGGGGGATCTTGAGTACGTCGATCGATGCGTTGATGATGCGGATGTTGGCCTGATGCGGGAAGAAGATGTCGATGTCGTCGGTGGTGAGTTTGGTATCGGTCAGTACATCCTGAATGGTGTCACACAGGATGTCGACGGCCCAGCGGAAGACCGCCCGGCCATCCATGAACATGAAATGTTTGCCTTCGTCGATGTGTTCCTTCTTCGGCGGCATGCGGCTGCCGCCGGACGGACGGCACAACAGCGGGCCGCCGGCCCCGTCCGAACCCATGCTGTAGCTGAGGATCCCCTGGTCGGGTCGGCCTTTGGTCAGCAGGAATGCCCCGGCCCCGTCGCCGAACAGCGGGTAGGTCTTGATGTCGTCCGGATTCAGGATGCGCGAGTTGGTGTCCCCGCCAATGATGAGGGCCATGTCGCTGGCACCCGAGGCCACATATGCCGCCCCGGTGACCAGGGCGTACATGAAGCCGGCGCAGGCCGCCTCCACTTCGATGGCGGGGCAGCTCATCTTGAGTTTGTCTTGAACCAGACAAGCTGTTGACGGAAACGCCATGTCGGGGGTGAAGGTGCCGAGCACGATCAAGTCAACATCCTGCGGCCGCACGCCGGCGGCGGCGAGGCAGCGTTTCGACGCTTCGATGCACAGGTCGCTGGTGGCCTGATGGGGCAGGGCATGCCGGCGTTCAAGGATGCCGGTGCGTTTGACAATCCAGTCCGAATCGAAGCCGAGGCGGGCGTGGAGGCGTTCATTGCTCAGGACCACGTCGGGCACGTAGCTACCGGTGCCGATGACGCGCACACCGGTAAGGTGGCGGCAACGGGGGCGAGGCAACGGTTTACGCTCGACAGTCATAATGCAATCTGCCTCGACCGCGATCCCCGAGGGCGGCAGACGGGGCGAGGAATACCACCGTCACGGTGGGGTGAAGACAGCCCCTTCCGTCCCGAAGATTATAGGGAAACAGGTGGTTGATCGTCCGTCTGATTTCCAACCTGCCCCATGATGGCCTATTCGCTGCGGTCCGCACCGCTGGAAAGGAACTGCACAAAGGCGGAGACCGCCATGGCCGACTGGTCGATGCGAAGGTTGCCATCGGCATGATTCGGGTGGAAGCCGCCCACCAGTTTCGGCCGGTACGGATCGCTGAAATGCAGCGTGTTCGACTCGGTATACTGCAGCGAGCCGACGAACTGCAGCGAACGCAACAGGGCCGTGCGGTAGCGGTCGTACCGCTGCAGGTCGGGCGTCTGCATCATGCGGATCAACCGGCACGAGTCGGCGAGACTTTGCGCGTACATGGCCGTTTCGATCTCGGGCGCGGTCGATTCGATCTTGCCCTTGCTGAAACTCTTGAAGCCGCCGCGCCAGTGCAGCCGGCGCGGGTCAGGGGCATCGGCGTACTGCATGCCGCAGAGCCAGTCGTTCATTTCCATCGCGAACTCGGCATAAACACCTTCCCTTGACCCGGCATAGGCTTCGACGCAGGCCGCGGTCATCCACGGAATGAATTCCGGGTCGGCATGTTCGCGAAACCACTTGCGGTAGTACGTAGCTGCTTTGCGCAACGTGTCGGCCTTCTGCGCGGTCGGCCGTTGGCGATGGCTCATCGCCAAGGCGTACAGCGCCGGTCCGGGGTGCTGATTGATTCCGTCCGGTTCGATCAGTTCACCTGGCGCATCGATATACGTCAGCGAACCGTCCGTGGCCTGCATCTGGCGGATGAACGCAACGATTTCTTCGCCCTTTGTCGTCAGGTCGGCGGCGGCATCGGGGAGTTCGAAGATCGTCATCGCCAGGAGCCCGGCCGCCTGCAGCCGACTGCAGACCAGCGAGGGCTGCGCCGGTCGGCGAACGCCGGTCGCGGGGTCGATGCTGGTCATGGTCAGCAAGGTGAGAACCGATTGCTGGGCACGGGCGCTGAAGCGTTCATCGCCGGTGAATTTTGCCGAGCGGGCCAGCGCGAACGCCGCCCGCGCCTGATGCAGGAAGTGGTCGCCTTCCATCGTCTGGTTCAGGGCGGGGACGTAGCCGTGCAGAAACAGGCCATTGGGCTGGTTGTAGCGGTGCAGCCATTCCATGCCCATCAGCGTGGTCATCACCATCTGCCGGTTGGGGGGCGATAGCGCCTCGAGATTGCGGAAGCGGTCGAACGGCACCCGCCGTGCCTTCGCAACCTGCTTCGGTGTCACGGCTGTGCCGTCTGCCGTTACGGGCTGAATGGCGTTGGACTTCGGTACCGGCTGAATGACATCGACCGCGGGAAGCGCGGTCGGCAGCGGTTGCGGCGGGTTCTGAGCGGGTGCCCATGGAAACGTGAACACGCTTGCCAGGGTGGCGAGCGTGATGAGCAACAGCATTGCTGGAAGACGTACCCGCATGTCGAGCCTCCTTGCCCGTGCGTATGCGAAGGGAACGGCGGGAAAATCCCGCGTCGGTCAGGCCGTGGCCGGGGCCGGCTCGGGAGCCGGGGGGACAGGCATGCCGGGCAGCAGAATGTTGGTGACCTTCACTTCAACATAATGCTGCCGATGGCCCTTCAGTCGGCGATAGTTCTTGCGGCGGCGGAAGTGCTGCACATAGACCTTGGTCGACGGCTGGCCGACGACCGTTCCGATGATGCTCATGCCTTCCACGACCGGCGAACCGATTTTGACATCGGAGCCGTCCGCGCACAATAGCACTCGCGGAAACTCGACCCGCGCTCCCGGGGAAGTTTCGCGGTAATCGACCCGGACCACATCGCCTTCGCTGACCCGGTACTGGCGGGCACCATCTTCAAAAATCGCGTACATGATCACTCCGCAGAGACTGTTCGCTTACTAAGAAATTCAGTCTACGGCGCTGCGGGCAGGCGTCCAGTAATTTGATGCCACAACTGCATCGCGACATTGATTTTGATGCTGCCGACCCCGAAGCGGATCTGAATCAGGCCTGAACCGCCGACTCCAGATATCGCACGAAGTAGTCCAAGTCAGGGGTCTTCAGGCCTGCCACTTTGGCCAGGTCATCGTAACGGCGCACCGCGACCGCATGAGCGGCATGGGGGTTCCTGCCGAATACCTCGGCTTCGATCACGGTGAAGGCACCGCCCTGGAGTTTCAGGCTGCGCTGCGATGTGGGCGTCAACGCGAGATAATACTCAGGCTCAATGGCACAAAGATAGCGCTTTGCCGGGACATGCAGGCGAACCGGTTCACTTACTTCCGGGCCGAAATGTTTGAGAAGGAAGCGGTAGCCCAGCTCCTCGTGCCGATCGTCGATGCCGTGTTCCGCGCAATCATCGGGTAGTTGATGCAGAAGATGCCCGATGTCGTGCAGCAGTGCCGCGGAGATGACCGTTGCCGTGGCCTGCTCGCCTTCAGCCGCGAACGCGGACTGCAGCGCATGCTCCAACTGGCTGACCGGTTCGCCGAGATAAGCCGTCGAACCGCGCTCATTAAACAGGCGGACAATCCGATCGATGACGTCGACCACTGGTCGATTCTCCTAATTCCACGGAGCCAAGTTCAGGAAGTTCTCAAGAATCCGCGGCCCTTCCACGGTGAGGAAACTCTCCGGATGGAACTGCACCCCGTGCAACGGCCAGTTCTTGTGGCGGACGCCCATGATCTCGTTTTCTTCGGTCCACGCGGTTACTTCGAAGTCGGGGTTCGTGAACGTTTCGCGCTTGATGACCAGGCTGTGGTAGCGCGTTGCCTCAAACGGATTCGACAAACCCGCGAAGACGCCCCGACCATCGTGATAGATCGGCGATACTTTGCCGTGCATGATCCGGCTGTTGCGGATCACTTCGCCACCGAAGACATGCCCGATGCACTGATGCCCGAGGCAGACGCCGAAGATCGGTACATCGGCCGCGAATCGCCGCAGGATGTCGTTCGACACGCCTGCTTCCTTCGGCGTACACGGACCGGGCGAGATAACGATGTGCGTCGGCTTCATCTCGGCAACGGCATCGGGCGTGATCTGATCGTTGCGTACCACCTTCATCGGCAGGGCGGCATTAATCTCGCCGAACCGTTGCACGAGGTTGTAAGTGAAAGAATCGTAATTGTCGATGAGCAGAATCATGGAAGAAATTCGGAATGCGGAGTTCGGAATGCGGAATTCAGCGTGCCGCATTTGTAGCGATAGTCTATGAAGTGAAGACTACGGTTGTCGTGCCGGGCGCTGTCGTAGTACTGCGCGGAATGCATTCCATATACCTGCGTCAGCAAGTTGGATGCTGATGCAGGTATCGCCTGCGGTTGCAGCGATAACGACTCATTCCTGCCCGTAGAATGAGATTCCGGGAAACAGATCGTCCAGCGGGATCGCCTCTTTGATGGAAAACCGGTCCTTCCGTTCGATTCTCTCCCGGTTGGCTGCGACGAAGTCCCTCCAAACCGACTGGCACTTCTGCCGCTTCTGTGGCGTATCGACATCCGTACCCAAGTTCTCACTCCCGGCGTCGCGGAGGATGCAGGTCAGGCTTTCGACGGCTGACTTCGCCAGTGCAGGTTTTTCGATCAGTCCGACTGTTAATTCCACGTATTCCAGCGGCGAGCACAGGTGGTGGGCAGCCTGTTCCGCGGCGTTTCGCAGCCAAGATTCCTCGGCCGTGCCGAATACCCGCAGCACGGCGGGCTTCCATTCGGGGGGCGCATTTACATGCACGTGATGCAAAGCGGCAATTTGCACATCGGGGTTCGGATCGACGATTCGCTCGCGGACCAGTCCGCGGAATGCTTCGGCGGTCGGGTCCGGCAGGCACGATACGGCCACCTCACGAACGTAGTCCATCTCGTCCTTGAGTACAGCCTGAAACGTCGCCTCCCAGCCCGGTGGACGGTAAGCGGGATCGTGCTTGATCTTCTCGACGAAGAAAAGTTTAGCGCCGCTGGTCGCCGGCTTCGAGTCGACGGGCACGCCGCTGGCGATCAGCATTTGGGTCGCCCGTCGCAGCTCGCCGCATGCCCCCGGCGCACGCGGATAGCGACCCTCTTCCACTTTCGCCCCCTGGGCTCCCTTGACCGCGAAGGTGAAGGCCGCGACGAAGTCCGGCAGATCTTCCGCGGTGCCGAGGCAACTGAGCATAAACGCGCCGCGGAACAAGCTCGCCTCGTCGCGTTTTGCGAGGCAGGCGCGAGCGTGCCTGCGTACGGCGACCGCGAACTCCGGCCGCCACGATTTGTCGCGCAGCCAAGTACGCGGGCCGACCGAGTCGGCGTCGAAGAAGTTTCTTTTCTTCAGTTTGCCGTCCAACATCGGGTCGGGCATCCGCAGGTAAAGGGCCTCCTGCACCGCATAGACGAACTTCGCGTCGGCGCGGTCAAGCAATTCAATGAGGAGTTGCGTCGCACGCGGGTCGGCCATTTCGCCCAGTGCCAGCAGGGCGCTGTACGACCCGGCCCGAGCCCGCTCGGTCATGATGGGAAGGTAGAGCGGGTGGTTCAGGCGGTGGTATTGCCAGATCTTGTGTGGTTCCTCGCGCTCGATCTTCGGCGGCGGGTTAGCCGCGTCCAAATCGTCAACCAATTTCCGCGCCTGCTCCAATGTCGGCATGACCAGCTCGATCCAGCATCCGTCCGATCCGCTCCCGGCCGTGATCCAGTACTTGCCCGGACGGTCGAGTCTGCGGTAGGCGAGCAATTCAAGGGACTTTGTATCTTTCATACCGGAAGCAAGTGTAATCACTTGGGCCAGTCCGCCCATGCACCATTGGTTCGGGTTGGGGTCTGCCATTTCTTCGCCGTCTTCGTGGGTGGCCTTGATGTAATATCTGAGGTGCCGATCCGCGCCGCGGTAGTCGCCGCCCTTCACGTAATGGACCTCGACAGGACCGACGTTCGTGATCACATGATTGATGTCGATCGTCTCGCCCACGAAATACTTGTCCTTCTCGACAACGATCGATGTCTTCGTTACGGCCTGCGCTCGCCGCTGCTCCCGGAGTTTCTCTGCCACGTTGTAGCTTGCCGGTTCGGCCGTCAGGTCCCATAGCAAGATCGTCTGGTCAGTCATGAACGAGGCAAGCAACCGGCCATCCGCCGAGAACGCCACTTTGGCGAAATTCGCGAACGCGTCCTCAAGGGCGGGACCAGGTTTGGCCGTCCCGATTTCCCAGTAGCGGAGGTAGTGTTGATGAGAGTCCGCCCAGGCGATTCGCCTGCTGTCAGGGGAGAATGCAAGAACGTCTACGCTGCCAAGATTTTTGGGGACGGGAAACAATTCCGCCGTTTGAGTGTCGAACAACCGCAACGGCCCGCCGCCCAGCGTTGCCAGCATCGTTCCGTCGGGGGACAGTCGAACCTTCGGACCATTGCCCATTTTAACCTTCAGCAAGTCGATGGAGCGCGATGATCGACAACGATAGACGTACGCGTCGCCTTGGTTGGTTGTCGAGGCCGCCACATAATTTCGTGACGAAAACTCTACGTCGTCCGTCGATGTGTAGCGATCGTGAGGAGCCAGCCCCTTGTTGACGCTGGCGCGGTCGTAAAGCGGTGTCGAGGTGCCGGTGGCCAGGTCGAAGGCCACGATCGGTTCGTTCCCGATGTATGCCGTTTGGCCATCATCCGAGAAGCTGAAGTGGCGAATCAGGTCGACGGGGTAGCGGCGGATCTTCTGCCACGTTGCGATGTCCCACAACGTCAACACCGTTTGCGACGGGATGCGTTTCTCGCCGGTATGCCACTCCTCGTCGTGCGACGTGGCGAGCACCTTGCCGTCGGGTGAGAATCGCGCCTTGCTGATCTTGGGAAGAAACCGTGATAGACGTCGGCCGGGAACGTCCCAGATCAACAAACCCTCGACCGACCCGACAATCAGGAGCCGGCCGTCCGGGGAGAACTCCAAGTCCGGGAGTGACCAATACCCGGGCTCGGGCGTAAGGCGAATGCCTTTCGGCAGATGCAGGCGAGCCAATGCCCGGTCCGGGAGTTGGTCCGCGTGTTGCTCGACAAACGCTTCGCGGAAGGGTGCCGAAATGCTCGACGCAGCTGGTCCCTGCTTCGCGGGCGACACCAGGTTCAGCGGATCGAGCGCCCGCCATAAGAGAACCAATCCAACGATCAACAGCAGCAAAGTGGTTCGAGGGGAGAACATGGGCATCGCCTTTGCGAATGAGGGGAATGACCAGTTCAGATTAGCCAATCAGTGCGCATATCACAAGCAGACCACTTGGCTGCCGGTTTAATTAAAGGGAGTTGCCAGAATCTAAAACTCAGTGAGTTTAAGCCGTATCATGCCTGCCGCGTCGGATGCGGCTGCGCACTGTTCGCTTTCGCGTCGTACTTCGCTTTACGTGGGTCGTCGTCGGTCAGGATGGTCAGATGCTCCGCTGAAGCAGGAATGTCGTACCAGGCTCCGTCGGCGAAGTCGACGATTGCTTTGCCGCTGTAATTGACCGTGACAACACGACCGACGCGACTGGCGAACCGCGTCAATTCAGGGCGATCCTCGCGTACGACAACGAACCGGTCGATCCACTCGGCCCGCAGTTCGTCCATTTTGTCGAGGTCGATCATCGGCATGGTGGCACCGTTATCGAAACGCCTTGGGCCCGGGGCGTGCTGCCGGTTCGAAATCGAGTTTGCGGACGAAGCGGGCGGATTCCTCGGCACCGTGTTCGCGTTCCATGTCGCGGTCGTTGAACTCCACCGACAGGGCACCGTTGTAACCGGCGGCGTTCAGGCCGCGGATCACGCCTTCCCAGTCGATGCTGCCGCGTCCCGGGGCGCGGAAGTGCCAGCCGCGCCGGGTATCGCCGGCCGGCAGGTAACTGTTCAGCACGCCGTTGCGGCCGTTGAGCGACAGTACTGCGTCCTTCATATGCACATGGTAGACGCGGTCGCCGAACTGCCGCAGGAACTCGACCGGGTCGATCCCCTGCCAGTGGAAGTGGCTCGGGTCGAACGTGAAGCCGAACTCCTCGCGACCGTCGACCGCTTCGAGCATCATCTGTGCGGAGTGGAAGTCGAAGGCCATCTCGCCGGGATGCACTTCAAAGGCGAACTTCACGCCGCACTGACCGGCTACATCGAGAATCGGGTTCCAGATTTCCGCGAACTCCGCGAAGCCGGCGGCCACCATCTCCGGTGTCGGCCCCGGGTAGCCGAGGACATACGGCCACAGATTTGACCCGGTGAAGCCGCTGACGACGGCGGCTCCCAGCTTCTCGGCTACGCGGAACGTGGCCATCATCTCTTCGATCGCCCGCTGGCGCACGCCATCGGGGTCACCGTCGCCCCAGACGTAGTCGGGCACCAGTGATTGATGACGGGCATCAACGCGATCGAGCACCGCCTGGCCGACGCGATGATTGCTGACGACCGGCACGTGCAGATCGAAACGAGCCAGCATTTCCAGTTTGGCGGCACAGTAGTCGGGTTCACTGATGGCCCGCTGGATCTCGAGGTGATCACCCCAGCAGGTCAGTTCAAAGCCGGCGTAGCCCCATTCGGAAGCCTTGCCGGCAAGCTCTTCGAGAGACAGGTCAGTCCAGTTGTGCGTGAATAGAGTCAGCGGTCGCGCCATGTCATCGTCCCTGAGGCGGTTGCGCAACGATCCGAGGAGTGAGAGGCCTGCCGTAGCATACACATCCACGTGTGTGCATTTGTGATGGCACACACGTGGATGTGTATGCTACGGCGGTTCGTTGGTCGTGCTTTGCGTGGCATAGACGTCGACGTGTGTGCATTTGTGATGGCACACACGTGGGACGTCTGTGCTACGGCGTCGTTGAAGGCGGCGGCTCCTTCGGCGGCGGGGCCGGCGTCTCATCCGGGATTTCCGCGGCGGGCGGCGGGGCCGGCGGAATCGGCGGTTCCGGTGTCGGCGTGACGGCCGGCGGAGTCGGCGGCTCCGGTGTCGGCGTGACGGCCGGCGGCGTGGGCGGTACTGGCGGGGCCGCCGTTACCGGTGCCACCCGAAGCGTCGGAGCGTCGATCAGGATCGTGGACGGGCCGGTCGCCGTCGGGGCAGCCGGTTTCACCGGAGCGATCGGTTCGTCCGCTTCTTCCTCTTCCGTGTAGATCTCGTCGATCTCGACTTCATCCACCTTTTTCCGCATCAGCAGATAAATCATCGAGGATGCTGTCCAGAAGTAGCTGTAGCTGAAGCCCAGCATCACCATGAAGAACAGCGTCAGCCAGAACGAGACCATGCCCGCTCCGGCGTAGTTATACCAACGGTAATCGTTCATGTACGGGACGGCGACTTCCGGCTTCACGAACCAATAGCCGGGTGTCTGTTCGATTTGCTTGCCTTCCTTGGTGACGCCAGCCTTGTTTTTGTCGGGTGTGATCTCGATCGGGCTGCCCTGAAGCATCAGTTCGCGCCAACCGAAGGACGTCGGCGAGTAGATGAACAGGAATTCCGGTGAGCGGTTGGTCGTCTGTGTCAAAGGTGTCTGACTGACGCCCCACTTGCCGAGGTAGACCATCAGCGACGACATGAACACCACGAACAGTACGACCACGACCCCGTAGCAGACTGAGATAAAGCCGTACCAGATGTAGCTCCAGGGCGATTCGTAGACGTAGTTGTACGACCGGCTCAGGGCGTCGAACGTATCGCTGCCTTCCGCACTCAGCGTCGTGTACATCAGCGGGTAGCCGACCAGGCCGACCACCAGCAAAGCCATCACAAATCCGGCCCCGAGCGGTACCCACCAGAGCAGACCGCTGACGAAGATATCGCCGACGATCGGAATCAGGGCAAACAGCCCGAAGATCATGAGGCCGACCACGACGGCAAAGATCAGGGCGATCGGCACCAGCGGGCTCGACAGGTACGAGACATAGCGATCCTTGGCGAACTTCAGCGATTCGCGAAGTCCGCCGCCTTCCTTGCCGGCCATCTGCACAATGGCCATGCGCGTGATGATACCGCCGAAGAACGCCCAGACCGCCAGCATCCAGACGATGATGATGAACAGGTAGGCGCCGATCCAGAAGCCCGCATTCGGATCGAACAGCAGGTAAACCGGTCCCAGGAACTTCACGAGCGGTTCGAGAATCACCGGAGCCTGCTTGATGACTGATCCCACCGCGGCGGACTGGTCAGCCCGGCTGCCGCTGACGACATCTGTCGCAACCAGATACGGGTTTCGCCCGCGATCCTGAAACCATGGCATCGTGCGGTATCGTCCGCCCGGGCCGCTGAGGCCGCGCATCAGCTCGAAGCGCCGCCCGTCGGACAGGTAGTCGCTGTTGGCTTTCTCGTCGGCCGCGACTTCTTCCACGCCGTCCTTGATCAACGCCTTCTTGCGTTCCTCGATCTCCGCTTCGCGCGCCTTCGGGTTTATGTCGTTGTAGCCCTTGGGCTCGGACCACATGCCGAAGTAGATGACCGAGAACAGCCACCAGCCGAACGCGGTGACCAGGATGCCGGCGGCAGCGATCAACAGCTTGAACGGGTCCAGAGCGATCAGGAACGTCCGCAAGAGTTCCAACCAGGAATACTTTCGGCGGACATCCGGTTCACGCGTGCCTGCACGCTCGTCGGCCATGCGACTTCCCCTTTGAACGGCTATATGACGAGTCTGCGGCGCGTCGTTACGCGGCCGCGTTGTCAGCGAACACCGGAGTGTTATAGATGAACAGGCGTTGCCGGCAATTGATGCGGGAATTGTTTGAAGATGTGGGTGCGATCCGGGAATACTCCCCGGCTTGCCGGGGATGCCTGACTCCGTAACGGAAAAACCCCCGGCAAGCCGGGGGTGATCCCTGCTGATCACTGCAAGAGCGTTAGAACACCAATCCGACGCCGACGTTGAAGCCGTGGTAGAACCGCACCGGCCGATGGTTGTAGGCCGGGTCGATCGCCCCGGCGTTGAAGCCGACCGGCTGATTCATGTAGATGGTGTTGAAGAACGACCAGATGTCGTAACCCGCGCGAAGCTGCACATTGGAGATCGGGAACCAGGAGAGGTTCACGCTGGCGTTGACGTTGGGAACGATGGTGAACTCGTTGCGGCTGCGTTTGCTCTGCTGCGAGTTATCGCCCAGTTCGTACTTGGCCCGTTCCTTGACGACGGCGTACAGGGCCGCGGCACTGACTTCGGCCCCGAGGGCGAAGGCACTACCGAGGTAGATGTCGGTGCCGACGCCGAGGAACGGACCATACATGCGCTGTGAGATTACGTTGCTGTACAGGGCGAGGTCCTGCGAACCCGTCTGCCCCAGGAAGTTCGAGGCAAGGGTGTTCCAACTGAACCGTTCCCAGATCCAGGCGAAGCGACCGCCCGCCGTGGCGTAGCTGCGCGAGTGGTCGGTTTCGATCGCGGTCGAACGATACGTGATATCCCAGTTGGTGAAGCGTTCGACGTACTTGATGTCCATCGTGTTCGCACCGTTCCAGATACCGTACGGCGAACCGCCGCTGCCGATCGGATTGCCGGCGGCGTCGGCCAACCGGAGCTGTGGGCCTGCGAACTGCGGTGAAAAGCCGAACACCGGCGAGAACAGGAACGAGTCCTCACCGTTCTGGGCCGTGTTGAAGTCGACGGGAATCGGGCCGGCGCTCGTGTTGTAGCGGGCCTGGTCAAGCTGTGTCCAGCGGACCGAGATCGCCGAGCCGTCCTCGAACTTGTAGCCGAGGGTGATGCGGGCCCCCGGTACCCAGGTGGTACGGCCGAACGAGTCGGTATCGAGCGCCCAGCGCTGCGAACCCAGCATGAACCCGGGTGAACCGGTGATCGAGCCGTCGCTGTCGCGGAAGCCGCGCACGGCGATCAGCTGACTACCGATATTACGGTCGCCGTGCATGAAAATGAATTCACACGAGCCATAAATACCGCCCGAGGTGAGGCGGTCCTGGCCGAGCGGCAGTGGCGACTGCCGGGATTCGTACCCCGAAACGTCCCACTGGGCCCGTGCCCGCGGCGATGCCGTTCCCAGCAGGATTGCTCCCGCGAGCCACAGGCACATCGTGATCCCATGCTTGCGCATTTGCCGCTTCCCCCTTCAAGCCGGTCGCCGCGTCGCCAGATTCGAGTTCCCCAACCCGAATCGGACAGGCAGCCGGTGCATTCCCCCATGGATGCTCGCGCATCCGTGTCGCCCAGAGACGACTGGTCGGGGACCATAACTGGGATCGGTATTACGTCAACATCAGCTTTGCCGAAAATGCCGGTTGTGCGGGTGATTCTTCCGGGATATCTCGGCGTTCCGCTAAAGTCGGCAAGCGTTCAGCGCTGCCGGAAGCATGGCGGACGAGGTCAATCGCGCAGTTCCTGCTGCGCAAGTTTCTCCAGCTTGCGCGTTCGTCACGCGTTGTACCCTTTCGCGGGGCGCTGGTGCCGCCCCGCTCGATCAATCGCAGAGACTGAGCCATGAACCGTTCTTCCTCTCAGGTGTTGTTCACTGCCACCGCCGTGTTGGGCGTGGCGTCATTCGTTGTCATGACGCAGCGCCTCGACGGTGCCGCGCCGGTGCGCCCCGCGCTGCCGATGCGGGCCGCCCCGCCCGCTCAGCAGCCGGTCATGCCGAACAACGTGCGCCAGCAACCGCAGATCAGTTCCGGCTACATGGGCAACCGGGGCAACTACCAGTGGAATCAGATGCCGGGGAACTTCGGCGGCAATAACGCCATGAACGGCTTCAATGGTCAGAACATTGGCGGTTTCAATTCGATGAACGGCTTCAACGGTCAGCCCGGCTTCAACGGGAATGGCTGGAACGGCAACAACTTTAACGGGAACGGCAACCGTGGCGGCTTCAACGGGCAATGGGGTGGCCCGAATAACGGCTTCAACGGGCAATGGGGTGGCCCGAACAACGGGAACAAAGGCGGAGCATTCTGCGGCTTCATTGGTGTATGATCTCCGTGCATCCCGTCGGGATGCACGCTAAACTGGGTTAATATGCTTCTGAGACTGACCATGTTTGCCCTCGCCGTTGACCCCGCACCGTTGATTGACGACGCATTGACCGCCTGGAACGTGCCGGGCGTTGCTGTTGTCATCGTCGATGGTGAACGCACGCTGTACCTGGCAGGGCATGGTCTGCGCGAGGCGGGGAAGCCCGAACGCATCACAGCGGAGACGGTCTTTCCGCTCGCGTCCTGCACCAAGGCGTTCACCACGGCAATTCTCGCCTCGCTGGTCGATGAAAAGAAGCTCGCCTGGGATGACCCGGTCCGCAAGCACCTTCGCGACTTCCATCTTTCCGATCCGCATGCCGATGCTGATGTCCGCATTGACGATCTGGTGGCGCACCGCACCGGGGTCGCGCCGCATGACCTCCTCTGGTATCGCGCGGCCTGGGATCAGGATGAGATGATCCGCCGGCTCGCCTTTCTGCCGCTCGACAAACCGTTCCGCACCGCGATGCAGTATCAGAGCGTCATGTTCATGGCGGCGGGAAAGGCTGCTAGCAACGCCGCGGGCAAGCCGTGGGCCGACCTGATGACCGAGCGATTGCTCACACCACTTGAGATGAAGAATGCCACGCTGACGACACTGAAGCTACCCACCGATTGCGCGATGCCGCACACGGAATTCGACGGCAAGCTGACGGCAGGCGAATGGTACGCGATGAAAGTCCCCGACCCGGCCGGGTCGCTGAACTGCTCCGCCAGCGACCTGGCCCCGTGGCTGCGTCTGCAGTTGAACGACGGCAAACACGGTGGCAGGCAACTGATATCCGCGGCCAATCTCGCCCATACGCGCCGGCCGCACGTCGTCATTCCTGTGGATGAAGGCACGCGCAAGAACCATCCGTTCACGAAGCAGACGAGCTACGGCATGGGCTGGGGCATCCAGGACGACCGGGGCGAACTGCTGGTGTCCCACGGCGGCGTCATTGATGGCTTGCGCGCCAACATCAAGCTGATTCCCAAGAAGAAATTCGCGTTGGCGATCCTGAGCAACCGCGAACAGACGCGCATGAACCAGGCCCTGAGCAACATGCTCGTCGACCAGTTCCTCGAAGCGCCCAAGTACGACTGGAACAAGCACTACGGCGACATCGTCTCCGCCGAGGCTTTCGCGGCGAGGCAGTCCCGAGTGCAGGCGGAGCGCCAGCGCCGACAGGGGACTTCACCGACGCTGGCACTGGCCGACTACGTTGGCGAGTACACGCACCCCGCTTACGGCGCTGCGACGGTGTCGCTGAAGGATGGATCGCTGACGCTGTCGTGGAGTACGTTCACCGGTTCGCTGAAACATTGGCAGGACGACGTCTTCCGGGCGAATGACGAGGAACTGGGGCGAACGCCCGTCATCTTCCATGTTGAACAGGGCAAGTCGGCCGCGCTGACGGCAGTGGGCACGCGATTTGTGCGGAAATGATGAACAACGCGCCCGTCACGTGAAGCCGCCCAAGTTGGGGTTTCGCCCCGTTTCATGATGGCGTAAACTCTCCCCGAAAGAACTGACCCCAATCGCCATCGACAAGGAAGTCGCATGCACCTGTTCATCAGTGCCGGGGAGCCCAGCGGCGACCTGCATGGCGCGAACCTGATTAAAGCCTTGAAGAAGGCCGACCCGACCATTCGCTTCAGCGGCTTCGGCGGCGAGAAGATGGAAACAGCCGGCTGCAAGCTGCTGTTCCCGCTGACCAGCCTCGCCGTCATGTGGTTCCTGCACGCGTTGCTGAACATCTTCAAGTTCATCCGGCTGACGAAGCAGGCCCAACGCTACTTTCGCGATGAGAAGCCGGATGCCGTGGTTCTGATCGATTTTCCCGGCTTCCATTGGGGCCTGGCGAAACGGGCGCATGCGGAAGGGATCCCCGTCTATTACTTCGTGCCGCCGCAACTGTGGGCGTGGGCTCCGTGGCGCATCAAGAAGATGAAGAAGTATGTCCGCCATGTGCTCTCCGCGTTGCCGTTCGAAGACGAGTGGTACAAGAAGCGCGGCATGCGGTCGGACTACATCGGCCATCCCTATTTCGACGAATTGGCCGCAAAGAAGCCCGATGCGTTGTTCGTCGACTACCAGAAGGGACTTCCCGGCCGGCCGGTCGCCATTCTGCCCGGCTCGCGCATGCAGGAAGTGAAAAAGAATCTGCCCGACATGCTCGATGCCGCGCGGCTGATCCACGAACAGCGTCCCGGCACGCGCTTCCTGGTCGCCAGCTTCAACGAAGCGCAAGCGGTCGTCGCGCGCGAGTTGATCGCCGCCAAGCCCGAGATGCCGATCACAGTGTTCACCGGGCGCACGCTCGACATCATCAGTGCCGCGGAGGCTTGCCTGTCGGTTTCCGGCTCGGTGAGCCTCGAGATCATGTACCACAACAAGCCCGCGGCCATCATCTATCGGCTCAGTCGGTTCGCACTGTTCCTGGGTCGGCAGTTCAAGCTGTGCAAGTACATCACGCTGGTGAACCTGCTGGCGGACAAGGAAATCTATCCGGAGTTTCTGACCGATCACAGCCCCGCGCCGGAAATGGCGGAGCGCGTACTGGAATGGCTCGACCGCCCGAGCCGGATGCTGGAAGTGAAACAGCAGTTACAGGAAGTGCGCGACCGCGTCGCCCAGCCCGGTGCCTGCGAACGGGCGGCAGCGTTCATCATGCACGAGATGCGCGGGACGAGTACGTTGCGGCAGGCGGCTTAATGACAACTCAAGTTTAGCCGCGACGCGGCTAAACTATTTCCGTTCGTAGACCACCTTGCCGTTCACTACGGTCAACACGCTCTTCGTACCGGCCACCTCGTTGACGGGGCAGGTCATCACGTCGCGGTCGAGAATGATGAGGTCGGCGTATTTGCCGGTCTCCAGGCTGCCTTTCGCGTTCTCTTCGCTGTGCAGGTAGGCGTTATTGATCGTGTACAGGCGCAGGGCCTGTTCGCGCGTCAGCTTCTCTTCGGGGAACAGCTCGGTGCCGCGTTCGGTGGTGCGGTGAAGTGTGACCGCGATGCCCAGCCAGGGGCTCCAAGGATTGGTCGACTTCAGTGAATCGTAAGCCAGCATGTGATCGCTGCCGCCGCCGATGGTTGTGTACTCCAGCCATGACTTGTACGGCTGGAACCAGCGGACGCGCTCCTTGCCCAGGACGTTCAACAGCGTCGTGCCGTCCTTGTACAGCCAGGCGGGCTGAATGTCGGCACAGACGCCCAGTTCCTTGCAGCGCTCGAGGTTCCGCTTCGACGGGAAGTTGGCGTGCGTGATACAGAAGCGCAGATCCTTGATCGGCGTCATGCGATTGACCAGTTCGTAGGAATCAAGCAGCACATCCATCGCCCCTTCCCCGGCAGTGTGGGCGGTCATCTGCCATTTGCGTTTCGCCGCTTCTTCGAGAACCATTGTCAACTGGTCGGGCTGAATGAACAACAGGCCGCGGTAATCGTCTTCGGTTACCTGATAGGTGGGCCCCTTCGGCCACGGCTGGCGCATGTAGGCCGTGCCGTTGAGCATGCCGCCATCGAGGAACAGCTTGATCGGCCCCACGCGCACCCATTCGTCGCCGGCACCGGTCGGCCCGCCGATGTTGTCTTCGCCCGGTAGTGCTTCGAGCCGTTTGATGATCTGTTCGCGTGTGCCGCTCGCGTCGAAGCTGCGCGCGACATTCACGCGCACCGTCAGTTCATCCTTCTTCTGCAGGTCGCGGTACATGTTCAGCGTGTCGCGCCCGGCATTGCGGTCGGCCACGCTGGTCAGGCCGTGCTCGTTGTAGAGGGCGAACAGCTTCTTGAGTGCTTCCAGCTTGTCGTCGCGTTTCATGCTCGGGTCTTCACCCGGTACGCCCTTGAGGACACCGTACGCCGCGCGCAGCATACCGGTCGGTTCGCCCGTCTTCGGGTCTTTGACGACGCCGGAGTTCTTCGTCTCTTTGGTGACCCCCGAGACTTTCAGCGCCATGGTGTTGCAGATGCCTGCAGGCCCGGCATGGTACAGCACCGGGTGCTTCGGGGCCACGGCATCGAGTTCGGCAATGGTGGGGAATCGTGCTTCATTGAGGCGAGTGGGGAACGCATAGCGGACGACGATCCAGTCGCCTTCCTTGGTCGTCTCGGCCTTTTTCCTGATGTAGGCGAACACATCGTCGAGCGAGCGCAGGGCCGGCAGCGGCTCTTTCCATTCGGACAGTGCCGAGCCCAGCGGGTGCGTGTGGCTGTCCATCAGCCCGGGCATCACGACCTTGCCGCCCGCGTCGATGACGCGCGTCTTGTCGGTCTTCAGTGCAAGGATGTCCGCGTTCTTGCCGACCTTCGTGATCCGCCCATCCTTGACGGCCACCGCCTCCGCGATACTGAACTTCGCATCGACGGTCAGCACTTTGGCGTTGTGAATGATCAGATCGGCCTGGGCGTTTGCGATGAGCGGAAGCAGAAGCAGAATTGCGAAGATGCGCATGGCAGATTTTCCGTGGTGTGCACGTTCAGCGGCAATCAACAATCGCACACGCGGACGTGCGCGCTACGCAGGGCATGCCCCGTAGTGTACACGTCCACGTGTGCACGTTCACGACAAAACAGTTGAACCACGAATCGCACGAATCGAACCACGAATCAGTCGATTCCATCTCTGTTCTTATTCGTCTGATTCGAGTTGTTCGTGGTTCACTATCTTCTCGAACGCTAATCCTTCTTTTTCTTCGCCAGTTTCGGCGCACCCCATGTCGCTGCCACGTTCCCCTTGTTCCATTCATCCCAGGCGGCCTGCAGTTCCTTGACCTTCTCGGGGTTCTTGGCCGTCATGTCGGTCTTCTCGCCGATGTCGTCCTTCAGGTTGAACAGCTTGGGTCCGTTCGAGCCGTTGGCGTCCATCAGCTTCCAGTCGCCCTTGCGAATGGCGGTCTGCTTGCCGAAGCGCCAGAACAGCGAGTCGTGCGGCGGGGCGTCGTTCTTGCCTTCCAAATAGGGCAGCAGATTCACCCCGTCGAACTTCGCTTCCTTGTCGGTGATGCCCGCGGCCGCCAGCGCGGTCGGCTGGATGTCCAACTGGATCACCGGTTGTTCGTACACTTTGCCGGTCGGCAGATGGCCCTTCCACTGTACGAACCAGGGAACGCGAACGCCGCCTTCCCAGGTGGTCGCTTTGTGACCGTTGAGTGGGCCGTTGTGTGACGCATTGATCGCCGGCCCGCCGTTGTCGCTGATGAAGAAGATCAGCGTGTCTTCTTCCAGCTTGCTGTCGCGCAGCTTGGTCAGCACCTTGCCGACGTTGTCGTCCATCGCCGCCATCATCGCCGCGTAAGTCTTGCGGTTGCCTTCGAGGTCCGGGAATCGCTTCAGGTACGGGTCGGTCGCTTGAAGCGGTGTGTGAACGGCGTTGAACGCCAGGTACAGGAAGAACGGCTTCTCCTTGTGGCCATCGATGAAGGCGGCCGCTTCACGGCCGAACGCATCGGTCAGGTACTCGGTCTCGTTGACCGCTTCGGTCCCGCGCATGATGATCGCCCCCTTGCCGGGAATGTACGGGTGCGCCCCGCCCAGGAAGCCGAAGTACTGGTCGAAGCCGCGCTTCAGCGGGTGGAACTCCGGTGCATAACCCAGGTGCGACTTGCCCACCATGCCCGTCGCGTACCCGGCCTTCTTGAACCGGTCGGCGATGGTTGTTTCTTTCAGCGACAGCCCCGGATGGTTGTCGTTGTCCTTGGGGCCGGGGTTGAATTCGTGGCCGAAGCGCGTCTGGTATCGGCCGGTCATCAGGCCCGCGCGCGTCGGCGAGCAGTACGGACCGGAGACGTAGCCGTTGGTGCATTGCACCCCGTTCTTGCCCAGGGAATCGATGTTCGGCGTCTTGATGTCCTTGCACCCGTGCAGGCTGATGTCGCCATAGCCCATGTCGTCGCCGACAATGACAATGACATTCGGCTGCCGCGCATGCGCTGAAGCCGCCAGCAGCAACACGGTGAGTAAAGTGAGAGGTCGCATCATTAAGTAAACTCCATAAAGAATGGCGGATAAGCCGCAATACCGCTCAACAAGAGTGGAAGAATTTAACCACGGATGGCACCGACAACACGGATAAGACCCGAGATAACACCCGAGAAGTAACTGCTCCGCTTCGTGTATCGAGTTTGATCCATCCGGTTTCATCCGTGTTCTCCGTGACATCTGTGGTCAAAATGAACAACTGCATGCCTGCCTTTAACTGAGTATGTATGGCATCGCTCAAAATTGAGCGGTATCGCGGTCAGCCCCGTCGCGGTTAACAATATAAACACTCGTTGCCCGCCAAGGTTCTGAATGCCGGATTCCGCCCGCGGCGTCCGTTTGGTATGGTCTACCGTGTCACGTTCAGCCCCGTTCACGGAGTCGATCGCGATGACTCGATGGATTGTCACTTCCGCGTTGATTCTGATTACGATGCCCGTCGCGGCCGACGACCACGGCCTGAAGCTGCCGCCCGGGTTCAAGGCCACGCTGGTGGCCGACCACACGATTGCCAACGACATCTACTGCATGACGCTCGACGACAAGGGTCGTGTCCTCGTCAGCAGCCGCGGCTGGGTGAAGCGCCTGGAAGACACCGACGACGATGGCATCTTCGACAAGGCGACGGTGATCGTGGAAACGGCGACCGGCGCGATGGGCATGTGCTGGATCGACGGCTATCTGTGGCTCAGTGCCGATGGTGGCGTGTCGCGCTACGTGAATGGTCCCGAGGTCTCCGGCGCGTTCCCCGATGTCGTCAAGCAACCACGGCTCAGCGACAAGGTGCGCATCGTGGGTGACGATGCAACGGCACGCTACCTCGCCCAGGGGCAATCGTTCTACACACCGATGGATGCGCTGCTGTACCCCTCGATTGCCCTGGATGCCGATGCAGCGACGGGCATCTATTTCCGCTTCGGCGAGATCGTCCCCGGCACGGAGAAGATGAAGAAGCATCCCTTCCCCCGCATACCGCTTGGCTCCAGCGAGCATGGCGTCCACGCGATCCGCAAGGGGCCT
>Ga0105044_10002785_pt1 | contig 23957 bp, 19 predicted proteins | sample MAT01_FD_78092 | JGI IMG/M metagenome (GOLD analysis project Ga0105044, IMG submission 78092) | Freshwater microbial communities from Lake Fryxell liftoff mats and glacier meltwater in Antarctica - MAT-01 | ecosystem: Environmental > Aquatic > Freshwater > Ice > Liftoff microbial mat | place...
GGCTTACACATTCAAAAAAATCAACGAAGGCATGGAGATCGGCACAAGCCTCTTTGACCCCGAGGGCGCCAAAATCGTTGCCGAACTCATGGAAAAAGCCAAAGCCAAAGGCGTCCAGATTCATCTCCCCGTTGACTTTGTCTGCGCCGAAAAATTCGACCCCAATGCCGAATCCAAAATCGTCGATGACCAAGCCGGAATCCCCGTCGATTGGATGGGTCTCGATATCGGGCCAAAAACCCGCGTCCTCTTCGCCGAAGTCATCGCCCGCGCAAAAACCATCATCTGGAACGGCCCCGCCGGCGTGTTCGAATTCGACCGCTTCGCCGAAGGCACAAAATCTATGGCCGAAGCCGTCGCCGCCGCCACAGCCTCCGGCGCGATCTCCGTCGTCGGAGGAGGCGATACCGCCACTGCCGCCAAAAAATTCAAAGTCGCCGACAAAGTCAGCCATTGCTCAACTGGCGGCGGTGCCTCCCTCGAACTCCTCGAAGGCAAACCCCTCCCCGGCGTCTCTGCCCTCAACGAGAAATAGCGAACGCAAACTCCCCGCCCACGTAGGCTCAGTCGTTTCCGCAATTGCCATTTCAGCCATGGCTCGTAATGTCGGGTTATGCATGCGGTCGTGAACACTGAGGAATTTATCGGGAAAACCGTGGGGCGGCGAACCAAGGTTGCGCCGTTGACTGTAGTTCCCGGTGAGCGCGAATCCTGCCGTCAGTGGAGGGACGCCGGCATCGGACTTCGCGTCGCAAAGGGCGTCTATCGATTCAAATCTCATGAGGAGGCCGACCAATGGCTGATGGACCGCCTGACCCGGAAACCGGCGAACTAATTCCGAGGGATCCATCGCTGGAGGACTTGGTAGACCTTTGCCGTGAGCTAACCATAATCGGAGCCTCTTTCATTGTGGTGGGCGGTTTTGCCGTGCGCGCGAGCGGACTTGCCCGGCACACGAGCGATGTGGATCTGCTCATCGACGCCTCAAGCGAAAACGAAGCGCGGGTGTTCGCCGCGCTCGCGACTCTCCCCGACGGATGTGTCCGCGAACTCGAAGCTGGCGACGTCTCCAAATACACGGTCGTCCGCGTGGCCGATGAAATCCTCATCGACCTCATGGCCAGTGCCTCCGGCATCGACTACGCCGAGGCGTCGAAAAGCGTCGTCATTCACGAGATCCAAGGCGTTCCCATTCCCTTCGCAAGCCCGGAACTCCTCTATCGCATGAAAAAACGCGCCGGCCGGGAAAAGGACCGCGGCGATATCTATTTCCTCGAACAACTTTTCGCCGCCCAAGGCAAATTGCCGCCGACCGAGCTGTGACCGTAAAAAGGAGGTGGGTTGTTGAACGATAACCGCTCATTTTTTCGCAACTCATTCCGTAAATCCTGTTAATTGATTCGCTCCACTCTTCCCTCTGGAGCCGCCGTGTGGCGGTCTTTCTCCGCTTCGCTCCGATTCTGTCAAAGCCTTTTTTAAGTCCCGAAGTAATGAACCCCGCCAACGACTTTGAACTCCCTGTATTCGACCGCCCGATGGTCGAATCGCCATCAAGTATGACTTACCAGCAAGTGGTCGCGGAATTTGACGAAATCATCAAAGCCCTCCGTTCACGCGAAGTGCCTCGCGAGCCGGAGGATATTCCAGAGTTCAAGATGTGATCTCGTCAAAACGGCAGGCACTCGACGCCACACGAAAAAATCTGACCGCCAAGTGACTCTCAAGCGGAGTTAAGATTGCGATTTGCGAAACGCCGTTCGTCGTCGCAACTGCTGCCTCCGGCGAGCAAGACGAGTGTTAAACCGGAGCCCGCGAGCCACTTCACTGTCATCGATCAAGAATCAACCACAGACCCTCAACTTCCCAATCAGGACAACCGGCAGGATGCACAGTTGCAGGCCCCTTCGACGCTGAATTACCTGACGCTTTTTAGCGTTGATTCTATCTTATGGGACTGACCCTTTTTGCCTACGCAGCTCTTCAACCTGGAAACGGTAGGCATCGTAAACGACCTCCGGAACCAGAGGGTAATATTTGTGCTCAGGCTGGAGGAACGAGCGGCAGATCGAGCCAGGCCAGGCCGATGGAGCGCCGCATATGGCCGATGCTGTCGCCGCCGGGAGCGTCGTAAAGAACAGCCAGGCGGTTGTCCTTTTTTACAACACCGGGAAGGCCGAGGCATCTCTTGGACCATATGCAATTGCTGCCATCCAGCACGACAGCCTTGTGATCCGGATTCCAGCGCGTGGGATCTTTTGTCCAGTAAACCCAAATGGCATCGGTATATTCCGATCCAGACTCATCCTCTCCAGAAGAATTGGTCACTCCGGGCGGGACGATCCCGATGTGATTGGTAAACAGAAACCATGTGCGATTGGAAGGTTCGTAATAGACGTCGGAGTTCTCAATCTGGTCTTCCAGCGGGGCGAGCGGTTCCGGGGCAAGAACCCAGGGCGTATTGAGGTCTTTGGTCCGTGCGATCCCGAGGGTTCGCTTGGTTTCATTAATCCCTCCGGTCGAGGCGCTGAAGAACTGGAGAAATTCTCCCTCGTGCTCGATGACTTTCCCGGGACTTGCCGTGGTGCTGTAATAGGTTCCCGGCACAGGCCGCCAAGGCGCGGGTTCATAGTGTTTGCGCCAGGGGCCGAGAGGGGAATCCGCCTCAGCTTTAAAGGTGAGATACGGAAACATCGGGACATGATCCGGAGCGGGGCTCGCATTGGGGCTGCCGAGATAGAACATGTGCCATTTTCCGCCATGAGCGAAGATCGTGCCGTAGCTCGCGGTCGCGGAGTCCGCGCTACCCGGAGGGCCGCATTCGATCAGAGGTCCGTGGCGCTCCCAGTTGATCAGGTCGCGACTCGTTGCGAGGCACGAAAGCCACGCATCGCGACCAGCCCCATCGTAAGTCATGTAGTAGAGGCCATCGTGCTCGAGAATCCACGCTTCACGTGCTCCCAACCAATCGCACTGATTGGGGCCGTAACCGTATTCAAAGACGATGCCCTGGTCTTTAGCTTCAAGGCGATAAGGCGCGGTATTCCTCCCGTCGGAGTAGCTTGTCATGCAATTAATATCGGGTTGGTGTCGTCAACTTTGTCACGAGATCATTGAGTTCGACATAGCTTACAGACTCACTTACCCTTATTGCCAATCAGGTATTTGATAAAAGAAATGTATTAGTTGCAGTTGCTTCGTGAAAGAGGCGCTTCAGTCACCCAGCAGGCGCGGCTCCGTGAGCAGACCCATCGGGCTGAGTCGGTAGCCATCGCTCCAGGCTTCCCTCTTGCTGCGCCAGGCAGACGGGGCGGAACTCCATTCCCAAGTTTCTGCGAGGTGGACGGATCCGAAGGAATTGCGGCGGTGGCCAAAGACGGTGATGTCCAGCGCGTGGCTGCCCTGCGAAGGCGTTCCCAAGTCGAGTTCCCAAGGAGCGCGGGTGATGCGCCCCAGGTCCTTTCCATCAAGAGCAACGCCGGCCAGCGGTCCACCGAGGTGCGGGGTATGCAGGTTGAGTGGGCTTCCTGTTGCTGTTAGTGAGCAATGGTACGTGACGTTGCCGCCGTAGAATGGCAGGCCCTGCTTGGTCCAATCGCCAAATGCCAGCGAATGCACGGGGTTTCCGAGTCGGGCATGTCGTCCGGTGAGCTGAACCGAGAAATCGCCCAACAGATAGCACCATTCAATTGAGCTGGTGCGGTGATAAGCGCGGGTGAGTTCCAGGACGTGTTCCCCCGAGGTGATGTCTGGCAATGCGATGGTTACGATGGCTTCGTCCACCCACCAGCCCGTGATAACGAGGGGCACGGGCTGGCCATCGAGAGTGAGTTGGGCATCTTGAGGATCTTCCAAAACAAAGCGAATGTCGCGCAGAGGGATGTCGGTGGTGAAACGGAGGCGGATGGTCACCGGACTGGCAATATCATCGGGCAGCGTTTCCGCCCAAGGCTGCGCATCCTCACCATTGCGTATTGGCAGCGCGAGGGCCGCGCGAACCGCAGTGTCCACGCGGAGAAACTCGGTGTGCGGTTGCCACGGGCCGTCACCGATCCGCCATTCGCCTTGGTCGAGCATCAGAACGTTCGGCTCATCGAGCGTGATCTTTACCGGATCTTCCAAGCGTCCCACCGGGTGGCGGCAAGGCTTTGGTTTGGAAGAAACCACTTCGAATGTGCCTACGGGAGCAAAAGATAGAAGCGCATGACCGGCGGCATGCATGGAGGTTTGCACCAGCGTCCATCCATCGTGGTGTTCGACGGGTAGCGTGCGGATGGAGCCATCGGCGGTTTCCAGACTTTCCACCTCCCAAAGTCCGCGGAATCGGATCACACATTCCGGATAGGACGTGCCGTGATGCTCGGACGATCGGTGATCGGGATTGCAGACGAAGAGAATCCGGCGGTCTCCATCGATTCGGAGTTGGTGCATCAAGCCGTAGGGTCGAAGGCCGTTGGGAAGTCGAACATCCACAAGGCGGGCTGGCTGCAGGGCGGCGAGGAGCGAGGCTCGCTCGCAGGGAATCCGCTGGGCGCGGGCGGCAAGTTTTGCCGGGCGTTCATCGGGCTGGACTTCCACCAAAGCCGGAGCATCGCCGAGGAAGATCAAACGCCCACCGGCGGAGGCAAAGGCTTCGAGACGCTCCAGGGTTGAAGCGCGCATCGTGAGCAGGGGAGGCACGATGATCGTGTCATAGGCCATGGTGCCGACTTGCAAAGGGGCACCGCCAGCGGAGCAAATCGCAGGCAGTCGGGATTCGGAGATCAGGTCGAAATCAACCAGTCCGTGCAGCAACCACTCCAGAAGTTTTTTCCAGCGTGTGTCCTGATCCTCGCGGGCAGCAGCGGTTTCCGCGCGCGGTCCATCCATGAGCCAGAAACTTTCGATGGGATGGAGCACGGCCACGTTGACGCCGGGGCGGCCGCGGGTGAGGGCTGTGTTGAGACGGGCAAAGTGATCTTCGATCACAGGAAACTCCCGCCACCACGGCGATTGGTAACCGATCGAAGCGGGGTAGTCGCGCTTGGCCTCTCCGCGCATCGACACCCAAGTGAGATGGTGCACGCGAACGGTCACGCCGAGCGCGGCCTGCCAGTCTCCCTGGGCCTTGTAACCGGAGAAGGGGAAATCCCAGTCCGTGACGCCGTAAAGTTCCGACAGCATGGCCTCGCGTCCGTCCTGATGTTTGGCGGAGCGGCATTGCAATGCGGTGCGGTAATCCACATCGCCCTTCGAGGCCGTGAGCACATCGATTCCAGGGATTTGGAACGCACGGTAGGAGCGCATCGTTTCCCCCACAAATTCGGTTTGTTCCGCGAGGCCGGGCTCGAGCATCAAGTGCCCGGTGAGGGCGATGCCGTGTTGCTCGCACCAAGCGCCCAGCACATCGGCAAAGCCGGCGGCAAAACGGTCCGAGATGTGATCGCGGAACCGCCAGCGGGCCGGGCTTGCCGCGCCGTCGGCACGTTCCCAGAACACCTCCGGCAAGGTATCGAGTGCATCGACGCCGGTCGCCGCTAGGTGAGTCGCCGCAAAGTCTCCCGTCCAGGGAATATAACAATCCCGCTTGTCCAGACCGTGGTCCGGCAGACGTGTCTGCGCAAACTGCGGTTCGTCTGTGAAAATGGCAGGGATGCTTTTCCCGAAATGTTGGCCGACGCGGGCATGAAAGCGGTCATGCACGACCTCAGTGAACCGGCGGGTTGCCGCAGGATTCAGGGTGTCAACGTAGGCCTGGTTATTATACCACGGGGCCGTTGCCAGAGCCGTTTCAAGCAGCGCGTGCCAGACTTCTTCGGCGGGTTGGGCGGTGTGCCCGTTGGAAAGCCTCCGGTAATCAAGCAAGGCACCCTGCGAATCGAGGCGCACCGCCCACCGGGCGAGAAGAATGCCCGTGCCATTGCGCGGCCCAACGGGACGATGGTTGTTTCCCGGATTAAAGATTTCGCCTTCCCAGTACGGAGTGCGCGTGAACAACAGCCAGCGCACCCGGTAAGCCTCATCGCAGGTGACCAGGCCGCCGGCAAAACCCGAGGGCCAGCGATCCTCGTCGTAGAGCCACGTGAGCATGCCTTTGGCGGCAGCCGCATCGACACAGGCCTCCACATGATCGAGAAATTCTTCCCCCATAAACGGGGTATCCAAGCCAGTGCGCGGATGAATTGTCACGCCGCCAATACCCATCGCGGGGAACGTTTCGAGCTGGCGCAACAGGCGGGCGCGGTCGAGGTGATCGTTCCAACTCCAGAAAGGTGCGCCGCGAAATTCGGATCCGGGGTGGCGAAAGGTATCCGGATCGAGAGCCGGAGAGGCTGTGTGTTTGTAGAGTGAGGACATGAATATGAGGTATTATGAAATGATTTCCCAAGCGGCTTCCTCGCCACCTTGGATGTCCTTGGTTTTCCCATTGGAAAACCGCAGGCAAATGGGACTCCCGGAAGAGCAGGAATACGCGATACTGCTTCCCTCGCGTTTCCATGCAATACTAATCCAGCCACCGTCCGGGTGCGGCAGACGGCCTGAGGCTTGGGGCAGCGACCCGGGCTTAAGGAGAAAGTCGTAAGTGCCCAAGCCGAGATCGAAGCGAGAATGCAGTCCCAGCATATAACGGGAAAGCTGCCATGTCGGACACCCAGCCCACTGGTGACAGTGGCTCCAGCGTTGGGCGTCAGCGGCAAAAATATCTGCTCGCCCCCTCGCGCGACGAACCGGTCGAGGTTGCAGGAAGGTCCACCCGAGAGATTGATAAATGGGGCGACGCGACCGTCCGTCAGAGCCTCGGCATACCCGATTTCAATAATCGTGCCCGCTGGCACATTGAGGGTGATTGCGGCGCGACCGAGCCGCACACGCCCAAGGTCATATTGCCGCCAGAGCCCCTTGGCCGGAAGCTCCCGGCAGACCCGGTCGCGGGCAAAAAAGAGATAGGCAGGTTCGTCTCGCAGATAGCCGAAGGTGGAAGCCAGCGGCCCCTCGGCTGTCAGGGTTAGTTCGTGGATAAAGGTTTTCACATTGGCAAGCTTCACCGCCACGGGTTCGGGAAGGGACGAAGCCTCAAAGGAAGGCGGCTCCCAGCCGGAGGCGTCAAAGCCGGGTTGCTCCCATTGCAGCGGTTCGAGGCGCGTGTCGCGACATTCGACCCACCCGAGTTGCGGGTTAAGGCGGCGCATGCCAGAGTCTTGCGAATCGAGCGCAAGCCCCTTCCAGGTCACGGGTATTTCCTGCTCCCCTCCACGGATCGCGCACCAGATAAATGGGGGCGTTGCTTTCAGGATGCGCGTCTCGACCCCCTCGTTGTGCGCATGAAACGCCAGCACGTGCACCCCGGCGGAAAGTTCAATCTCGATCGTTTGATACTCCGGCGCGTCCAACGAATAGCGGAAAGGCCCTTCCAACAACCAGCCTGCGTCGAGCCAGGCTTGATACCACATCGCCCCGGTCACCTGGATTTTTACCAGCCCCGACTCACTGAGAGAAAAAATGCCGCGGAAGAGCGAATAGGAATCCGTCTCCTGAGACTTCCCGGTCCAAAATGAATTGCGCATGCCGTCTAATTAAATCGCCCTCCCGGATGGTTAGCTAGCTTTTCGTTGCGACTAACCATCCGATCGCGGAATGCCCACCCGGCGGCATAGTCTCCCTCAATGACATCTTCGTGTTACGATTTCCCTTTGCAAAGGGGAGTATATATAATAATCCATGCGTTTTTTAGGATAAATGATAAAATGCTGGCGTGAACGTGTCCCACAAACAGATTGCCAAGGTCACAGGATTTTCCCGGGCCACCGTCTCGCGGGCTTTGTCCAATCAGCCGTCGATTTCTGAGCCGACTAAAGTAAAAGTCCGCCAAGCGGCAGCAAAGCTCGGCTACCGCCCCAATGCCCTGTTGTCGATTCTGACCTCCCAGATTCGCAAGAGTCGCACCTCGCCCACGAACGCCACGCTGGCGTATGTCACGAGTTTCCCCGAGCCGCAGATCATCGGGACCGGTTCGCCCCACTACTGCGAGTTCCATATCGGGGCGAAGGAGCGGGCCGAGACCCTGGGGTATCAACTTGACGTCATTTGGCGCCGCGAGAACTCCATGACGGCTGCGCGGTTCAACCAAATTCTCCGAACCCGTGGCATCCGGGGGGTGATCATCGCCCCGCGTCCGCATCCGCTCGGGCACATCACGATGGATTACTCGAATATCGCAGCGGTGGCGGTGGGGCATCCACTGCCAGCCCCCCACATCAGCCATACCAGTGCGTGGCATTTCCAGCTTGTTTCGCTTGCCATGCGTCAGATCGCGAAGTTGGGTTACCAAAGGCCCGGGTTCGCTGTCTTTGGTGATGCCGACCGCTACGCAAGCTTCAGCTATTCCGCCCGGTTCGCCCTGCACCAGATGCAGATCCCGGTCAAAAATCGGGTGCCGATGCTGATGTCCCCGACGTCAACCGGCACTCCCGGTCGAAAAGAGTTTGAGACGTGGTATTTCCAATATAAACCGGATGTCCTTCTTATCACTCATCCCGTAGTGCGTGAATGGATCGTCGAGATGGGACTCCAGGTGCCAGAGGAACTTGGTTATGCGGATCTTGGCATGTCTGAGGAAAACTCGGGTGTATCGGGAGTCTATGACCAGTGCCGGAAGGTCGGTGCCGCAGCAGTGGATCTCGTGGTCGAACAAATCAACCTGAACGAATTTGGCGTCCCGGAAACCCCCAAGTGCATTTTCATCGAAGGAAAATGGATTCAGGGAACCACCCTTCGGGAACTTCGGGCGCGATAAACGTCGCATCAACTGCGTTGCCCTCTGGTGGAGTGGTCATATTGACACAGCGCGCACGCCCCGGCAGATTTACGCAACTAGTGCGTGTTTCATGGTTTGCTAACGAAAACAATTTACCATAAAAAGTTGGCGTGACGTTTCATTAGGCAAGGCCAAGTTTCAATATTATACCCACTCACCTAATGATAACTCCCTGATGGGGAATCCCAGCCAATCAGGTACAAGCTCGACAAAAAACGATAAAATTAACTTTAAAATAATTGTCGCTGATATGATGTATTCCACTCGCGAAGGCCTTCTCTATCTTGCGAATGGGAAACGCTTTTTCAATTGCCCGATCGATGCCAATCACAACGGGGATTTGGCGTTGAGCGGAGAACTGCCAGTCATGCAGTTCACCTCGGCGACGCGCAGGCATGGATCCTTGCTGATCGGCTTCACCCGCGGGGCGGACGCGTTCTGGCTGCATGAGGCGGGTTCGGTCCAGGCGTTTTTCGGAGCCAACCGGATCGAGTGGCGGGTAGCGGACTCGCAAGTCGCCGGGTTGGCCATACGGCTGCGGGTCGCGGCGGCACGGGCCTCCTGCTGCGTGCCTCGGTTTCCGGTGCGCTGGCCGGAGAATCGCTTTACTGGGCCTTTAGTGGCGCTGGACAATTGGGAAATCCGCATCATGTCCTGAATGTCGGTGTGCATCCCGAGGTGATGGCAGCCGCATTCGATTCAAATTCGCCGGTGGGCAACAGCCTGCAAATCGGCTCCGGACGCGCGAAAATTTCTCGGGAAGCCGAAGACAGCGTCTCAAACTGGTCCAACTGTGGGGGTGCCGGAGAACTACGCGGCGGCGATGCAGGTTCGTCCGCGAGATAGACGCCTAGAAATACGGAACCGCTTTTGTAGAGTTTAAGAAATTCCGCAGCCACTTCGTTTGCTTTTTGCGCGGAAACTTTTTGGTTGAACGCGTTATCGCTTACAATGAGTCCGAGCCCATACTTTCTAGCGAGAGGGAGGGCTGTTATCGAACTAAATCCCACGCTATTAAACCCACATTGCCAGAGTTCCTCGAAAAAGCCGTTTAAGTCCTTTGTGGCTCCCCAGTGCCCGTAGATGGGAGAATCTTGCAAAGACAATGCTTTTTGATCCGGCATTTCCTCCTTCGGCAACTTTCCCAGATCTGCGTCACTGATTCGGACGAATGCCAGGCTTTTGCCGCCAGCCAGGCGCTGATTGACATATTTAGTGAGATCAATGCTTATTATCGGCAGAGCATCTGACTTTGGACGGGCCAGGGGTTGCTCGCAGTGAAAAGCTCGGGATCAATGGTCTCGACGATCTCGGCCCCGCGGGTTCCTGCGAGAGAAAGCAAGAAGGCATAAATAGTGGTTGGTTAAAGGAGTGGCAAGCGGAGGCAGGGATATTTCATAACGGCAAAAGCTATTTTGAAAGCAGGAGGGTGCCAAATTCGGTGGGCTCAAGATACTTCCCGCCAGTCAGCGGGGCCCAGCCCGATTGCTCCATGGCACCGCCGGCGAAGCGGTTTCGATAAATATTTGCGGCAAGGCTGCGCTGATCTCCGTTCAGGGCGACGGGCAGGTCTTTTAGTGGAATGGCCAGATGAATGATCCATTTTCCGGGTTCTGTTGTTACCGAGATGACGGCATCGGAGTTCCACTTGGTGTTGGCGATCTCGGCATGTGGATTCCGATGGGAGTCTAGGAAGGCTCCCCGGCTGTTCACAATAAACTGCACGACTTCGGCGTCGTTGGTTTTTGCGTTAGAAAAAAATATCTCAATTGTGTCATCGGTCCAGATGGGATCCTGCTCCGACTGATCTCTCGTCTGGGCGCGCGCCACGAGGGACTCTATTTTTGGTTCAAAGCAGATGATCTCCATGCGCAGCTCCTGCCCGGATTGGTAAATGCTGACATGAGTTGGCGGGCTGGCTTTTTGAAACGAGCGGTTCAAAAGCGTTAGCACCGGAAGCGCCTTCCAGAACTCCTCGTCAACCGGGCCGGGTTTTGACCAAGTCGGCACACTCACCGTGGGATGCTGAAGTTTTTCCAGAAGGCCTCGCTTCTTGGCGGCGGGTTTGAATTCAGATGTAATGAGAGTTATGCGCCTGGCATAGTCTGAATCGGCCGGCACAGAGCGTTGCGCCTCCTCAAGCAGGGCCAGCATTTTGGAGAGTCGCTCAGCGGAGTAAACCTGGCTTGGCGCCGAGAATTTCCCTTTATCCATCCAAGCTTGTTCCGCCTGCTCCCAGAACTCCTGCATTTTGGGAGCCCCCGGGCCGTAGAAAAGCGGGTAGTATTCCTTGAGCAATTCACGCACATCGCTCTCGGGGTGCCGCAGGAGAGTGCTGGTAAGATACAGGTTGAGATGCTGGAGGCCGGGATAATTGATTTTGGTTGAACCTGCAACGGCATAATCCTCCTGCCGCCAACTCTCGGCTTCGATGAACTCGCCGCGGGTTGGGAGCTTGTGCAGCCAACGCAGATCCTCCTCGATCAAGGCCGGATAGAAAGCCGGGTAGCCCTTCCAGCTCGAGTTGTTGAAAATCTCGTTGTAATACTCCCAGCAGTAGATGTTTTTTGCCTTTTCCTTCCAGTCGGTCAGGCCCTTGCGGATTGATTCCTTGTAGGCCGGATCGGTAAAGTTGCCGCGCGTCTTGCAATACATCACCGCCACATTCGGGCTCAGCTTCTCGATGTTGGTCGGTGGCAGCGTGTAAGCCTCATAAGCGAGCGATCCAATGATTCGGTCCGGATGGGTTTTGGCAACTTCCGTCGCCACTTTGTTAACGAAGCCCCAGAAATAGTTCGAGAATTTGCCTAATTCCCCACGTTCCGGGGTGATCTGCCGCTGGGCCTCAGGGGCATCCGTGATCCGCTTCATGCCATCATTCGGTGACAAAGGAAAAACCAACTGATCCGGGTTCGCGTCAAAGTAGGCGCGGATTTCCTTCACCACCGCTGCCTGGAAATCCTCGTTGGTGAGATCGAAATTTCCCGGTCCTACAATCGTCGAGAGCGTGGTGAAATCACGCTGGCCGTCAATGAGGGCAAAGTATTCGGGGTGGGAATCTTTAAATTTAAGAAAGAAGTGACCGAGGGAATGGGTGATCTGAACGGGTGCGGGAGTTCCGAAGCCAACCCGACGATACCAGAGCGCATCGTCATTCGAAGTCGGCATAAATCCAAAATACGCATGGCGATGTTCAAAGGCCGGGGAGTCGGAGATGGTCCCGGTCTTGAGCTTCAAAGTGGATTGCTTTGGTATGATCGCGCCAAGCGGGCCGGGCATATACCAGCGGACGCCAGCCGTTTCCCTCAGAAAAGCATAGACACCTTGCAGCGTGCCGGCATCGCCGAAGGCACTAATTTTGAGGTCGTCATTATAAGTTTCATGCAACCGCCAGGGATTGTTAAAGCCGACCAGCGGTGGTCCCGCGTAGTCGCGCCCCGCGATAATCATCCAATTTTCGCTGGTCTTGATCTGAAAACCCTCGTGGGGGAGCGTCTTGATATCAACTCCCTGCGAGCGGGCAAAGTCCGAATCACCAAGGTGGATGGTGAATGGTTCCTTCGGCGGTAAGTCGCCCGTCGGCAGTATCCCATCGCTCATCGCATTGAGGTGGTTCCGCAATTCTGTCGCAGCAAGTTGCACCGAGGACGGAGCATTCGGTTCGACTTGCACAAGAATTCGGGCAATGGGCACGGTGACGGAGGCAGGGGCATCCTTGCCATGCGCTACGGGACCATTGAGAGGCAGCCACGCCACGAGTGCGCAGCGGGCTATGACACGAGACCAGCCTGAATTTATTCCAAACATAAATGAGGCATTCGATAAGGAGCCAACCACGCTCTATTTTTTCGATTCGACACGAAGGAAGGGGAGGAAAGAAGGGCGCTTGTCAATCGTAAAACCCTCTGCGATTCGCTCGTTGTTCCCATTCTCTTCGACCTCGATGTCGCGAAGTCTGAAGGAGATGGTCGTCGCCCCCGCCTTCAAGCTGGCGATCAAGGCCTTGGTCACATCCATTTCATAGGGTTCGGGTGTTGCCTGACCGCCTTTGGTTTGTCCGGCTGGGGAAATCGAAATGGTGGCAACGGGTGTCACTTCGGAGGAAGCCAGGGATTCTTCCGAAAGCTCGCCGAGATCCCGGTCAAAGACCGCAAGCTCTATCTCCCGCTGCTCGGCTTCCCCGAAAAAATACTCCTCATAAAACACAAGTTTGGCAGACCGAATGTCCTTCACCATTCTGAGTAGCGTGTCCACCGGAAATGTCATCAGCACGCGATCTGCCCGTGGCAACTCATTTGGGTTGCCGACAAAAAGCCCCACGCTGGGGATGCCAAGAAGGTTAAAGGTTCCACCGAGAAGCGAGGCACCGGAGGCAATCCCATTCTCGGGATCAAGCGGAATTTCCTCGACCGCCGCATTTGCGGGGCAGAACGTCAGACAAGTGAAGGCTAAAAGCAATGCCGTGAGAAGGGCTTGGGGTGATTTCACAAGTCTGAGCTTTTGCGGATGGTGATCGCCGGAGTTGATCAACAATGAATAGAAAACTGGATCCCGCCCCCGGCTTTTTTCGGGGCAACGAGGGCCAATCAGGCATTCAGAATGAGTGAGCCAACTTCCTGCGACGCAACCCAAAGAGGACGCATGCGGCCCCAAGTCCGAGCAAGACGCTGGTCGATGGCTCGGGGACGCCAGTTAATTCGAAGGCGCTAACACTGCCCACGGCAAGTCCCTCCGAAACGAGGCTGACGAAGGCAATCGTAGGGTTTGCCGCTGGAGCATAGGTAAAGGTGCTTCCAATCTGGATGCCCCCCTGAAACTGGGATGTCGTCCACTGGGCGGCAGTGGTATCCAATCGAACACGGATGTTGTTGCTCGTTTGCAAGTCGTTTAGTCCCTGTGGCCAGATCTGCCATCCACTGGTTCGCAGTGCTGCGGGACTACGTGGTATAGCGTCAAGCCAACCATAAGTCGTGTTAACCGGATTAAAAGCCAGTCCCAACCAAGAGCCATTCGCAGCGGTGACATTGATCGTCGCGGTGAGATCGTAGATAAAACCGCTCTGGGGCGTGAATGCCAGCGAGACGGCACCTGAAGTGGGATTATTGGTATTCCCGTCTAGATTGATGAGATTGGCACCCGTCCAAACGCCGCCGCCGACGGTGGAGGTGGTGCCGGCGAGAGTGGTATTGCCGCCAGTGAAGACTTGATTGTAGATGACGGCTGCATGCGAGGTAGTGACCGCGCAGGCAAACAACGCTAGGATTCCGAATGATTTTGATGCGCTCATAGTGTTCTGTTTTATTATTTGGTTGGGAGACTTGATTTAAGTTATAAATCTTGAATACGGCATTGCCGGACCTGATTCAATATTCTTTGCAAAGTAATCAATGCGCCTGTTGCATGAAAGCGTCGCGATTGGCATGCTCAAGCGCTCCGTTCAGGTGGCAAGCAGAGCTTTGTCTGGCCTGAGCGCGAGAAGAGGAAATCAGTCACCTTGCCTAAGTATGGAATTTGCCGGAGACGTTCTTCCAGATGCGTATCGCGCCATTTTTTCCGACGGGCAGATGCGCTTCGGCCAGGGAGCCTTCGGGGAGTTCGATTGAGAAATGCCTTTTCTTCCAATCCACACGCACCTTGCAGGGACCGAGAGGGGTTATCGTGGTGCCCTCAACCTTTGGCCAACCGACATAGACCGGCTCCCAGTGCAGTTTCCTTCCGCTTGGGCTTGCGAGGCGGATTCCCAGCACCGTGTCATGCATCCAGACGAGCGGCACGGCGGCCCAGCCGTGAGAGCCTCCGGGATCACTTGGCTGGCCGCTGCCCATCAAAAAATATTCGGGTAACGGTCCGTCCGGCAGATAAGGGCGGTAGCGTTCCAGGAAATGCGCGCCAGCTTTGAGCCCGAGACCATGATCGCTGAGGCTCTTCAGGGCGCGGTAGGCATAGGTCGGATTATTCCAGCGCCCGACACCTTTTGGTGGCGACCCGTTGGCCGTTTTGAAGCAATTGTTGAGAACCGTTTTTGCAACGACCGGAGTGAGGAGTTCGTGAAAGACCGCCGAGATGCTGGCCGCCTGACCGAAGCCTTTGAGCCCCTCGTGGGGTGACCAGACCTCGGCTACAAGCGCGCTTTTCTTCGAAACAAATCTCGCAAACTCCCTGCGAACCCGGGCCGCGCGGCTTTGCCATTCGTTGGCCTGTTTGGTTTTGCCCACAGCCTTGGCAAGCGCGATGGCATTGAGGAGAAAACCGTAATACCAAGCGTTTGGGATGCTTTCCACTTCTCCTGCATCAAGATTGCCCCGCAAGGCAGATCGGAGATCCGTCATGCAGGTGCGATCCACGAGGAGACCGTCCGGGTTTGTCTGGGAATGCGCTAGCGCTAAAAACTTTTCGAGATTCGGAAAATAACGACGGACGCGCGTGGTTTCGCCGGTCCACATCCAATCATCATAAAGCATTCCGATCCAGACGATGCCCCAATCCAGGGTTTGCAGACCGGCTGTCCCGTAATCCTCCGGCGGAAAAACCCGGAACCTTCCGCTTGCCACCTGCAGCTCGACCGTATGCCGCAGCGTAACCTGCCGCAGCGATGTATCGCCAAACCACTGCGCCGCAAGCTGAGCCCGGTACTGGATATCCTCCAACCACTGGGCATCTTCCCGTCCGGGAGTGTCCACATAGGTGTCGGACATCGTGACTTTTGCGTGATCGAGGCAGAGATCCACCAGCTTGGGAATCTCCTTCGGATTAGCCCTGAAAGAACCGACGTTGGGAGCCGGATGCTGGCTCGTCATGACGGATATCGATTGGATCTCGACCTGCTTCTTCGCCGCGCGCCATGTGACCATCAGCCAGCGCCACGTCCGCTCCTCAGGTATTTCAATCGTTTGCGCCCCCTCCCTCAATACGATCCGGTCGCCAAACGGGGTGCCGACGATTAACTCAGGATCGAAGAAACCATCCTCCAGCAACACCCGTTTGCCCGAGCACAAATCCTCGCGAATCTCTCCGTAAGTAAAATCCAGCGTTGCGCCCGCGGGGGCACTCAGGATGGCGATGCGCACATATCCGTGAAGAGGTTTCCCAAAATCCAAGGTCACATACCCATCGGGGCCGGGAAGCAGACTTTGTAAAATGCTGCCAGAAAACTTCGCGCGGGAGGCATCCCGCTGGTAACGCGAGTGCTTTACCAGCCAGCTCACGGGGGCATCTAGTAAAGGTGCGTCTGAAAGGGGGGGGGGAAATGCCGTGCCAATCGCCTCGATTTTCAATGGAAAAGACTCCTCGCGAATCAAAGCCGGCGTCTCTTTCCTTACAGGCTCAGCCCAGGAAGAAGACTCCACCCCGACAGCATTTGACCAACGACCGGTTCTCTTTTCCTCATGCAAGGACAAATCAATTTTCCGGGCATCCATCATGACCGGGAAACGGATCCGCTGCGCACCACCGCCGATGGTCTGGTGTGGATGGGCAAGGAATTCCTCAGCATTACGCCACATCCAGGCCATCTCTGTCCCCAGCACGGTGCTTTGGATGGCGAATCCGGGGCTCCCCCCCCGCGACCTTTGAAAAGTCGGCACTCCCCACCAATGATGCAGCACCACCGCGACATTGCGTCCCTCGCGCAGCCAGGGAGCCAGGTCGATTTCCTCCACTGTGATCTGCGGGGAAACAAACCGCATCACTCGCGCCAGCACGACCGCGCCATTGATCCACAGCCGCGCCGTGGGATCTGCGGAAAAAAGAATCTTTGTGGATTGCCCCGAACTCCATTCAAAGGTCTTGCGAAAATACGTCCAGGTGTTCGGCGATGTTGGGAAACCCTGGGAACGCCATATAAAAGGGAGCGGTTGAAGTGTCATCGGTTGTAATCAGCGTGGCCGGGAGAGCGGCGGGAGAGTCAGGGTTTTCTGGGAGGACTCCAGTTTCCCACTTCTGCACAGGTGCGGAATCAGGATTGGGAAATGCCTAAAGTTTGGGTTTCCGCATCTCTGTCGTTTTCTGCACGTTGGCGGCTTCCAGGTGACGTCCGATGGCCTCGCGAAATCCAGGTGGCAGCTCGATGGGCGGGATGTCTCCTTCTGTGAACGTGTAGGTTTTTCTCATGCGGGCGGATTCCATGGCCATGGGGCGTTTTGTCCGCCCGTCAATCCACGCAAGCCGGGCATATCCGCTCCGTGAAGTCTGCTTGTTGGCCTCTGGATCAGGTGTGGGCGGCTTTTGTCCGGTTCTTTCCTCGATCACTTTGAGCATGTTTTCCGAACCTCGTTCATTGAACTTTTCCGACTCGCTTTGCTTGAGCCCATAAATGGCAACCGGCGTTTCGTCAATGGTCGCCCACTCCAAAAATGTGGCGGCGCCGACCCAGGCGAGTTCAGGGAAATCGGTGTTGGAGAATAACTCGTAAGCTTCTTCGCTGAGAATCATCGACGACCATGGGAAGATGAAGATGGTGTCGTAGGAAGGCTCCTTGAGGAGGCAGTACTGACCCTGCCACCATTTTTCGGTCTTGGTTCCGTTTGACCAGGTGTTGATGCGGCGGAAGAGGTCTTTTGTCCGGGTGACATCCGCTCTGGCGAGTGAACGATCAACCTGGGAGGGCACAGGTGCCGGGTGCTCAACGGGCGGGTCTTGAGGCGGGCCGGTCTGAGGATTGGATGCCTTGGGCTTGTCTGCGACGCCCTGCACGTCAATACGCCATTGGGCATTTGGCTTCATTTCTGCCAGAAACGGCGAGACGGGCGGGGATTGCGCTTGCAGGAGGCACGCGGATTGGGCAAATGCGAGGGCGATAAGGAGGGTTTGTTTATTCATTGACGGTCTCCGTTTGGGAGCTGATTACGGTGGCTGTCGGGCGGTCTATGGCAAGAGATTTCCAAAAGCGCTGTTCCCCCTGCACTAGGAAATCGCCCGCCGCCGTCCCTCCAACGAACTGGCCGGATTGGGCCACTCCATCCACCAGCAGGTTCCAAGTGCGCACTTGGCCGACATCTCCCAGAGCGCGGGTGACCACTTCCCGGCGGGTTTTGATGGCTCCATCCGCTGCGCTTCCGAGATTGAGAGGCTCATTGGCGGTGACCGTATTGGCGAGAGCCGCTTTGTTGTCCAGAGGCGCGGCGCCGGTGATTGTCGTGATCCGGGAGGCAAGGTTTTGCGCGTCGGTCGCCGTGAGGGATGAAGCGGGTGTTTTGGCCGCGCCGGAGAGAATGGCTTGGAGAACAGGCGTCTGCCGGGTGTTCAGATTCACCGCCCCCGCCACGATTACTGAGGAGCCCGTATCGCTGAGCATGAAGGCATCAAGCAACGGGGAATCCGCGCTGGCCTGTGTGAACAGGTCGAGCGTCTTCCATGGCATGTCCCGGCCCGCATATCCCATTTCTGCGACACTCCGGAAAGGCCGGTTGAGGATCGCAGGGCGGCTGGGCAGATTCCCGGCTTGCATGGGTTCGCCGTCGGCACCGGAGCTGAAAGCGGCATCGCCAAGCCGGTTCTGTCCATCCGCGTCGGCATACCATGTGCTGGAAGCGGGTTTGTTACCTGTCAGGAGTCCCCAGCAATACGCCCATTGCCAGCCGCCGACATTGGGATTCAGCGGGTGCCAGCCGGGGTAGGTGTCCGATTTGGAGTTGTCCCAAACCTGTGCGCCGGTGTTGGTATAATCAGGCCGCATGGTGACATTTGGATTAGCTCCCGGATCACCATAGTTATAACCCAGAAGAAAGCCGAAGCGATCGATCCGGGGATCGCTTCGGGCGATGAGATAACGGATCGGATTCGGATAGGCACCCAATGACGGGGCCCCGGGTCCGCTGATGAAGCGCATCATATGAAATCGCATTCCACCGTAAGTGATCCACTGTCCGTTTCTGCGGTACTGGATCAGGTAGGAAAGGCTGGGATTGGGAACAACCCGGTTAGTATCGGGACCTATCGGAGCCGGAATGATAGGATTGCCATTTCCATCCAGCACGATCGGCGCAGGGAGTGACGCCATTCGCATTCCCACGATTTTTGTGCCAGATGGCGTAATGACGGTATCTTTTGGATCGCTGGCCGTTCCGATCGGGTTATCGAGCAACTTTGGCTCCTGAAAATTAGTCGTGGAAGAAGAAAACGTGATACCCCGCGTTCCGTTTTCGGAGAAATTATCTCCCGGATTCTGAGGAGCAAAGGCAAGGTTCATCACCAGAGAGTAACTGCCATCAATCACAAAGCGGAACTCATTGGGTCCGTCATTTCCGATGGCACCGGGGGAAGGCGGGTTGGAAGCGTTTTGGTGGGGATTCCAGACCTCTGGCTGCAGAAAATAATTCACATACTCGCGCGTGGGATCGGCGGTGGGGTTGGCCGGATCGCCCATGCTGCGGTATTCATTGGAGAAAATTCGTCCGAGGTAAGGCAGGTTTTCGATGCCGGAGAACGTGAAATTGTTTCCATCGAGCATTTGGATGGCCGTGGGGTAGGAGTCGGCATCCCATTGGTCAATTAAGTTAGCCCCGATCTGCAAGATCTGGTAATACGGAAAGGTATCTCGAACGACATCAACCTGAGGAGTGGTTACGTAGGCGCTGGTTTTTCCCAGGCTTTTCCCGAGCGAGCCGACCGGGATACAGGCTTGGAGGATCTCAAAAAAGTCCGGTTCGCGACCAGCCGCCGCCACCTCGGAGAGGGTCAGGATTCCATTAGCCGCCCCGTGATTATAGATCCAGGGACTTGTCGCAGAAGAGCGGGTGAGTCCGAAAAATTTATAGATATCGCTGCCAGTGGCTACCGATCCCGATGCGCTTTCCAACAACGCGAGGCGCTGCAGGGAAAACCGGTTTTTTAGAAGCGGTTCACCAATCGCCGCCGGGCTGCCATCTGCGCGAGTAAAGGGAACAGTCACCCGCGTGGTAATCAAGCTGGGGTTGAACTGGTCATCGAGACCTTGCGTAGGCAATGCAGGAGTCTGGGACAGCACTTTGGGCCGGCTGGGATCTGGAGTGAGGCTTGGCGCGTTGACGGTGCGGGAGAAGGTGGTGAGATAAGGCAGGGCGTTCGTGTTGACGCCGTTCTGAGCTGCGCGTGCGAAACGGATGAGATCCTGGCGGCTGGCAAAGCGCTGGGTGTTGGCGTCGGGAGTAAGAAAGCCGGTCTTTGCCGCGTTGGTCACGGCGGAAACATACGCGGAGTCCGTCGCCGCAGCGGGCCCGTTGCGCCAGGTGACGAAGGTGTTCGGGTTTGTGATGCCCGGAATGGCGGTGAGGTCTGCCCCGGCGAGTGTGGATTTGAGCTGGGCGAGGGTCGTGCCGGTGACGCTGGTCGGATATCCAGCGACGTTGGCATCGAGGAGACCGCCGATATCATAGACATTGTAAGCAAAGCGACCGATCACATTCGTGGTGGGCGTCGCGGAGGCCGTGCCGTCGCGATTCAGGTAGATCCAATTGGGGAGTTGACTGGTGGTAGTAAATCCGCCGCCCGAGAGCAGGAATGGCGCATTCCACCGGTCGGTCCCGATGACACGGCCGTTTTTCGAAGCCGTCGCGGTGCTGTGCGCGGAGGCGGCCGTTTCTCCGATGCCATTGGCGGATTCGTTGACGCTTCGGCGGACCAGGTTCGCGTAATTGATGTTCGTGAGACCCGCAGGCAGGGGCCGCTGCGGGACAGCGAAGGTGTTGGTTGTGACACGATAAATCGTCGGGCCAGCGGCGTTGGTCGCCACCACCGACTTCGCCGCGATTTCAAAAAGAAACTGTCCGGCCACATAATCACCAGCCGTATCCGCCACCTGCGAGGCCAGGATGTGGTTGGCCCGAGAGGTCTCCACGCTACGGTTGGCGGTCGCCCGCACAAAGAAAGCCATGGCCGCAATCGTGACCAGCACGAGCAGGGAAAGCGTGATGACGAGGGCCATTCCGGCTCGGTCGCGGACAGATTTTCGGATGCGAGGAGACTGAGGTTTGGGTGGGATAGGGATCATCGGAGGGAGGTGGACTTATTGAGGATGCGAATTCCTAATTTTGTCTGACCGGGAATTGCGGCGGAATCAATGGCGGAGCGCCATGTGGAGGGGTCTCCGGCCAGCAGGGATTGGACGGCGGAGAGGTTTCCGGCGTCGCTGAGGAGTTGATAATTCTGGGCATCAACGGCAGCGATCCAGATTTCCACGGCGCGGACTTTGTTTGTGAGCGAGCCGGAAAACGTGGGCGACTGGGTGAGAAGTGCTTGGTATCCGGTGGGGACGGGGAGCCCGTTGTAAACATTGGTGGCCCAGTTTGCCGTGGTGGAGTTCGTGATGGGGTAGGAGTTAGTTCCGTCTGCAAAAGCTCGGATCTGAACGGCGAGCACTCCGGAGGCAAGCGCGCTGCCAGCAGTGGCGTTGGTCGCTGCAGCAAGGAGATTTGGCTGGGCGAAGTTCACAGAGCCGTAAGAGCGGACGATCTGGTTGCTTGTGTTCGTTGAATAAGTGACCGAGAGGAAGCGGTGATTGGGTGCGCTGCTCATCCCCCGGCGTGTCGTGAGAAGGGCGAAAAGGTTACTGCTTGTGATTGAGGGAGCGAGGATCGTGCTGCTCTCGCCGATGACGCCGCTTTGAATATCGGTGAGCATGGTGTCGAGGGTCCTCCGCGCTGCCGCAATGGAATCCATCTGCTGGGTCTGGGTTCTGGTGGATTTCATGATCCCGTCCACGACCTGCACCATCAGCACGAGAATCATTGTGAGCACCGCCATGGCAACGAGAAGTTCAATGATGGTGAAGGCGCGGAAAGCCGGAAGGATGAAGGATTCAGGCTGAGGAGGGGGAACTTCGTTCCCCAATCCGCAATGCGGAATTCGGAATGCGGAATGTTCTGCGTCCACGCAATAGCGAGGATTTGCAGGCTCCATTTTTCTTAGTCGGTTCATTTTTTGGGTAGGAATTGGATGCCGCTGGTGACGGAGCCTTCCGATTTTGTCCAAAGCTGGGTGTTTTGATCCCAGACGGGATTTCCTTGGGCGGACCATGCCACGGAGATGACCGCGCGGCTGGCCCCTACACTGGCGGCCGGGTAAATATCGAGTCGTGCAGAGAGGCGTTTTGGTGAGCTGAAAACGTTTGCACCTTCCGGTGCGCCCTCAAGCGTGAGATCCGTCCACATAAAATTGGTCGTGATTCCACCGAGCGAGTAGGTGACGTCCTTGTCCGCAAAGCGTGAGGTGAAGTTCGTGGAGTTGATGGGGGTCGCGGAGCGTACGGTCGCGGCGATGGCTTGCAGGACATTGGCCGCTCCGGCATTTTCATTGGCATTTTTGACAGATTTCAGGCCAGCCGGCAAGAGACCGACCACGGCGAGGAGAGCGAAGGAGACGATGCCGAGAGCCAAAACGACCTCTACCAGTGAGAATGCTTTTTTCATTTGCGATAGGTAATGGGGATGCCGACGCTTCCGTCGATGACGATGGCCACATCGTTATCCACTCCGGCAGTGGTTCCGCGGAACTGCCGCAGACCGATGGCGATCTGCGAGTCGAAGCCGTTTGTGGGGACTGCGGTTGTGGAGAGGGAGTTGAGGAGAAATTCGCCGGCAGGGGTCGCCGTGACAGTGGTGTTTGTAAATCCTGTCTGGCCGAGGGAAAACGTGGCGCCGGAGGAGTTCGTCAGCACGCTTGGCACCCCGGAGAGGTTGGTGCCGACTTGAAGTGCCGAGGGATTCACAAGCCCGACGCGTTGGATGAGAACAGCGCGTCCAATGGGCTGAAGATTCGCAGCGGTCGTATTCGTGGTCGTCCCGTCTTTGGAATAGACCATGCCGATCCTCAGATCGATATTGCCCGAGTTCGTCTGGTTTTGAAATCCGAGCCACACATACGTCTGCCTGGTTATCGCCTCGCTGCGGGCCATCTCGACCGCAGCGGCGACTTGGTAGGCGGCTTCTGAAACTCCCCGCGCCTGACCAATCGAATTGAACGCAGGCAATGCAAACGCCGTAAGCAGGGCAATGATGGCAATGACCACCAACAACTCGATCAGGCTGAAGGCGCTGGCCGCAGCCTGCGATGTTCGTATTGGGAGCTTGAGATTGATGCGGTCCATTAGGCGGGTATCTAAGTAGCGGGAAAACTAGTGGTTATAGCCTTAAACTCTACTACTTAGATTTACATTGTAAAGCCATTTTTTGTCGGCAGCATGGTCATTTGCTTCGATGATAACATGGCGCTACTATAATTCAAGTTGTGAGCTCTTGCTGTTTTTGGAACCAGTGCGAGAAAGGAGTTTGACCTCACCGCCGGAAGTTTAGATTTTCGTTTGGATGAAATGGAATCTAGACGAGTTGGCGCGGATTTTTGAATATGGGCTATGCATTCCGCCAGCGCGAACCGGACTGCGTTTAAAATCCGAGCCCGAGCTGGCCCGAATGCTCGAAATTAATAGAATGCTGATTCGGAGTATGTTGAGCGATTTTGTGGAGCGTGACATCCTGTTGCGGCGACACGGCAGTGGCACTTATCTTCGCAAGCTGCCCGGACGCTCCAAGCAGGCGACAGAGGGGGTGGATATGGACTGGGCTGTGGTCGTTCTGAAGAAAGGGATTTTCGCGCGGCCGGAAGCTCCGCTCCTGTGGCGGCGGATCCGCAGCGATCAACGCAGCCTCAACCTTGCTCTCCTTGCCGATCACTACTTCGAAAATAAAAGCCCAAGTGGAACTTGCCGGTCGATGTTTCTGGGCTTGCAGCAGCGGGCGGAGGAGGCGGGGCGCTCCCTCCAGATGATTCTTCTAGCGTCGGAGGACTTCGATCCGGACGTGGCTGCTGACCTTACCCGGAAAATCCGGGAAAATTCCTGCGATACGGGGCAGACCTTGGCTGCGGGCAATCCCCGTTGAAGTCAAAAGGGGTCATGGAGGGCAAAAAGGGTCCGATAAAATAGAATCTACGCCAAAAGCGCCAGATAATTGATGCGTCGAATGGGGAAACCCGTGGGAAAGGGGTGCAAGTCCGAGCATTTGATCAAATTGGAAATATCTGGAGAGCCGTGCCGTGGAGGGAGAGGACAAGGAGGATTTGAAGGCATTGAGGAGGGGTGGTTTCTTGGAGGGGAGGAATTTCTTGAGCGACTGGAGGGGGTTGTGAAGGGAGCACTTGGGGAGAAGAAGCGGGAGAGCTTTGAGGGAGAGGCCGTGAGTCGGCATGACGAGATAGA
>Ga0105044_10002790_pt1 | contig 23945 bp, 17 predicted proteins | sample MAT01_FD_78092 | JGI IMG/M metagenome (GOLD analysis project Ga0105044, IMG submission 78092) | Freshwater microbial communities from Lake Fryxell liftoff mats and glacier meltwater in Antarctica - MAT-01 | ecosystem: Environmental > Aquatic > Freshwater > Ice > Liftoff microbial mat | place...
CGTGATCGCCCCATAGAACGATGGTGGTGTTCTTCGCCAGCCCGGCCGCATCGAGCGCGTCGATTACGCGGCCCAGTTGTGCATCCATGTAACTCATCGCGGCGTAGTAGCCGTGGATCAGCGTACGCTGGGTGTCGTCGGCCAGGTCGCCCTTCGCGGGCATCTCCTTGTAACGGCGAAGTTCCCCGCCGAACTGCGGCGCGTACGCCGGGGCCCCGACCGGCGGCACCCGCACGGCCGCGAGTTTGAACTGATCGCGCTGATAGAGATCCCAATACTTCTTCGGCGCGACGAACGGCAGATGCGGGCGGATGAAGCCGACGGCCATGAAGAACGGCTGATCAGCCTTCTTCTCTTTCAGTCGTCGGATCGCCTCATCGGCGACGACGCCATCGGCATATTTGCCGTCATCGGTGTCTGCGTTCTCGATGGCCGCGCCGCGCGGGAAGTCGGAAGGATCCTTCGGGTTCTTCACGGCAGGGAGCGGTTGATTCTCTTTCAGCAGATACGTGGCCACCTTCGGCGTGAAGTGCGGTACCGACCACGACGCGGCATCATCGTAATTACCCTGGCCGACATGGAAAAGCTTCCCCATCGCCTCGGTCGTGTAGCCGTTGGACTTGAACGTCTGCGGCAGCGTGACCGCATCAGGGGCCGACTTGCGGAAGTTCGTCGCCAGGTCGTAGATCCCCAGCGTCTGCGGTCGCAGGCCGACGAGCAGCGAGTTGCGCGACGGCGAGCAGACGGCCTGATTGCAGGTGGCCCGTTCAAACAGCAACCCGCGCGAGGCCAGCTTATCAATGTTCGGCGACTTGGCGATCGGGTCGCCGTAACAGCCGAGCGCCGGCTTCAGGTCGTCGACGCAGATGAGCAGCACGTTCGGCCGCTCCGCGGCGTTGCTTTGCATGGCGATGATCAGCAGCGCGGCGACGGAGAGAGTGAATGTGCGCATATGCCTTTCCATGAAACAGTACCGTGCATCCCGCCGGGATGCACGCTGAACGTTTTAACGTGCGTTTACCGCTTCGAACTCAACCCAACGCGTCTGCACGTTCTTACCTGTAGGCAATTTCCATGCCGTGGAGTCGCCTGACGTAAACGTGTGCGAGGCCTGCTTCGCGCCGCCGTCTTCGGTCCAGGCGAACGTCACTTTCGTCCGGTCGACTGGTTTGGTCTGGTACACGAGGTGCGCTTCGCCGCGCAGAATGGTGCGTTTGTGGCTGTTGCTGAAGCGGACCTGAACGGGGCCATCGCCGGTCAGTGCCTTGCTCCCCGCGTGGATGCTCTGCGACCAGAAGTCGGCCGGCTGTTCGCCCTGCTGGTTGATTGTCCAGTCCTTGATGATCGGCTGCCAGGTCTTGCCGCCGTCCTGCGACATGTCGATCTGGTACTTGACCTCGGCACGCGGCGGATTACCTGAAGCGACATGCGCGGCCGCGTGGATGCCGACCGGCTTCTCACCGCGAGGCGACTTCAGTTCGAGGGTGACCGTCGGGCTGCCGAACTTGCCGTCGACGACGGCGCTCTCCGCCTGCGGAAGATTGGGCCCGGCCGAGACGACGGACTGGTTCGACGCGGCAAAGTTGACTACTGATCCGTCATCCTTCAATCGCGGGATGACGCTTGAGCTCGACTGGCAGACGGTGGTGATCGACAGCCCCGCGTTCGCCAATGCCTTCGCCCCCGTGGAGAGTTTCAACTGGTATTGTCGTCGGCCTTTGACGTAATCCGTCAGATCCAACCCATCAGCGAAATTACCTGCGTTGATCCAATTCCGGCCGCGGTCGACGGAGACGGCGACCGTGCATGCCGCTTTGCCGCGAAGAATCAGGCCGTTCTTGCAGCCTTCATCGTACGTGCCCCACGGCTTGTCGTTGGCGGGCGTCGCGCCGATCGTGTAGGGAGACACATACTCAAAGACGACTTCGTTGTCAGTCTCGCTGATCAGGCCCTCGCGGTAGTCGGCGGTGTTGAAGTCCGGCTTGTAGGTGAACACGGCATTGCCGTAGCGTGCCTGGCCGGCCTTGAACGGGGTTCCCTTGGTCGAGCGGTACATCTTCTCCGGCTGATTCACCCAGGTCTGGGCACGGGCCGGTCCGGCGATGCCGCCCTGCTTATAGTTGTAACCCCAGAACACAAAGGTGTTGCCGTCTTCCAGGCCTGGTTGCAGGTAACGGCGCAGCGTCTCGCCGCGGCGCAGGTGGACCATCGGTGGCGGGCCGCTGTACCCGGCCCCGTATTCGGCCGAGCGGTACTGGCTGTAGCTCGCCCCGTCGCGCGGGTCGAGCCCGCAGACCAGCCAGCCCTGTTGCTTCAGCGGAAGGTAGTTGCGGTCGGTCAACTGCTTCCAGTTCTGGCTGATCTCCTTGAGCGACATCAGGCGGACATTGTCCTTCGAATAGATCACCGTGGAAAGATCGTGATCGAGCAGAGCCCATTTGCCGTCGCCGTAGGTGCCGCCCTTCAGGAACACTTCAAACGAGTTATGGCCGTCGACACCTGTGACGCGGGCACGGTTGCGGCCGAGCAGCGCCTCCATCTCGCCGACCCATTGTGCATGCGTGGTGCCGCACAGGGAGAAGCCATTGGAGAACAGCCCGGCCCAGTATTCACGGTTCTTGCGGTCGGCCCCTTTGTTGATTCCCTGGCCCCACAGGTCTTCGGCACCGTCCTCCGCGTGAAAGTAATGCGTGTTGCGCCACAGCCATGCGGCCAATGCCTTTTGCTCATCGGTGGTCGGCTTCACGCCGACCACGTGCTTGTACAGTTCAGCCTGCGTGGCGAACAGCCGTTCGAAGGTGGAACAGGCCAGTTCACCGGGGTAATACGGGTGGTCAGTACGGATCTGCGGGTCGCCGACATCGGCACGCGCGATCGCGGATGTGAACAGGGTCAGGCAGATCGCCCAGTACGGGAAACGGATCATGGTCGGCCTCATCGGGGGTGAAGGATGTTGTCGGCAGGTTCCGTAGATTTAATCTATCGTGGTCGGCTTGACAATGATCAACTGGAAAGGCTCTGCCATGAAGTGCAGCGTGACGATCAGCCTGGTCCCCGAGGTGAAGGGCGGCCCGTTCGTGTTCTGGGACGACCTGTCCGGCAACATCCGCTGTGCGGCCGAGATGGGCTTCGACGCGGTCGAGATCTTCCCGCCCGGTCCCGATGCGATCGACAACAACGCGCTGAGCAGTCTGCTGAAGCAGCACAGCATCGCGCTGGCGGCCATGGGCACCGGGGCTGGCTGGGTGCGCCGCCGGCTGACGCTGACGAGTGCCGATGCTGCCGTGCGCGAGCAGGCGGAAGCGTTCATCCGTTCGATCATCGACACCGCGGGACCGCACGGGGCACCCGCCATCATCGGCTCGATGCAGGGCCGCTGGGGTGACGGTGTGTCGAAAGAGCAGGCGTTGATCTGGCTGTGCGACGCCCTGAACCGGCTGGGTGAGCATGCGATACAGTACGGAGTCCCGCTGTTGTACGAACCGCTGAACCGGTACGAGACAAACCTGCTCACGACGATCAGCGATGGCGTGCACTTCCTGCAATCATTGACTACAAGCAACGTGAAACTGCTGGCGGACATGTTCCATATGAACATCGAGGAAGTGTCAATCGCGGACGGCATGCGGGCCGGGCGCGGCTTCATCGGCCACGTGCACTTTGTCGACTCGAACCGCCACCCCGCCGGCGGCGGCCATATCGAATACGCCCCGATCGCCACTGCCCTGCGCGACATCGGTTACGAGGGGTATCTGTCGGCCGAGTGCTTCGCCCATCCCGATTCAGCGACCGCTGCTGATATGACACTGGCGGCGTTTCGGAAGGACTTCGGATGAAACGTCATTCTGAGCGATTTTCAAGAACCGCCTGCCAGTGTCGAGGCAAAAACGAGTAGGCGATCTCGTACGACGATTCCAAGGGAAGATTGACATAGGTTTGCTCTGTCAGAAACAGAGGGCACTCCGGCATCATGTCACCCACCTTGAGCGGTTGGATGAAACTGCGAATGTCCAAGCCGCTGGCGTAACTGGCCAGGGTCAATGGCTGCGCGGACGTGGAGGCGATGGCATCATCGGAGAATTGCGACCAGATGGCAGGATGAATGCCTTCGGGATCGTGCTTGCCGGGCGGGAACAGGTCGATGACCATCAGGTGCACGCCCGACTTCAGGAAGTCAACGGCCTTGGCGACGAATGCGGCGAGCGCGTCACGACGGTTCTTGTTGCCCGGCGAAATGATCTCGATCACCGCGACGATTCGGTCATCGCGGCTGTGACGGACCACGAGCACCCTCGCGCGGGCGGTGTAAGCATCGCCGGGCGCCAATTGTTGATGCTTTAATCTTGGTGGCGAATCAAGCAATGTGACAACTCCGTGATCAGAACCGCTGAATGATGACCCATTCGATCCGCCTCCTCCGTTGTCGCTTTCGCGTTGAAGTGTGATGACATCCGGTACAGGTCCACTGGCGACCTGCTCCACCATTACGTAGTAGTCACGGGGCAGCAAGCCGGTAACCAGAGTCTTCTTGATCTCCGGAGCCCAGGTGCAATGGAAATCGTGAAACACACCGGCGGGCACAGTTGACCAATCATGGATCGGCATGTCAGTTTCTCGCTGAGCGGGCTGCGTTCATCGACTACCCAATGATATCGTGCCGAATACGATCTGTTCAAGCAGTGTTGTGATCCACACCAGATGGAAGTGGTGGAACACGTTCGGCGGTACTTTCGTCCAGTTGTGGATCGGCACTTTAGTTCTCCACTACTTCCCATCCCCCGGGTATGGCGCATCGCCCTTCATCGCGTGCCATAGAATCCGGTTGAACGTGTCTTCGTCGGCTTCGTCTTCCTTCTCGAAATCCAGTTCCAGTGACTTGGTCGCCCAGTAGAGGTCCTTGCCCTTCAATTGGCTCAGTGGCTTGCCCATTTCGTCGAGCTTGATGTTGCTCGGCACGTGCGCGTAGGCGGTCAGGTCGGGCTTGTCGGCGAAGCAGCCGCGCATCGGCGTGGCTGACAGGTCCATCTGATTCATCGGCGGCAGGCCGAGGATCAGTTCGATCGACTTCACCATGCCGGTCTGGTTGTAGCAGTTGCTGTCGACATGCTTCCGCTTCGTGTACGGCGAAATCACCATCGCCACCGTGCGATGCCCGTCCACATGGTCGAACCCCGCCTGCGGATCATCTTCCACGACGAAGATGCACGTCTTCGGCCAGAACTTGCTCTTGCTGACCGCTTCCACCACACGGCCCAGGGCGAGATCGTTGTCGGCCACCATCGCCCGCGGCGTCGGCACGTCGGGCTTCGTGCCGTTGGTGTGGTCGGCCGGCAGGAACAGGTACGTCAGGTTCGGCATCGCCCCTGCTTTCTCCCACTGTGCGAGTTCATCAATGAACAGCTTCGCCCGATAGACGTCGGGCGTCGTCAGCGGGAAGCCAGGGAAGTTCGGGTGCGTGTAGGCGTCCAGCGACCGCAGGTTCGGCTTCGCGGTGATCTTCACCTTTAGCGTGCCGTTGAGGTAATCGTTGTAGACGTCGATCCACTTGGCCGTCGCCGGCACATAGCTCGACTTCACATGCTCGCCGAAGTTGCGGAACGTTCTCTTGTACGCCAGCGCGTTGTCCCACAGGAAGCCCGTGGTCGGAAAGGCGAGCGGGTCGCTTCCTTCATACGGATAGCTACGGGCGAAGCCGCCGAACGATTTCTCGAGGTAGTCGGTCACGTAGGCTTCGTTGACCCATGAATGGCCATCGGCGCTCAGCACGCCCGAGCAGTAGAAGTTGTCGAACAGCGTGAACTCGCGAGCCAGCTTGTGGTGATTTGGCGTGATCTCTTCGGGGAAGATGCAGAGCTTGGCATCACCGTTGCCTTCCTTCATGTCGCCGAAGATTTGATCGTAAGTGCGGTTTTCCTTGATGATGTAGATGACATGCTCGAAGACCGATGGCTCGCCATGGCGCTCGGGCATCGGCAACGGCTTCGCCTCGGGCCGGGGTTTGTCGAGGCCGGCCAGCGCGTAAGCGAGGCGGTTGTTGTCGTTGACTTTCTTCGTCAACTCCGTCAGTTGCTTCTCATCGGGCACGTCGATCATCGAGATCGATCCCAGGTGATCGTGCGTGTTCATGCCCTTCTCGACATCGCGAGGCTGGCTGAGCGAGCCGAGCCCTTTGACGTTGGCGACGAACAGCTTCTTGCCATCGGCCGAGACGCGGATCGCGCCGGGGTACCACGCGGTCGGGATCAGGCCGAGCAGTTGGCTGTTCTTCGGCACCGCATGCTCGGCCACGTTCGACTCGCGGTACGGCCCGCCAAGTTGTACGACGGCTATGCAGTTGTTGGTGCCGTTGGCGACGTACAGCGTCCGCCCGTCGGCAGAGAGGGCGACCGCGTTCGAGCCGCTGCCGAACGGCAACCGGGCGGTCGGTTTGCAATCGATCGAGTCAATGACCTTCTCGGCCTCGGTATCAATCACGCTGACCGTGTCGCTGTTGGCATTGGCGACGTAGATGAATCGGCCGGTCTTGCTGGCGGTCATTCCGCACGGATGGCCGCCGACGGGGATGGTGTTGCTCTGCTTCCAGCCGTCGGCCCCCTTGCGGATGACCGAGATGCTGCCGGTGTTGGCGACATTGGTCCGCGGGTCGATCTTCACGGGCGTCATCGAAGATAGCAGCTGCGGGTCGTCCTTGCCGGGCCGATCGCCGCCCCAGTTGCTCACGAAGATCTTGTTGTCACCCAATACCAGGGGCATGTACGGCGCGACGCCGACGGGCACAGCCGTATCGACCTTGCCCGTTGTCGGGTTGAGCAACTGCACGTTGTTGCCGCGTGTGGATGCGACGACGAGCGTTCCGTCCGACAATCGCGCGATGCCGGCCCCGTGCGCGACGCCGCCAACGTCCGGGAGTTTCAGCAGCAGCGAATTGCCCCATGCGTAGCTGCCATCCGCCTGCCGCTTGGCGATGCGCACGTTGTTGGCCACATCAGTGACGTAGATCAGGTCGCCCACGGCCAGGATGCCGACGACGCTGAAGCCGCTGCCCTTGGCTTCCTTGGGCGTCGAGACTTCCTTGAGCGGCTTGGCGGCGGTCGACAGCGTCTGCTTGATCTTCGCGGTGGCGACATCGATGAATACCAGATCGCGCATGTTCTTGACGACAAGTGTCTTGCCGTCATCAATGAGCGACACGTCAACCGGCCGACCGGGGAACGTGACCTGCGTGCCGGCAGGTGCCAGGATCTGGTTCGTGGGAACGACGACAGTCCCATCCGCCTGCCGGCCGACCTTGAGGGCATCGAAGTCCGCGGCGGGAATGAGCGGAATGCACAACAGGACAATTGTCGAACAGTTCATCGTGTTGCTTTCGGCTGTGAGTGAATTTGCAGTGTTATGCGGAAAAGGCCATGCGAGGTACGCAAGGCAGATTGATTCACCGCTTCGTTTTCGGAAGGGGGCGATGCTTGAGGATGTAGTCGACACCCAGCGCCTTTGAATCTTTCCGCGTCAGGGAGAATGATCGTCGAAAGACGCGCGATACCACCCAGCCGCTGCGGGACGGGGTTTCGATGAACTTCTTCGCGCCACGCCGCAGGATGCGGAACGACAGCGCGCCGCGTCGCACGTCGACAATCCAGTACTCCTTGACGCCTGCCTGGTGCAGTTTCTGCGGAAACAGGACGACATCCTTCAGCTGCGAGGAGTCGCTGACAACCTCGACGATGACATCGGGGGCGCCTTCAAATTCAACAGCATTCCCGGATGCGCCCGGAACCGGGCGGACGGTGCCGTCCGCCAACGATTCATTCGAGATGAACATCACGTCCGGTTCGGATGACAGATCGAACGCAGGCTGGGTGAACCGCATCGTGTCGATGAATAACACACCGAGTTCCCGTGAACTGACCAGTGCGTACAGCACTCCCGCAAAAGCTGTTTTCACCAATCCGTGTGTCTCTGCGGTTTCCATGTCGAGGTCCACCCAAAGTTGGCCGTCCATCCATGTGAAGTCGCCACGTTCAGGGTAGCTGTCGGAATGAGCCCATTCGCGAAACTCGTCGAGAGTTGTCAGCCCCGGGGGGATCAGGCAGTCCTGAACCCGAATGGTTCCGGGCTTGGTGGCCGGGTCGTGTACTATTCGTGCCGTGCCGCGCATGTACATGATTGACGCCTCGTCGGGTTCTCGCTCGACATCAGCCCCATGCTACGTTAGGTTGCCCTGGATGCCAACCACTTCCTTCGACGTCATCGTCCTCGGCCTCGGCGGCATGGGCTCGGCCGCCTGCGCGGAGCTTGCTCGTCGCGGCCGACGCGTGCTGGGGCTTGAACAGTTTGCGCTCGATCACACGCTCGGCAGTTCCCACGGGCAGACGCGCATCATCCGCACGGCCTACTTCGAGCACCCCGATTATGTGCCGTTGTTGAAGCGGGCTTGGGAACGCTGGTACGAGTTGGAAGCAACCGTCGGCCGGCATCTGCTGACCGAATGCGGCTGCCTGAACATCGGCATGGCCGACGGTGAGATTGTCCCCGGCGTCTGCCGCTCGGCCGACAAGTATGGGCTGGCGGTCGATCGGCTCGACGCGGCTGAACTCCGGAAGCGGTATCCGCAGTTTCGTTTTGGCGATGAGTATCTCGCCACTTACGAGCATCAGGCGGGGTTCCTGCATGTGGAAAGCTGCGTGCAGGCGCATCTCGATGTGGCCCGTTCGCACGGAGCGGAACTTGACACGAACGAGCGGGTCCTGAAGTGGCATGCCGAATCGGGCCATGTGGAAGTGACCACCGCACGGGCAGTCTACCGTGCGCAGAAGCTGGTCATCACGGCGGGGGCCTGGGCCGGGCGATTGCTCGCGGAGAACGGAACGCGTTTGCGCGTGGTGCGTCAGGTGCCGATGTGGTTTGAGACAAGCGACAATCGTGCGTTCCTGCGAGATCGATTTCCGGTCTTCATCGCCGAGGTGCCTGGCGCTTACTTTTACGGATTCCCGGTGATCGATGAACGAGGGTTCAAAGTGGCCCAGCACTTCGGGGCGCCGGAATGCATGTCGCCCGATGAGATCGACCGCGAGCCGCGTTCGGCCGACGAAGTGCCCGTTCGCGATTTTCTGAATGCGCATCTGCCGTCCGCGAGCGGCCGCCTGAAGCAGGCCCAGACGTGTCTTTACACCGCGTCACCGGATCATCACTTCATCATCGACGTGCATCCGCAGCATGCGAACGTGTCGTTCGCCTGTGGCTTCTCGGGTCATGGCTTCAAGTTTGCGTCAGTGGTGGGCGAGATCATGGCCGACTTGGCGGAGACGGGGCAGACGCCCCACCCGATCGGCATGTTCCGACTGGGGCGGTTCGTCGCCTAGCTCGTCGGGATCAGGGCCGGGTTGCCGAGGACCATCTTCCACGGCATGATCTTCCATTTCACGAAGATGCCGGCCGCGTGGAACGGGTCGCCATGCAGGATGGTTTCCGCTTCCTCCGGGGTATCGGCTTCATAGATGATCAGGGCACCGCTGTCGTCGGTGAACGGACCGGAGGCAAACAGCTTCCCGGCATCCAGCAGCGAACGCAGGTACTGCCGATGCGTCGGGCGGACGCGATCGATGGTTTCCTTGTCCTGCTTGTAGTCGATGAATGCGGCAAACTTCATGAGCGTACCTCTGCCGCGGCTACGCTCTCGGCGGGGAAGTAGGCCTTCGCCAGCACGGCATAGCCGGCGAAGAAGAAGACACCGAAGACCATGTCGGACAGGAACGTCCCGCGATAGAAGGGGATCGCCTTCTCGAAGCAAAGCAACAGCCCGCCGAGGTCGGGCGGATACTTCAGGTCCTGATTGGCGAAGTACTCCGGCCGGATGACATGCTCGAGCCAGACGCCGAAATTGGTGACGAGGAAGAACACGACGCTTCCCGCGACGGCAGTGCCAAAAACACGCAGCAATCGCGACGGCCGACTCAGCATTGCCCAGCCCAGCGTGATATAGAGCGCGTAGCCGATGTAGCTGAAGAACGGGAACTGCCACTCATTGGCACTTTTGAATTATATGTCGACCGCCAACACCGAGATGAAGGCGACCGGCAGCAGCCAGCGCGGGCGCAGGCGGGCACCGGCAAACAGGAACAGCGCCCCGGCGGGCGCGAAGTTGGCCCCGCGGATGCCGTACGGCATCAGCCGGAAGGCGACCACCATCAGCGATGCGGCCAGCACGACCAGCAAGGCCAACGGTCGCCAGTTGACGGGCGATTTTGATTCGGTCTGATTCATTTCGGTTCACTTCTGCAACAGGGCGATACTCTCGGGCGGTTCGATTGTTATCATAATGACACACCCCCCAACGGGTAGCCCGCCCGTCCTGCCGAAAGAGGAACTCTCCATGTCGCGCTGCTTTCCGTCGCTGGTTTTCATGATGATTCCCGCCCTCTTCGCGACGGCGGCCGAGCCCGGCGATCGGCTCGACAACGGCAAGGACCTGACAGGCTGGAAGGGGAAACTCGATGGCTGGAGCATCGTCGACGGCGCGATCCACCACGACGCAAAGGCCGCGATGGAAACCATCACGCATGAGAAGACGCATTCGGCCAGCTGCGTGATCCGCCTGGAATTCCGGGCGACCGAAGCCGGCGATTCGGGCATCTATATCCACGGCAAGCAGTTCCAGATTCGCGATTACCCGAAGGCCGGCCCCGACCGCTACGCCCGTTACGCCAAACCCGCAGGGCAGTGGAACACACTGGAACTTGACTTCACTGGCAGCCTGGCGGTGGTACGCCTCAATGGCGAAGTGATCGAGAAGTCCTGGAAGATCGGCCCCGACCCGAAAGTCGGCCTCGGCCTGCAGCATGAGAAAGGCGACTTCGATTTCAGGAATATCACGGTTCGGGAGAAGAAGTAGCGACTTCGCTCACTCGTGCAGTTTCAGCAGCAGCCATTCCAGCAACCAGATCAGTGTCGCCAGGCTTTGATCTCGGACGTCGCGGCCGGGGTCGAATTCGCTGATTGCCAGTCCACAGAGACGATCGGTGCCAATGGCGTTCAGCAGCTTGATCACGAATGCGGGGGCCAGGCCGAACGGCAGCGGATGCGTGGTCCCCGGGAAGTAAGCGGGGTCGAAGACGTCGCAGTCGATGTCCAGAAAGACATGCTCGACCTCCGACGCACGCCGGGCAACCTTCGCGATGACGCTCGCCTCATCGACAATCACGTCCGCTGCAGTGGCGATATGCTCGTAATGCTTCGCGGCAGCGGTACGCGGCAGAAACAGGTCGCGATGGCCGATGCCGATGATCCGCGGCAGCGGAGCTTCCGCATGCAGCAGGAAGTTACCGTGCGACAGTTCCTCGGTGCAATCGCTGAGGTTGTAGATGTCGAGATGGCCATCGAGTTGCAGGACCAGCGTGTCCGGCCCCAACTCTTCGTACACCGGCAGCACGCCCAGGTGATTGCCGCCCAGCCAGAGCAGAAAGTCGCCCTGTTTCCATGCCTGGCGGGCCGCCTGCCGGCCGGTCTTACGCCAGTCGCGGATGGACGACATCGATTCAAAATTGAACTCCCGGATGCGGACATGATCCTGATAGGCATGTCCGCGCGTCTGCCCTTTCTCACGCTTGGAATCGCTGATCATCTCCTGCAATGCGTCGGAGAGCAACTCCGCGCCGGCCCCGCTGCCGGCACTGCCGAAGAGATCGAACGGAAAGACGACGGCGGTGGTGGTCATGACAATATCGATCTGTTAGCAGGCATCCTTTCGGGATGCCCGCTGATCTGAAAAATTACTTCGTGCCGATGCAGTAAAGATTATCCCACGTGCGGATGTAAATCCTTCCATCCGCGATCGCCGGGGAGGCGTAGACTTTTTCCTTCAGGTCGTTGGTCGCCAGCAGTTTGAACTCTTTGCCGGCCTTGACGACCTGGCCGACGCCGTCGCGGCCCACCACGTAGATCATACCGTCGGCGGCCACCATGTTGCCGCGATAGATCTGCTTGTGCAGTTGCTCGCGGTAGAACTGCTGGCCCGTCTTTGCATCGACCGCGGTCAGCGGGCCGTTGTCCATCAGGTAGACGATGCCGTCGACCACGATGGGCGGCACTACGTCGGGGGTCGACTTGAACCGCCAAAGTTCGGCCTTGTTATCGGGGTTGATCTCCCCTTTTGCGCCGACTGGATTGAACGCAACCACCGGCCCGTTCTTGCACGACGGCACCACGATCAGCTCGGGCGTCACCAGCGGCGACGACACGAACCGCCAAGCTCCGTTCGTGTTCGGGTTCAGACCGGCCACGCGCCATACTTCTGTACCGTCTTCGATCTTGTGCCCGGTGCAGTAGTCGTTGCCATGCGCCACCAGCAGCGGCCCGCCCTTGCCTTCCCACATGAATGGCGAAGAGTAGGTATCCGGGCTTTCGCCCTTGCCGTACCCGGGCCGGCTGACTTTCCACAGTTCATTGCCCGTGGCCGCGTCGAGGGCGACGATCAACTGAGCCCCGCGGTGCATGACCTGCAGATAAAGCTTGTCCTTGTAAAGCACAGGGGTCCAGTGGCAGCCGAACTGGATGGCGAACTTGCCGTACTTCTGCAGATCGTTCTCCCACACCTTTTTGCCATCAACGGTGAAGCAGACCAGCGTACCGTTGCCGGCGAACGTCCAGACATGCTTGCCGTCGGTTGAACACGACGCCGACGCGGCATCGCCTTCGTCGCCCCGGCCCGCCTTCACGGTGCCGGCGATCCGTTCCTTCCACTTCACCTTGCCGTCGGTGCCGATGCAGAGCAGCATCACGTTCTCGCCGTCGAGCGAAGTCAGAAAGATCTTGTCTTCCCAGACGCACGGAGTCGATGAGCCGTGACCGGGCATCGGCAGCTTCCACAGCACGTTCTTCTCTGCGTTCCATTCGACCGGCAAGTTCTTCTCGGCACTGTGGCCGTCGTTCTTCAGCCCGCGCCATTGCGGCCAGTTGTCGGCCCTTGCAACGGTGAAGAAGGAAAGTACAACGGCGATCGACAGGCACTTGGCGGTTCGCGACGTGTTCACGGCAGCAGCTCTCCGGCGGAAGTCGGTAGGTGGGGTCAACATCGCTGTTGTACCCGATCGCAATCGGGAAAGCGACAGTTTTGGCGCAACGTTCATCGAACAATCAGTGATGTTCCCGGGGCTATGCGCTCAGGCAATCGCAAGGGAACGAACGGCCCCTCGCTGACGTACCCGCGGATCGTGGTGCCATCGGTCACGACGAAGCAACCGCGAGCGTACGCCAGGTTGCCGAACAGTCCCGGCAGCGGCTGACGGATCGGGTCACCCGTGGCCGGGTCGAGGAACTGCAGTGCCTGCTTCGTCGGCCAGCACACCATCCCGGGCGAGACGATGCCGCGGCCGAACGTCGCCGAGCCGCCGTCGGCATGATGCGACCAGACGCCGGCCCCTGTGTGAACGTCAAACGCATGCAGGCCGCGGATCGGCCCACCCGTGGTGGCGATCACCCGGCCGCGCGCGGTTCCCAGCAGGTGCACGACCTCAAGCCCGTCGCGATCCCAGAGCTTTCGTCCCGTAAACGCATCCAGGCAGACCACGCGGTCCGAGTCGAGCGGCGCGGCAAACAGCCGTTCACCGTCAAACAGACCGGGACATAGCTCGGGGTTGGGCGATCTCCGTTCGACCCGGCGATAACGATACTCCCAGGCCGGCAGTCCGGTCTCGCGATCAATCGCGAGGATGGTGCCCGCGTTCGTGCAGGCGACGATTAAGTTGCCCGCCAGTGTCAGCAGATTATGCCGGGTGCGTGCTTCGGTGCCGATGCCGGCCGACGCGGTGCCGACTTCGCGAAGCCACGCCAGTTCCGGCACCCGCCCGCGTTCGGGCAGCCGATAGCAGCCGACCAGCGTGACGGCGTTGCCGCCGGATTGCCGCCAGATGACGACGTAGAGCCGGCCGTCGGCGACCACGGGAGCCCCTTCGAACATGCTGAACGAATCGGGCGGCCCGGGAGGCGGTCGCAGTGTCCACGCATGGGGAATCTCGGCCTTCAGATCATCCGCGATGGGGCCCAGGGCGACAATCGCCGTACTGCTTTCGTTGGGCTCCTTCACGTTGTCGCGAGGTGTGCGCAACCCGCGCCCGCCGATTCGGGCGTACAGGAACCGATCATGCAGTGTCAGCGTGAATCGCGTGTCGTCGCGTATCGGCAGTCGAGTATCGACGTTGGCCGCACTGAACGTTCGGCCCGGGTCGAACACCTGCCGATGTGTGCCTGTACGCAGGTCATACGAATCGACCCGCATGCTTCCGGCCGTGAACGCCCTGCCATGGCCGATGACCGGATGATGCGCCAGCGTTCGCGGCTGATCGGGGGCGATGACCGGCTCTTCGGCCCGACGCGGGGCGTTCGCCTCCGGCAGTTCGGCTGACCATGTGTGCGTCATTCCGGGCCAGTCGCGCGGCAGGCCCACTTCGAGATGCGTGTTCCGCGTCGGTTTCCCGCCGAACGTCGACCAGACCTGGCCGTCGTCAGGTGGTGGTTGCAGCGTCGTGTCGCGAGGGGAACTGAGCAGGGCCGTCAGCGTGTCGCCGAGATGGCCCTTTCGCCCCGCCAACAGCCCGATTGCGTCGCCATGCCGCTCGCGAAACGCGGGCAGCAATGTGGCCACACGAGCTTGTTCGCCGAGGAACATTCTGCTCATCAGCCAGCGTGCTTCGATTAGCGACCTTGGTGTAACCTGGTTGGGGTAGTCGTCGAGCAGCATCCGCCAGCAGCGTGAGGCCTCCGCGATGTCGGCCCGCCGCCAGGCACGCTCGGCCAGTGTCAGCAGCGCCTGTTCCCCGGCCCGGCTGTTAAACATCTCCGCCAGCAATTGTTGAAACAGGAAATCGTCATTCTCTGCCTTCGCTGCTTCCAGTTTGCGTGCGGCAGCATCATCGACGCGTTGCCGATACATGGCTGATCCCTCGGCCGGCCAGCTTGCGATCTGCCGATGAATTAACCAGCGTGCCTGGCGCGAATGCTGGCTTGCCCAGGGGACCGTGTAGATCGGCCCGCCGAAGATTGCGGCAGCGGCTGCCAGCGGCGGCAGCACGGGCACCAGTTCATTTCCCGAGGTTTCCAGAATGCGTTGATACTGGCGAATTGCGTCATTCCAGTCGCCCAGCCCGGCCGCGTGTTCCGCCTTTAAAAGTGCCAGCGCGGTCGGTGAATACTGGGCCGGGCATGGCGATTGCACCATGATGAGCGTGACGATCGTGACGAAGCCGGTTTGAACCTTCATGTGTCGTCCGACGAAGGAAGACTGAGGCCGAGACGTTACCGTGTTCCCGAAGTTGAGAACCCGGTTCTCAACTTCGATACGACCAAACAGTTGACGTGGGCCCGCATCGCGCAAACAATTAGTTGTGTAGATGCTACCAGTTCGGTCGCCCGTGAGGTGCAGGAATGTTCATACGCGCTTCGATTCTGTTGACGCTCATGCTGTCTTGCATTGGTTGTGGAAAGACGGAAACACCGCCTGGGGAAGACGCAGCGAGTTACCCCGTCCGTTCTGATTGGCTTGTGGTCAACGTACCCACCGGCGTACAACCATCAAAATGGTACGAACCCGGCTACCCGCCGCTGGCCAGCCTGAACCGCCCGCATGAAACGCTGGCCGGGGACGATGCACTGTTGCTGAGCCAGGCACAGAAACGCGTGATCCTGAACACGAAGAAGGTCGAGCCGGACCTGCGCGACGAGTTCGACAAGGTGCTGACCGAACTTTATGGCACACCACGCGAGCCGAAGGTGCCGTCCGGTCCGATGCTTGTCGAAAGCACCAAGTTAGGCGACAAGCTCAACACGCTGCGTGACAACTTTTCTGCCAAGCGTGCGGAAGTGCAGACCCTGAAGGATGCCGCGAAGACGCCTGATGATCAGCAACTGGTCGGCATCATTGGAGCGCAAGCGAACACGATGGCCGCGGACATCCTGGCGCTCGAAGACCGCATCAACCAGTTGCAGACGTTTGACAGTGAATTGAAGCTGGATTCGGACACCCTGAAGCAGGGCGGCGTTCTGTATCGAAACTACTGTCAGCAGTGTCACGGCCTGACCGGCGACGGTGCCGGCCCGGGCGGCAAATACCTTGTGCCGCTGCCGCGCGACTACCGGCAGGGACTGTTCAAGTTCATCACGACCGACCCGGGCGTCGGCGGCAAGCGTAAGCCGAGCCGGGGCGACCTGCATCGCACAATCACCAAGGGGATGGACGGTTCGCCGATGCCGCAGTTCGGGGCACTGAGCGACAAGGACGTGCAGGCGATCATCAGCTACGTCATTCATCTCAGCATGCGAGGCGAGACCGAGTACGAGGTGATGAAGAAGGCGGCGGACCCCGGGGCAGACGAGATGGACCGCGGCGACGTCCGCAAGGGGCTGCTGAATCAGGCCTCGATCACGATCCCGCTCTGGGTGCAGTCAGGCAGAACGCCGATCGTGCCCGATGCGAATCCGTACCCGCCTGAGAAATGGGCCGAGGCCGCCGCCAACGGCCACAAGCTGTTCAACGACGCCAAGGTCGGCTGCACCACGTGCCACACCGGCTATGGCAAGGCAGCACCGTATCAGTTCGACTCATGGGGCTCGATTGTCCGCCCGCGGAATCTGACGGTTCCCACGCTGCGAGGCGGCCGCAAGCCGGAGGAGATCTACGCCCGTATCTACGGCGGCATTCTGGGGAGCAACATGCCCGCCCACACGCACCTGCGGCCCACGGAAGACGAAAAGCTGGCGAGAACCAACAAGATTTGGGACTTGGTCCACTTCGTCCTCTACGCGGCCGAGAGCGACAAGCGCCAGGAGTTGAAAGACAAGTTCCAGGTTGAAATCGACCCGTGATCCGCTTACGGCAGCGCGATCCCCTTCAACGTGAACGCCACCGGCACCTCGCGCATGGGTGCGGGCGTCTCGTACTCCATCGTCCACCCGGCGAGGTTGCCGGGGGCCTTGATGGTGTAACGCAACGAGGTCCCGTTGATCTCGGGGTCATCAACGGTGACCCGGGTTTTGCCATCTGGCGCGATCAGCGTCAGCCGGTTGCGGCTCAGCCAGTAGGTTTCAAAGCTCTCGAACTCGGCCCCTCCTTGTGGATAATGCAATTGGATATCGGCCACCCAGGCGTTCTTCTTCCACTCGAATCGCGTGAGGTCGATGTCGACGCCCGCCTGTCGCACTTTCAACGGTCCCTTGGCGATGTCGAATCGTGCACGCAGCATTTCGTCCGCGATGGTTGCCTTGAATGTCCCCTGTAATATTGCGATCGACTGACTCTGCCGGCTCAGGCCCTCCAGCCGAAGTCGCAAGTATGCGCTGACCCCGGAAACTGGCAAGCGTGACTCGATGGGTTGCACGGTAACGTTGCGCCCGGCATCATCGGTACCTTTGCTGATCGCGGGGACAGTATCGATCCGATAGACCGGCAACGTTGCCTCCCAGGCTACTTCAAGCACCAAGTCGTAGACAGTTTTCCCGGTAGTCAGATCGATCCGTGCGTCAACGCTTGTGGCCGCGATGCGGAACGGGCCATCGACAGACACCGGCGGGCGATCTTTCACGGTCGATGGCATCAGCCGGACCGGCACCCCCTGTCGGCCGATGACAACCCGGCCGTTCACTTGTTCCGCCAGGCGATCGACGACCGTCCAGAAAGGCTGCTTGTTCGCTCCGTCCCGAAGGGGCAATTCGGCATCCATGGCGGAAATGTCGATCTCCAGCCCGGTCTGCCGTGCGATGTCGGCAACGACTGCTTTCAGCGGCCGGGTGTCGTTCGACAGTGTCACTGTCTTGTTTCGAGGTGAAGATTGTGCCATCAGTGGGCACGGAACGGCCAGCAGGGCAAACAGCATAATCAGTCGGGATTGCATCAGTTGCCTCGGACTGGCGGCATCGACCGGCACGTTGTCAGTGTTTCCTACTGTAGACGCACTTCGCGTGCCTTCCTATCCTAACTTCGTTCATGAATCGTATTCAACATCTTGACGGATGCCGACGGAAACGGCAGGGCTCTCTCCACCTGAGGTCCTGGCGTGACGGGTCGATTCGCCTTCCGTATGGACTGCATCTCGCAATCGAGTCCTTGTTTCGCGAGCTTCGGGATCAGTTGTCGATAGTCGAAAAGAGTCAGCGCTGAAGCCAGCGCTACGGGAGAGCACGCGCGATGATCGTACACAGTGATGCCTTCGTCGAGCCGACCGTTCCGGTTCCGCTGGATGCCGATCCGCTGGAGACCGCGGAATGGCTGGATTCACTCGAGGCGGTTCTGAAGAACGAAGGCGGCGAACGTGCGCGCTTCCTCATCGAACTGTTGATCGCCCGGGCTGACCGTGCGGGCGTCAACATGCCGTCTGGCATCAATACGCCCTATCTGAACACGATTGATGTTGAAGACCAGCCGCCCTATCCCGGTAATCGTGAACTGGAACGGCGCATCAAGAGCATTATCCGCTGGAACGCGATGGCGATGGTGGTGCGGGCCAACAAGTCGACCAACGTCGGCGGGCATATCTCGACGTTCGCCTCAGCGGCCACGCTGTACGAAGTCGGTTTCAACCACTTCTTCCGCGGCCGGACTGAGCAGAGCAACGGCGACATCATCTACTTCCAGGGCCATGCCAGCCCCGGCATGTATGCCCGTGCGTTCGTCGAAGGCCGGCTGAACGAAACGCAGATGAAGAACTTCCGGCAGGAACTGCAGCCGGGGGGCGGCCTGAGCAGCTACCCGCATCCCTGGCTGATGCCGAACTTCTGGCAGTTCCCCACGGTCAGCATGGGCCTGGGACCGATCATGTCGATCTACCAGGCTCGCTACAACTACTATCTGCACGACCGCGATCTTGCCACTACTGAAGGGTTGAGCGTCTGGGCATTCCTGGGCGACGGCGAGACCGATGAGCCGGAGACACTTGGTGCCATTTCGCTGGCCGGGCGGGAGAAACTTGACAATCTGATCTGGGTCGTCAACTGCAATCTTCAGCGGCTTGATGGCCCGGTGCGCGGCAACGGCAAGATCATCCAGGACCTCGAGGGCATCTTTCGCGGGGCCGGCTGGAACGTCATCAAGGTCATTTGGGGCAGTGGCTGGGACAATCTCCTGCAAGGCGACAAGTCCGGAGCGCTGGCCCGCCGGATGGAAGAGATCGTCGACGGCGAGTATCAGAACTATGTGGTCAAGGGCGGCGCCTACATTCGCGAGCATTTCTTCAACACGCCCGAACTGAAGCGCATGGTCGCGCACATGTCGGACGATGAAATTGAACGGCTGCCGCGTGGCGGACATGATCCCCTCAAGGTCTATGCCGGGTACAAGAAGGCGTTCGAGCATCGCGGCCAACCGAGCGTCGTGCTGGTCAAGACGATCAAGGGCTACGGCGTTCCGGGCGAAGGGGGCGAGGCGAAGAACACCACGCACCAGTTGAAGAAAATGTCCGTCAAGATCGCCGCCGACCCGTCCCTGACGCCGGAGCAGAAGTCGAAGAAAGAGCAACTGCTCGCGCTGCAGACATTCCGTGACCGCTTCGGGTTGCCCATCGCCGATGATGAAATTGAAAGCATTCCGTTCTATCGGCCGGCACCCGACTCGCCGGAGATGAAATACCTGCAGGCGCATCGCCAGGTGCTGGGCGGCTATCAGCCGGCCCGCAACAACACGTTCACCCCCTGCTCCCCGCCGAAGCCCGAGTCGTTCAAGCGGTTGCACGAAGCGACGCAAGCGGGCAAGAGCCAATCGACGACACTGGCGTGGGTCTCGCTGATGAACTCGCTGATGCGCGATCCGCACGTCGGCAAACTGATCGTGCCGATCGTGCCTGACGAAGGGCAGACGTTCGGCATGCCCGGCCTGTACAACCAGTTCGGCATCTACAGTCGCGTTGGCCAGCTGTACGAGCCTGTCGATGCCGGCTCGATGACGATGTACCGCGAAAGCCGCAGCGGGCAGATCTTCCAGGAAGGGATCAACGAAGCAGGAAGCATGGCCAGCTTCATCGCCTCGGGCACCGCCTACAGTACACATGGCGTCAACACGATTCCGTTCTACATCTACTATTCGATGTTCGGCTTCCAGCGTGTCGGCGACCTGATCTGGGCCGCGGCCGACAGCCGGGCACGCGGCTTCCTGATGGGTGCCACGGCCGGGCGCACGACGATCAACGGCGAAGGCCTGCAGCACGAAGACGGCCACAGCCACCTGATGGCCCTGACCGTACCGACCTGCCGGGCCTACGACCCGGCCTTCGCCTACGAACTGGCCGTCATCATTGAGGAAGGCATCAACCGCATGTTCGTAAAGGGGGAGGATGTCTTCTACTACCTCACCGTTTACAACGAAAGCTACGACATGCCGGCCATGCCCGAAGGCTGTCGGGATGACATTCTCAAGGGCCTCTACCCATTCAGCACGAACACGCCCAAGGGGGCGCAGCAGACGGTGCAGTTGCTGGGCAGCGGCGTGATCATGAACGAAGTGCTGCGGGCGCAGAAGATCCTGGCGGACAAGTACAAGATTGCCAGCACGGTCTTCAGCGCGACCAGCTATCAGGAACTCCGCCGCGACTGCATCGAGTGCGAGCGCTGGAACAGGCTGCACCCGGGCGAAGCGCCGCGCGTCAGCCATGTCGGGAAGATGCTGGGGGCAACCAAGGGGCCGATCATCGCCAGTTCGGATTACATGCGTGCCCTGCCCGAGCAGATCGCCACCTACACGGAAGGCCGATTGCTGGCCTTGGGGACCGACGGCTTTGGCCGCAGCGAGACCCGGCAGGCCCTGCGACGGTTCTTCGAAGTTGATGCTGAATCGATTGTCGTCGCCACGCTGTACGCGCTGGCGGAACGCAAGGAAATTGAGATAGGTGTGGTGAAGCAGGCGATCAAGGACCTGGGACTGAATGCCGAGGCCCCGGCCCCGTGGACCGTTTGACAATGGAATCCGCGACGCGAGAACATTCCACAGCCGTGCGTGAGGGATAGAGCCGATGGAATTCAAGTTGCCCGAGTTGGGCGAAGGCATTGCCGACGCGACGATTGTAAACGTCGCTGTAAAAGTCGGCGATCAGGTCACGGCCGGGCAGACGCTTCTCGAAGTCGAGACCGACAAGGCCGCCATGCCGATCCCCGCCACCGCGCCGGGTGTCGTCGTCGAGTTGAAAGCGAAGCAGGGTGATAAGGTCAGGATCGGGCAGGTGCTGGTGATTCTCTCCGGGGGACCGGGTGAGAAAAAAGCACCCGCGCCGCAGGCGGCTGCTTCCAAGGCGACCGCGCCTGAGGCGACACCGCAAGCGGCGGAGTCCAAGCCGCTCGCGTCGGCGCCATCCGCTACCAGTTCCGAATTCAAACTTCCGGCACTGGGCGAAGGGATCGAAGGCGGGACGATCGTTTCGGTCTCCGTGAAGTCGGGCGACACCGTCAAGAAAGATCAGGAACTTTTCACGATCGAGACGGACAAAGCCTCGATGCCCGTGCCCGCTCCTGCGGATGGCGTGATCACCGAATTGAAGGTGAACGCTGGGGACAAAGTGTCAGTCGGCGCGGTGGTTGCATTGTTCACCGGTGGTTCGCCCCTTGCGGCGTCGCCAACTCCCGCTGAACAGAAGGCGACGCCGCAAGCGACTCCCGAGAAGCCACTCGCGCAGGTACCCGCTCCCGCTCCCGTCGAAGTCGTCAACGGCATTCCCAAGCCGCCCGTCGCCGCGGGGCCTGCGACCCGGCGCCTCGCGCGCGAGTTGGGGATCAACCTGCACGAAGTCGCAGGCAGTGCCCGTGGCGGTCGCATCACCATCGACGACGTGAAGAGTTTTGTACGGAAGAAGATAACGGCCCCGCCGGCAGCGTCGGGATCGTCCGGCATCACGATTCCGCCGATGCCCGATTTCAGCAAGTACGGCCCGATCGAAAAGAAGCCCGTCAGCAATATCCGCAAGAAGATTGCGGAGAACCTGACGATCTCCTGGCATGTCGCCCCTGCCGTCACCCAGTTCGATCTGGCGGACATCACCGATCTGGAATCCGGCCGCAAGCGAATCGTCGAAGGGCTGCCCAAGGGTTCGCCCAAGGTGACGATGACCGTGTTGGCCATCAAGGCGGTCGTCGCGGTGTTGAAGGAGTTCCCGCACTTCAACAGTTCGCTTGACGTCGCCAACGGACAGCAGATCTTCAAGCAGTATTTCCACATCGGCATTGCCGTCGACACCGAACGCGGCCTGGTGGTGCCCGTCATCCGCGATGCGGACAAGAAAAGCATCCGCGAACTGGCACGCGACATCGCCGAACTGGCCGAAAAGGCACGCACCGGCAAACTGACCATCGACGAAATGCGTGGCGGCAGCATCACCATCACGAACCTGGGCGGCATCGGCGGCACGGCTTTTTCGCCCATCATCAACTACCCGGAAGTCGCGATCCTCGGCATGGCACGCTCGGCGTTGCAGCCAGTCGTGCGGGAAGGCAGAATCGAGCCGCGCCTGATGCTGCCGCTGTGTCTCACGTACGACCATCGCGTGATCGACGGTGCCGACGGTGCCCGCTTCACGACCAGGCTTGTTCAACTGTTCTCGGATCCGATTCGGCTGTTAATGGAGAGTTGACCCCGGAACCCAGCGAGATTCGCGATGCCCATTCCCGTTGAATGCACGTGCGGCTGGAATCGCTCCGTTGCCGACAAATATGCGGGCAAGAGGGCCAAATGTCCCGATTGCGGCACGGTGCTGACGGTTCCGACGCCGATCATCGACTATGACGCGACGGCGGCCGCTCTGCTGTCGGATGAAACTCCTGAAGTCGCAGGCATTCGCTCGAAACGCACGGCAGAGGAACTCGAGCCTGCACGAGATGGATACGGCGTCGATATGGTTTCGAAGCCGACCGCGATTGAGTTCAAGCCCGAGCGGACAACGAAGGCGAGAAAGAAGAAATCGGCGCGTACCGGGGATCGCTATGCCGGCCCACCCCGGATTTTTTTGAGTCCCGGTGTTTCCGCCGCACTTGGAAGTTCGCTGTTTGGCATCGTCCTGATTTGCTTGGCCCTCTCGAACGACCGCATTTCGATCTACGGTATCATACTCATCATCGTAGGTGGGTTTCGCCTGATCCGCGGGTTGCTCGGTCATTCCGAAGATTAACATTTCGTTTCGCAGGACAGGTTACCGCGCATGAGTGCAATCAATCGTGAAGTCCCCCTCCTCGTCATCGGCGGCGGCCCCGGGGGGTATCCAGCAGCTCTGCATGCCGCTGATCATGGGCTGAATGCCCTGCTGGTTGATGCTGAACCCGGTTTGGGCGGCGTCTGCACCAATCGTGGCTGCATTCCATCGAAGGCGCTTTTGCATGTCGCTAAACTGATCCGCGAAGCACACGAAGCGGAGGACTGGGGCGTCACCTTCGGGCCGCCGAAGATCGACATCGACAAACTGCGAGGCTTCATCCAGACGAAAGTCATCGGCAAACTGAACAACGGCATCGGCATGCTGTGCAAGGGGCGCGGCGTCGAGGTCTTTAAGGGCACGCGCGCCAGCTTCATCGACTCCAACACGGTAAAACTCGAAGGTGAAACGACGGGAATGGTCAGGTTCCAGAAATGCGTCATCGCCACGGGTTCCGTCCCCGCCATGCCGAAGGCGTTCGCGATCGGCGACCCGCGCGTGATGGATTCGACAGGGGCGCTCGCCCTGCCGGACATTCCGAAGCGCATGCTGATCATCGGCGGCGGTTATATCGGGCTGGAGATCGGCACCGTCTACGCCGCGATGGGCACGAAGGTCGTCGTCGTCGAATTCACAGATGGCCTACTTCCCGCGGCGGATCGCGATCTGGTGCGTCCACTGGAGAAGCGGTTGCGCGAGCAGTTTGAAGCCATCCACCTGAACACGAAAGTGGCCGGGATTCAGGCGACGCCGCAGGGAATTGTCGCAGCGCTGGAAGGCAAGGACGTCCCTGCAAGCGAG
>Ga0105044_10002791_pt1 | contig 23944 bp, 18 predicted proteins | sample MAT01_FD_78092 | JGI IMG/M metagenome (GOLD analysis project Ga0105044, IMG submission 78092) | Freshwater microbial communities from Lake Fryxell liftoff mats and glacier meltwater in Antarctica - MAT-01 | ecosystem: Environmental > Aquatic > Freshwater > Ice > Liftoff microbial mat | place...
ATTTCTTCTGCCCTTGCGGTTGAGCTCTTTCACAATTTTTCGTTGGTACACGACGACATCATGGACGAAGCGCCTCTGCGTCGCGGATCTGTCACAGTGCACGAAAAATGGAATTCCAATGCAGCCATCCTCTCCGGGGATGCCATGCTGATCGAAGCTTACAAACAACTGGCCTGCGCCGACCCCAAACACCTGGCGGAGCTGCTGGCACTGTTTAATAGCACCAGTCTGGAAGTTTGCCGGGGCCAGCAGCTTGATATGGATTTTGAAAAAACGCGGCATGTAAGCGCGGATCAATATGTGGAAATGATTGGATTGAAAACAGCAGTATTGGTTGGATGCAGCCTCAAAATGGGTGCCATCATAGCCAATGCATCTGCCCGTGATGTGGAAGGTGTATATGCGTTTGGCAGGCTTGCAGGATTGGGATTTCAGATTCAGGACGATTTGCTGGATGCCTTTGGTGATCCGGAGCATTTTGGAAAGCAGGTCGGCGGAGATATACTTTCAAATAAGAAAACCTATCTGATCATCAAAGCGCTCGAAAGAGCCTCAGCCTCAACCAAGCAAGAATTGGAAGAGATTTATTTTGGCAATAAAATTTCCGTGCCCGGTGAAAAAATAAAAAGGGTTCTTGAAATATTCACAGAGCTCGGCATTGACATTGAGACACGAAATGAGGCCCGAAAATATTTTATGGCTGCATCAGATAAATTGACCTCTCTTTCACTTCCGGTGGAAGGAAAAAAAGGATTGGAAGATTTTCTCGAAAATCTTCAAAAAAGAGCGTTTTAACCCTTCCGGGAATAAATCTGGCTGAGTGCCGAACTCAGATCGGGATATTGAAAATGGAAACCGGCATCCATCACCTTTTGAGCGGAAGCCTTGCTGCCTTCGAGAATGATTTCTGACATTTCTCCAAGTGCCAATTTGAGCACAGTGGAGGGAACATTGGGCAACCAAAGTGGCTTGTCGAGAGATTTGGCGATGGCCTGTGTCAGCGTTTTGTTTGTAATGTGATCTCCGTTAGATGCATTGAACGAGCCAGTCATTTCTGTATTTTCAATGGCAAACAAATAGAGTCTGGCTAAATCTTTCAGGTGGATATAGGGTATGAATTGTTTGCCGGAACCGAGTGCTGCACCCACGCCAAGTCTGACCGGTTTGTCTATTTTTTCAAGGGCACCACCTTTTTCCGAAAGCACAACACTGGTGCGGAGACAGACCACCCGACAGAGGGATTCAAACTTCCTGGCTGCGTCTTCCCATTCCACACAGCACTGACCGATGAAGGTGCCAGAAGGTGGATCGGTTTCCCGAAAAGTCTTTGTCGACGTTGTGCTACCGTAATAATTCATGCCGCTGGACGATACAAATACCTCAGGCTTGATTCTGGCTTCTTCCGCTGCGCGAAAAAGAAGTTCAGCCGTTTTTACGCGGCTGTCTACAATCACTTTTTTTCTCTCTGCACTCCACCGTTTATCAGCGATACCAGCACCTGCGAGATGAACGATCGCATGCGCATCCTGCAGTGCTTCCAAGTTGATGTAATTTTTTTCGTAATCCCACTCATAGCTTGTAATTCCACCCTTGATGCCTCCTTGTCGGGAAAGGTGAACAACATGGTATTTTTTCTCAACGAGGAGCTTCGTGAGGGCTGATCCTACCAGCCCGGAACCTCCGGAAATGACAATTTTCTTCATTACATTCAATTAGTGCCCGCTCAACCTGATGCAAATTAATCGATTGGAAAGGTGCTGGTTTACACCTGAATCATGTCCAGGAATTCTAAACACTTCCCTGTCCGCTAAGTTCGCTGTAAAGCGGACTATTCAGAATTTTCTGAACACAAAAGCTGTTAACCAAAAAAAGATAATCCGAAAAAAAAGGTGCCAATCGGGCACCTTTTTAAATCATTTTTTTTCAAAGTCTACATGACAATGACAGGAAACAAGACCCTGGTCACGCCATGCACCACCCCATTGGTCGCTTGAATATTGGTGAGTGAAGGGATGATCGTTGCAATCACTCCGGAAGCCGATTCAACTGTCGTAACTTCTACATCTGGAGTAACGAACAAATCCTGTGTATTATAGGTGTAGTATATGAAGTCATTTAGATCTTCTGCCAAAACCTCAAAATCGTGTACGTGATGCAAGGCGATTTGAGCTGGGATTTCAAACTCTGGAAAGAATTGTGCGAGCTGATAAGCCATTAAGAGTGAATCGTTGGCGAGTTCAAACGCCGCATTGCTGGGTGCGAAAACGGTGTAAACGGTATCGAATTCCAATGTTTCGATTACACCGGCTAAGGCGGCCAAATTGGCGAAACCCGAAAAATCAGAATTATTGGTTGTAACATCAAGTACATTTGGGAGCAACATTACGGCATTCACCCCGTGTACCACTCCATTCGTAGCAAGAATGTTGGGAGCTACCACTTCCGCTCGGGTATTGAATTGAGCTCTGCCAACGTAGGACCCACTATTCAGCAATACCCTATCAGAGCGTGATTCAAGGAGCAGATCCAAAGCCCTGCCTTCACTGCTTGCAAGGCACAACGTTTTCACATATGCTTTCACAGGCACGTTTTCTGCGAGGGTAACTCCATCGAGAACGTGGTAAAGTAATATATCTCTTACTGCTTCGCCACCAAGAGCACCGACCAGTTCATCTACGCGACTTCCATCGGCATTGGCGTCAGTCAGTTCCAGATCATCAAATAAACGGTTAAAAGCATCATTTGAAGGAGCAAAGACCGTAAAAGATCCGCCTTCTAAAATGGAATACAGACCAGCAGCTCCAAGCGCCTCTCCCAGAATTGAATAATTGCCATTGGTGGTCGTTATCGCAGCAATAGATTGCGATCCCGGAGCCGGACCAACCGGCGTTTCAGGTTCATCATCCGGGTCACAGGAGGTTAATAACAAAGAAATTCCCGCAAGAAAAAGGAATGAAAATTTACACACAGAAGTTCGCATACAAAATTGTTTGAGTTCAAATTAACGCAATATTAAGATAACTTTAGGAATTTGAAAGTGTCAAAAGTCAATTTCCCAATCAAATATTCCCCATTCTTATACGTTTCTGCCCATGGCTCAAGGTGCTTTCACAAATGACTTGCCAACACAATACTGTTTGGATTTGATGGTTTTAATTTTACAGACGAGCGATTATTTATGCTTATTGTACCATCAATATTGTAATCCTGCATGAGAATTTTCAGACTCTATTCCCGCTTGTGTCTTAGCTTCCTGTATATCTTATGCGCCGCTTTTGGCCATGCACAAACCCAACCATACGCTGATTATTGGAATCAGGCGCAAACAATTAAAAAATCAGAAGGAAATTTTGAAAGGGGCCTTGAACACGGTGAATGGAAATATTACTATTCTGACGGTGCGTTAAAGGAGCGTTCAGCATATTTTTTGGGTAGGCTGAATGGTGAGGTGGTGACGTATCATGAAAATGGGAAAGTAGCAACCCAGGGATACTTCAAGTGGGATGAGACTGACAGTCTCCTCGTTTCCTACTACCCTTCCGGAAATCCAAAAGAAGAAGGTCATTATGAAAAAGGCATTAAAATCGGATTGTGGAAATTCTGGTATGCCGATTCACTCCCTATGTTGGAAGAAAAACACCTGAATGATGACGGGAAGGTGCTTGTATATAATTTTTGGAATCCAGGAGGCGATCAAACTGTGAATGATGGCCACGGTTTCATTACAGAATATTATGACAATGGAAATTTGCGCAATAAAGAAACGTATACCCGCGGATTGATGACCGGAAAAACGGAAACCTGGTATCCGGATGGAACCTTGCGCTCAGAAGGATATTTCGAGGAAGGATTGAAAGACAGCATGTGGCAATATTATTTTGAAGGGGGTCAGCTATGGAAAAAGAGCACTTTTCGAATGGACACTTTAAGTGGTCCTTTTCTTGAAAATTTTAATTCGGGCAATTTGTCATTGGAGGGCGGGTTTGATGATGGCCTCAAAAATGGTGACTGGACATTCCACCGAAATGAAGGTCACGCCGAAATGGCCGGACCATTCATAGCAGGTCTTCAGGATGGGTCATGGACCTATTGGTACCCCGACGGTCAGGTTCAACATATCGGTCAATGGCGGAATGGGAAGATGGAAGGGCTCTGGAACTATTTTTATCCGGGCGGAGAAAAATGGAAATCCGGTCATTTTTCTGAAAACAGAAAAGACTCCACCTGGACCACCTGGTTTGAATCAGGGCAGAAATTGCAGGAAGGAAATTACGCAGAAGGTTTGGAAGAGGGACTTTGGAAATCGTGGTACGCCAGCGGCACGCCAAAAGATGAAGGATATTTTGAAAGGGGCAAGATCAGTGGCGCCTGGAAGGGGTGGTACCCAAATGGCGGTCCAGGTTATACCGGAAATTGGCTAAATGATCAGAAGCAAGGCAATTGGAAACACTGGAGCGAAAACGGCCAACTTGAAGAAAATGCATGGTATAAGGATGGCTCCCTCAACGGACCTTACACGAAATATTCTTCACAGGGCATTCCGGAAAGCGAAGGTACATATGCGTATGGTAAACCTCATGGGAGTTGGATATACTTTTTCCCGGAAGGGGGCAAAATGCGGGAGGCTACATACCTGGATGGCAAACTAGAAGGCTTGAGTCAAACTTATCACCGCTCAGGGGGTATAGTTGAGTTTAAGGAGTTCTACAAAAACAACAAGCGCCATGGAATCTCTGAACAATTTTCTCCCAGAGGAAATCTTTTGCTTTCTGTAGAATATGAAAACGGACAAAAGGTGCGGGTGGTAAAAGATAACCGCATCGGCGCCCGTTAAATAGTGCGTGGGAATTCAGAAAACTTCATTACATTTGTGTCAAGTTTCGGTTTAGAACATGAGAGGGGCCTTAGCCCCTCTTTTTATTGGCGGCCCATTGATCACAGAAAGCACAGTACGTCAGCTTATTGCTGAAAGAATAGAAGGCACTGAATACTACATTTTAAGTGTGGATATCAGACCGGGAAATAATATTGTCGTGGAGTTGGAAAACAGCGGCCCCGTTTCTATCACGGATTGTGTTGCCATCAGCAGACAAATTGAGCACAACCTGGACAGGGAAGCGGAAGATTTTTCACTTCAGGTGAGCTCTCCGGGGCTCGATAAGCCTTTGCGGGATTACCGGCAGTACATAAAAAATGTAGGACGCACTTTGAAAGTGATGCTGGCAGACAGCGTGGAAACCGAAGGTGAATTAAAGGCTGCGGACGAATCGGGAATCACTTTGCTCTCAGTCCGAAAGGAACGCGTTGAAGGCAAAAAGAAAAAAGAAACAATTACTGAAAATCTGGAGCTTAAGTATCCAGATATTAAACAAGCCAAAATAAAATTAAACTTCAAATAACCACACATGAGCAATACAAATTTGTTCGAATCATTCGCGGAGTTTAAAGAGTTTAAAAACATCGACCGCGAAACAATGATGCGTATTCTGGAAGACGTTTTCCGCAACATGTTGATCAAAAAACATGGTACGGACGACAATTTCGATATCATTATCAACCCGGACGAAGGGGATCTTGAAATTTGGCGAAACCGGGAAATCGTTCCCGACGGGGAAGTAGAAGATGAAAACAAACAAATCTCCTATTCCGAAGCCATTAAAATTGAGCCCGACTTTGAGGTTGGAGAAGAAGCAACCGAAGAAATCCGATTGGAGCATTTTGGCCGGCGCAGCATACTTTCCATGCGTCAGAACCTCGTGTCGCGCATTATTGAGCTTCAAAAAGATAGTCTTTACAAAAAATACAGTCAGCGGGTAGGTGAAATTATTACCGGTGAAGTTTATCAGGTGTGGAAGCGCGAAATCCTGTTGCTCGATGACGAAGGAAACGAACTGATTTTGCCTAAAGCAGAACAAATCCCCAGTGACTATTTCAAAAAAGGAGATGCCGTAAGAGCAGTTGTCGCCAAGGTGGAAATGCGAAACAACAATCCGGTCGTTATTCTTTCGCGCACAGCCTCCGAATTTTTGGAGCGCCTTTTTGAAATGGAAGTGCCGGAAGTTTTCGACGGTTTGATTACCATTAAAAAAATCGTTCGCGTACCTGGAGAACGAGCCAAAGTGGCGGTGGAATCTTATGATGACCGCATCGATCCGGTCGGGGCGTGTGTAGGTATGAAGGGTTCACGAATCCACAGCATAGTTCGCGAATTGAAAAATGAAAATATTGATGTTATTAACTACACCAGCAATATTCAGTTATTGATTCAACGCTCATTAAGTCCTGCGAAGATTACCAATATCAAACTAAACGAAGCCACAGGAAAAGCGGAAGTTTTTCTGAAGCCCGATCAGGTATCTCTGGCAATTGGAAAAGGTGGACACAACATCAAGCTTGCAAGCAAATTGACGGGTTACGATCTCGATGTCTATCGCGAAACAGATGGTGACGATGAAGATGTTGATCTGGAAGAATTTGCAGATGAAATCGACAGCTGGATTATCGACGAGCTCAAAGCAGCCGGACTCGATACAGCCAGAAGTGTACTGGAATTGAAAAAAGAGGAGTTGGTGTCGCGCACCGACCTCGAAGAAGAAACAATTGAAGAAATCTTTAAAATACTTCGCGAGGAACTTGAATAGTCACTGCGTCAAGGTTATTTTTTAATTTCGCACATTAAGGATAAAAAATTATATGCCAGGTAAATCAACACCAGTAAGACTAAGTAAGGCAGCGAAGGAATTCAATGTGGGAATTTCCACGTTGGTAGAATTCTTGTCTTCCAAAGGTTACGAAATTGAAAGTAATCCCAACTTCAAGATAGAAAACAACGCCTATGAGGTGCTTGTACAGGAATTTCAGGATTCCAAAAAATTGAAGGAAAAGTCTAAATTGGTTGGCGTGTCTTCCGGCAAACGTGAAACCGTTAGCCTTGGCCGTGAAAAACCTGCAGAGCCTAAGCCAAGGGAAGAGGATGAAAGAGATGAGGTTCTGATCAAAAATGTCCAGGGCTCAGACGAGGGTACTTACAAAACTACCACCAAAAGTCCTGCCATCAATGTCGTAGGTAAGATAGACCTTGAAAAAAACAAAAGGCCAGCTCCTGTGGCCGAGAAGCCAAAAATTGAAGAGCCCGTAAAGTTTGAAGAAGTAAAAGAGAAGAGCCCGGAAGTCGAGGCGAAAGCCACTGCCCTGCAAACTGACCTTCAAGTTTCTGACACCACTGAGACCATCTCTGAGATAAAGGAGGCATCAACATCTCCGGCAGAAGTGGAGCAAGTTGCTGAAAAGCCCGCCGAGCAGGCCGTAACAACTGAAAAAGCGAAGGCTCCGGAAATTGAAACAATTAAAACCAATTACAGCAAGCTTGTCGGGCCGACAGTAGTTGGCAAAATAGATCTTCCAGAAAGAGCGAAGAAAAAAAGTAAGCCTGTAATGAGTACCAACCCTGAAACGGAAACGCAACAGGGAAAACGCAAACGCAAACGGCTACCGCCAAAGGAAGACGTCAGAAGACCGGCGCAAGGCGCAACTCCAAGACCCGGTGACAACCGTCCCGGCGGTGGCCCGAATCGTCCAGGTGGCGGTGGCCCCAGCCGTCCGGGAGGCGGTGGCCCCAACCGCCCAGGAGGCGGCAGCCCCAGCCGTCCAGGTGGTGGATCTGGTAACGCCAACACGAGCGCGGGTGCAAAAAGACCACCTGTAAGAGGCGGAAATCAACGCCAGGAAGTTAGCCAGGAAGATATTGACAGAGAATTAAAAGAAACGCTCGCAAAATTAAGCGGCGGTTCTAAATCGCGTTCAGCCAAAAACCGACGACTCAAAAGAGACGAACACGGGCGAAAGCTCGAAGAGCGGATGCAGCAGGAGGATATTGACTCAAAAACGCTAAAGCTTACCGAATTTGTTACAGTATCTGACCTTGCCACATTGATGGGTGTCGCAGTTACAGAAGTTATTTCAGCTTGTATGTCTCTCGGTATCATGGCGTCGATTAATCAACGTTTGGATGCTGAGACAATTTCTATTGTGGTCGATGAATTTGGATTCAACGTAGAATTTACCAGTGCCGAGTTGCAGGAATCAATTCCTCTTGAAATTGATAAAGCTGAAGATTTGCTCGATCGCGCGCCTATCGTAACTGTTATGGGTCACGTCGATCACGGAAAAACTTCCTTGTTGGATTATATTCGAAAAGAAAATGTAATCGCTGGTGAAGCTGGTGGAATCACCCAGCATATTGGTGCTTATAGTGTGGAAGTAACCGGAGGTCGAAGAATAACATTCCTCGATACGCCAGGACACGAGGCATTTACTGCCATGCGTGCACGTGGAGCTCAGGTTACTGACCTGGCCATAATTGTGGTGGCAGCAGATGATGATGTGATGCCACAAACAAAAGAGGCAATCAATCACGCCCAGGCTGCTGGTATTCCGATGATATTTGCAATCAACAAAATTGATAAACAAGGTTCACAACCTGAAAGGATAAAAGAACAATTGGCTCAAATGAACATCCTGGTCGAAGATTGGGGTGGAAAATACCAGAGCCAGGAAATTTCGGCAAAACAAGGTCTGAACATTGACGAATTGCTTGAAAAAGTATTGTTGGAAGCCGACTTACTCGAGCTAAAATCGAATCCCAATAAAAATGCGCTTGGAACTGTAATCGAGTCCTCTCTCGACAAAGGTCGTGGATTTGTAACCACCCTTATTGTTGAGTCAGGAACACTGAAAGTAGGAGATGTGGTTCTCGCAGGCCATTACACTGGCCGCGTGAAAGCCATGTTCAACGAGCGTGGAACAGAAATTAAAACCGCAGGACCGTCCATTCCGGTTTCGATGCTTGGATTGAGTGGTGCACCAAATGCCGGGGATAAATTCAATGTGCTTAGCGATGAACGCGAAGCCAGGATCATTGCCTCCCGGCGCGAACAATTGCAGCGTGAGCAGGGTGTTAGGACGCAAAAGCATATCACCCTCGACGAAATCGGTCGACGTATCGCAATTGGAGATTTCAAGGAACTCAACATCATCCTTAAAGGGGATGTGGACGGTTCTGTTGAAGCTTTAACAGATTCACTACAGAAACTCTCTACCGACAAGATTCAAGTCAATGTGATTCACAAAGGAGTCGGTCAAATTACAGAAAGTGATGTATTGCTCGCGACAGCTTCTGATGCCATCATCGTTGGTTTCCAGGTTCGTCCTTCGGGAGGAGCAAGAAAATTGGCCGAACGCGAAGAGATTCAAATCAAGCTTTACTCAGTGATCTACTCTGCCATCGAAGAAGTGAAAGATGCGATGGAAGGTATGTTGAGTATGCGCATCGAAGAGCGTATTGTGGGTAATGCTGAAATACGTGAGACTTTTAAAATCTCAAAAGTGGGTACAATTGCCGGATGTTTTGTCACGGATGGTAAAATTAACAGAAATTCCAAAGTCCGTATTATCCGCAATGGCATAGTAATCTATTCAGGTAACCTCGGAAGTTTGAAAAGATTCAAAGACGATGTGCGCGAAGTGGCCAAGGGTTATGAATGCGGTTTGAACATTGATAAATTCAATGATATCAAAGAGGGTGATGTCGTGGAGGCGTTCGAAGAAGTGGAAGTAAAACAAACCTTGGCAGATTAAAATCGGGTATGCCTTTTCATGCCCGAATTTTACCAAAATCATGTTTCATTGTATTGAACATTCGTGAAATATGAAGGATGATCGCACCGTCCTTTTTACCGACTTTTTTCCTCAGTTTCAGTCAGTGTCGGAAGCTCAATATGGTCTTTAACAATATATGATCCCGGATATTCGTTTGTTACTGCATTCTTAAATTTTTCGCTGTCTATACGCGTGCGGAAATCACCTACACGCAACCGAAAGTTCGGAGCCAGGTAAGAAACATAGGCGCCCATATCCGGGTATTTTCGCAAAAATTCGACCCGGGCGTTTTGAGCCTCATTTCGTTCGCCAAAATAAATCTGCACCCGATACCCGTCGTAATGTGTTGGCCGAAGTTTTTTTAACGAATCTATCCGCGCAATCCGCGAATCCATGTGAATGTCAATCTGACCTTCGCCATTACCTCCCGTCTGCTTTGATTCAAATTTTCGTGAAAGCGTGTCCTGCTTGGGTTTGTAAATTCTCCAATCATCATCCACCTGAGCGAGTAAGTCACTAGAAAAGGCCATAATTGTGAGCAAAGCCGGAATGAAAATCTTCATAAAGTCATGCATTTTGTCGCCGAGGTGCAAACTTAATGCAAAACTGGGTTGGCGACTTCACCGCGTTTACCAGCTTAATCAATTGGTTTCATATACCTTTAGGAAACCCTTGTGAATCCAGTATCTCAGGGATTATTTAGAATGAATATAAATTAAATGAAGCCCCCACAATTTCGAAGCAAACCCACCATGTTAACTATTGTTTCTACTAAATTTGCGGAAAAATTTATCCGGCGAATTATCCGAAAATACAATCTGGTATGATTCAAAATTTAAAAGAACTTCTGCTGGTTCTGAAATCGTTGAGTGTTGCGCTGATCGTTGCAGGGGTCCTGGGTTTTGGGAGTGTTGCAGCACAGGACGGCGAAAAGCTTTTTAAGGGCAATTGTTCATCCTGTCACAAAGTCGACCAGAACATGACTGGTCCCGCCCTCAAAGGTGTGGAGGAAAGATGGGCTGGAAAAAAAGAACTTCTTTATGAGTGGATAAAAAATCCGGCAGCAGTCAAAGACAAGGGTGACCCTTATGTTAATAAATTGTTGGCAGAGTGGGAGCCGCGCGCTGGACTTATGACGGCTCAGGCTGTCAGTGATGAAGAGATTACTGCCATTCTGGACTACGTGAAAAATTGGGTTCCACCGGTTGCCGCCGCCCCAGTTCCGGGAGAGGTGGCAGTTCCGGTTGACGGCGGTTTGTCCACTACCTGGATGCTGATCGTCCTGTTCATCCTGCTGATTCTCGTTTTCTCTCTCTGGGGTGTTCGCTCTTCTATTGGCAAAATTAGCGCGGCTATGCGCACCTCTCAAGGGCTTGAGCCCGAACTGGAAATATCTTATGGTCAGCGTGCGAAGTTGTGGTTTTGGGAAAACAAAATTTTTGCTTCTGTTCTCTCCATATTGGTTGTGGTTTATCTTTCAGTAGCTGGTTATGATGCGCTGATGGGGATAGGCGTTTACACGGGTTACACGCCCGAACAGCCTATCAAATTTAATCACTCCCTCCACGCTGGTAAGAATGCGGTGGCTTGCGTTTACTGTCACCACAGTGCTTTAAAAAGCAAACACGCGGGCATTCCATCAGCCAACATCTGTATGAACTGCCACAAGGGAATCAATCAGGGACAAAATGAGGAGGGCACTGCGGAAATTCAAAAAATCTATGCTGCAGTAGGATGGGATCAGGAAAACCAGAGATATACAGGTGAAGAAAATCCTATTAAATGGGTAAAGGTGCACAACCTTCCTGATCACGCTTACTTTAACCATGCCCAGCATTATGTGGTTGGAAAAATCGAGTGTCAGGAATGTCATGGACAAATTCAGGAGGATTATACTGTAGCCGGCCAATATGCACCGTTGACAATGGGTTGGTGTATTGACTGCCACAATAAAACGGCTGTAAATATGGCCGACAATGGCTATTACGATGAGGTGCACAAAAGGCTTGTGGACAACAACAAGGAAATATTGAAAGAATATCTCGAAGACGGTACCATTACCGCACGAGAGCTTGGCGGATGGGAATGTGCCAAATGTCATTACTAAATTTTGCTGTGCTTTAACTATGGCTACAAATAAGAAATATTGGGTTGGACTTGAAGAACTGCATGAAACAGAAGAATTTGCTGTTGCGCAGAAGAACGAGTTTTCCAAAGATCCCTTGTCTGTTGACGAATTTCTGGGTGAAACCGAACTTTCGGGTACTTCAACCAACCGACGTGACTTTTTAAAATTTCTGGGTTTTGGCGTTACCGCAGCTACACTTGCAGCTTGCGAAACCCCGGTTATAAATTCGATACCTTACCTTAATAAACCGGAAACAATCACTCCGGGGATTCCAACATACTACGCTTCTACGTATTATGATGGGACCGACTATGCAAGTATTCTGGTAAAAACACGCGAAGGACGGCCGATTTTCATCAAGGGAAACGCTCGCCATGGTGGAGTCAATGAAGGCACTGTCAATGCGCGAATCAATGCATCTGTTCTTGCCCTATACGACAGCACGCGTTTGCGCGCTCCACAGATTGATAGAACTGCGGCTACCTGGACGGAAATAGATTCCCAACTATCGGCAGATCTGCGCGCAATAGCTGGCAATGGTGGTAGAATTGCGTTGCTTACCAATACGGTAATCAGCCCGTCTACGAACGCGGCCATTGACCAGTTCAAAAATGCTTTCGGTGCCGGGGTTGTTTCGACAGTGACTTACGATGCAGTATCTTCTTATGGTATTCGAAAGGCCAACGAACAATCTTTTGGAAAAGCCATCATTCCGGATTACGATTTTTCAAAAGCCCGGATCATTGTCAGCATTGCTGCTGACTTCATGAATTCATGGCTTTTTCACAACCAATATGTTCCTCAATATGCCCGCAACCGCAATCCGCAGGCAGATTGGATGAGCAAACATTTTCATTTTGAATCGGCATTGTCATTGACCGGATCAAATGCAGATGAACGCATTCCTATCCTACCTTCACAAGAAGGCCAAATTGCTGTGGCACTTCACAATGAAGTGGCCCGCCGCACCGGTGGATCAGTGGCAACTTTAGACAGCGGAAATCTTCCAACGGAAACCGTTTCCCGGGTTGCAGAAGCGCTCGTCGCCAACCGCGGGCGATCGCTGGTAGTGGCAGGAAGCAATGACCCCAATGTTCAGGTGGTCGTGAATGCCATCAATGGAATGCTTGATAATTACGGATCCACTATTTCCACCAACGTGGAAATTTTTATTAAACAAGGAGATGACGCCGCAGTCATTCAATTGGTAGACGATATGAATGCCGGAAGAATACAAGCGTTGCTTGTATATGGTAACAATCCGGCTTATTCCATGCCCAATGCTGATGCATTCCGCGCCGGACTTCTAAAAGTGCCCACAACCGTATCTTTTTCAAGTTGGGCGGATGAAACAGCCTCCTTGTGCAAATACAATTGTCCGGATAGCCATTATCTTGAATCGTGGAATGATTACTACCCAAAAACAGGACATTACGCCCTCGCCCAACCTGTAATAAGTAGATTGTACGATACCCGTCAATTTCAGGATAGTTTGTTGATTTTTTCTGGAAATACAATGCCTTATCACGATTTTATCCGTCAGGTTTGGCAAGGCTATGCGTCTTCCATGGGTAGCGAGGCATTTTTATTTGACGATTTCTGGTTTAATGCCCTCCGCAATGGTTCAGTAAATGTAAAAGTGCCGGGTCCTGAGATATCCTCCGTTAATACAGCCTCTTTGGGCAATGCAGTTTCAAATATTACCTGGTCATCAAACGGTAGCGCCGGATTTGAAGTTGTGCTTTATACCAAGGTGGGTATCGGTGATGGATCTCATGCCACCAATCCGTGGCTACAGGAATTGCCTGATCCGATTTCAAAAATTACCTGGGATAATTATATTGCCATGAATCCTACCGATGCCGCTGACCTTGGCTTCAGTTTGCATTATGGACAGGAAGAGCCAGCTACTTTAGGCAAAATCACTGTCGGCGATCGTACGTTTGAACTTCCTGTCATCGCACAGCCTGGTCAGAAAAAAGGTTCTGTGTCCATTGCTTTGGGATATGGTCGCGGTGCAAATGAAGAAAATATTGGACGTGCGGCATATCGCACCAAAAATTACGGTGGTTACGAGCAGGATGCTGATGGTAGGAAGTCTTCCATTGGCGTAAATGTTTATCCGCTCGTTCAGGTGGTCGATGGAGTCATGATATATCAACAGGTTGGTGCATCAATCGAAAATACCGGAAAACCATTTCCAATTGCTTCCACGCAAACGCATCACACCCTGATGGGTAGAACTTCCGTGGTGAAGGAAACAAGCTTTTCAACTTTTAAAACAGCCCCAAAAGCAGCGTATAATCCACCCCATGCTTTGGTCGTGCATGAAGATGGCAAAAAAGTGATGAAAGACGTGGATGATGTCGACCTCTGGAGCGCCCACCCTGTAGTTGGGGTCGGTCACCGATGGGGTATGTCTATTGATCTCTCAACGTGCATCGGATGTAGCGCTTGTGTTACCGCATGCCATTCTGAAAACAATGTCCCTGTAGTAGGAAAAGATGAAGTGCGACGCGGACGCGATATGCATTGGATTCGTATTGACAGGTATTATTCGGCGATTACCACCATGGATGAGGGTATGGCTGACGACAAGGGAATAATCGAAACTTACCGGGAAATGGAGGTGCCTGCCTACGACAATCCATCGACCATATTTATGCCAATGCTTTGTCAACATTGCAACCATGCTCCTTGTGAGACGGTATGCCCGGTAGCGGCTACCACGCACAGCAACGAAGGATTGAATCAAATGACATACAACAGGTGTATCGGTACCAGATATTGTGCCAACAACTGTCCTTATAAAGTGCGTCGGTTCAACTGGTTTAATTATAAAGCCTACGATAAATTTGCTGATATTAATCCAGCCCAGGATGCAATGGCCAGAATGGTATTGAATCCAGACGTAACCGTTAGATCGAGAGGGGTCATGGAAAAATGCACCATGTGTGTGCAGCGAATTCAAACTGGAAAGCTCGAAGCAAAAATGAAAAGCACACCAGTGGTGGACGGTTTAATTGTTACGGCATGTGCCGAAGCCTGCCCTACGAATGCGATTACATTTGGCGACATCAATGACACCTCGAGCAGAATTGCTGCTCATCAGGATGATCTCCGAACATACCATGCGCTGGCAGAAGTTGGGGTAAAACCGAGTATCAGCTATAAAGTTAAAGTGCGAAACGAATAAGGGTAAATATAGAAATTGATCTAGCATGCATAAAGAAGCTGCCATAAGAGAACCGCTTATCCTTGGTAACAAAACTTACCATGATATCACCAATGATGTAGTGGGACCGATCGAAAACAAGGCGCCCCTGGCGTGGTATGTTCTCATTTCCATTGCGGGCCTCATCGCCCTTTGGGGTTTGGGTTGTATCGTTTATCTGATTTCAACAGGTATAGGCGTTTGGGGATTGAACAAAACCGTTGGTTGGGCGTGGGATATCACGAATTTTGTATGGTGGGTAGGTATCGGTCACGCCGGAACCCTGATATCTGCGGTACTCCTTTTATTCCGTCAAAAATGGCGGATGGCGATCAACAGGTCGGCTGAGGCAATGACCATTTTTGCGGTTATGATGGCCGCCTTGTTTCCAGGAATTCACATGGGGAGAATTTGGTTGGCTTATTGGGTATTGCCCTTGCCAAACACTTTCGGTTCACTTTGGGTAAACTTCAATTCTCCTCTGCTCTGGGACGTTTTTGCGATAAGCACTTATTTCAGTGTTTCTCTGGTGTTTTGGTATATCGGTTTGATTCCGGATTTTGCCACCATACGCGACCGGATGACAACGCCTATTTCCAAGAAGATTTATAGTCTTTTGAGTTTTGGTTGGTCTGGCAGAGCAAAGAACTGGACGCGATTTGAAGAAGTGTCTTTGGTCTTGGCAGGTCTTGCCACACCGCTGGTATTTTCGGTTCACTCGATTGTATCGATGGACTTTGCCACGAGCGTTATTCCTGGCTGGCACACAACCATCTTTCCGCCATATTTCGTTTCCGGGGCAGTTTTCTCGGGATTTGCGATGGTACTTACCCTGCTTCTCATCATGCGAAAAGTGATGAAATTGGAAAATTACATCACCAGGAAGCACGTGGAATACATGAACATTGTCATCATCGTTACGGGATCTATCGTAGGCGTGGCATATCTTACGGAACTCTTTATCTCCTGGTATTCCGGCGTCGAATATGAATCGTATGCCTTCATCAACCGATTCAGCGGTCCATACCTGTTGGCTTATTGGGCCATGATGACTTGCGACGTTATAAGTCCTCAGCTCTTCTGGTTTAAAAAAATCCGTACGAATTTCACTGCCACTTTTATCCTTTCCATTGTGGTGAATATCGGGATGTGGTTTGAGCGGTTCGTAATTATCGTTACTTCACTACACCGGGATTATGTCCCTTCGAGTTGGTCCATGTTCTATCCAACCTGGGTTGATGTCGGAATTTTCATTGGAACAATTGGAATTTTCTTTACGCTTTTTCTGCTTTTTGCCCGCTTTTTCCCGGTTCTGGCGTTGAACGAATTGAAAACGATTTTGAAAGTTTCAGGTGAATCATATAAAAAAGAAGATCATCACTAATGGCTAAAGCAGTTCATACAACGAAGGTGATTCACGCAATGTTTGATGATGACCACCGCTTACTGGAAGCAGCCAAACACTTGGTAAGTAAAGGTATTCGCATCAAGGATGTGTATTCTCCTTTTCCCATTCATGGGCTAGACCCCGTCATTGGCATCAAGCGCACCCGGATGGCTATCGTGGCTTTCATGTTTGGCAGCATGGGTCTTTTCCTCGCACTTCTGGGCATGTGGTATTTCATGATATATGATTGGCCAATGAATATCGGAGGAAAACCGAGCTTTAGCCTATTGGAAAATTTACCGGCTTTCATTCCGGTTACTTTCGAGTTTACAGTGTTTTGTGCGGCCCACGGAATGGCCATAACTTATATGCTGCGCAATGGGACACTCCCGGGCATGCCAGCTGTAAATCCGGATCCGCGCACCACGGATGACAAATTTGTGATGGAAATTACGGATGTGGAAAATCCGGGGCTTTCTTCTGCTGATCTTGGTGAGATGTTGAAAGCCGCGGGAGCGATTGAAATTAATGAAAAGAATTTAACGGCAATATGAAGAATACGGCAATAATACAGGCAAATGGCTTGATAACAGCAGTATTGACCATCGTTTTGCTCAGTAGCTGTGTCAAGCAGGAAAACAGTCCGGGTTACGAGTATATGCCTGATATGTATCGAAGTCCTGCCATTGAAGCTTATGTGGACTACGGTGAAATTCGGGATACGATAGATGTCGCGCTTATGCAAAAGACTTCTGCGCGTCTTCCCGTATCAGGCACTGTACCTTACACAGAAAATGCCCTGGATGATATGCCATATCAAATACCCAATACAGCTGAAGGTTATGAACTGGCTGGTATGAGTTTGCGCTCCCCAATCGTTTTCACTGAAGAGATTGTAAATGATGGCGCAGCAATTTATACCAGCTTCTGCACGCAGTGTCATGGTGTCGAAGGACAAGGCAATGGTCCGGTTGTCGAATTGGGCGGACATCCCGCACCGCAGGCTTATAATGGGCCGCTGAAAGATTTACCGCAAGGAAAAATGTTTCATACGCTCACTTATGGCAAGAATTCGATGGGCTCACATGCATCTCAACTTACCAAAACAGAAAGATGGAAAGTCATCTCTTATGTGATGACTTTACAACAACTGGGTTCCGAAGTATCTTCTGATTCTGATACAACAAACGCAGTTGTTGCGACAGTCTCTACCAATTAGTAATTGATATTAAAGCAACGGGAATGAATTTTGTTTTCTCCAATAGAGCTAAAATTGTAACATACGTCCTGATTGCGATCGGGGTCATCGCCCTGATAGTCGGATTTTTCACGGATACCACGCCACATCACGGACGCTTTTGGTCCAATATCCTGATCAATGGGTTTTATTTTCTGGGCATAGCTCTCGGAGCACTTTTTTTCTATGCCCTCCATTTTGCTACAGAAACTGCTTGGGCCGTGGTGTTGCGAAGGGTTATGGAATCAATTTATTCATTTATCCCATATGCAGCCGGTGCCTTGCTGCTCGTGTTTTTTGCGGCAAGCATGCATTGGAACCATATTTATCATTGGATGGACGAGGGTACCGTATCTCAATTTGTAAGCGAAGCAAGCGTAGGTTCAGATCATCCCGAATATTTCAAAACCGAGGAAGCCGCGAGTGAAGCGGGGGTGGCTGTGGTCGCTAACATAGAGTCTTACGATAAGCTGATCGCAAACAAATCTTCTTACCTGAATGTGCCTTTCTTTTGGATCAGAACATTGGTATATATTGGAACTTTCATATTCTTCGCGCGGTGGTTTCGCAGAAGATCTCTTGAAGAGGATAGAACAGGTGGGCTTGGTCTTCACTTCAAAGGTTATCGCCGGGGTGCTTTGTACCTTGTGATATTTGCCATTTTATCATCCACACTCTCCTGGGATTGGTTGATGTCAATTGACACACACTGGTTTAGTACGCTATACGGCTGGTATGTTTTTTCTGGAATGTGGGTCTCAGCAATGAATATTATTGCCGTTTTAACGCTTTACCTGATTTCTAAAGGATATCTGAAAGAGATTAATTCCAGCCACCTCCACGACGTTGGGAAGTGGGTATTTGCCTTGAGTTTTCTCTGGTCTTATCTCTGGTTTTCACAATTCATGCTGATCTGGTATTCGAATATTCCGGAAGAAGTAACTTACTTTATCACACGTATTGAACATTATAAGGTGCCTTTCTTCGGCATGTTTATTATTAATTTTATCGCTCCTATGGTCGTGTTGATGTCACGAGATGCCAAGCGCAGCCCCAAATTTCTCATCACCATCGGAACGATCATTTTCATTGGACATTTCGTAGATACCTATATGCTCGTTACACCAGGTGTTCTTTTTGAGCACTGGCACTTCGGGCTTTTTGAAATAGGGTTGTTCCTCGGGTTTACTGGATTGTTTTTGAATAGGGTTCTGAGCACCCTGACCAAGGCCCCACTTGTGCCTTTAAATTCTCCCTATATGGAGGAAAGCCTCAATCACAGCATTTAAGATTACTAAAAGAAATTAGTATATACCATGGAGAAGTTGCTCTTAATTCTGATAGTCGTACTTGCAATCATCGGGGTAGCCCAGATTGCCAAGGTATATCAGCTTACTGCAGAACTTGGAAACAAAAGGGAAGAGGACGTAACACCTACTTCAAACCGGATGAATGCCAACCTGCTTTTGTTGTTCATGATTCTGTTTTTTGCCTTTTTCATTTGGCAGGTGATGGTCTACAACGACTCCACATTGCGCGTACCGGCCTCCGAACAAGGCGCGAAAATTGACCAGCTCTTTGCGGTGAACTGGATGGTCATCATCCCTGTATTTTTCATCGTGAATTTTCTTTTGTTTTTCTTTGCATGGAAATACCGTTATAATCCGAACCGCAAGGCCTATTTTCTCGCGCACAACAACACGCTGGAGTTGATTTGGACCGTCGTGCCGTCCATCGTTCTGGCCGGGCTGATTATTTACGGGCTTACGACATGGAGCGTGGTTATGGACGACCCTTCTGAAGATTCCCTAACCATCGAACTTTACGGAAAACAATTTGACTGGACTGTTCGTTATCCGGGAGAAGATAATACTCTTGGAGATGCAAATTTCACGCTCATTACACCAGAAAATCCATTGGGATTGCTCACAGCTGAGAAGCTGGAATTGAGGGTTGCTGAGCTGAACGAAGAAATTGCAAAACTTGAGACAACATTAGTCGAGGAAATTTTACCGGATAGCAGAGTGAAGGAGATAGAAGACAGAATCGGGATGAGAACGCGCCAACGTGCACGGGTACTCAATTATATGGAGAGCGGCCGTGAATTCAGTTCGGCCTACGACGACAAAATTGTTCGTTCAGAATTTCACATTCCTTTGGGAAGAGAGGTCAATTTTCAGATTCGTTCACGTGATGTGATTCACAGTGCTTTCATGCCGCACTTCCGCGCCCAAATGAATGCTGTACCAGGAATGACGACCAGATTTAAATTTGTTCCAACCATCACATCCGTTGAAATGAAAGAAATTCTGGAAGACCCTGATTTCGAATATGTGCTTCTTTGCAACAAAGTCTGTGGTTCGGCCCACTACAATATGCAAATGACCATTGTGGTGGATACCCCGGAAGATTATGCCAAATGGATTGCAGAACAAAAAACTTTCCGTGACACAGGCAGCGATGCAGAAGGAGTTCCTCAGGTAGACGGAATGCCTGAAGGTGAGATTGAGATAGTTGGAGAAGATAGCCCCGTTGCTTCAAATTAAATTGAAAAAATAAGAAAACGCTTATGTCAGCAATAAGTCATACACACGCTACTGAGCACCACGCCTCTGAGCATGCGCATCACCACGAGAAGGAGAGCTTCGTATCGAAGTATGTCTTTTCCCAGGATCATAAAATGATCAGTAAGCAATTTCTGATTACGGCAATTTTCATGGCTATAATCGCTATGATGCTTTCGATTTTCTTCCGCCTTCAGTTGGGATGGCCGGGTGAGAGCTTTCAAATACTCAATTACTTCCTGGGCGACCGTTGGGCACCGGATGGTATTCTTGATCGAAACATGTATTTATCACTTGTCACGATCCACGGAACAATCATGGTATTCTTTGTACTTACCGGAGGTTTGAGCGGTACTTTCAGCAACCTGCTTATTCCGCTGCAGATCGGGGCACGGGATATGGCTTCTGGATTTCTGAATATGCTTTCTTATTGGTTTTTCTTCGTTTCCAGTATCATCATGGTCGCTTCGCTATTTATTGAAACCGGCGCTGCCGGAGGGGGTTGGACTGTTTATCCCCCGCTGAGCGCCCTTCCGCAAGCGATGCCTTCTTCAGGTCTCGGTATGACGCTTTGGTTGACCAGTATGGCGATATTCATAGCGTCTTCCTTGTTGGGAAGTTTGAACTATATCGTAACCATTTTGAATCTCCGCACCAAAGGGATGAAGATGACCCGGCTTCCGCTTACCATCTGGGCCTTTTTTGTTACCGCGATTCTCGGTGTGCTTTCATTTCCTGTGTTGTTTGCTGCTGTGCTTCTACTCATCATGGACCGGTCATTGGGTACCAGCTTTTACCTGAGTGATATTTATATCGGAGGAGAGGCACTTGATCCAATTGGCGGAAGTCCGGTGTTATATGAGCATTTGTTCTGGTTTCTTGGACACCCCGAAGTTTACATTGTTCTGCTGCCTGCCTTGGGTATTACATCCGAAATTATAGCCACCAATTCGCGCAAGCCGATTTTCGGTTACCGCGCCATGATTGGATCACTACTGGCAATTGGTTTCCTCTCATTCATCGTTTGGGGCCACCACATGTTTATGTCGGGAATGAATCCGTTCCTCGGATCTGTATTCGTATTCACGACCCTGCTTATCGCGATACCTTCTGCGGTAAAGGCGTTTAATTACATCACCACCTTGTGGAAAGGGAATATCATTTTTACTCCGGCTATGTTGTTCTCGATAGGATTGGTTTCCACATTCGTAACGGGTGGTCTTACCGGAATTATTCTTGCCGACTCGGCTTTGGACATCAATGTTCACGACACCTATTTCGTTGTAGCTCACTTCCACATTGTAATGGGGCTTTCAGCTATTTTTGGGATGTTTGCGGGTGTGTATCACTGGTTTCCCAAAATGTTTGGACGCATGTTGAATTCAAAAATGGGGTACGCACATTTCTGGCTAACAATAGTTGGCGGATACGGTGTGTTTTTCCCTATGCACTTTGTGGGATTGGCTGGAGCTCCAAGACGATATTACCAATACACGGATTACACCATGTTCGACGTAATCGTAGACATGAATGTGGTGATTAGTGCATTTGCCATCATGGCAGCGGTGGCTCAATCCATTTTCCTCTTTAATTTCTTCTTCAGCATCTTTAAGGGTCAGCGATCTCCGCAGAATCCGTGGAAGTCAAATACCCTGGAATGGACAACCCCCGTGGAACATATTCACGGCAACTGGCCTGGTTCGCTTCCAGAAGTTCACAGATGGCCCTATGATTACAGCCGTCCGGACAAAGAATTGGATTATGTTCCTCAAAATGTGCCGCTGGAAGAAGGGGAAGAGGTTCATTAACCTTTTGGAAAATATTATTTCAAACAAAGAGCTCACGCAGGTGGGCTCTTTTTGATATGTAACATCGGCAGTTGACTATCTTTGATACCCATGGAAGATGAGTTTGATTTAAGAAATTCGGCCACATACTCTGAAGCAGAGTTGGACAAAGTGTTGCGCCCGCGGGCGTTCAATGATTTTTCGGGTCAGGACAAGGTTTTAGAAAATCTGCAAGTCTTCGTTACCGCAGCCAAACAGCGGGGTGAAGCACTCGACCACGTCTTATTGCATGGACCTCCCGGGTTGGGAAAAACCACGTTGGCGCACATTGTTTCGCAGGAATTGGGCGTTGGATTTCGGGTAACTTCAGGACCGGTTTTGGACAAACCCGGTGATCTCGCCGGGCTCCTCACCAACCTCGAAGAAAACGATGTATTGTTCATTGACGAAATTCATCGCCTGTCTGCAGTCGTGGAGGAATATCTGTATTCGGCGATGGAAGACTTTAAAATCGACCTGGTAATCGATACCGGACCCAATGCACGAAGTGTTGAAATTGCCCTGAATCCATTCACGCTTATAGGCGCCACAACACGATCTGGATTGCTCACGGCTCCCCTCAGAGCCCGGTTTGGAATCAATGCGCGGTTATCATATTATACGTCTGATGTTCTCGCAGTGATTATCAAGCGAAGTGCAGGCATATTGAATATTCCGATCGATAACAAAGCTGCATCTGAAATTGCCGGTCGGTCGAGGGGCACACCCCGTATCGCCAATGCCTTGTTGCGTCGGGTGCGTGATTTTGCTCAGGTGAAGGGCAATGGTCGAATCGATTTGAATATAGCCCATATTTCTCTGGAAGCGCTGGATGTAGATGCGTACGGGCTGGATGAAATGGATAACAAAATTCTCGCTACCATCATTGATAAATTCAGGGGAGGTCCGGTGGGGCTCAGTACCATTGCCACTGCAGTTGGGGAGGATTCAGGGACAATCGAAGAGGTGTACGAGCCTTTCCTGATTCAGGAAGGCTTTCTTATGCGCACGCCAAGGGGTAGACAAGCCACGGAGTTGGCCTACAAACATCTGAATAGAAAACCCGCGCCCGATCAGGGTATGCTTTTCTAACTTTGAAGTAAAAAAAGCACTTCAGAAAGAGGCGCCTATGTTTGCTTCGAAAACTTCAAGAATCACATCGTTATAAATAGCCCCGAAAGTAAGGAGACACCACGCCTTTAATTGGCTTTGCTCCTGTGGCTTGATCCAACGGAGTGCTTTTTTTAACTCTTTTTTAAAGAGTTTTCTATCAAAACTTACTTTTTGTAAGATCTGTTTGCTGAGTTCCAACATTGAATTTGGATTTAAGGTTGATGGTCTGATGAAATTACTCATAAAACGGGAAAGTATTCAAAGTCGTATAATAAAAATTGCATTCTTAACATTTATTCAATTTTCGCTGAAACCTAAATAGTCCCGGATTAATTTGGGTTTGGGCTCGATAGGAAAGGTTTTGCATTGAGGTACAGCGGCCTATTGCAAGGCGCCATGAAGCTAAATGACCTGTGCAATTAATGGAGTTCGAAGCAAAAAAAACCCACCGAAATCTTCCGGTGGGCTTTTGGTTGTCATTGCTGACAAACTTGGGTGAGAATTTCTTACTTCGATATAATCATTCTGCCCTGCTCAACCGGAATGCCATTCAATGTGAAAAAATACATATAAGGAGCCGGTGCGAGTGCAGGTAAGGCTATTTGTTGCATTGAATTGGTCATCCTTTGCCGAAACATTTCTTTGCCCACGATATCCGTCACCGTAAAAATGATTTCGGTTTTATCGGTCAATTCCATGTTTTTTATGCCAATGGTCAGCTCGCCCCGGGTCGGGTTGGGATAAACTTCGTACGTGGCCGGTTGGCTGATCATATTTCCATTACCAGATATTTGACTCTGACTGTTTGGCGGTAAATA
>Ga0105044_10002793_pt1 | contig 23941 bp, 22 predicted proteins | sample MAT01_FD_78092 | JGI IMG/M metagenome (GOLD analysis project Ga0105044, IMG submission 78092) | Freshwater microbial communities from Lake Fryxell liftoff mats and glacier meltwater in Antarctica - MAT-01 | ecosystem: Environmental > Aquatic > Freshwater > Ice > Liftoff microbial mat | place...
AATGCCTGCGACATCTTTTACACCCGTGGCAAGGCTGTTGCCTGGTTCAATTCCGTAGTCAGTGCGCTAAAAACAACACCTTCTGCTTTCCTTGGCCAGTTTGCAGAATGGCTTACAGCAGATTCTGGCCGGACAACCTTGGAAACCGAACTTGATGACACCCAGATCTGGCAGCTACAACGCCGTTTTCTGCAACAGCGATTCACCTCTAAACAGCTTAACCGTTTACTGCCCCTGGTGCTGGACTTGGTTGACTATCATTACCACTATGCTGCAGCACTTCTCACCACCCCGCCTGATACACCAGAGGAATCGAATCTGCCAAATGTACTGGAATATCCGGCCAAACTAGCAAACTCGACCAGACTGACCAAATTCAACTATGAGATCCTGGATATCCTTGAATCCTACGAACCTGACCTGCGCAAACTCTCTGACATGGCAGCCAAGACAGGTTCCTGGGCTGCTATCTATCCGGCAGCAGACGGAATTCGTACAGAATCGCTGATTGAGCCTTACTATCGTTTGCTTGAAGGTTTGGATGGTAAAACTCCCGGTGAACAGATTGCCGCCAAACTGGGAGTACCTGAAGATGAGGCCGAGGAGTTCCTTGAATTTGCAGTCTTAGAGGGGATTATCATATAAAAAAAGGCCCGCGCAAGGCGGCCCTATAAATCAACATAAAAACGGAATTTGAACCACCGAATACGCCGCCAAAAGTACGCGCTTCTAAGCGATGAACGCCGATAAAACCAGGAGTTATTTGAAAAAACAGATTCACCATTATGGTTAAGCTGATATTTTTACTAAGCCTTTGATTTATCGGCGTGTATCGGCGTTCATCGGCGGTTAACTGCTTTTTTAAGGATTAATCTTAATTTCATTTAGTTGAATCTTTAATTTTTTCTCCGGTTTTTTCGACCTTATCACCGGTTTTTTCCATCGCCTTATCAATTTTCTGACCGGCTTTTTCTGCTGCCTTATCTACTGACTGGCCAGCTTTTTCTGCCGGACCTTTTTTCTCGCAGCCTGAGAGCACGAAAACCGAAGTACCCAAAACCAGTGCTGCAACAACACACTTGCTGAAATTTCTCATGTATATTCTCCTTTTTTTGTTCTATCTCAATTAATAGATACAACATACATGCCAAAAGAGAATCAGGAACATATTGAATAACATACTGTTTTTTATATAAAATTAAATAAAAGCCAAAAAACAACAGAAAGAACGTCAAATATGACCGCCAGATTTAACAGGACTGCCAAATGCGACGGATCTTAAGACAACAGAATACGATGCTATTGCTTTTCCCCTCAGTTTATCAAACACCTTCATCAATTCAATCGGCAGCGGAAAGACTATAGTGCTGTTCTACTCCACGACAATCTCGTCAGCCAGCAATTCGTCCAAGGTCACCTATACGAGAATGGACCTCAGAGTTGTCTGCGCAATCTGGCTGATGGCGTAGTTGTAGTCCTCCACCCCCTTGTATAACTATTCAGTGTGACGTTTATAACTCTATACAGTTCACAGTCAAATCGGTTTCAAGATGTATGATGAAATAGAGTCAGTAAGACGGTTACTCAGACAGGAAAAATAAAATATAATTAACGACGGAGAACGACAAAATTACCTTTAATAAGTTTCCGTTCCAGCCAGATCCTCAGCCATCTTTTAAAAAGCTGACGGGTTGCAGGGATCAGAAAAAACAGGCCAATAAAATCGGTAAGAAAGCCGGGAACAATCAGTAAAATCGCGCCAAACAGAATAAGGATACCATCCAGAAAATGCGCGGCCGGCATGCGTCCGGCAGCCAGCTCGTCTCGGATGGCAATAATAATTCGGAAACCTTGTGATTTAGCCAGCCAAAAACCTATCAGAGAAAAGACCATTAGAACGCCCAATGTCTGGAGCGGGCCTATCACCCCCCCGAGTTTAATCAGTAGCCAAATCTCGATGACAGGAATAATAAGCAACAATAGAAATATTCGAAGAAATAAAAACTTACTTACCATGACGCCACTCAAAACTGACCGCCTTACAACCAGGCAGAGCTGCTCGGAAGCCAAACAAACCATCCTCAGTAATCCTCGTGCCACTGCATGTCAGCCATTTTAACTTTCTAAGTCTTGCAAGATTCTCCAAACCGGCATCAGTAATAGCTGTATGATAAATATACAGCCTTTGCAGATCAGCTAAACCGCTCAGCCTTTGAAGACCAGCATCACTGATTGTTGTATTGGAAAGATATAGTTCCTCCAGACCTGTGAGATGAAGCAGATGTAACAGGGCATCATCGTCTACATCATACATAAACAGAGCCTGGAAATCATTCGGCTGCATATTATCCAGAAAGCGGAGATCTGTGTCACCATTGCCATGCACATCAAGTCGGATGGATTTATCCAGAAAGACCTCCCTGATTCCTCTGGCGCTCCCGAGACGCTTCCAGTCTCGATAATCTACCGATCCCCTATTGCGTTCAAACAGAATTCCGCAGGACTTATCTTCTGGAAAACGAATTATCCTGGTTTCAGCAAATTTGAGTTCACCCTGAGTATCTTCCTCACCACGCAAAGCTGCCAAACGACGCTTGGCTTTTGCAATATCAAGATCTACCGTAGCTGCCATTTCAGCCATCAGGTCTACACCGTCTGTACCGGCCTCGTCTACCCTGACTTTAAAACTATAAATGTCCGAGTCCTTCAACTCTTCAATCTGTCTGATGACCGCATGGATATCCTGCTGCACCTGTGATATCTGACGAATCACCCGCACCAATTCAACGGCAATATCAGGAGCAGATGATGATTGTGGCGGCTGCTCCCAGTCCGCCAGCATCTTTTCCAGAGTCCGGCGGTCACTGTTTTCATATGCCTGATTGGCAATGGACATCAGCTCCTGACGCCTCTTTCGTTCGCCGTCATCAGAAGCGAAATCAGGGTGAACCGCCTTGGCAACCTCACGGTAGATACTCTTCAGGCTCTTAAACTGCAGATCAAGACTGGGTTCTTCTTCATCCAGCAGATCTGTTTTGTGGGGATAGCGTGTTTGGACCTCTTCCTTGACACTGTAATCGTTGTTCTTACCGAGCTCGTCTTTACCTAACAGGCCATTCAACTGCCATTCCAGGTCCTCGAGTTTAGCGATACGGTTTCCAAGCACCTGTTCATAGCTGTTTTCAAATCGACGGATTTCGGTCCGCAGATCATTATATCTCTTCTGCCAAAGCGATAGTTCCAGTTGACACTGGTCCAACTTCTCGCGTTTCAGCTCCAGTTCGATTTCTTCAGGTGTTTTAAGCCGGTTGCGGAATGGGGTCATTAATGGCCTCTGGCTAAGACTAGTTCGCGGGATTCTTTGGCAAGGGCCAATGTGATCTTGCGTTTTTCTGCCAGGGAAAGCCGATAGATCGCCTCAAAAGTATCAATCAGCTCACCGACTTCACGGCTTGTAGTGACAAGAATGTAATCAACAACATCGTCAGGTACGCGTACCTGCCTGTCATCCGCCACCTTTTTAAGAATCATCATGCGCGAATGATCGTCTGAAGCATCGACTCTGGCCACAAGCCCCCATAACAATCGGGAAACAAGGTGATCGTCAATATGCGGCAGTTCACGCGGCGGATATAGACCGGCCATAACAATTGGTCGTCCGGCAATATAGTAATCGTTGAAAACCTGCCACAACGCCGCCCTGACGTCTGGGTCATCTGGTAAAAGATGCAGGTCATCTATCAACAGTGCCGATGTTTTTTCAAATGTAGTTGCAAAAACATCAGACGATATTGGTGTTTTACAGGAGAGACAAACAACATTCCCTGTACCGGTTATGGTTAGTTCCTGCATAATTGATTTGATCAGGTGGGTCTTGCCGGAACCGGAGGGACCGTACAGATAGAGCAGTTTGTCCGAATCTGCAATATCAACAATACGCTTCGCAAATTGCAGAGCGGCGGCGTTTCCGTCACAAACGACAAAGCTGTCAAAGGTTGAAAGCGAATCAACTGGAAATTCAAGGATCTGTTGTTTCATATGAGCCTCTTGCAAAATGTAATGAGAAGACAGTTATGCAAGGCGCAAGCAAGCGAGGGAGCGAGGCGTACCCTGATGTACGTCGAGCTTCCGAGTGAGCGGCAACGTAGCAGAACTGGCCCGCAGTAGTTTTGCAAGTAGCTCATATTAAAACAGTTTCGCCTGAGCAGAATCCGGTGCTATACGACCGAAATGCTGATATGCCGCCAGTGTAGCCACACGTCCACGTGGTGTGCGGTTAAGGAAACCGTTCTGGATCAGGTACGGTTCATATACATCTTCGATAGTATCGCTTTCCTCACTGATTGCCGCCGCAATGGTGTCAAGACCGACCGGCCCACCACCAAACTTATCAATAATTGCCAGCAGGATCATGCGATCCATGTTATCGAAGCCCATCTTGTCAATTTCAAGCAATGCCAGTGTTTCCCTAACCACATTCAGCGTGATGACGCCATCAGCACGCACCTGAGCGAAATCCCTGACCCTGCGCAGCAAGCGGTTGGCGATACGTGGTGTGCCTCGACTGCGACGGGCCAGTTCACTGGCACCTTCCGGATCTATCTTCATTCCAAGAATGCGCGAAGATCTGGTAATAATTGTAGCAAGTTCACTATCGGTATAGAATTCCAGTCGCGAAACAATTCCGAAACGATCCCGCAGTGGCGAAGACAAAAGCCCGGCGCGTGTGGTTGCTCCAACCAGGGTAAAACGTGGAAGATCAAGCTTTATGGAGCGGGCACTCGGTCCCTGCCCGATAATGATATCCAGTTGAAAATCCTCCATGGCCGGGTAGAGAATTTCTTCAACCACATGGGAAATGCGATGAATCTCATCAATAAAAAGCACATCGTGCGGTTCAAGATTTGTCAGAATGGCGGCCAGGTCTCCAGGCCTTTCAATAACGGGCCCGGAGGTGGATTTGATATTTACACCCATCTCGCAGGCGACAATATTTGCCAGAGTTGTTTTGCCCAGTCCCGGGGGGCCATAAAACAGAACATGGTCCAGTGCCTCACCACGACCTCGAGCTGCTTCGATAAAAAGACGCAGATTACCTTTGATTTTTTCCTGACCGATATAATCATCCAGCGCCCTTGGTCGCAGGGTCGAATCGAACTGGGAGTCGTCTTCACATTTTTCTGGGGTAATTGAGCGATTCTGCATCTTCTCTCCGGTTTTATCAGGCCACGATTTGAAGCGAAACTATGACCTAAATTGTCTATTTTGTCAAAGAGGAGTATTGAGAGAAATACTTCTGTCAAATACACGGACTCAATCAGCTAAATAGCTAAAAAGGCTGCATTGAAAAGTATCTTGTGATAATCTGCGCTAACAATGAAAACTTCTCTTTTAAACTACATACATTTGCTGTCAATTGGCGTTTTAATGGTTTTAATCTTCTCCGGTTGCGCCGGACAACAAAAGACCAGACAATTTGACAGCGCACAGAAAAATCCTCCAAAAGCTACCCAGAAACCCTATACCGTAAACGGAAAAAGATATGAACCACTGGCAAGCGCTCATGGCTTTGAACAGGAAGGAATTGCCAGCAGCTATGGACGAGATTTTCATGGCCGTAAGACCAGTAGCGGCGAACCATTCGACATGTATGCCATGACAGCCGCCCACAAGACACTTCCCATAGGAGTCTATGTCAAGGTCAGACACAGAAAAACTGATCGTGAGGTGGTTGTTCGGATTAATGATCGTGGCCCTTTTGTCAGAGACCGCATTATTGATCTGTCCGAAGGGGCTGCAGGTAAACTGGGAATACTCCAGGAAGGCCTTGCACCGGTAAAGGTTACTGCTCTTGGCTATAAATCAGAGGCTGGGGCCGGGAGTGTCACATTTAAACAGCCTGATAACTACGACACCGGAACTTACACGTTACAGGTAGGGGCATTTACTTTAAAAGAAAATGCTTACCGTTATACAGCTGATTTAAGGAGAAAATACGGAACAGCCGATGTACAGGAGGCTAACGTAAAAGGCACCAAATATTACCGTGTCAGAATGGGACGCTACACTTCACTCAAAGCAGCCCAGACCGCACAGGAAAAATATTGGACTACCGGCTTTGCCGGCAGTTTTACTGTTGCTGTTGACTGATCAATAACGGCCAGCTAAGCCACAATAACGTTCAACCTGCCGACCTGCTCAATCTCGGCTACAATATTATCACCACTCTTAATTACCCCTACCCCCGCCGGCGTTCCGGTCAATATTATGTCCCCAGCTTCAAGAGTAAATATTCCGGACATGTAACTGACAATTTCCATAATTGAATGAATCATCAGGGACGTATTGCCGTTTTGCCGTTCAGTACCGTTTATATTCAACCTGATATTCAGATGTTGAGGATCTTTTACACAGCTTGCCGAAACAAAGACAGATAATGGGCAGGCGGTATCAAATCCTTTGGCTATTTCCCACGGCAAACCCTTCTTTTTTTGCTCCGCCTGCACATCACGCAGGGTCAAGTCAATAGCGACTCCAAAACCGGCTATGTATTCTGGTACGCTGTCAGGTTGAATATTTTTAGCTGTTTTTCCAATCAGCACCGCCAGTTCAACTTCATGATGACAATCATTGGAATATTCGGGAATTTTGATCTGTTGACCTTCTTCAATTATAGAACTGGATGGTTTGATAAATATAACAGGTGCTGAAGGTGTTTCATTTCCAAGCTCTTTGATATGGTCAACATAGTTACGCCCAATACAGAGTATTTTGCCGATTGGGTATTCAAATCGAGATCCATCCAGAACTGCATATTTCATAATTAACTCCCCCTGATAGCTTACAGAAACTGACATTACTAAACCGTTTATTTCGTTAAAGTCAAGCAACAACAAAAACGAAAGGCCCGATATAACTATCGCGCCTCAAATAAAACCGTCATATCAAAAAACAAAACCTTCAAATTTCAGCTAACCCCATTGCCTTATCAAATCCGACATTATAGGCCTTCCTGTTCAGCTCCAGAAAGGCTTCCGGTACGCTGGAGAGTACGGCTTTCTCGCCGTTTTCACGTGAGATGATGCCGGTCAGGGCGACCATGGCGCCCAGGGCTACGATGTTGGCGACTATTTCTCTTCCCACGTCTTCTTTGGCGCTGTTGATGATCGGCATGGAGTAGGTTTTGAAGTTGCCGGCAGGCAGGGTTTTTACCAGGTCCGAGTCTACTAGCAGAATGCCGCCTTCTTTCAGGTCGTGGGAGTATTTAGTGGCGGCTTCCTGGGTCATGGCTAACAGGGCGTCGCATTTGGTTACTTTTGGGTAGTCAATGGGGCCGTCGGAGATGATGACTTCCGATTTGGATGAGCCGCCGCGGGCTTCAGGACCGTAGCTTTGTGACTGGACGGCCTGTTTGCCTTCATAGATGGAGGCGGCTTTGGCCATGATGATGCCGGCGGTGATCAGTCCCTGACCACCGGAGCCGGAGAAGCGTAGTTCATATCTGGGCATCGTTATTTACCCCCCTTGGAGGCCTGCGCCTTTTGAATGATTTTGGCGTATTCTTCCGTGTATTCAGGACGTTCTTCTTTGTGCAGGACGCCGGTGAGGACTTTGCCTTCGAGCTGTTCGGGGGTCATCTTTTCGGCGGCTTTGACCGGGACGGCTATGTCTTTCAAGCGGTTCATCATTTCGATGACTGATTTGAATTTGTTTCTACGCCCATAGGTGGTTGGGCAGTCGTCGAGTATTTCTACTACGGAGAAGCCTTTGTGCTGGATGGCTTCGATGATGAGTTTGTCGATCTGGTTGGCGTGGAAGGCGGTGCCTCTGGCGACAAAGGTTGCTCCGGCTCCTATGGCTAGTTTGGCGATGTCAAAGGAGGGATCGGGGTTGCCGTAGGGGGTGGTGGAGGCTTTGGCGCCTGTTGGGGTGCAGGGGGAAAATTGCCCACCGGTCATGCCGTAGATGTTGTTGTTCATGATGATGTAGGTCATGTCGATGTTTCTGCGGCAGGCGTGAATGAAGTGGTTGCCGCCGATGGCGACGCCGTCGCCGTCGCCGCCGACAAGGATGACGTTCATTTCAGGTTTGGCCATTTTTACGCCGGTGGCGAAGGCGGCTGCTCTACCGTGGGCGGTGTGCAGGGTGCAGCAGTCCATATAACCGGATATGCGTGATGCGCAGCCGATGCCGGAGACGATGGCGGTGTTGTTTTTTTCCAGTTTGAGGGTGTCCATGGCGCGGATCAGCCCTTTCATAATGATGCCGTGACCGCAGCCGGGACACCAGATGTGGGGCAGTTTGCCGGGGCGGATATATTGTTCGTAGTTGAAGGACATGGTTATCTGACCTCCTTGATTTTATCTAGTATCTGGTCAGGGTTGATGGGTTCACCGTCGACACGGAAGATGCCGTGGACGGGTGCTTTGCCTTCGACGCAGCGCTGGATTTCCAATGTGCACATGCCGAGGTTCATTTCAGGGGTGATGAAGGTTTTGACTCTGTTGGCCAGGGCTTTGATCTGTTTGTCAGGGAAAGGCCAGATGGTTTTGATGCGGAACATGCCGGCTTTGATGCCCTGTTCACGTGCTATGTTGATGGCGTAGCGGGCGGATCTTGATGTGGAGCCGAAGGCGACTACGACGATTTCGGCGTCGTCGAGGCAGTATTCCTCAAATTGGACGATGTCGTCTACGTTGGCGTCTACTTTACGGAGCTGACGTTCTTCTTCGGCCTGGACGATTTCGGCTTTGGTGGTTGGGAATCCGTCGGGCATTTTGTTGAGGCCGGTGACGTGAAAGCGGTAGTCGGTGCCAAAGGCGGCGAGAGGTGGTACGTCGCCAAAGGAGGTGTCGTAGGGTTTGTACTGTTCGGGCGGTACGCTTGGTTGTGTGCGGTTGATGATTTCTATTTGACCCGGTTCGGGGAATACTATTCTCTCACGCATGTGGGCGATGATTTCGTCGGGCATGACGGTTACTGGTGTGCGGTACTTTTCTGATAGGTTGAAGGCACGGACGGTTTCTTCAAAGTATTCCTGGACTGATGCAGGGACGAGGCAGATGGCTGGGTGATCGCCGTGTGTACCCCATTTGGCTGCCATGATGTCGGACTGGCTAGGACCTGTGGGCATGCCGGTGGATGGGCCGCCACGCATGACGTTGATGATGACGCAGGGAATTTCGGCTATGCAGCCGTAACCAATCAGTTCCTGCTTTAAGGAAAAACCGGGGCCGGAGGTGGAGGTCAGGACTTTGGAGCCGGCTAAGGCACCACCCAGGCAAGCGGCCATGGCACCGATCTCGTCTTCCATCTGGATGAATTTACCACCAATCTTGGGAAGCTCGGCAGAGAGAACTTCGGCTACTTCGGTGGATGGGGTGATAGGGTAACCGGCGAAAAAGTTACAGCCGGCATAAAGGGCACCGTAAGCGGCGGCTTCGTTGCCTTGAAGGAAGGCTACTTTGTTGGACACTTTGATTCCTCCTCTAGTTATTAGTAAGTTAGAAGTTATTTTCTGCGCTTTTCTGGCAGAAAATAACTTTGTTAACGCACTTATCCTGTTAATCAGGGTTAGGAAATACCTGGATAGCAAAGTCGGGACAGCGCAGTTCACACTGCATGCATTTTATGCAGGCTTCGAGGTTTTTGACCGATACACAAGTGCCCTTGATCTCCAAAACCTGCTTGGGACAGAACTCGACACAGATGTAACAGGCTTTACAGTTCTTTTCCGTTATACGAATTTCAGGTAATTTGCTTTCCATTGCGAAATAGCTCCTTAATTGTAAAAAATGTAAAAAAAAAAAACCAAAAATCAACCAGTAATCACCACTACCAATAATACTGTAAAAGACCAAAAATGCTTGATTAAAATGACAAGACGCACAAAAAACCATACAGAAAAGCCATTAACCAACGCAAGTAACCATGCTGCCTCAACAGTAGAATAGCGGCTTAAATATTATTCAAGTTAGCACGAATCAGAACATAGCTAAAATATATTATAAATATCATTGCGATAAAAACAATGTATCAAACTGATATTATTTTGGTGTGAGTTATGTATTCATTTGAAAAATGTTCGGATCACAATTGACAGGCCGGCATTGCATCGGCACAAGGCCAATTCATACCGGCACGGCATTGATTTAAGAGGGTTCAGCAAGTGGAGACGGGCAGAGTTACCGGTAATTCAGCTGACAACCTTTACTCTGACTATTTTTGCAATAATCAGCCCTGCTGCGGCGGAGACGATACTGAACATGGCCCCCATTTTTGCGGCGCCTTTTATCAGTGGATCTGTAAATGCCTCTCCGGAAACGAAGAGCGCCACGGTGAATCCGGTCCCGGCTATCACGCCGGCCACCAGAAGTTCACGCAGATCCATGCCCCTGGGAAGTCCGAATCCCAGCTTTGTGGCCAGCCAGCCGAACCCGAAAACTCCCAAGGTTTTTCCAATTATCAGGGATGTCAGCACTATCCACGTAACTGTGTTCACGCTGGAGAATTCAACTCCGGCATTTGCTAGCCCGAACATAAAAAGCCCGAAATCTACCAGCACTTTCCACTCATGTTCGAACCGTTGAATAGTTGAACGGTCGCTAGGATCCTCTTCGAAGAACCCTTTGTTCTCTTTTTTGGCGTGCGGCATGAATGGCACGATAAACACCAGTGCCAGGGCGGGATGCAGATGTGCGTTATACAGGCCAGCCCAGCTCATAACTCCACCCAGCAGCAGATAAGGCCAGTAGTTTTGAATTTTTAACTGTTTAAGCAGATAGGCTGACAACATCCCAAGACCTATCAGCATCAACCAGGCAGGTTCTGCAGGCAGGTTGGGATCTGGATAGAAAACGGCGATTATGCCCAGTCCGACTGCATCATCGGCCACTGCCAGCAGAAGCAGATATGAAACCGCCGGATGGTTAGCGCCGAAGACCATACGAGCAAACAGCCAGGCCAGGGCAATATCGGTGGCGGTCGGAATACCCCACCCTCTGGGCAGCTCCGGTGACCCGAATAAAGTATTCAGGCTGAAGTAAACGGCAATCGGCCCGAGTACGCCGCCCAGCGTTCCCAGTAATGGATTCACGGCCCTGGAGATGGGGTTCAGACTGCCGCCAGGCAGACAACTCTGGGTAATCTCAACCGTAACAAACCAAAAAACAGCACCATAAAGAGTTCATTGGTTATGAAATGGAAGGAAAGTCCGGCAATCATCGGCAACTCTATGAAGTCGTGATATCCCTTTGGCGACAGATTTGCCCATAGCAACGCCAATACCACGCCGGCAATCAGTGGTATTGAAAACTCCCTCAGCATGTTGATTTTGCTTTTCATGTCGGTATCCCTAAAATATTTTTGACTCGGCAGACTCGATAAAAAAGCACCTCCAGGGCAGCAAAACCCCGAAGACTACAATGGAACAATCAGATATAAAATCAACGCAAGACAAAGCCTGCCATATGACGATCAAACTCTAGCGCAGCATATTGGGCAGCACCGTAATAAACCATGGAAAGACAGTCAAGACGACCAGGGTCACCAACAGGGCGTACAGATACGGCAGAGAAGCGGTAACGACTTTTTCTATCGGCACCTTGGAAATGGCGCTGGCCACGAACAGATCCAGGCCGACAGGCGGAGTAATACAGCCTATCGCCAGGTTGACAACCATCAGCACGCCGAAGAACAGAGGATCGATACCCAGCGTCTTGGCCACCGGAAGAAAAATCGGGGTCAGGATTACAACCGCTGCCGAGGCGTTGACCATCGTACCTGCAATCAGTAGCAGTATGTTCATTGCCATCAGGAACATGATGGGAGAGCTGGTAATGGAAACTACAAACTCGCCCAGTTTGTGCGGCACCTGCAAGTTTGTCAGCAGCCAGCCGAAAACGTTGGCCGCTCCGACCAGAAACATGATCATGGTCGTGCCGATGACCGCCTGGAAGATGATCTTGGGAAAGTCCTTAAATTTGAGTTCCTTATAGATGAACAGGCCTACAAAGATACCGTAGACCGCAGCGACTGCCGCCGCTTCGGTCGGTGTAAAAATGCCGCCATAGATACCGCCGATGATGATAACAGGTGTCATCAAGGCAAAGAACGAATCCTTGAATGCCTTTAGTACGTTGACAAACGAGAAACTCCCTTCGGATGCTATGCCGCGTTTACCAGCCAGATACCAGCTGACAGCCATCATCGATATGCCCATCATGATGCCGGGGATAAAACCTCCCACGAACATGTCGCCGATGGAGCAGTCGGCAATTACACCGTAAACGACCATGGTAATGGAAGGCGGAATAACTATTCCGACAACACCGCTGGAAGCCACGATGCCGGTGGCCCATTCACGGCTGTAACCTTTCTTTTCCATCTCATTGATCATGGTGGTACCCAGCGCAGCGGTTGTAGCGGCCGAAGAACCGGAAATGGCGGCGAAGAAACAGCCGGAAACTGAAACGGTCTGTGCCAGGCCGCCGGTAAAGGAACCGACCAGAGACTGGGAAAAAGAGACCAGGCGTGCTGTCACCCCGCCGGCGGACATGAATGCACCAGCCAGCATGAAGAACGGTACCGCCATGAAGGAAAAGGAATCAATGCCGGAATACATGATCTGGGAAATCATGACCAGAGGCATATCCATGAAAAAAACCAGTATTATGGCAACCGACAGGCAAAGGGTGAAGGCGACCGGCACACCAAGAATGGTCAGCAGTAGAAACGAGCCTAACAAAACGTATTCCATGATTACCTCTCTTAAGTCTTATTCGATGAAATCTTTGTGTTCTCCACCAAAACCCCGGAAAATACGGATAGTGTCCCTGACCAGGTAGAGCAGCATCAGCACACTACTGACCGGAATAACCGCATATACATAACTCATGGATATTTCCAGCCCCGGAGACTCCTGAAAGGTCATGATCTGGGTCATTTTGGCACCCTGGACCAGCAGGATTAATACAAAAACATAACTGGACACCATGACCAGTATTTCAAGAAACTTGCCGAACGGTTTGCCCTTGAAGCGGTCGGGCAGAAACTCTACGGCCAGGTGGCCGGATTCACCCATGATCAGCGCCGAACCAAGAAAAACAACATATACGAACAGGAACCTGGCCAGTTCTTCCGACCATTCCGGAGTATAGTCAAAGCAGTAGCGGGTAATTACCTGGGCAAAAATCGTTACCAGCATGACCATCATTGCCACGCACGAGAACCAGTACAAGACAGTTCTCACCTTAGCCAGAATTTTATCAAGCATTATAAACCCTCCCGAAAAAAAACCCGGATGATGTCATCCGGGTTTTTGTTTAAGCTGACCAAACTTCTACTTTTCCAGAGCCTTGACCCTGTCGATGTTCTTCTGTCCAACGGTTTTACTGAGTTTTTTGTAAATCGGTTGAGTTGCATCCATGAATGGCTTGCGGTCAACGGTCAGCACCTGCATTTTACCAGTTTTCCTGATCTTATCCCAGAACTCAGTGTCCTCTTTTTCAGACAGTTTGCGCTGCCATGCAATGGATTCAGTAGCGGCGGACTGGATGATGGCCTGTTGGGCCGGGGTCAGTTTTTTCCAGCTTGACATGGAGATCAGAACTGGTTCCGGAGCATAGGCATGTCCGGTCAGAGAAGCGTACTTCTGCACTTCGTAGAATCTCTTGGTATAAATGTGTGCACTGGGATTTTCCTGGCCGTCAACCGTTCCCTGCTGCATTGCGGAATACAGTTCGGCAAATGCCATCGGAGTCGGAGAGGCACCGAGCGCCTTGATCATTTCCACATAAACCTTGTTATTCATGACACGAATCTTGAGACCCTTCATGTCGGCCGGGGTCTTGACTGGGCGGGTATTGTTGGTCAGGTGGCGGATTCCGTTTTCCATGTAGCCGAGGAGCTTGATACCCCTGGCTTCAAGCGGCTTGCCCAACTCCATGCCGACGGAATCAAGTGCTCTGTAAGCGTGCGCACGGTCCTTAAAAAGAAAAGGCATGTCAAAAAGAGCCATCTGCGGCTGGAATGTCCCCAGTTCGGCTGTTCCGGTCAGGGTCATGTCAAGAGTGCCGTAGATCAGTCCTTCAATAAGTTCTTTCTGTGCACCTAGTTGTGATGAGGGAAAAACCTTGATTTCAATGTCGCCTTTTGATTTCTGCTTTACCAGGTTGGCAAAGTGTTCAGCGCCCATGGCATAGGGATTGGTCGGTTCGGCTATATGGCCAAGTTTAAGAACAACCTTGGCAAAAACCGGGGTGGAAAGAGCGAGTGTCAAAAGAAGTGCGGTGAGAAGCCTGAAGCGGATTTTCATGGTAAACTCTCCTTTTCAAATTCGTATAGCATAAACATCATTGTTACGCTGTAAGACGAGTTAAACACCCCTCCTTTATATAAATATTTCAACTCACACAAACAATGTTTTACTTTTCTAATGCACGGAGATAATAGCATAAAAACCACTGATAGCAAGAGGTCAATAGAAATGTCAGATAATTTATGACCAATTCAGGTGATCTTGCCTGCAGATCATTTCCCGGCCATACAAATGATGTTTTTTCTGGTCAATCTTTGACAAATGCAGCTCAAAACAGAGCAACATACGTATTAACAAAAATTGAAATGAACGCAAAAACTGCAACTTCAATCACTCAAACGCAAGATACTCCCTGAGCCGCTTGACAAAGAGCCTACTGACAGGCACCTCAGTTTTGGCCTCACCCTTCAAAATCAGCATATAACCCCTGTTAAACCAGTTTTCCAGATGCTTGATCTGGTCCATATTAACAATATAGTTTCTATGACAGCGCATAAACTGCTTATGATCCAGCTTCTCTTCCAGTTCATTCAGCGACGACTTGATCGTGAAGTGCCTGTCATCTGCCGTCTGAATAAAAACCAGCCGGTCTTTTGCATAAAAGAACAGTATTCGTTCATTATCAATCACTTCAAACCGCCCGCTATGCTGGACACAGAATTTACGGGGATGATCAGCTTGAATTCCTGATCCTGTGGTTGGTTGCTTAACTTCTTTCTGCCTCTCTTTTGCAGTATGTATCTTGCGTAATTTCTCCACCACGCTCTGAATATCTTTTTCATCAAATGGTTTCAAAACATAGTCAACTGCATCGACCTTAAAAGCATTCAGGGCATAGTCGGCAAACGCGGTCAAAAAAACAATTATTGGTGGATCAACCTGTCTGGCCAGGATGGCTGCCACCTCTAACCCTGTTTTCCCAGGCATCTGAATATCCAGAAAAACCACATCCGGCTTCAGCTCTTTAACATTGCTCAGGACACTATCCCCATCATGGCAGACCGCCACAATTTCTATATCCTGATAATGTTCAAATTGAGCCAATAGTTCTTCACACATCAAAACTTCGTCATCCGCTATCAGTATTGACATTTTATTCATCAGCCATCTCCTTGATCTACCGCACCGGAGTAGAGCTACTGTGCGGCAGGCGGATCAGTACCTGTGTACCCTCTCCCCACTTGCTGATAATGCGCAACCCCGACTCTTCGCCAAACAGCCTTTTCAATCGCTTGTTGACGTTATTCAGACCGATCCCCTGCCCTGTTTTCGAAACGTATGCCGACTCGTCCACCAGCAGACGCGACTGTTTTGAGGCAGCAATCCCGGTACCATTGTCACTGACCTCAACAAAACAGCCATTAGGACTGTTCCAGGCTGAAATCCGGATCGTGCCACCTTCTTTCAGCGGAGAGAGTCCGTGCCTGATGGCATTTTCAACCAATGGCTGTATTGAAAAAACCGGTATCGGCTCATCCAGTAATTCTTTAGGAATATCTTCAATCACTGTGATCCGTTCACCAAAACGGGCTTTTTCAATATGAAGATAATTACGTACAATCGCCAGATCATCTGCAACCGTTGTGATTTCCTGTGTCCGGTCCAGCGTCTGCCGCATGAAATCGGACAGGTTCTTGATCAGGACGCGGGCCGTATCCGGCTTTTTCAATACCAGTGCCCTGATTGTCCCCAAAGTATTGTAAAGGAAATGTGGATTGATCTGGGCTTTCAACGCCTGATATTCCGCCTGATCACGTAAAAAGTTCTGTTCATCAAGCTTCAGCTGCAACAGTTGCAGACTCAGAAAATCTGCAATGCCTTGAACAAGCTCAGCCTCATATGGCGTTACAATATCCTTTCCGGACTTGAAGATCTTGATACTGCCCAGAAGTTTTCCCTCAACAATTAACGGAACATCTACGACAGCCGTTAAAGGACAGTCTTTATCCGGGCAACCGATTGCTTCCCGGTTATTGGTTATGAACATCTTCTGTTGTTCCAGCACATATTTTGTCGATGCCAGACAAAGCGGAGTACCAACAATATGATGATCATCACCTTTGCCGACATAGGCCAGCATCTTGACAAGATCTGTTATGGCCACTGCTGCTGCACCGGTCTGGGTGTAGATGGTTTCGGCGACATGCTGGGCGGTCTGCTCGTTTAGTCCGTGTCGCAGTAATCCATTGGTAAGCCTGATTACCCGCATGGCACTTTGGGCAGATTCAGCCTGAACCATTTCCTGCCGATTCAAAAACTCACGCACAACATAGAAAAACAAGACGACACCAAGTGTATTGGCAATGGTTGTCGGAATCGCAATGGTTTTTTCCAGTTCCCAGGCCGCTTCAAATGGCTTGGACAACGTAATGACCATTACCTTCAGAATTACTTCTGATGCAAATGCAGTCAAAAATGCAACTTTGATATTTATTCTTTTCTGTCCGTAGTAACGATTAATCAGGCCGGCAAAACAACCGATCACCACATTGGCAGACATGGCTGCCCACATGGTGTAGCCACCCAGAAAATATCTGGCAAAAGCGCCGATCACACCGGCAAATATTCCAACAAAAGGCCCCCCCAGCAAGCCGCCGACCACCACCCCGATTATTCGGGTATTTGCCAGTGAATTCATGACCGAAATGCTCATGAAGTTACCAAGCGCAGAGAAAAGTCCAAAAAACAGGGCCAGAAAGATTTTGTCTTTTTTATGGGACATAGAGGAGATAAACAACCTGCGAAATGCCGGAAGCTGGGTCGTTACGAATGCAATAACCAGAACAACGCTGACATTCTGCAAAGTCTTTATGACAAGGGATAAATCCATAATCAAACTGTCATCTCCTCCGGCCTTGCACAAGCAAAGACCTTGACCGTTCAAACTGAGAAACGAGTATCACCTTCAGCTAAATAATTCTATAAGTTTCGGCAAATGAGTTCTGCCAGAGGCGGGTTTACCCATATAAAATAAAACCCGACGATAAATACCGCCGGGCATTGCTTCATACTTTTCATGAGAACATTACTCAATTATCATATTTTCAATAAAACATTCCCAAGAGAATCAAGTCCGAATTCCAGTGTCTGTTTATCTATTTTTATATTTGGAGAAGCTGCCAGTTCAGGAAGTAATGCTTCCGACACGAGGCAGTCCATCAGATAAAGCGTATTGGGTATTATTACTATGCGCAGATCCTTGGGTGAAATGCTGGACAGACTATAAAGCGCCGCCTCCAACAGTTTCTCTTCTGTTTCGAAATACATTGGAATTGCAGCTCTGACAACAAAGGTGCTTGTCAGGCAGTTAAGATAAGTTGCCTTCCGGTCCATCTTGTCCACCAGTTTCTGAGTGACGAAATCCGCCATCCCGACACCAGTAACATTGCCATGGGATTCCTCGGACACATCCAGCACTGCAATTCTTTTAATGCAAGGTTTCTCCGGTTCAGGAACACCATGAATCCTGGCCCTGCCGATAATATTGGTATCTATTCCGGTTCCGCTGAAATTTTTACCCATCTCTTGAATGATCAGCAGATCCATTTCATCAACCGGCAGAGATGGCATCAGCGATTTCGAGTAATTAAGCAATTCACTTTCCTGCTCAATCATATGGCTGCTTTCCACGGCCCGGACAACGGCGGTTTCTTCATAGGCGTTTTCAACAATAGCAAGTCCACCCAGAATCGGCAGGCTTTTAAGGATCATCCCACCGATTTCAACCAGCAGGCGCGGCAATTCGCCGGGGCCAAAACCGTGGAATTGTTGGGCACCTTTCGGTCCGCCCAGACCGACTACTATTTTTTTAACCAGACCGCTTTCGACGACACCTTTGAACGACGTGTGGGTTTTTACCCTGTTTACAACCACGATGCCGTCCATCCGGAGAGCCGAATCTACGATATATACCGGCAGGCCGCCCGGAGTATGGGTAATGACCCGGCAGTCATCGCAGGTAAGCACCTTGGCAGCGAGCGCCTCCTCTGTTATGCCGAGACTGTCCAATACCTCCTTCTGTCCTTCCGCTGTCCCGTTGCCATGACTACCCATGGCCGCCAGGAGATAAGGTTCAGCTCCCAATGACTTGATATACTCCACTGTCGTCCGGAGTATCGGCAGCAGATTCTGGATGCCGCGACTACCGACTGTTACACCGATCTTTTGACCTGGACGGATCTGCTGATCCAGCTGGAGCTTTGACAACTCCTCTTTTGTAGTTGCAACGATATCAACCAGCAGAGGCCGAAGGAACGTCTGTTGTATTCTGAACATTTTAGGTAATTGCAGCATATCAATATCTCCACTGTTTCAATTTAAAGCAGTCCGATCACCCGCCAGTAGGTGAATGCGGTAATTGTCCATAGCCCCCAGCAGATCAGGCCGACATAGATCGAAGACTTGAGCTGTTCCGGTACCGTGTAGAAGCCCTTGCCATACCAGATGATATTGCCCATGGTGTTGAAAGGCAGATGAAATGCGTAGGACATCATGATGGCAAGCGGCAATACAAAGGCAACCACATTGAACCCCAGTGTTTGGGCCAATCCAATGTAGATTGGTATCATGACTCCTGTCATGGCGGTTGTGGTTGACCAGATGATGTGACTGAAGATACTGAACCCGATCAGTATGATCAATAGCGGCATCATCTGAACGTCTTGAACACCCATCGAAGTCAGCGATGTTTTGATCAGCCACTCAAAGGCCTTGGTCTTCATCAGGGCGCCGCTCAACGTCAATACGCCGCCAAAATAGACAAACAATTCCCATGGCAACGACTTTTCGGTTTCCTTCCATTCAAGGACTCCGATTCTGGGCAGAAAGATCAGCAGTGATACTAAGAAGGCGACCATCGATGAGTTGAAATTGTGGTAAAAATCCGTCGACCAAAGCACCAGGGCCAGGAAAAAATAGCCAACCGCCTTCTTCTCCTGAAGCGACATGGGACCCATTTCTTGCAGGGCCTTATTGATGTAGACCACCCCACCCGGCAAATCCTTCACTTCCGGCGGATACATTTTCAGCAGCAGCCAGGCGGTCAGAAAAAGAAGAACAAGATTGGTAGGCACTGCTGCCAACGCCCAATAGCTCCATGTGGTAAAAGCGGAAAGGCCGGCGGCCGAGGCGATCAAACCGATTGAAACCGGATTGGGGATGGTTCCGGTCAGAAACATTGAACCGGTAATATTATTGGTATAGGTGTTGGCCAGAAACAGCGCCTTGCCAAAGTTGCTCTCGCCGGGCTTTGCCTGATAAGCCTCTGCAATTCCTTCGACAATCGGCAGCATGGCCGCTGCTCTGGCTGTGTTGGACGGTGTAAGCGGTGCTATGACAATGTTTGCCAGCATCGAGGAACAGATCGCCCCGGTGGGTGTCCTGCCCAGAAAGCGCATCATATATAACGCCAATCGCCTGGCAACGCCGGAGCGAGTCATGGCGATCGAAATAACGACACCGGTCACCAGCAACCAGAGCGAGGATGAGGCAAAGCCGCCCACTGCAAAATCGGCACTTCGGATCAAGGCGCCGGCCTTGTTCAGCTTGCCTTCAGGATTGCCGACCCAGAAATACATCAGGGAAACCACCGCAAAAGTACTAACTGCGAAATTGACCCCGATGGTAATCCAGGCAATCACGGCACCACTGAAGATTGACAGCAGTTTATGCTGGGTCATAGACATACTTGCCGGCGTAGGCAGCATCCAGATTGCAACTCCTACGACAATTGCCAGTATAAGTCCGTATTTCTTACCCCACTCTTCAAATGTCATAACATTCCCCTTTCTGCTGAATTCAGAATTATTATTTTCCTGCTGCCAGCTGCCTTGCCAGCAATTCCAGCGTATGCATGACCTTTACAGAAGACCCATGCTGTTTGAGGCCGTCTGAGATCTGCAGAATACAGCCGGGACAGCCGGTTGCCACCACCTGGGCCGCCGTGGCGATGATTGCTCTGCTCTTGGGGTCATTGATGGCCATGGAGGCATCGTAGTGGTAGACATTGAAGGTGCCGCCCATGCCGCAGCAGCGGTCAGCCCCTTCCATCTCTACAAACTCTACTCCAGGTGTATTGCGCAGCAGTTCCCGGGGTTGTTTGGCCACACCACTGGTTCTCAGGTGACAGGAATCATGGTAGGTGACACGGACTTTTTCACCGGCACCGGTTTCTGCCGGTTTGAGTCCCAGCTTAAGCAGCAGTTGTGACGCATCGATGGTTTTGGCTGCCAGGACATCCAGCCGCTGCTTCAAATCGGGATTACGCTTGCCGATCACCGAAGGATAGAGCTGGTGCAGAGCTCCACCACAGGAACCGCAGGCGGTTACAACATAGTCGGACTCGTATTTTTCAATTGCCTCAAGATTCTTGACCGCCAGTTCCTGAACAGCATTAATGTCGCCGCCGGAAATTACCGGCACGCCACAGCACTGCTGCCCTTTGGGTATGATTACAGTACAGCCCAGGTGACGGAACAGCGCCAATGCCGCCTCTCCGATTTCCGTATAGGCAAAATTTGTCATGCAGCCGACAAAAAAGACTATCCTCGGTTTGCCTGGTTCACCCTGGATAACTTCCGGGTGCCGGTCAATGAACGGCTTTTTGGCCAGCATCGGGATATGTCGTTTATTGCCGATAAACGGCACCGGGAAACGAAGTCGCAACCCGGAAGTGGCCGGTACTTTCTTGTAATAAAGCGGTGCCAACACGTAACCCAGAGCCGCACCCAGCTTCATCAGCATTCTGTTTTTCATCACCAGACCAAGCGCGCCATGAAAGGTCGTCGTACCGCGCTTCATGGCCAGCGCCTCGCGGGCGGCAATCACTATTTCATCGGTCGGCACATCGTTGGGGCACTTGTCGGCGCAGCTGCCGCACAGCAGGCACTTGGACATGGCCATGTAGGTATCTTGATCCAGTTCAAGGTCGTCCTTGATCAGATGCTGCACCAGGGCAACCTTGCCACGCGCCACGGCCGTCTCCCGGCCAAAGACATTAAAGGCGGGGCAGTTGGCCCGGCAGGCGCCGCACTTGACACACTTTTTCAATTCCTCTTCGATCCTCTTCAGGGGATCTTGTATGTTATTTTTCATTGCTGAAGTCCTTTTTTGCAGTAGGTCTAAGGCCAGGGAAACATCTTGCCCGGGTTAAGTATGTTATTCGGATCCAGGGCTGCCTTGATCGCCTTCATTGCCCTGATCTGCTGGGGCGACAGCTCCATTTCGATAAAAGGCGCTTTTGAAAGGCCGACGCCATGTTCACCTGACATGGTGCCATTCAGATCCAGTGCAGCCTGGAACACGTCTTTGATAGCCAGGTGCGCTTTTTCTTCCATGCCGGGGATACTATTATCAACCATGACATTGACATGGATGTTGCCATCTCCGGCATGACCGAAGTTGACGATCGTAATACCATGCTTCTGCTGGATCTTTTCAATGGCCCGGATTATGTCCGGCACCTTGCTGCGCGGTACAACGATATCCTCATTGTACTTGTTGGGATTGATGTCCTTCAGCGAAGGCGACACCAGTCGTCTGACCCGCCAGAGTTCATCCGACTCGGCCGCATTCTGTGCCACACGGAACTGCACCAGTCCCAGAGGTTTGATTAGTTCATGAATATTGGCGGCCTGTTTTTCAATCAGCTCGCGGTCGCCATCAACCTCGATTAGCAGCACGGCACGCCCCTCGGGCGGAATACCCAGCTTGAAACGCCGTTCAACACACTGCAGGGCGGCATAATCCAGAAACTCCAGCGTCGTCGGAATAATCTTGTTACCGATGATTGTTGATACAGCCTTGGCAGCCCCATCGATCGAATCAAAGATTGTCAGCATGGTTTTTTTGGCTTCCGGATAGGGCAGCAGCTTGAAGATGATTTTGGTAACGACACCCAGAGTTCCTTCGCTGCCGCACATCAAATGGGTCATGTCGTAGCCGACCACACCTTTGTAGGTCTCTCCGCCGGTACGGATAATCTCGCCGGTCGGCAGAACCACCTCAAGCCCCATCACAAAGTCACGGGTCACGCCGTATTTAATACAGCGCGGGCCGCCAGCATTTTCAGCCACATTACCGCCCAGGGTGGAAAACTTGAGCGAGGCCGGATCCGGCGGATAGAACAGACCGAGTTTTTCCACCGCCTGTTGGAACTGTTCTGTAACAAGTCCTGGCTCCACTTCGGCAATCAGATTCTCGGTATCAATTCGCAGAATACGGTCCATACGGGTGGTTACCAGAACAACCCCGCCTGATTTAGGCAGTGAACCGCCGGTAAAGCCACTGCCAGCGCCACGCGGAAACACGGCAAAATGTTCGATATTGGCCAGCATCAGTATTTCCGAGACCTCCTGGCTGTTGGCAGGGTGTACAACGGCATCCGGCAAAAACTCAACCTGGGTGGCGTCATAGGCGTAGCAGATCATATCCTGTCTGCTTGTAGTGATGTTTTCAGGTCCAACTATCCGGGTCAATTTTTCGATCAGTTTTGAGTCCAGCATATGTAAATCCTTTCTTGTAAAATATTTTTAAACGCTATTAGCCTTAAAACGGCAGTTGATCTCACAGAGCTCTCAGAGACACAGAGAAAGACAGTAACCCTAAAGGTGATTTGGTTTAGGACTGCTTAAAACATAGTAAGTCAATACAGCTAGTTATACCTCTGCGAGCTCTGTGCCTCTGTGAGAACCGCTTTTTTTAGGATTAGTGAACAAGCCCAATCCATTTCCAGTATGTAAAGACCATCAGACACATGAAGGCAGCTGTAAAGACAGCCAAAACCGCTCCGGTTTTGACAAGCTCTCCAGCCGAGATATGACCGGTTCCCATGGCCACGGCATTAGGCATATTGCTGACCGGCAGCAGGTACTGATTTGGCATGGTAATGCCTAGAATCAGGGCAAAAGAGAGCGGATCAGCTCCGATAGCAACGGCATGGGCAATGATAATCGGCGTCAAGGCGGTTGTTTTCGGCCCGCCGCCGGTAAAAAACACCTGCAACGCAGCTGCAAAACAGATAATAATTACCATCTGCATGGGGTGTGACATGGTGATAATGGGTGAAAACATGGTGCTTGCCATCCATTTTGCTGCTCCGGAACTGACCAGTGCCGCCCCCATGGAAAGTCCCGCGCCATATACGATGAAGACATTCCATGGCACATTCTTCTGGGCCTCTTTCCAGTCCATGATCCCTTTTTTGGGCCAGAGCAGCAGGATGACAGACATCAGACCAACCACAACCACGTTAATTTTATGGAGAGAGTCAGTGGCCCACATGATCAGTGTCAGCAAAAAAACCACCAGGGTATAAATTTCCTGTGACCGTAATGGTCCAAGCGCTTTCAGTTCGTTGCGAATATAATCCTGACCTTCTCCCAGATTTTTGATCTCTGGCGGCCACATGGCTTTGATGATGAAGATGGACAGAAAAGCCAGCAAAAAGGCCGGCAAACCGGCTGCGTTAAACCAACCGGACCAGGAGATGTTTGTTTTGGTGGCGGCCTCAATCAGTCCAACCGTGATCGGGTTGCCCACATGTGCTGTCAGAACACCCATACTCATCATTGTGCCGGTCATGTCGACAATAAAAACCAGCGCCTTAACAATATTGCTCTGCCCCTG
>Ga0105044_10002796_pt1 | contig 23934 bp, 24 predicted proteins | sample MAT01_FD_78092 | JGI IMG/M metagenome (GOLD analysis project Ga0105044, IMG submission 78092) | Freshwater microbial communities from Lake Fryxell liftoff mats and glacier meltwater in Antarctica - MAT-01 | ecosystem: Environmental > Aquatic > Freshwater > Ice > Liftoff microbial mat | place...
CCCTCCTCGAGGGCGATCCGCTGCGCGACCGCGACGTCTTTGACCAGCGCGCGCAGCTCGGGCGCGTAGGCGGTGGTCATGTCGGGGAAGCGCGGCCCCAGGCGCTCGTCGTTGGGCCCGCGCAGCGGATGATCGCGCAGCAGATCGATGTGATCGCGGATCAGCATCAGCGTGCCGGGCGCCCAGGTCGGGTTGAGCCCGCCCGCCGCGTTGGTGACGACCAGGACCCGGGCCCCCAGCGCGACCAAGACCCGGGCCGGGAACGCGATCTCGGCGGCGCTGTGGCCTTCGTACAGGTGGGTCCGGCCCTGCATCGCGACGCACATCGCACCGCCGCGCTCGCCGACGACCAGGCGGCCGGCGTGGCCTTGGACCTTCGACACCGGGAAGCCGGGGATGGTGGCGTAGTCGATCGCGACCGAGTCGCCGAGCCGCTCGGCGAACCCGCCGAGGCCGGAGCCGAGGATGAGGCCAACCTTGGGCGCGCGGTCGCCGATGGCGGCGCGCACGACGCTGGCGGCGGCCTGCACCCGATCGTACAGACCGTCGGTGGTGGGGGTCATCGGAGGACCTCGAGGATGCGGGTCGTCGGGGGCGCCGCGACCTCGCCCTCGACGAGCTGGTAAGCGGCGAGCAGCCGATCGCGACAGGCCTCGAAGCGCGCGTCATCGTCGCCACACCAGGCGGTGGCGAGCAGGTCGCCGGCCTCGACGCGATCGCCGACCCGACGCGCGAGCACCAGCCCGACCGCGGGGTCGATGACGTCGTCCTGCTTGCCGCGGCCGGCGCCGAGGACCAGCGCGGCCATGCCGACCTGATCGGCGGCGATCGACGCGATCGAGCCGGCGCGCGGCGCGACGATCGGCAGCTTGCGACGCGGCTGGGGCAGCACCGCCTCGGGGCGATCGCACACCGCCGGATCGCCGCCCTGCGCCGCGACCAGCCTGCGAAAGACCGCGAGCGCGCTGCCGTCGTCGAGCGCGCGCGCGATGCGGGCCTGGGCCTTGGCGCTGTCGGTCTCGACGCCGCCCAGCAGCAGCATCTCGCCGCCCAGGACGACCGTGAGCTCGCGGGTGTCGGCCGGGCCGCCGCCCCGCAGGCACTCGATCGACTCCTGGATCTCGAGCGCGTTGCCGATGGCGGCGCCGATCGGCGCGTTCATGTCGGTCAGCACGCAGGTCACGCGCTTGCCGGCGCCGCGCGCGATCGCCTGCATCGCGACGCACAGCGCGCGGGCCCGGGTCACGTCCTTCATGAACGCGCCGGTGCCGACCTTCACGTCGAGGACCAGGCCGTCGATGCCCTCGGCGAGCTTCTTCGACATGATCGACGACGCGATGAGCGGGATCGACTCGACCGTGCCGGTGACGTCGCGCAGCGCGTAGAGCCGCTTGTCGGCCGGGGCAACCCGCGCGGTCTGGCCGATGAGGCAAACGCCCAGCTCGCCGACCAGCTCGGTGAAGCGCTCGACCGACAGGTCGATGCGGAAGCCGGGGATCGACTCGAGCTTGTCGAGCGTGCCGCCGGTGTGGCCGAGGCCGCGGCCCGACACCATCGGCACCGCGACGCCGCAGGCCGCGACCGCAGGCGCCAGCGGGATCGAGATCTTGTCGCCGACGCCGCCGGTCGAGTGCTTGTCGATCTTGGGGCGCGGGATCGCCGACAGGTCGAGCACGTCGCCCGAGCGCACCATCGCGTCGGCCCAGGTCGCGAGCTCGCGGTCGTCGAGGCCGCGCCAGTAGATCGCCATCAGCATGGCCGCGATCTGGTAGTCGGGGATGCTGGCGTCGGTCACGCCGGCGATGAACCCGCGCAGCTCGTCGTCGGTGAGGGTGAGCCCGTCGCGCTTGGCGCGGATGAGCTCGACGGCCAGTCGGGTCATCAGTAGCCCTTCTTGCCGTCGGCTGCGGCCTTGCCCGAGACGATGGCGATCGACGCCGACGCGCCGATGCGGTTGGCGCCGGCCGCCGTCATCTTGAACGCGTCCTCGGTGGTGCGGACGCCGCCCGAGGCCTTGACCCCGATATCGTTGCCGACGATCGAGCGCATCAACTGCACATCCTCGACGGTGGCGCCGCCCTTGGCGAACCCGGTCGAGGTCTTGACGAAGGCCGCGCCCGCCAGCTTGGCGAGCGTGCAGCCGATGACCTTCTGGTCGTGATCGAGCGTCGAGGTCTCGAGGATGACCTTCACGCCGGCCGGCGCCGCCGACTTCACGACCCGGCAGATGTCCTCATAGACCGTCTCGTAGTCCTTTGACTTGAGCGCGCCCAGGTTCACGACCATGTCGATCTCGCGGGCGCCCTGGCGGACCGCGTCGCGCGCCTCGTAGGCCTTGGCGGTCGGCGTCATCGCGCCGAGCGGGAAGCCGACGACACAGCACACCATCACGTCGGTGCCGGCGAGCAGCGAGCGGGCCAGCCCGACCCAGGTCGTGTTCACGCACACCGACGCGAACCGGTACTGCTTGGCCTCCTTGCAGAGCTGCACGATCTCGTCGCGCGTCGCCTCGGGCTTGAGCATCGTGTGGTCGATGAGCTTGGCGAGATCGGCGGGCACCGCGCCGACGCCGAGCGGCGCGCCCACGCGCATCGCGCCCGCGCTCTCCATCGACCGCACCGACCAAGGCCGCCGCACCACGCACACGCCGCAGCTAGCGCAGTCCTCGCCGGGCGCGCTGTCGTCGGTGCAATCGCCGCGGTCGCGGGGCGGCAAGGTCACGAGGCTGGGCGTGCCTTGCATGCGCGCGCGCACCTTGGCGGTGATCAGATCGACGAGTCGATCGACGTCGGACGACATGGGCCGCGACTATACCTACTTCGGCAGGTCCTGACCGAGCCGGAAGGTCACGTCCTGCTGGCCGGTGAGGGCGCGATCGTCGCGCTTGCCGGGCGCACGCACCGGCGCCCGCTTGCCGCTGGCCGGCGCGATCCACTCCAACATCGACGGCGACGCGATGACGCCGGGCGTGGTCGCCGCCGCCTGCCATTCCTCGTCGGTGAGCAAGCGCTTGCCGACGGTCTGGGCGTAGGCCTTGGCGAAGTTGTACGGCGCGCTCACGATCGGCTGGTCGGCGGCCGCGGCGCTCGGCTTTTTGAGCTTGGGAAACCCCACCGCGTATTGCGCGGCAGAGACCGGGCGCGCGTCGACGAAGAACCAGGGCGTGCCGTCGGCGCGCACCACCAGCACCATGCCGTCGGGCGCGGTGGGCAGCGGCGGCGCGAACGGCGCGTCGAGGGGCGCGGACGGCGCGCCAGCGTCCTCGAGCTCGACGACGGCGGCGGCCGCGGCGTCGGTGCGGTGGTCACCGCGGGTCAGAAACACCACCAGCCCGGCGATGAAGATCGCGCCGCACAGCGCGGTCACCGCCCACAGCCAGCGCGGCAAACCGCCGCCGCCGACCGCGGCGAGCGCGGCCCGGGTCGCGGCGCCCTCGTCGACGAACGCGGGCGGGGCGGCCTCGCCCACGAACGGCGTGCCGCTCTCGAAGCGCGGCGCGGTCGCGGCCGAGGGCGGCACCGTGGGCGGCCCCCCGCTGCGCAGGCGCGCGACGATCCGCTCGAGCTGCCCGATCACGGTCTCGTAGGTGGGGCGATCGGCCGGCTTCTTGGCCATCAGCGCGCGGGCCAGCTCGGCCAGCTCGGGATCGGTGCCGGGCGCGCGCTCGCGAGCGTCGGGCGGCGGGTTCTTCAGGTGGCGGGCGACGACCTTGAGGTACTTGTCGTCGGCGGGCGTGCCGGTGCGAAACGGCGGCATGCCGGTGAGCAGGAAGTACAGCGTGCCACCCAGCGCGTACAGATCGACCCGCTCGTCGATGGTCTCGCCGCGGGCCTGCTCGGGCGCGATGTAGTCGGGCGTGCCGACGACGACGCCGAGGGCGGTGAGGGCGGGCTCGGTGCCAGGATCGACAGGCTTGGCCAGGCCGAAATCGGTGACCTTCACGCGGCCGTCGTCGAGGAGCACCAGGTTCGACGGCTTGACGTCGCGGTGGATCAGGCCGGCCTTGGCGGCGGCGTCGAGGCCGCGCGCGGCGTCGAGGATCGCGCGCGCGGCGATGAGCGGGGTCATCGGGCCGTTGTCGTCGATGTTGGTGGCGAGGTCGGTGCCCTCGAGCAGCTCCATCGCGATGTAGGGCCGGTCCGAGTAGGTGCCCGTCGCGAACACCTGCACGACGTTGGGGTGCGCGATCGCCGCGACCGCCCGGCCCTCGCGGGTGAAGCGGGCCCGCAGCTCGTTGGAGTCCTTGTGCTTCTCGGACAGGATCTTGATCGCGACCTTGCGCGACAGCCCGATGTCGACGGCGCGAAACACGTCGCCCATCGAGCCCGCGCCGATGAGGCTCTCGATGCGGTAGGGACCCAGCTCGGTGCCCGCGGCCGGATTGCTCATGCCGGCGCATCTTATCGGTGGGAGCCTCGCCCCGCGAGCGGTCGCGGTATACAACGCGGCGCATGGCCGGGCGGGTGCTTCCCCACAACCTCGACGCCGAGGCCTCCGTCCTCGGCGGCATCTTCCTGCGCAACGAGATCCTCGCGCAGATCGACACGCTCGAGGTCGAGGACTTCTACAGCCCCAAGCACCAGGCGGTCTTCGCGGCGATCCGCAACCTCGAGGCCACGGCCAAGGCGATCGACCCGGTCACCGTCGACGAAGAGCTCAAGCGCATGGGCAAGAGCGAGGCGATCGGCGGCCTCGCCTTCCTCGGCGAGCTCACGCTGCGGGTGCCGTCGGTCGAGAACGTGCTCGAGTACGTCGAGATCGTGCGCGATCGCCGCGCCGCGGTGAAGGTCATCCAAGCGTCGAGCGAGGTCACCGAGAAGGGCTACGAGGACGACCTCGAGGTCCGCGACTACCTCGACTTCGCCGAGTCGAAGATCTTCGAGGTCACCCAGCAGCGGGAGACCTCGGGGCCCGAGCCGATCAAGTCGCTCATCAAGAAGGTGTTCTCGTCGCTCGACGAGCGCTTCGCGTCGGCCGACGGCGTCACCGGCGTGCCGACCGGCTTCACCGACCTCGACGCCAAGACCGCCGGCCTCCAGCCCACCGAGCTCATCATCCTCGCGGCCCGCCCCGCGATGGGCAAGACCTCGTTCGCGATGTCGCTGGCGCAGAACGCCGCGATCGGTGGCGGTTGGCCGGTCATCGTGTTCTCCCTCGAGATGTCGTCGACCCAGCTGGCCGAGCGCCTGCTGTGCTCGGAAGCGCGCGTCGACTCGAGCTCGCTGCGCCGGGGCCAGCTCCAGCGTCAGGACATGACCAACCTGACCTACGCCGCCAACACGCTGTCGAAGGCGCCGATCCTCATCGACGACACGCCGGCGCTGTCGCTGCGCGAGCTGCGATCGCGCGCCCGTCGCTTCCGCGCCAACAAGGAGCTGTTCGATGGCCCCAACGGCAAGAAGAAGACCGGGCTCATCGTCATCGACTACCTCCAGCTGATGCGGGGCTCGACCCAGGCCGCCAAGGGCAGCCGCGAGCAGGAGATCAGCGAGATCTCGCGCGGCCTCAAGTCGCTGGCCAAGGAGCTCCACTGCCCGGTGATGGCGCTGTCGCAGCTCAACCGCTCCCTCGAGTCGCGCACTGACAAGCGCCCCCAGCTGAGCGACCTGCGCGAGTCGGGCGCGATCGAGCAAGACGCCGACGTCATCCTCTTCATCTATCGCGACGTCGTCTACAACAAGGACTCAGAAGTGCCCAACGTCGCCGAGGTGATCATCGGCAAGAATCGCCACGGCGCGATCGGCACCGTCGAGACCCACTTCGAGGGCCGGTTCACGCGCTTCGAGAACTTGTCGAAGCGCGACGGCGAGTAGCGACGACGGACGGCCAAAGTCACGGTTACGGTTACGGTTACGGTTACGGTCACGGTCACGGTCACGGTTACGGTTACGGTTACGGTTGACGGTCACGGTCGACGGTTACGGTTACGGTCACGGTTACGGTCACGGTCACGGTCACGGTTACGGTTACGGTTACGGTTACGGTCGACGGTCACGGTCGACGGTCACGGTTACGGTCACGGTCACGGTCACGGTCCCGGTCACGGTCACGGTCACGGTCACGGTCACGGGTGCCGGCGGATCGACCACCGGCAGTCGTGGCCAACGCTAGTCGCCCCGGTCGACCGGCATCAGCGGACGCTGCTGCAAGATCTCCAGCAGCAGGTCGCGAAACCGCTGGTCACGCCCGCGCAGCCCATCGCCGGCATGACCGCCCACGGCCTGGCCGAAGCCGTCGTCCAAACCTACGCCGGGCTCGACCTCGCCATCTCGCGCGGCGAGCTCGCCAACGCTCCGACGCCGTCGCCGCCTCACCGACACCCCGCCCCGACCCTTCGCCGACTTCCGCGCCGCCAACCGCGCCGCCCTCGGCGCCTGACCTCCCGCAGAGCGAGCTCACGCCCCCGACTTCGGCTTCGCGCTGCCGCTCGAAACCTCGGGCCGCGACGCCGCGAGCGCGGTGTTGATGCGCAGGCCGGGGACGCGGCCGAAGTGGCGCAGGTTGCCGGTGACCAGCTCGTGGTTCTCGACGAGCGCGATCGCGGCGATCTGCAAGTCGGCGTCGGCGAGCGGCGTGCCGCCGGCTTCGAGGGTCGCCTTGAGCGCGCCGAACTGCCGCGCCGCGCGATCGTCGAAGGGCAGCACCCTCAGCGCGGGTAACAGGAGCTCCTCGATCTTGCGGAGGTGACGCGCGCACGCGGGCGATCGATGCGCGCCCCAGTACAGCTCGCCGATCGTGATCGCAGTCGTGAGCTGCTCGTCGATCGGGATGGTGCGCAGCCACGTCAGGTACTGCGGCGACGGCGCGGGCCGTAGCACCTCCGAGATCGCGTCAGTGTCGAAGATCCAGCCCATGACTACTCCAGCTCCGGCGCCCTGCGCCCCTCGGGCCGACGGACGTCGCGGAGCGCGTCGACCAGCTCGTCCGATCCCTCCCATCCACCTGCCAGCGCCGCGAGCCCGCCGACCCCGGCGGCTGGCAGCCGGACGAAGCGCCACTTGCGGGTGTCGATACCGTCGAGCACGTGCTCGCCGAACGTCGCGGTCGCCCAGTCCTTTAGCTCGTGGGCGAGCGCGCGATCCTGCTGGTAGTCGCCCAGCACCGCTGCGATGGCGCGCTGCGCGACCCCGCCATCGAACTTGTTGCCGGTCGAGTTACCCTGGCGCGCGGCCTGGTAGCGATCGAAGCTCATCCCGGCGTAACCGCTGAACTTGGATGGCGACAAGGTCCGTGTCGCCAGATCGTAGATCCAGTAGTGAGAACGACGAATCAGGTCGACTACGAGGCTCTTCGCGCTGGCCAGGCCCTGCACGAATGAGCGGTGCGACCATGCGATCTCGCGCAGATCCTCGACGAGCACGAGCTGGTTGCTGGGCACCATGGCGAAAGTGTACACCGCACTAAACCCTCGCAACAGTTTTAGTTTAGGGTGAAGTTTGAAAGGTCAGGCGTGGCGCTTCACGAGGGCGAGGATGTCCTCGCCGAAGCGCTCGATCTTGGCGGGGCCGAGGCCGGGGATGCGAGCCAAGGCGGCGAGCGTGGCCGGCCGCTGCTGGTCGATCGCGGTGATCACGCGCTGCTGGAAGATCATGTAGCCCTTCCAGTTGAGCTCGCGGGCCATGCGGGTCCGGTAGCGCTCGAGCTCGCGGGCGATGTTGCTGTACGTGCGCGAGGTCATGCGTGGGGTGGCCTGGCGCGGTGACGACACCCGCGGCGCGGCGGGCCGCGGCTCGCGCGCGCGGCGGCGCAGGCTGCTGCCCGGCCACTCCTTGCGTGCCACCGGGCGCGGCGCCTCGGCGACGACGGCCTCGAGGCCGGGGTCGAGACACGCATCGCAGGTGCCGCACGCGGCGTGATCGTCGGTGCCGGTGAAGTGGGCGCATAGCAGCGCCTGCCGGCACTGCGCGGCATGGGCGTAGTGCGCGATCGCGGCCAGCGCGGTCTCGGTGCGCGCGGTCATCGCGCCGTTGGCGCGCTGCCCAAGTTGGAGCTTGCGCTGAGTGACCAGATCGGCCGGGCGAAACAGCAGCAGGCAGCTCGCGGGATCGCCGTCGCGGCCGGCGCGCCCGGCTTCCTGATAGTACGCCTCGAGGCTGCCCGGGCTCTGGTAGTGGATGAGCAGCCGCACGTCGCTGTAGTCGACGCCCATGCCGAACGCGCTGGTCGCGACCAGGACCCGGGTCCTGCCCATCGCGAAGGCGGTCTGGGCCCGGTCGCGGGCCAGCGCGGTGCGACCGGCGTGGTAGTGCGCCGCCGGAAAGCCGGCCGAGCGCAGCGCGTCGGCGACCTTTTCAGTGTTCTTGCGGGTCGCGCAGTAGACGATGGCGCGTCCGCCGCCGACCCGCGACCGCAGCCCGGCGGCGTCGCACACCGCGAGCACGGTGGCGAGGCGATCGTCGTCGGACTCGTGGTGGTAGACCGCGAAGCGCAGGTTGGGCCGCCGGAAGTCGCCGCGCACGATCGCCGGCATGACCATGCGCAGCGCCTCCACGACCTCGTCCATCACCCGCGGCGTGGCGGTCGCGGTGAGCGCGATGACCGGCGCCGGCACCACGTCGCGCAGCTCGTGGATGAGCAGGTACTCGGGCCGAAAGTCGTGCCCCCACTGGCTGAGGCAGTGGGCTTCGTCGACGGCGAGCAGCGCGATCGGCACCCGGGTGAGCATCTTGCGAAAGCTGGCCAGCGCGGCGCGCTCGGGCGAAACGTAGAGCAGCGCCAGCTCGCCGCGCAGGAACGCCGCGACCACCTCGCGCTGGACCTCGTCCTCCTGCTGGCTGTGGATCGCGCCGGCCGCGACGCCGCGCCCGCGCAGCGCGTCGACCTGGTCGTTCATGAGCGCGATGAGCGGCGACACCACGATCGTCGTCCCGCGTCCGGCCCGGAACCCCACCACCGCCGGCACCTGATAGCACAGCGACTTACCGGCGCCGGTTGGCAACAGCACCGCCGCGTCGCGCCCCGCGATGACCGCGTCGACCGCCTCGGCCTGGCCAGCCCGAAAGCCGTCATGACCAAACACGCCGCGCAGCACCTCGATCGCAGACTCCATGGCCCGCGCGATCTAGCACGGCGGTCCGACACGCCCGAAAACCCGAACGACGCGACCCTCTCGAGCCGCGCCATCCTGCCGGTGCTCTACCGCGCAGTCACTCCCGTCGCCCTACCGCGCCCTCACTTCCGGTGCTCTGCAGCACCCGCCTACCGTCCCCCACCCGAGCTCGGCACGGTTGCCCGCACCTCCCACCGGGTTCAGGGATCAACACGCACCGGGTTCAGGGGATCAGCTCATTTGGCTTTTCCGACGACGAAGAACTTCACGAGCGCCTGCACGCCCGAGGTCAGCTTGACCGTGACCTCGTACTTGCCGAGCGCCTTGATCGGCTGATCCATCACGACCCAGCGGTGGTCGATCTCGATGCCGGTCTTCTTGAGCTGCTCGGAGATGTCACGGCTGGTGACCGAGCCGAACAGCTTGTCGTCCTCGCCGACCTGACGGTCGAACTGGAGGGTGACCGCGTTGATGCGCTCGGCGAGGCCCTCGGCGCCCGCCTTCTCCTTGGCGACCTTCTTGGCGATGACGCGCTTCTCGTGCTCGAGGCGGTGGACGTTGGCGGCCGTGGCCGACACCGCCATGCCGTTGGGCACGAGGTAGTTGCGTCCGTAACCCGGACGCACCGAGACGAGCTCCCCGGCGGCGCCGAGGTGCGCGACGTCCTGGGTCAGGATGATCTGCATGGCCATGGCTTACTCCTCAGTCCCCGCCGACGGTGATCGGCAGGAGGGCGAGCATGCGCGCGCGACGGATCGCGGTCGAGATCGCGCGCTGGTGCTTGGCGCACGAGCCGCTGATCCGACGGGGCACCATCTTGCCGCGATCGGTCACGAAGCTGCGCAGCAGCTGCGGGTTCTTGTAGTCGATGAGCGTGGTGGCCTCGGCACAGAAGCGGCAGACCTTGCGGCGGTTCATGCCGCCGCCGCCGCCACCACCACCGCCGCGACCTTTGCCGCCGCGGCGATCGTCGCCCTTGTCGTCCATGTCGTCTTCGCGGGACATCAGTTCTCCTCCTTCACGAACCCGACGGGCGCCTCGGCCACCGGGTTCTGGTACTCGTCGTCGTCGTCACCAGACGGCGCGGAGTCGCTGCGGGTGAGGAACAGGTCCTCCTCGTCGGCAGCGGTGGTCGCGGCCTTCTCGTACGAGCCGTCGTCGATCTCGCTGGGACGCGCCTCGGCATCGACGCTCTCGTCGAGGCGGACGGTCAGGAAGCGGATCACGAGGTCGAGCATGCGCAGGTTGCGCTCGGTCTCCTCGACGACGCCCGCGGTCGCGAGGTAGCGCCAGTACAGGTAGATACCCTTGCGCTCCTTGGCGACCTCGTAGGACAGCCGGCGCTTGCCCCAGTTGTCGACCTTCAAGATCTTCCCGCCCATGCCCTCGATGATGCCCTTGACCTTGCCGTTGATCTCCGCGACGCCGTCGTTCGCGGTGTTGGGGCGCAGGATGTAAACCATCTCGTACTCGCGCGACGTCCCGGGGGCGTCGCGGAGGCTCTGGAGTCTTGCCATCTGGAAGTTCCTCTCGGATTGAGCCCATCCACGAGGGATGAGCGAGGTGAGCGGCGGTGTGTAGCAGAGCCGTTCGCGCAGATCAATCGGCGATGGCGGCGGCCAGCGCGCGGAACGCCTCGGCCTCGCTGGGCGGACCGGCATGGGGCGCGAGCGCCACGACCGCGACGATGGTGGCGTCCTTGGGCAGCCCGAGGGCGGCCAGGCACGCGGTCGCTGGGCCCCACAGCGCGGCCGGGCTCTTGGCCAGGCGCGCCGCGATCCAGTCGGCGAAGGGGTTGGGGTGCACGGGCGCGCCAACCACCGACAGCGGTCGCGCCGGCGACGACTTCTTGCCGACCTTGGGCCCAAACCCGTGCACCGCGATGCGGGGCGCGAGCACGGCGCCAGGACGCTCGCCCTCGATCTGCTCGATCGCGATGCCCCAGGCGTCGCCGTGGCGGGCCGCGATCGCACGCCGGCCGTGGTGGCGGTCGCGCGGCCAGCGCTCGCCCAGCGCGGCGGCGTCGAGGTGCGCGAGCACGTCAGCAGCGGTGATCATGCCGGCACCAGCGACGACTTGCCGTTGAAGTCGTTCATCGCCGGGCCGACGCCGAGGCCGACGATGGCCTCGACGGCGTCAGCGGCGCGCGCCAGCATCGCGTCGACGATGGCGGCCTGCGCGGTCGGAAAGTCGGCGAGCACCCAGCCGGCGACGTCCTTGTCGCCGGCCTTCGCGCGCGGGTTGCCACCGTCGGCAGCGCCCGGCACGGGCCCGGGCTTGCCAACCCCGATCCGGATGCGCGCGAAGTTGGCGCCAGCGCACTGCTCGACGATCGAGCGCAGGCCGTTGTGGCCGCCGTGGCCGCCACCCTGCTTGAGGCGAACCGTGCCGAAATCGAGATCGATCTCGTCGTGCAGCACCACGGTCTCGGCGAGGTCGACGCCGTAGAACGTAGCGGCGCGCTGCAGCGCGAAGCCCGACAGGTTCATGAACTCCATCGGCTCGAGCAGCACGACCTTCTGGCGGCCCCGCGGCGTGGTGATGACCCCGCTCGCGGTGGCGCCACCGAGCTTGCCGCCGGCGCGCAGCTCACCGAGCCCGTGGCGAGACGCCAAAAGCTCGACCGCCCGAAAGCCGACGTTGTGCCGGTTCCGGGCGTACTTGTTGCCTGGGTTGCCCAGGCCGACCACGAGCCACATCGCCGAAGACTCCGGCGGCAGCCCTGGTTACTTCTTCGCGGCGGGCTTGGCCGCAGCGGCCTTGCCAGCGGCCGGCGCCTTGCCAGCAGCCGGCGCCTTGCCAGCAGCCGGCGCCTTGCCAGCGGCGGCGGGAGCCGCCTTGCCGTCCTTGCCAGCGGCGGCGGCCGCGACCGGCTTGCCGTCCTTGCCAACGGCGACCGCCGCGACCTCGGGCGCAGCCTCGGCTGCCTTGTCGACCTCGGGCGCGACCATGCTGACCACGGCCTCGCGACCATTGGTGACAGCCTTGACGCCCGCCGGCAGCTTGATGGCGCTGACGTGGAGCACGTCGCCCACGCCGAGCGGCGAGATGTCGAGCTCGAGCTTGACCGGGATGTCGGCCGGCTTGGACTTGACCTGGATCGTGCGCATGACGGTGTGGAGCAGACCGCCATCGACGACGCCGGCGGCCTTGCCGACGAACTCGAGGGGAACCACCGCGGTGATCTCCTTGTTGGGATCGATCGCGAGCAGGTCGACGTGGGTGATCTCGCGCCGGATCGGGTGGATCTGGTAGTCGCGGACGAGCGCCGACAGCGTGCGCACCGGCTTGCCGCCGTCCTCGATCGTCACCGCGATGACGGTGTTCTGCTTGCGGACCGAGTCCAGCGACGCCTTGAGCGCCTTCACGTTCAACGTGATGTGGAGCGGCTCGATCTTGCCGTCGGTCGACTCGCCGTAGCAGACGCCGGGGACGAGGCCCGTGGCGCGCAGCTTGTGAGCAGCGCCCTTGCCGGAACCGGTGCGGAGAGAAACGGTGAGCTGACCTTGCATGACTATCCTCTACTGATCGCGTTGCTTGATGCTGCCCCGAGGGGCGGCGCACTCTACACGAATCCCGCCACAGGGGCGGCAGCCGTTACATAAACAGAGAACTGATGGAGTCGCCGTGGTGGATGCGCTTGATCGCCTCGCCGAGGAGCCGGCCCACCGACTTCACGCGGATCTTGTTGCAGGCTAAACCGGCGTCCGACAGCGGGATCGTGTTGGTCACGACCACGTGCGACAGGGGCGAGTCGGTGATGCGCTGGACCGCCTTGCCCGAGAACACGGCGTGGGACGCGCAGGCCGCGACCTGCGAGGCGCCAGCATCCATGATGGCCTGGGCGGCGTTGGTGAGCGTGCCCGCGGTGTCGATGATGTCGTCGACGATGACCGCACGCTTGCCACGGACGTCGCCGACGATGTTCATGACCTCGGACACGTTGGCAGCGGCGCGGCGCTTGTCGATGATGGCGAGCGAGGTGCCCAGGCGCTTGGAGAACGCGCGGGCGCGCTCGACGCCGCCAGCGTCGGGCGACACCACGACCGTGTCCTCGCCGCCGTAGCCCAGCGCGCGCAGCTCGTCGATGAGCACCGGCATCGCGAACAGATGGTCGAAGGGAATGTCGAAGAAGCCCTGGATCTGGCCAGCGTGGAGATCCATCGCGAGCGCGCGGTCGGCGCCGGCCGCGGTGATCAGGTTCGCGCACAGCTTGGCGGTGATGGGCGTGCGCGGCTTGGACTTGCGGTCCTGCCGCGCGTAGCCGAAGTACGGGATGATCGCGACGATGCTGCCGGCCGAGGCTCGGCGCAGCGCATCGATCATGATCAGGAGCTCCATCAGCGACTGGTTCACCGGCGTGCACGTGGGCTGCACGACGAAGCAGTTCACGCCGCGGACGTTCTCACCGATCTCGACGTAGATCTCGCCGTCGGAGAAGTGCGTGACATCGACGCGGCCGAGCGGAATCTCGACGAACTTGCACACCTCCTCGGCCAGCGCCCGGTTGGCGTTGCCGGTGAAAATCGACAGTGCTTTGAGCACGGCGGTCTCCAGCGTGAAGAGGTGGTGGATCCTCGCGATAACGGACCGCGGGGAGGCTGCGATCTACTCCCAAAGTGGGGCGAGGTCAACGCAAAGCGAGGCTCACACGCTCGCAGCCTTCGCGACCAACGCCGCGGTCGCCGACTCCGAAATCAGCTCGGCCTCCTCGACCAGCAGCACGGGAATGTCGCCGTCGATGCGGTAGCGCAGCCGCGAGGTCGGGCAGAACAGGAACGGGTCGCCCAGCCCGTCCTCGCCCGCCGCAAAATACAGCAGCGGCGCTTTCGACTCGGGACACGCGAGGACAGCGAGCAGCTCCGGGGCCAGCGACATGCGCGGCACACTACCCGAAAAAGCGAAAGCCCGGCATGCCGCCGGGCTCTCAGTCGCTTGGCTTCAGGGAGTGCCGCGTCCGAGCCGCGTCACCCGTCCGAGCGCGCGTCGAGCCGCTCGCTCAACGCACCGGCTTCCCAATCAGGGCGCAACCGGGGCAACGCCATCCGCCGGCTCGGCGGGGATCGTCGCCGGGATGGACGGGATCGGGGCCGAGCCACCGCTGTTGGTGAGCTCCGAGACGAGCTTGAACTCGACGCGGCGGTTCTTGGCGCGAGCGGCCTTGAGCTTGCCGCCCTTGAGGCCGTCAGGCGCGATGACCGGCACGGTCTCGCCCAGACCGGTGGCGAGGACGCGGTCCTCGGTGATGCTCTTGCTCATGAAGTACGCCTTCACCGACTCGGCGCGGGCGTGCGACAGCTCGAGGTTCGCCTGGTCGTCACCGACGTCGTCGGTGTGGCCCTGGATCTCGAGGCGGAGGTCCGGGTAGTCCGTGAGGACCTTGACCGCCGAGTTGAGCGTCTTGTTGGAGTTCTTCAAGATCTCGGCCGAGCCGGTCTTGAAGTTGATGCCCTTGATGACGCCCGTGAACTTCTTGATGGCAGCCGGGATCTCGTCGGGGCAGCCGTCGGAGTCCTGGTAGCCGTTCTTGGTCTCCATGGTGTCGGGGCACTTGTCGCCCGCGTCGAGCACGCCGTCGCCGTCGTTGTCCGGGTCGGGGCAGCCGTCCTCGTCCTGGAAGCCGTCGACATCCTCCGCCTGATCCTTGCACTGGTCGGTGGTGTCGGGGTTGCCGTCACCGTCGTTGTCGGGATCGGGGCAGCCGTCCTCGTCCTTGAAGCCGTCCATGTCCTCGGCGTCGGCCGGGCACTGGTCGTCGCCGTCGAGGATACCGTCCCCGTCGTTGTCGGTGTCGGGGCAGCCGTCCTCGTCCTGGAAGCCGTCGGCGTCCTCGGGCTCGTTGGGGCAACCATCGGCGTCGCCGAGGATGCCGTCCTTGTCGGGATCCTCGTCGACCGGCGCGACGACCTCGTCCTCGACCTTGGGCGCGGACTTGCGGCCAAACTCCTTGTAGACCGACAGCAGCGCCTCGTAGTCGGACGCGGCGCTCTCGTTCTTGCTCGACGGCGGCAACAGCCAGCGCGCATCGAAGCGCAGGCCCCAGCCGTTCTCGACGCGGTACTTGGCGCCGACGCCGGCGTAGAGCGCCGCGTCGGTGTCCTTGTCGATGCGATCTGCGTGATCGCTGCGGAACACGTTGGTCACGCCGCCGCCGAGCACGACGAACGGCAGGAACTGGTTGGCCGGGTTGGCCGCGCGGAACTGCGCGATGAGGTGACCGCGACCGGTCACGGCGTACACGTCGTACACGAGGTTGCGGTCCTCGGTCGGCATGACGCCGACCTCGGCCTCGACGCCGATCATGTCGCCGAACATCACGCCGAGGCGGAGGCCGAAGAGCGCCGTGTTGCGCATCGACGTCGCCTTGACGGTGTCGGGAACGCCCAGCTCGTTGTTGATGCTGAACACGTGGAGACCGGCGGTGGCGCCGACCTCGACGTTTGCATGTGCGACCGTCGCAGACAGCGCGGCGATCGTACCGAGTGCGGCAACATTCAGGAGGCGGCGCAGAACTGGCAATCTCATGGGAGTCTCGTTCCTTTGGTTGGCCGCCTCGAGCTCAGACCGCGATGAAGGTCATCAACGGGAGAGCTTTCACCCAGGCGGGTGTTCCGAATGCTGCGTGTTTATCGGGAAGGCGCGCAAGTTTCCAGTCCTTGGCGCACTTTCCGACATCCCCGCCGGACACCCGACTGGGGTCTACAGCGCGAATCGGTATCGATTTCTAGGCCTTGCGACCAACCTGCGACACCGAGCCGGGTCGCACCGGGGGGATCAGCCGCGCGATTTGCCGAGGAAGAACTCGGGCGAGACCGTCAGTCGCTCGGGGATCGATTCGCGCCGCGTCCGGGCTGCATCGCGCGACACGCTGTACCGGAACGGCGCGTCCGCCGGCACCGGCAGGTTGCGCGGTAGATACAGCGTCGCGCAGGCCGGCCCGCCGCCAGCCTTGCCGAACAGCTCGAAGAGTGCCACCGGGTGGGTCGTGAGCCCGAGCATGGCCAGCGCGTCGAGAAAGCCGGCGCTCACGCCGTCGGGGACCAGGACGCCCTTGCCGATCTGACGTGAGTTGCCGGCGTAGTGGACGACCGCGTCGGCCATGCCGATGGGGACGGTGCGGCCCAACGCGTGGAGCAGCAGATCGTGACCGTCGCCCCACAGGCCGTCGGCGTAGTGGACCAGCACCGGGGGCTGGCCGACCGGCCGCGCGCCGAAGTGCACGGTGTCGCCGTGAAAGTGGGGATAGACCAGCTCGGAGTAGATGCGGGCCGACTCGGGCACGCCGGCCTGGTCGGCGGCGAACGTGACGCCCTCGCGCGAGCTGCGCGGCGACTTGGGCGCCAGGCCGGCATCGTAGTGCCCGGCGACCGCGTAGGTGAGCACGACCCGCTCGCCCACGACGGCGACGTCGGCCATGCCCTCCCAGCGGTGGGGGTTGTTCGTGATCGCGAGCGTCGAGCCGCTGGCGTCGGCGATGCGCCCGAGCAGCGACTCGTAGTACGCCGCCTCGCCGCGCCGATGGGCCAGCATGTGCTGCATGGTGGCGCGCACGGTGCGATCCTCGACGGTGACCCAGGGGCCGTTGGCGGTGAAGACGCGCCCGGTCGCGACCTCGGCCAGGTTGCCGAGCACCTCGCCCGAACCGACCGGGCGGATGGCGCCGCCGCCGTCGATCTCGAGCGCGGCGTGGCCCAGGTAGCGGTCGTCGACCGCCTCGAACTCATAGAGGGCGTCGCCGCCACACCCGACGATGCCCTCGCAGATCGCCAGCCACTCGTCGTAGGCGCGGCGCGGCGAGTACTCGAGGTGGGTGACCTCGCTCTTGTAATTCGCGCCGGCCTTGTTGCAGGTGGCGGGGACCGGCGGACGGACGATCAGGAGGTCGCCATGGACATCGGCGAGGGCTGACATGGCCCGCACGCTATCACCGCGCGTCAACGGCGAGAACGCACCAGGCCGCCTTCGGTGCCGACCCACAGCTCGGCGCCGCGATCGACGACGACGTGGACGTTGGGCTCGGGCAACAGCGCGCTGTGGTCGGTGACGGTGCCGTCGTCGTCGACGTGGTAGAGGCCGCCCTGGGCCCCGACCCACACGCCGCGCGCGGCCGCATCGGCACCCACGAACAGGAGCCAGGCGTCCTCGAGGCCGGCGATCCGGCTCCAGGTCGTGCCGGTGTGGGCCAACAGGCCGTGGCGCAAGGTGGCGACCCAGGTCGTGGCGCCGGTGGTCGCGACGTCGATGTGCCACGAGGTCGGCAGCCCGGCGACGCGATCGCTCACCACGATCGTGCGGCGCTTGCGGTTGCGCTCGAGGCGCAGCGTGCCGCGATCCTCGGACGTGACCCAGACCGCGCCCGCGCCGACCGCGACCGCCTGCATCGCGTGGCTGCCGCCTGGCACCCAGCGCGCGGTGGGCCGCTTGCCGGCCTTGCGGGTGAGTGGGACCCGCCACAGCGCGCCCGGCATCGTCGCGTACAACACGTCACCGTCGAGGGCGAGGTCGTTGAAGCCGGTCTCGTCGACCCCGGCCCAGCGGGTGAACGCGACGCCGTCCTGGGTGACGAACAGACCCTCGCTGGCGGCGACCACCAGGCCGCGCGGCGTGACCGCCAGATCGTTGGCCATGCGGAACTCGGTGGCCGGCGTGACCCAGCGCTCGCCGTCGAGGCGACACACGCCGCGGTCGAAGGTCGCGGCCCAGGTCGCGCCCTTCCACTCGACCACCGCGACCACATGATTTCCGCAGATCTGGCCGGTCGGGGTGAGCCGACGCGGGGTCGCGCCGTCGAGCCACACCCCGTTGCCGGCGGTGCCGACCACCACCCCGGCCGAGGTGTCGACCCGCACGGTCTCGCGGGCCCCGGCGTAGCGCGGCGACACGCTGGGCGGAGCCGGCGGCGTGGGCGCGGTGGGCGTGACGTCGGTGCGGGCGAGCGTGGCGGCGTCGTAGCGCTCGAGGCCGCCGCTGGTCGTCACCCAGATCGCGCCGTCGTGCTCGCGCACGGCGGTGACGGTCTCGGTGTTGGTGTAGAGCGTGGTCGCGCTCGCGACGACGACCAGGGCGGCCAGCATCACAGCACCTCGACGGTGACGAGCTGGTCGGCCTCGTTGCGCGCGGTGTCGGCGACGACGATGCGCACCTCGTGGCGACCGGTGCCCAGCGGCAGCACGCCGACGAACACGCCGCCGCCGAGGTCGACCAGGGTGACGCGCACCGACGGATCGGCGGCCGATCCGACGATGACGCTGCCGATCCCGCCCTGGGTGGTCACCTTGATCAGGACGCCACCGGGGCTGGCCGTGGTCTCGGCGACGAAGTCAGGCTCGCTGGCGTCGATCTTGTACTGAGCCTGGGCCACCTCGACGGTGCCATCGCCGCGCACGATCACGACGCGCGCGGTGTAGAGGCCGTCGCTCACGCCCTTGGGCACCAGGAAGCGGACCTTCCACTGCTCGTCGCGGGTATCCCAGTCGAGGTCCTTCACCAGGCCGAACGGGAAGTACGCGGTGACCTGCTTGGCGTCGCGGGGCGCCCGCACCGAGAGCACGGGGTCGCCGGGCGGCATGTCGTCGCGCGACAGCGCCGCGGCGTCGGCGTGGGCGTCGCGGATCGCCTTCTTGCGGGCGCGGGCGTCGGCGATGGTCTGGGCCGCGGCCTCGGTCAGCTCCTCCTCGGGCAGGGCCAGGAAGCTGGTGTACGGCGTGACGAGGTTGTAGGCCAGCGCGAGCTCGATCGCCTCGTTCTTGAGCTCCTCGGTCTCGCCGTGGACCGCCATCTCTTGCAGCAGGTCTTCCACGCGGGCTCCGGCCCAGGTGCGGCCGACCCAGGCGCGCCGGGTCGCGGCCGGCAGCGCGACGGTGACCTTGCGCTCGACCGGCTTGCCGTCGACGACGCCGGTGACGGTGATGACGCCGTCTTTGGGCAGGCGGGCGGCGACGACCAGCTCCTCGCCGCGGGCCAGGTCGGGCAGCGAGCGGGGGTACATGCGCTGGGCGCCAGTGACCGCGAGGTCGACCATCACCGGATGATCGAGGCGCTCGAAGACCGTCATGACGCCGGCCTCGATCATGGTCTCGTCGGCGATGAACTGGAAGCGGCCCCGCTTCTCGGCGGCGAGGCGCGCGAGCAGCGGCTTCTCGACGCCCGAGCCCAGGCCGATGGTGAAGACGCGGGTGTCGCCGGTGTCGGCCTTGGCGATGGCGAGGGCGGCCGGCGCGTCGCTCTGACCGTCGGTGAGAAACAGCACCACGTCGGGCCGCGCGTCGACGACCTGAGCGGCGAGCGCGCGCTTGAGGGCTCCGGCGATGTCGGTGCCGCCGTCGGACTTGACCGCCGCGACGTAGGCGCGGGCCTCGGCGCGGACGGCGTCGGTGATCGGCCGCGGCGTGTTGTACAGGGTGTCGACCGAGTCGTCGAAGACGATGACGTTCACGCGGTCGGTGGCGCGCAGCTTGGCGATCACCGCGTCGGCGGCGAGCAGCGCGTGCTCCATCGGCGCGCCTTGCATCGAGCCGGAGTGGTCGATCACCAGCGTCACGTCCTTGGGGACGACCGCGGTGTCGGCGGCGTCGGGCGCGGTCATCGACAGCAGGACGTAGGCGTCCTGGCCGGCGTCGCGATGCACGCTGGCGTGGACGGCCAGCGGGGCTTGCGCGACCTTGACCCGCAACACCAGCTCGCCCTTGCCGTGGGTGGTGAGGGCGTTGCCGGTGCGGGCCAGCGGGTGCGTCGACGACTCGACCGCGAGCACGGCGCGATCGTCAGCCAGCTCGATCGCGACCTGGGCGTCGACGTCGCCGAGCTGGAGCCGGTACTCGTAGTGATCGCCGGTCATCGGCAGGTAGCGGCCGAAGCGGACCTCGATCTTCTTCTCCTCGCGCGGCTCGATGGGGAACACCCGGAACGAGAACGCGCCCTCGCCGATCTGCTCGAACAGGCCGGGGTCGCGGCCCAGGCCGGTGATCTCGCCGTAGACCTCGGCGGCCACGGCCTTCTCGAAGACCTCGCCGACGATCTTCTTGCTCCCGTTCCAGTACGCGAAGCCCGAGACCTTGGCGCTCTCGCCCAGCGACAGCGCGTAGCGGCCCTCGAGTCGGACCGCGCCGCGGTTCACGAAGGTCTGGGTCAGCGTGCTGTCGGCGTACTGCCGGTCGATCGTGACGGTGAGCTTCTCGGACACCAGCGGTAGCGGCTCCGCGGGCGCCTCTCCGGTGGGATCGGCGGCCTGCAGGAAGGCCTGGGCCGCCGCGAGCGAGGGCAGACAGAGCGCGGCGAGGATGATCGGGATGGCAGGTCGGACGGACATGCCGAGGTGCAAGAGCACGAGCCGGGCCGAGCCACGACGCCAGTCGACGCGCGGACCTAGGCGATCGCGTGGACGCGGCGCCACGGTCATCGTGGCTGCGCGGACACCGCGTCGTGTCGCGATGGTACGTTTCGCGCCATGGCCGTCAGGTCAGGTGGAACAGTGCTCGCCATGGTCCTTGCGGTGGCCTGAAGAAGAAGGCGGACGAGGCTCCCGCAGCGGCGCCGGTCGCGGTCGCAGGTGCGGCCTCGGTCGACGCGGCCAGCGCGCCGATCGTCGTCGACGCGGCCGTGACCGCCGATGCCCCTGCGGTGGCGCCGGCCGTCGCGCTCAGCGAGGCGGAGGCCGCCAATCGCGCCGGCAAGAAGTCAGGGCTGGGTGCGCCCGGCGAGGCGGTCGAGATGGCGAGCGAGACGCTGCTCCCGGCGATCGCCGACGGCACGCTCGGTGCGGCGCAGCTGGTCGCCCCGGCGCGCGGCGTGGTCGAGTGGGTCGCCCTGGCCCAGGCCGACGGAACGCGCACGCCGACCTTGAAGCGCGTCTGCGGTGCCGCCGCCCCGGCGCTGGTCGAGCGTTACGCCAAGCTCATGGCGGGTCAGACCATCGAGTGCAGCAACTACCTCGACGTGGGCGTGCCCGCCGACCTGGCCCGGAGCGCGCGCTGCGAGACCCGGGCCAAGGACAAGCACGGCGCGAGCTACGCAATCGTGCTCGAGCCCGATCCGGCCGGCGTGCTCCACGTCGTGGCGATCAACGTCGAGGATCGCGACCACGCGCCCAGCGAGGACGAGCTGGACGCCAGCGCGAAGCTCGAGCGCGACTTGGCCAAGGCCTGTCTGTAGTCGGCTGCTACGATGGGCCGATGGCTGGCCTGATCGGCATGGGCGTCTTGAAGGGGCTGCAAGTGACCTGCCCGCACTGCAAGGCGCGGCAGACCCGCTTGCAGGCGCCGGGGCCGACGATCAAGTGCAAGTACTGCCACAAGCCGTTCCTCTGCCCCGCGAAGCTGCGCAGAAAGTAGCGCGCCGTCAGGTGTGCGCCGACGCCAGCGCGGCGACGGCATCGACCCAGCGCGGCGAGGCGTTGAGCGACGGGACCAGCACCAGTTCCTCGCCGCCGGCGGCTTTCCACTGCGCGGCCGCGCGCAGGCCGATCTCCTCGACGGTCTCGAGGCAGTCGGCGACGAAGGCCGGGCACATCACCGCGAGTCGCTTGATGCCGCGAGCCGCCAGCTCGGGCAGCACCACGTCGGTGTAGGGCTTGATCCATGGCACCCGGCCGAGGCGTGACTGGAACGACACCGACCAGCCCTCGCCCTCGACGCCGAGGTCGAGCCGCGCCGCCAGCGCGCGCGCGGTCGCGTAGCACTGGGCGCGGTAGCAGTCGCGGTTGGTCGCGGTCAGGGTCGCGCAGCAGCTCGGGCTGGCGAGGCAGTGCGTGCCCGACGGATCGGCGGCGCGCATGTGGCGCTCGGGCAGGCCATGGAACGATAGCAGCGTGTGCTCGGGCTTGAGCGTGGCCAGCACCGGCCGCGCGACCGCGGCCTCGGCGGCGAGGAAGCCGTCGTCGTCGTGGAAGGCCGGCACCACCGCGAGCCGCGGCACGGTCAGGCGCGCGCCGGCGACCCGGTAGAGCTCCTCGAGCGCGCTGCCGCTCGACGACGACGCGGTGTGCGGGAACAGCGGCAGGACCACGACGCGGTCGACCCCGGCGGCAACCAGCTGTCTGAGCGCGTGCTCGATCGACGGCGCGCCGTAGCGCATGCCGAGCACGACCTTCCAGTCGCCGCCAAGCTTGGCCTCGACGGCGACCGCCAGATCCTGGCTGTGATAGAGGAGCGGCGAGCCGCGCACGGCGTCCCAGACCTGCCGGTAGGCGTGGGCACTCTTGGCCGGTCGCGTGGGCAGGATGATCAGGTTCAACAGCAGCCAGCGGCCGAACCGGTTCATGTCGAGCACGCGAGGATCACCCAGGAACTCGCGCAGGTAGCGCCGCACCGCGCCGGTCGTCGGGGAATCGGGCGTGCCAAGGTTGATGAGCAACAGGCCGGCGGTCACCGGTGCTGATGTAGCACGCGCGGAGGGCGAGCTCGAACCCGTCCGGCTCGGCCGCGCGCGACATCCGTGAGTCGGCGACGGCGGGTGGACGACGATGCCGGCCAAGCGATCTCCCTACGCAGGATCCGCGCGGCAACCCTTCGAGATAACTGGCATTTCGGCTGCCGCGAAAACTCCCGAACCGGGGGGATTGCCGTCTGCGACGGACCGGGCATCATGGGCAGCCCATGGCCGGCTACTCGGGTACTCCCCTCGCGAAGAAGCTGGGCATCAAGGCCGGCCACGCGGTGGTAGCCATGGGCAGCGAGCCGGCCAGCTTCGCCGACGCGGTCGCGGTGCCCGAGGGCGCACGGCTGTTCCACCAGCTGCGGCCCGGGCCGATCGACGTGCTGATCTACTTCGTCGACCGGCTCGCCGAGCTCGAGCGCCGGTTCGCGACGTTGAGCGGACGCATGCACCCCGATGGCGGGCTGTGGATCGCCTGGCCCAAGAAGACCTCGCGCCGCACCAGCGACATCACCGACGACGTGGTGCGCCGCATCGGCTTGGCGGGTGGGATGGTCGACAACAAGGTCTGCGCGATCGACGACACCTGGTCGGCGCTGCGGCTGGTCGTGCGCCTCGACAACCGCGCCGCCCTCGCCTACCGCGCCGAGCCGCCGTTCCGGGTGCGCCAACGGCGCGCCAGCGCCACGCCGGTGGCGGGCGCGGTCGCACGCCGCGCTGAAGCACGCCGCTAGGATGGCCGCTGCTGGCAGCTTGCAGGACCCGCCGCTCGAGGTGCGTGCGACCTCCGACTGTAGTACGCGAGCGGCGGCCGAGTCCGTCATGTGGTGAAGCCGCAACAGGCGGCACTGCGCAAACCCAAGCAAACTCGACGGTTCGACCACTGCCCCGGATGGAGCGCGGCTTGCACCGGGTCCGGCGCATGTCGTCCTTCACCTTGCTCGCGATCGCGGGCGTGTCGCTTGGACTGGTCGCCTGCGCGCCCTATTCACCTGGCAGTTTTCGCGTCCCGGGCCGCGACTTCTCCGGCGAACGCCTGACCCTCGACTGCCTCGACCTGGCGGTGGCCGGTGACCGCGACCTGGTCGCCGCCGGGCCCATCGTCGACTACCAGTTCGGCAACCGCTGCCAGCACCCGATCACCGTCGATCTCGGCGCGATCCGCGCCACTGGCCGCACGCCGACCGGCGAGGAGGTCGCGCTGGTCCCCTACGATCCGCAGGGCCAGATCCGCGCGGTCACGCTCGAGACCCGCACCGCCGGCCGCGAGCGGCTCGAGTACCGCAAGGCGCGCGACTTCGGCATCGACCTGGTCCAGGTCTGCGTCGCGCTCGACGGCGTGGCTGGCGCGAGCACCGGCGTGGTCTGCTTCGCCACCAACACCCGCACCGTGGCGGTGGCCCAGTGATGCGCGCGGCGATCGCGCTGGTCGCGGCCGGCCTGCTGGTCCCGACCGGGCTGCTGGTCCCGACTGGCGCGGCCTACGCCTGCGGCGGCGGCGGCGGCGGCGGCGG
>Ga0105044_10002798_pt1 | contig 23927 bp, 27 predicted proteins | sample MAT01_FD_78092 | JGI IMG/M metagenome (GOLD analysis project Ga0105044, IMG submission 78092) | Freshwater microbial communities from Lake Fryxell liftoff mats and glacier meltwater in Antarctica - MAT-01 | ecosystem: Environmental > Aquatic > Freshwater > Ice > Liftoff microbial mat | place...
CCCTGCCTCGAACTCCAGCATGGTCATTTCTTCAATTATCACAACACCCCCAGCAGTTTATGCATCTGCGGTATGACCCTGACGTCAGGCAGAATTAAAGCTGCGCATTCCTGTAATGACAACAGATGAGCGGCAGTGATTCCCACAGCTCCATCTAGAAGAGTTAAAGGCTGAATAAAAAGTGGCACTTCTTTATCGACAGAAGTAATAATCTCACAGGCCTGCCTTACCTCATCGCAGCTTGTCTGCTGCCCAACCACAAGCTTGACCGATACTCTGGTTGAAACAGACTTTTGTAAAAAAGTCCGGTGTAACTCCCAAAGCGGCTGGCTGCACGCTGCAACCGAGGGTAGCTTCAAATCCATACTGATATAATCCAAATGCGGAACAATCTGATTCAATTCACTCGGCATGCTGCCGTTAGTTTCAAGATGCACGGGCAGGATCTTTCTCAATTCCGGAAGCCATTCAGCCAACAATTCAGCGGACAACAAAGGTTCCCCTCCGGTAATACTGATCGAGTGATGAACACCCGGCATGGCCAAACACCAGGATTTCAATAAAGTAACCAGCTGTTCCAGTGAAAACAGCTGTGGGATATCAAGATAGACATTTGAACCGGGACTGCTCTCCAAATGACAGATAGCGCCTTTCTGATGGGCCGTATCACAATAAGCACAGTCCAGGTTACAATCAGTTAAACGGATAAAAATCTGCCTGCGACCGGCAAGCATCCCTTCACCCTGAATAGATGAAAATATTTCGCAGATGGAAAGCTGGTTACTCATAGTAACAGGCGGAAGCGTTATCAGACTCCCAGACAGTAACTGACTCTACAGAGATGTTGTCATTGTTAAGATGTTCGGTAAGTCTTTTATACAGGAAGCGGGAAATATTTTCCGATGATGGCGAAAGACCGGCAAAAGCAGGATTCTCATTGATATACTTGTGATCAAGTTCATTGATAATGATACCGGCTTCTTTCTTCAGAATTTTGAAATCAATACCAAGTCCGGCTTTATCCAGTTCGCGTGCAATAACTGCAACATCGACCTTCCAATTGTGTCCATGAAGATTTTCGCAATCCCCCTGATAGTTGATTAGATTATGGGCAGCGGCAAAACTGGTACGAATGGTCAGTTTGTACATAAAAACTCCTGATTCTTCAAGATATGGATACGATTCAATTGAAATATACTACACAAAAACAAGGGCAACCACAAGGGCTGCCCTGATAAACGTTTTTCTATGTTTAACCGTTACTACAATTGTGAGGCTAACAAAGCCTGCTCAATATCAGCGAGAATATCATCAATATTTTCAAGTCCGATGGAAAGCCTGATAAAGTCCGGTAGAACGCCGGATGCAAGTTGTTCCTGCTCGGAAAGCTGCTGATGAGTTGTGGAAGCCGGATGGATAACCAGAGACTTGGCATCCCCGATATTAGCCAGATGAGACAGTAGTTTAACGTTATCAATAAACTTTTTACCGGCTTCAATTCCACCCTTTATACCGAAACCGATAATGGCACCCTCACCTTTTGGCAGATACTTCCTGGCGCGATCATGGTCTTTATGACCTGATAAACCGGGATAATTGACCCAGGATACCAATGGCTGTTTTTCCAGCCAGCTGGCAACACTACGGGCGTTTTCCACATGACGAGCCATACGGACATGTAGTGTTTCCAGACCTTGAATGATCTGGAAGGCATTGAATGGTGAAAGGCATGCACCGGTATCACGCAGCAAACTCAAACGCATTTTAAGAATATAAGAAAGACCGCCAAGCGCATCCCAGTAATTCAGTCCATGATATGAGGGATCAGGACCGTTGATTTCAGGGAATTTACCATTGTTCCAGGGGAATTTACCGCCATCGACTACTGCACCGCCGATACTGGTTCCATGTCCGCCGATAAACTTGGTCAGCGAATAGACAACAATATCTGCTCCATGCTCAAGAGGCTTGAACAGGTAAGGAGTCGTTACGGTATTGTCTACAACCAGAGGAATACCGGCTTCGCGAGCAATCTTGCCGATAGCTTCAAAATCATCCACATTATTCTTGGGATTACCAACAGATTCCATATAAACAAGGCGTGTATTTTCATCTATAGCATTACGAACATTTTCAGCATTGGATGTATCCACAAATTTCACTTTAATGCCAAGTTTAGGCAAAGTGTAGTGAAAGAGATTATAAGTCCCACCATATAGATAATTGGTGGAAACAATATTTTGGCCAACCTGGGTGATATTGAGAACCGCGTAAGTAATGGCAGCCTGACCTGAAGCAACTGCCAGAGCACCAACACCGCCGTCAAGTGCTGCCAGTCTCTGTTCAAGTACATCAGTTGTCGGGTTCATCAGGCGGGTATAAATATTACCAAACTCTTTCAACCCAAATAGATTGGCGGCGTGCTCAGAGCTTTTAAAAACATAAGAAGATGTTTGATAAATCGGAACGGCCCGAGACAGGGTTGCTGAATCCGGAGATTGACCTGCATGCAGGAGAAGAGTTTCTATTGAGTATTGTTTTGATTCCATTATTGCCTCCAGTTACTTGTATTGGAAATAAAACTATCTTTCACTACAAATCAAGTCAAGTTTTTTAAAACAATAAGATTTTTTTGGTAAACTTTGTTCAGATTGTAATAGAAGTACCAGGAGACAGCTTTTGCTCAATTAAAGGCGAATTAAATGACGAAACAAGCAGATAAAAAAACAGGGCGACAAAACAGACCAAACACAGAAAGACCGGCATAATTTTAATCCCTGCATCACGTCGATCAGATGAAAGTACAAAACCCAATACGGTCACAATAACACCATAAGCACCGATTACTGCTGACCAAAAGATTCCCTTGCCATACAGCCCCTGTCCTGCAGTAACTGAAAGCGACAACAATGAAGCAACCTCACCATGAAAAAAACTGACAAGAATAATCAAAACCAGGGACGCCAGCAGGAATCGCAATCCATTTCTAACAAGACGTTTACGCATAAAATACTATAACACTTAATTGCACCAGGACACATCTCCAATACCCAGTCTTAATACTTCTGGTATATCACTAACAAGGCTTATGACAGAACTGACATGGGTTGAAAGCAGGCCGCCATCTACGATCATATCAAGTTTATTTCCGAAAAGATCTTCAATCAGATCCGGGTTACCAATGGGCTCTTCACCAGAAAGGTTTGCACTGGTTGTAATTATAGGATGTCCAAGCATCTGCACTATATCCAGACAGATTCTGTTATCAGGCATGCGAATTCCAACTGTCTTCTGACGGGTCAGTAACAGGTCCGGAACATCACGAGTGGCATCCAGGACAAATGTATAAGGACCAGGAAGGTATCTCTTCAGGATTTTAAAAGCCGTATTACTGACACGGGAATATTTGGCAACTTCGGAAAGATTCGGGCAGATGAACGAGAACGGCTTTTTCTTTTCACGCTGTTTCATCTGATAAATACGTTCAAGACCCTTTTTGTTAAAAATAGAGCAACCTATCCCATAAGTAGTATCAGTCGGGTATGCTATAATACCACCATCCTGCAGGCATTTAACAACACGAGTAATGTAACGGACTTGCGGATGTTCCGGGTGAATTTCCAGCAGCATGTAAACTAACCTTTCACATAAATATATTTATAAAGTAGTTTATGAAAGAGTGTATTGTTTAAACTAGGCAACGATGTAATATATACAATATTTTTTATTTTGCTGCATCAAATTCATCGGTATTCATAAATTTTATATGGAGTGGTTTATGCCTGGAAAGAAGAAAATTGTCATAATAACAGGCTCTTCGATTATTGCACTTCTTTTGTTTATATCATTAATACTGCCTTTGATTGTACGAAGCAAAGCGGTTGAGGCGATACAAAAGGAAACTGGAAGAAATGTTGCCATTGAGTCGATATCCATCAACCCGTTAACTCTGAAAGCAGCTGTAAATAGACTTGTGATTGAAGAAAAAGGTGGCGGACCTTTTGTCAGTATTGAGCGAATTTCTGCTTCATTCAGCCTGGCATCTATTTTCAAGCGGGCAATAATATTATCCGCGGTAGAGATCAACTCCCCTTCATTCATCTTCACAAAAATTGCCCCGAATCAGTATAGTTTTTCAGATATTCTGGAAAAACAAAAAGCAGCTTCAAAACCTAAAACAGAGGGTATATCTCTATTTTCGATCAACAACATCAGTATTTCTAACGGGTATGTCGACTTTTTCGATCAGGCTGTAGAAAAGGGCAGAAAACATACTGTACGAAAACTTGATGTCAAGATTCCTTTTATCAGCAATATCCCATACCTGGTTGAAAAATATACGGATCCCAAGCTTTTTGCAGAAATCAATGGTGCAACATTCAATTTTGACGGCAAACTGAAGCCGCTTCACAAATCATTGGAGACATCAGTCCGGATAGACTTGAAACAGTTGAATCTACCAGAACTGGCTGCATACTCACCACAAAAACTGCCGATTGACTTGAAATCCGGCAAACTGACTATAGATACAGATGTCAGTTACAGAATTTCTGACAACAAAAAACCGGAACTGGTCATAAAAGGCCTTATCAAGCTTGATGAACTTGTTGCTCAGATGCCAAACGGTCAACCGTTGATCAATATTCCTAAACTATCTATTAAAGCCGGCAGGCTGGAAGTTTTTGCCAAAGCTTTTGAGTTTGATTCAATTAAGTTTGATCGTCTGGAATTGTTTGTAAATCGTGATTCCAAGGGTAACTGGACCAATGATCAGTTGATGCCCAAAGACGTCGTTAGTCCAAAAGAGAATGCCCAGGTTTCAAAAAAAGAAGAAAAAACCACAGAAAATTCACCCCACATAATTGTTTCAACATTTCAAATTTCCGACAGTTCCATTCATTTAAGTGATGCAATTCCTAAAGGCGGATTCAAGGGTAATATTTCAAAAATCAATCTGAAGCTGAGTGGTTTTAACAATGCCAAAGATAAATCGGCTCTATATCAGCTTTCAATGCTGCTTGACGACGCTACTTTCAAATCGGAAGGACAGTTCTCACCCAACCCGCTTACTGCCAGATTAAATCTGGACTTAAGCAACCTGAAACTTCAAAAAGGCTGGCCATATCTGAGCCAATACCTGACATCTCCGGTCAATGGCGTTATTGAGCTATACAGTGATATTACCTATTCAGCAGAAGAAGGACTGAATACGGATAAAGGTAAGCTGGCCATTAAAAACCTGTCCACACGATTTAATAAAACTGACAGCTTTGATCTGGCTCTAATCAGCGTAAATGGAGCAGCATTCAACCAAAAAGAGAACAGTCTTTCAATAGGTGCGATTCAGCTACCCAAAGGAAACATCCTATTCTCACGTGAACAAAATGGATCTCTATCCCCACTGACCTTGCTGGTACCAAAGCAGTCACAACCTGCAGCAGCTGCAGCTCCTGTTGTCAGCACATCTTCAAAACGAAGTGGCGATAAGGTATCACAGCCTCTTAAATACAGCCTGAAACAGTTTCAATTGGATAGATTCAATATTGCATTTACTGACAAGACAAAAGAAGGCTTGCCCACCTTTACACTGAAAAATACCAGCCTCAGTCTTGCCAACTTTAATGGCCCCAAATTCACGCCAGCGCAACTACGTTTTTCATCAATTTTTGGTAAAAATGCCTCGCTAAAAGCGAATGGACAAATTACGCCAGATCCATTCCACTACAAGGGTGAAATCAATGTCAGACAACTTCAAATCAGCGATTTTGAAGATTATTTTCCAGAAAATCTGAATATAGACATTATTAGCGGCAATTTTGATACTAAACTGAAAATGGATATCGCACTAAAAAACGGTAAACCGCTCGGCACATTCAGTGGCAGCAGTGGAATCAGGTCATTTCACAGCATTGACTCGGCTTCTGAAGAAGACCTGCTCAAATGGGAAAGCCTGCAATTCGACAATTTTGACGGGAGCCTGGAACCACTCAGCCTCAATATTAGCCAAATTGCACTGAATAATTTTTACTCAAAAATTGTAGTTCGTAAAAACGGATCTCTTAACCTACAGAATCTTGTGGAAAAACCTGGGTCAGCGACTGTAGATCAGGGACAGGAAACTGCAGCTAAAAAAGAGCAACTGCAACCTGTCGCTCCTGATGTCCAAGCGACTCAACAGCAGAAAATTGCCACCAAGAGCATAATCAAGGTCGGAGCAGTTACTATTCAGGGTGGCACACTCAACTTTACGGATAATCATCTACCACAGCAATTCACCACAACTTTTTTCAACCTGGGTGGAAGGGTCAGCGGCTTATCATCTGAAGACGCCCAGATGGCTGATGTGGATTTGCGAGGCAATCTGGAAAACCATTCACCATTATCCATATCTGGCAAGATTAACCCACTGCGTGAGGATCTTTTTGTAGACCTGACAGTATCATTCAAAGATATTGAATTGACTCCTGTAACACCATACACAGGAACTTTTCTCGGTTATCAAGTTGAAAAGGGAAAATTATTTCTGGACTTAAAATACCACATTGAAAAGAAAGAACTGAAATCAGAAAACAAGATTTTTATTGATCAGTTTACCTTTGGGAACAAGGTTGAAAGTGATAAAGCCACCGGCCTGCCGGTAAAACTTGGTTTGGCACTTCTCAAGGATCGAAATGGAGAAATCCATCTGGATGTGCCGGTAACCGGGCGTACCGACGACCCCAAATTCAGCATCTGGCGTCTTGTTTTCCAGGTATTGAATAATCTTATGGTTAAGGCTGTTTCATCACCTTTTTCGCTTCTCTCCTCAATGTTTGGAGGAGGTGAAGATCTTAGCACCATACCTTTTAACAATGGCAGCAGTTCCTTGAGACCGCAGGAAGAACTGAAGCTGAAAGCACTTGCCAAAGCCCTAACCGATCGTCCTGCTCTTAAAATGGAGCTGAAAGCTTATGTTGACAGGGAGCGGGATACAGAAAGTTACAAGTCAGAATTGCTTGATCGCAAAATCAGGAATGAAAAATACCTTGCCCTGGCCAAAGGACAGCAGAATTCAGGAATTAATGCCGAAACAGTAAAGGTTTTGTCAGAAGAATATTCTGCCTATCTTAAAGCGGTCTACAAAAAAGAAAAATTCCCCAAACCCAGAAACATGATCGGCCTGGTCAAGGATCTGCCTGATGGTGAAATGAAGAAACTTATCATTACCAATACGGTGGTGGGTAACAACGAACTAAGGGCGCTTGCACAGGAAAGAAACAGTGCCGTAATGAATTATCTGGTAAGCAGAGGAGGTGTTGACTCCAAGCGGATTTTCCAGAAAATTGATGACATCGACAAAAAACCTGAAAAAGAAGCTACTTCGGCCAGCCGCGTAGAGATTAATGTTATTGTTCAGTAATTTGGACAGGATATTGTTATTTGGCCTTGAACATTTTGCTACTATTGACAGCATACATTCCTGTGAGCAGGTTGCAGCCTGGCGGATCTAACAGAGCTGCAACCAGGGAATTCTCCAATTCTATGCGCCTGAAAACCTCCACAGTACGGCTTACGGCATCTGCAACCAGTTCATCAACATTTGATTTCCTGGCCTCTCCCGACACTGGATGTTCCCACTCGATAGTTTCAGACATATGTTTAAAGTCTTGTTTTCCCAAAAGCTCAATCGGATAAAACAAGTGACGCTGTTGACTGTATGGTTTCCCTAAAAACATTCCCAGTAGTTTGACTGCGAATTTCCAAAAATTTTTACTGTACATGGACTGAAAACGGCAGTGCAGTCTGAGAGAATCAGAAAATGTCACGCACGACAATTGAAATGTCGTTGAAAATAATAATTCGGCGACAGAAATAATTGTCTTTTCAGTTTCAGGAGTTACCAAGTCCAACAGCTTATTTACCGGTGGCTGCAGACGATTTGAAGTCAGGTACATGTCTATCTCTGTCTCAAGCTTATAATGGCGGCCAATATCGTCTGTTCCGGTCAACGCAAAAATGTACGGGTGAAACACAATGTCTGACTGCATATGAGTTATTACACCAAGCAGACATGATAATACCGGATCTGAAAGCTCCTGACCAAGTTCTGCCTCAACACTTATAAGCGGCTCATAGCTATTTTCGTCAGTATTGTGAAATCGACCTGCGGCAGATAAGGCTGACTTTGCATGGGGTCCACTAAACAGATGTAAAAGCGTGTCCGGCAGAACTGCACCTGCCAGATATTCCTTTTTGTAGTGGTCAATTACACCGAACAATCGACTATCACGGCTTAGCTCTTTGCATGCACGTTCTGCAACAATCCAATGGGTGAGTTCTTTTGGCAAGGGCTTTACTCCATTAAATCGGTTAAAAAATCATGATAAATAAAATTTTCGTATATTACCGCGATGCCCAAACAGGACAATAGCTACAATAAAAAAGTAAATAGCAAACTCAGAAGTATTCCAATTCAAACCGTTACGAACGTTATCAATTACTATGAATAAGGGTGAACAGGCCAACGCAAGCAGACCGGATATGGTAGTGCGTCGTATAAACAACAGAACAACAACACTTAGCAGGAAACCGTACAACAAGACTAATGGGGCAAACAGCAGCATGCCGCCTGCATAAGTTGCAAATCCCTTGCCTCCACGAAATGAGAGCTGAAATGGCCAGATATGGCCGCAGATAACCGCCAGAAAAATTAAACCAACCAACCAGTCTGCAGCAAACAGATAACGGGCTAGCCAGACCGCAAACAATCCTTTGCCGGCATCCCCAATAAAAGTAATGATAAAACCTTTTGTTCCCAGGAGTCTGCCCACATTACGGCTACCGGTCCCTCCACTGGAAATAGTACGGATATCGCAATGACTCAAAGATTTGACCAGATAAAAACCGGTATTGATGCATCCCAGGAGATAAGCGACTAATATAGTTAAAACTGCAAACATGATAAAACACCTTGTATTGATCTTATGCTTTTAAATTATCAGGAAACACAATTTAGTATTTATCATTTTTTACGTTAATACGCCTCTTAAAACTGATTATAATGTAATAAAACTTGCAATTCTAACTGATTATAAGTATTGTAAAATCCTTTGAATACCAACCAGTAACGAGGAGCGCCAATCAGTATGAGTAAAGAAGAAGCAATTGAAGTTGAAGGGACAGTAATTGAGCCGTTACCCAATGCCATGTTCCGTGTAAGACTTGAAAATGACCACGTTGTTCTGGCGCATATCTCCGGTAAAATGAGAAAATATTTTATCAAAATCCTCCCTGGCGACAAGGTTACTGTAGAGTTGTCTCCATACGATCTAAGCCGCGGCCGCATCACATACCGCGCTAAATAAAACTCTATTACAACATGTAATACTTTCAGGCCCATCCACAATGGTGGGCTTGTTTTATTTCAAAAAACATTCTGTGAGGAAACAATGTACAATGCAGCTGATTTAAAAAAAGGTCTTAAAATTATTCTTGATGGCGATCCTTACCTGATCATCGCTTTTGACTTCACCAAACCGGGTAAAGGGCAGGCTTTATATCGCACTAAAATGCGTAATATGATTAATGGTACAATTCTTGACCGAACCTACCGCTCCGGAGAAACCTTCGAACCGGCAAGCTTGGAAGAACGTACAATGGAATACCTCTACAAAGAAGACACACATTATACCTTCATGGATCAGCAAACTTATGAGCAGGTTGTCATGGAAGAGGAAACAGTTGGTGACTCTAAAAACTTCATGCTTGAAAACCTGAAGGTAGAAGTACTTATTTTTGGTGAAAAGGCTATCGGTGTCACACTGCCAAACTTCGTCAACCTGCGCGTTACACATACTGAGCAATGGGCAAAAGGCGATACAAGCGGTAATGATTCAAAACCTGCAACTGTTGAAACCGGTTATACCCTCAGAGTTCCTCCTTTTATCGAAGAAGGCGAACTGATCACCATTGACACCCGTAATGGTGAGTATTCAACGCGTGTTAAAGGCTAATAGCCCTCTTAAATACAAATTACAAATAAAGGGCGAGTCATATTTGACTCGCCCTTTATTTTTCTGAGTTGACACATGATAATTCGCGATAAAAATCTATATTTGCGTGCCTCCATAATTAATTCCATTCGAGAGTTTTTTAACTCCCGCGATTTCCTGGAAGTGGAAACACCTTTACGTATTCCTGCTAATGCCCCAGAAGAGTATATAGATCCGTTCGCCACCGAAAACCTATATCTGCAGACCTCTCCGGAAATCTGCATGAAGAGACTATTGTGCCGTGGTCACAAAAACATTTATCAAATAAGCCGTTGTTGGCGCAAAGGTGAACGCGGCAGACGACATCTTCCAGAATTCACAATGCTGGAATGGTATCGAGCAGACAGTGACTATCTAGACCTAATGAATGATTGTGATGAATTACTTGCTCATGTAGCCACAAAATGTGGCACACATACTGGAGAACAAATCATACAGGTTGGTAAGGCAGAAAGAATAACTGTTCAAGAGGCATTTCAACGCTACAGCAAAAAAGAGATGTTTGAATCTGTGCAAGATCACAGTTTCGATGAATGCATTGTTACTGAAATTGAACCTGCGCTTCCTCACAACAGACCGGTAATACTTATGGATTACCCTGCTCCGATGGCGTCCCTTGCACGCTTAAAAACAATCGACAATAGTGTGGCAGAGCGTTTTGAACTCTATCTGGGAGGATTGGAACTGGCAAATGGTTTCAGTGAATTAAATGACCCGGCAGAACAGAAGATGCGTTTTACAGAAACAAATCTGCACCGTAAGGCCGGTGGCTTATCGCCTCTGCCGCTGCCAGAACCATTCCTGAAAGAATTGGCCTCAATGCCCGTATCTGCAGGGATAGCACTGGGTGTAGACCGACTTGTTATGCTGTTAAGTAATGCAGAAAAAATTGATGATGTCGTAACGTTTACGCCTGAGGAGCTATAGGGTCACGATACACAATTCGCTCACCCTTGTAATTCATCAGAAACAGCAAGTCACCATCCCGTTCCATGCAGTCCGGCAGAATTGCAACCTTACCCTTCCCGCCCGGCAGGTCTATCACAAAATGCGGTACAGCAAGGCCTGATATATGACCTCTCAATCCCCTGACAATCTCCAGCCCCTTGGAAACCGGAGTTCTGAAATGGGCCGTACCTCTGACAAGGTCCATTTGATGAATGTAATAAGGTCTTACACGAACACTCAACAAGCCTGTCATTAGTTCGCGCATAACTTCAACAGAATCATTCACACCAGCTAGAAGAACAGTTTGATTGCCTAAAGGAATACCAGCATCAGCCAACATATTACAAGCCTCACTGGATGCGGCAGTTATTTCAGCAGGATGATTGAAATGTGTATTGATATAGAGCGGATGAAAACGTTTCAATATTGAACAAAGTAAAGGAGTTATACGTTCCGGCATTGTTACAGGAATACGTGTTCCGATGCGGATAATTGAAATATGTCGAATAGCTCGCAATCGTGACAGCAGGTAAAACAATGAATCATCATCCAGCATAAGTGGGTCACCACCAGAAAGAATGACATCAGTGATAGAAGGCGTCAAAGAGATATATTCAAGGGCTGCATCAAGTGCATCTCGAGAAAGTGGACTGTCTCCCTCACCTACATGTCTTTTACGCATGCAAAAACGGCAGTAGACAGGACAACGGTTGGAAACCAGCAGAACAGCCCTGTCAGGATATCGGTGAATCAGTCCTGCAACGGGACTAAGCAGTGATTCAGCCAGCGGATCAGGTTGTTGTTCGTGATCCTGAAGTTCAAGCGGGCTTGGAACGCATTGCTTCCACACAGGATCATTTTCTTGTTTTATCAAATCCCCATATGACTGAGACAATTGAAAAGGATACAGGTTGGCAACGGCCTGTAACTCAGGAAGTTTATCCGTATTAGTGACTATTTTACATAATGTTATGTTATTTGTATTAATGTATTTCATGAAGTTTATGTGTCACAGGTAATGTGTTTTGAAAGCTGTTTCTGGCAAAAAAAGGAGGGGTTGATTCACACCTAAAGATTTAACGGATAATGACTTTGATAAATTTATAGAGATAATCCACACCAGACCAGACAGTAAGAAGAGTTGCGATCCAGAGAAAAAACATCCCTGCATTATGCATATTTACGACTAACAGTGGATGCTGAATTCCCAGGAACCAGTTGTAATCATAGTGAAGCAGGAGTCCGATAATTGCAACCAACTGAAAGATTGTTTTAAACTTGCCAAGATCGCTGGCAGCTATCACGATCCCTTCACTAGAAGCGATGCCTCGCAAACCTGTAATAATTATTTCACGCCCCAATATAACCAGAACCATCCATGCTGGAACCCGATCATACGGCAAAATCATGATCAGGGCGGCCATTACGATCAGCTTATCGGCGATTGGATCAAGAAACTTACCGAACACCGTAACAATTTGCATCCTGCGGGCCAGGTAGCCATCCAGCCAGTCAGTAATTGCCGCAAGCGAAAATAATGCTGCAGCCCAAAAGCCAGCATCTCTGTTGGGAGAAGTCAACAAAACAGCCAACAACGGAATTGCCGCTATTCGCGTCATGGTTAATATATTTGGGGCATTAAAAACCGGATTGTTCGCAGTATTAGTCATTATTTTAGTTAGCCTGATATGAATTCATATATGAAAGCACTTTATTTACATAGTTTCTTGTTTCGGCATAAGGCGGTATTCCACCATATTTTGCCACCTTACTAAGCCCAGCATTATATGCAGCCAAAGCCAACGAAACATCCCCTTTGAAAGTATCCAGAAGAAATCTGAGATACTTAACACCACCTTCCACATTATCCTTGGGGTCAAAACTGTTGCTAACCTTAAGTGACTTTGCAGTTCCAGGCATTAGCTGCATCAATCCGCTTGCCCCTTTATGGGAAACAGCATTCGGATTATATCCGGACTCGGCACGAATAACCGCTTTTATAAGAGAGGCACTCACACCATATTTGTCAGAGCATGTTTTTATGATATGATCATATTCAGCCGGATTTACAGAGCGTGACATTTTTAACAAGGTCCGCAGCTGCTTATCTTTTCTAATATCCCTCATAAATATTTTAAAACGTTTATCAGTTGGCGCATCAGTAAAATGCACAATACCTTCGTCATCCTCATAGCGGTATATATCAGCCTGAGATACCACAGGAGAATAAACAAGCATTGTCACAGCTGCTATTATCACAATTAAATTATATGATGCATTTATTCGCATAGCATCAAATAATCCCTAAACATCACGTTTTGTCAAGTTTATTCGTCCCGAATATCCTTTTTAAAACAGGTTTAAAGGCATTATCAGGACAGTTTGAAATTGACAATTCACCATTCATGTTCTAAAAATAAATGCTTATTTAAGGAGGCTTATAAAATATGAGTGATCAAAGAGTTACATATAAGGATGCTGGAGTAGATATTGAAGCTGGCAATAATTTTGTCAGCCTGATCAAGCCGTTTGTTAAATCCACCTTCCGTCCAGAGGTAATGACAGATATCGGTGGTTTTGGCGGACTATTTTCACTGAATGCATCAAAATACAAAAACCCGGTACTGGTTTCAGGAACGGATGGTGTAGGAACAAAACTTAAAATAGCCTTCATGGCCGATTGTCATGACACAGTAGGCATTGATCTGGTTGCAATGTGCGTTAATGACATCGTAGTACAGGGTGCCGAACCGCTATTCTTCCTTGACTACCTGGCAACCGGCCACCTAAAGCCTGAAAAAGCAGCGTCAATAGTCAAAGGTATTGCCGAGGGATGTCGACAGGCTGGTTGCGCTCTGATCGGTGGTGAAACTGCTGAAATGCCAGGATTCTATGCTGATGGCGAATACGATATCGCTGGTTTTGCCGTTGGTGCAGTCGACCGTGATCATATTATAGATGGCTCCGGAATTGCTGTTGGCAACAAATTGATTGGTATAGCCTCTAGCGGCATTCACAGCAATGGCTACTCGCTGGCTCGCAAACTTGTTTTTGAATGCATGGGACTTAAAATTGACTCTATTTTTCCAGGTACGGGAAAAACTGTGGCTGAAGTCCTGTTAACGCCAACAAAAATCTACATTCGTTCCATACTAAACCTGCTTAAAGACTACACCATCAATGGCATTGCCCATATTACTGGTGGCGGTTTGCTGGAAAATATTCCCCGTGTACTTCCACAGGGCTGCCGTGCCACCCTTCATCTCCCCAGTTGGGAACGTCCAGTTATCTTTGATGTAATGAGAGACGCCGGCAACGTTGAACTGAAAGAGATGTACCGTACATTCAATATGGGTATCGGCATGGTATTGGTAGTTGCAGAGAAAGAAACGGAAGACATGATCGACCGCCTGCATGGCCTTGGCGAACAAGCCTGGGTAATTGGCGAAATCAACAGCTGTAACAAAGAAACAGACCCAGTTGAGCTTGTAGAGTCATAAGTGGGCTTAGACCAACCATTAATACTTGCAGTCCTTGTTTCGGGCAATGGCTCCAACCTGCAGGCAATTATAGAACAGACTGAAGCAGGATATATCAATGCGCGAATTGCCTGTGTCATTTCCAACAAGAAAGATGCACCTGCACTTCAAAAAGCGATAAAACATAACATACACACGGTGATACTGGAGAATTCTGCCTTCAAAAACCGTCAAGAATATGATGCAAACCTTGTCAATATCCTTAAAGAGTATAAGGTAGAACTGGTCATACTAGCCGGTTTTATGCGAATTGTATCAGAAGTCATGGTCAATGCTTTTCCAAATTCGATAATGAATATCCATCCAGCGCTTCTGCCCTCTTTCCCGGGGTTAAACGCTCAAGAGCAGGCTCTGGATTATGGCGTACGCCTGAGTGGCTGTACGGTTCATTTTGTTGACAATGGCACAGACACCGGTCCCATAATACTTCAAGCGGCAGTATCTGTTATTGAGAATGATACTGTAGAAATGTTAGCAAACAGAATTCAGGTTGAAGAACATCGTATTTACCCTGAGGCGATTCGCCTGTTTGCAGACAGGAAATTATTTTTGCAGGGCAGGCAAGTTCACATACTGCCATAATTAGCTTGACACAACACATCAGTTGATGGTAATAAACTCTCTTCAAATCTAATAACAACGTTCACTACGTTTCATGGAGGTGCATTTTGGCACATCACAAGTCGGCAATCAAAAGAATCAAACAGAATGCGAAGAAGAACGCCCGTAACAGGCACGTATCATCTACGCTTAAAACATATATCAAGCGTGTGCGCGAGGCTGTTGAAGCCAAGGACAAGGAAGCTGCTGTTGCTGCCCTGAATGCCGCAATTCCTGTTATTGACGCTACCGCTTCAAAAGGCGTTATTCATGCTTCTAATGCTTCACGCAATGTATCACGTCTGACCAAACTAGTTAACACACTCGGCTAAATATTCCGTTTGTTTTACAAATTGAGAAAGGGGACTCCTGCATAGGAAGTCCCCTTTTTTCGTGTTCAAATAGAACTGCCATAACTAGTGCAACTGCGCTTTGTCTCAGCGTCCCGACCTCAAAACTAACCGCAGCATCTCAGCCACAGTTACAATATCAGTATTTTTGTATTTTTGAATCACCAGCAAATCCTGATCACCGGTTATCAGGTAATTGGCACTCCCCGATGCAGCCAAAGCCAGAAATTTGTCATCATGTAAATCACGGCAAACTCCGTCGGCGTTCTCGGTAATATCCACAACTTCGGCATGCGGCAATAGTTCATCTTCAATCAGCATGTTTATTACTGCTGTGGTAAGACGAAACTTGGGATAAGTGAGTACCCTGATAAATTCTGCAGTGGTTTCTTTTGAAACCAGAGGCACTATTCTACCAGCTGCCCACAAACTTCGAAGCTTTCCAGGTTGCCCACCAAACAACAAGCAGGAAACAAGGACATTCATGTCGATAACAACCCTGATTGGTCCTACTTTCTGGCCCATTTGACCGCCTCAGCAACGTCATCCGGGGTCAGGCCCAGTTTTTTTATCTTGGCGCGTACAGCAGCAAGGGAAAGAGTTATCGGCGTAACCTTTACCGGAGTCAGCACGATGCGGTTATCCTCAACCGTGGCGTCAAACAGGTCGATATCTGGAAAGTTCCCGACTATCTCTTTGGGAAGCGTAAGCTGATTCTTGGCTGTTTTTCTGGCAAGCAACGAGTGTCAGCTGCGACCTGAAAGAGTTCTTCTTCCGGCTTCTTGAAAATGCATTGCGGATTCCGCACCAAGTCGGCCACCCATTCCGATTGATCTCGGCCACCCAATACGATTGAAGTCGGCCACCTATTCCGATTAGGAAACATATGGGGTCGAAACATAAGGAAACATAGGGGTCAACGCTCCATTCACCATTTTACAATTCAACCCAAATCATTTTGAAAGTGGATAATGGGGCGTTGACCCCTATATAGTGGACCCCAAATTCCGGACAATAGTTTAAGATGGTAGCCTGCTATAAAAAGGAGCAGGCATTGAGCGAAAAGAATCGTAAAAGCTTTACCAGCCAGTACAAGGCAAAAGTCGCACTCGAAGCGATCCGAGGCATCAAAACCTTGAATGAAATTGCCCAGGAATTTGCTGTTCATCCGACCCAGGTTGGGGAGTGGAAGAAAGCACTGCTGGCACAGGCACCCGGAATTTTTGACGGCAAGCGCGGCCCCAAGCCAGAAGTTACATGACATCGCTATAAGCATGGATGGACGCGGTCGGGCATTGGACAATATTTTTGTAGAACGACTCGCAACATCAATTAACAAGCTGAAACTGTGCGGCAGCTCCATTAAATTACTTTTCAGAATCCCCTTCCAATGTATATAATCAACAACTTTAATTTACCTGATTAAATACTCTCAACCAGACTATCCCTGAAAGGTTCTATACATGACAGATGGACCGGTTAACTCAGTAAAAAGCAGTCGCGGTTTTTTGTTATACATAATTTTTACTTCCATGCTCTGCGGTGCTTTGGTGATGGTTATTGAGGTGCTTGGTTCGCGAGTAATCGGCCCTTTTTATGGTGTCAGCCTTTTTGTCTGGACTTCGCTGATTACAGTCACGCTGGTCGCTCTTGCCATGGGTTATGTTTCAGGCGGCATCCTGTCTGACCGTCGTGATGATCCTGCCTGGCTATATGGCATTATCCTGCTGGCCGGCCTGTTTGTTCTGATTATTCCGGTTATTAAACTCCCGGTGCTCAAGATCTGCCAGTCGCTTGGGCTTCGAGGCGGCGCCTTTGCCAGTTCGCTTTTGCTTTTCGGCCCTGCCCTTTTTCTATTGGGCTGCGTTTCACCATATATTGTCAAGATCGCTGCCAGGGAAATGAAGAACATCGGCAGGACGGTTGGCATGCTGTCTGCCATTTCTACCTTTGGAAGTTTTATTGGAACAATCAGTACCGGTTTTGTATTGATCGCCTATTTTGGTGTCAGCCGTATTTTTCTGGTCATCGGCCTGCTGTTGATTGCTCTGGCGGTTGGTTATTTTCTTTTTTTTCGACGCAAACCTCTGTTTTTGATTATGCTGCTGATACCAATGCTGTTTTCAGGCACTGGTGGAGCGGTCTCAAAGCTGATGTCAGATGGCACACGTGTTACCAAGGTTTTTGAAAAAGAGAGTTTTTACGGCAGCATCAAGGTTGTGGACTATGAAAATTCAACCGGAACGGTACGATCCATGCTGATTGACGGGCTGACCCAGGGCCGCATGGATCTCTCCAACAGCATGCCGGTTTCTTCCTATATCTACTTCATGCAGTTCCTGCCCTATGCCCTGAATCCGGGCGGCAAGTCATGCCTGGTGGTCGGTCTTGGCGCAGGACTTGTACCCATGTGGTATGAAAAGCAGGGCATTACCACCGACGTAATCGAGATAGACCCTCACGTGCTGGATGCTGCCCGCACCTACTTCGGGTTCAAAACAACTGGTGAAGTTTTCATTGATGATGCCCGTTACCATTTGAATAATTCAAAGAAGAAATACGACTATGTGGTTCTGGATGTCTTTAATGGCGACACAACGCCTGGACATGTTCTGAGCCTGGAAGCGCTGCAGGTTGTCAAACAGCGTATGGCCGATAAAGGCGTTCTGGCTGTTAATCTGATCGGAAGTCTGAGGCGGGAAACGTTCATGACAAATTCTATTGTGGAGACACTTCGGCAGGTTTTTTCCACTGTTCGTATCTATCCTGTATTTTCGGCCGATGGAGACAATGATTGGGGTAATCTGGCTGTAATCGCTTTCAATGGGGCTGCTATTCAGTTCAACCCAAGCGCGGTAAGTAACTTCAAAGTTCACAAATTTGCAGAACAGCGTGTGCATGATAATTTGGGTAAGACATTTACTTTTCCGGCAGATAGTGCTTCTATCATTCTAACCGACAATTATAATCCGGTTGATTTCTATGATACATGGCTCAAGGAAGAGTTGCGCAGAAGTATTCTTGCCAGCCAGGATGCAGATATTTTAAGCTGAAAATATTCAGATTTACAGGAGGTCAGACTTGAAACCTTTACTGATAATATTATTGCTAATACTGGTATCTTCATTGGCAAATGCAGAAATGTACAAATGGGTTGCTGAAAATGGTTCCGTAACATTCAAGGACACCCCACCTCCCACCTCCCAAAAGACTAAAAAGGTTAAAGTTTATACTGAAAACGACTTTGATCCAACCCCACCATTTCAACCGGAAACTACGAAGCGTAGTTCAAAAAAAGCTATTCCAACTGTTACTCAGGCCGCCGTCCCTAAAAAAGAACGTTTTAACGGAACAGTTGAAATCTATCTGACCGATTGGTGCGGATACTGCAAACAGGCTTTGAGATACATGGACAGCAAAGGTATTCCCTATGTTGCCTACAATATAGAAAAAGATGATGCTGCCAAAACTCGACACAAGGAACTGGGCGGTCGAGGTGTGCCATTGATAATTATCGGGCCAAACAAAATGAACGGTTTTTCTCAATCAGTAATGGAAAAATATCTCAATAACTAGTCGGTTTTCCGAGCATTAAGCAGATTAACATCTTTGACAAAGATAATCTGCTGGGGTATAGCTTTACGGGTCTTTAATTCAATTCAACCAATATGGAGTATCTTAAATGAGAAGTGCAGCACATATTCTGATCGTTGATGATTCTACCCCCTGCCGTACCAAACTGACTGAAATTCTGGAAGCCGAAGGCTACCTTGTGTCGCAGGCCGCTTCTGCTGAGGAAGCGATTCCCATGTTCAAGTCCGAAGATTTTAATCTGGTAATAACAGAGATTATTCTGCCCGGCATGAGCGGCCTGAATCTGCTCAAACTATTCAAGGAGATTCATCCTGAAACAGATGTGGTCGTGGTCAGCAGTAACACTTCCAGCTTCACAACCATCAAGGCTTTGCGCCTTGGTGCCTATGACTACATAGTCAAGCCGATTGACGACGAGTCAGTCCTGTACAGTATGGTTGACCGGGTGCTGGAAAAACAGGAGCTGGCCCGGGAAAATATGCGACTGATGAACGAGATCGCCGAGAAGAATAAAAAACTGAGCGAATCACTGAAAATGATGAAGATGATCAATCAGGTCTGCGTCCTGCTCACCTCAACACTTGATATCGCATCTATTCTTCGTATTCTGACTGAAAGTGCCGTCAAGCAGCTGCAGACAACCAGCGGCTATCTGTTGCTGCTGGATAAAAGCGGATCCTTTCTGACCATGAAAGTGTCCAATGGTATTGATCATGCCATTGCATCCAAATTCAAGCTGGCACCCGGACATGGCATTTCAGGTCTCGTCTTTGCCACCGGTAAGCCATTGATCATCGATTTACTTGATTCTGAAGAATATACTGATAGATTCATAGAGGAAGATCCATTTGGAGTTCTGCTGACATCACCAGGTGTCTTATCTGTTCCTTTACAGGTTCAGGGAAAGACAGCCGGTGTATTGACCATGTCAGGAGGCAGCAACGGCAAACCTTTTACTGAGGAACAATTTGAATTCCTCTCCGTACTCTCCAGTTATGCTGCTATTGCCATAGAAAACGCTGGTATCTTCTATAAACTTAAAAAACAGCTCTAAAAGTTTAACTGTCGAGTTACTTGCTGTATGGAACTGAATTCATTTCAAGGAGACATGCTATGGAAAATAATCCGGTTGGATGGTTTGAGATCTATGTGCAGGATATGGAGCGTGCCATAAAGTTTTATGAGTCGGTTTTTCAGGTCAAGCTGGAACAGCTGGAAAGCCCGATCAGTAATCTGGAACTGTGGGGTTTTCCCATGAATATGGGGAGAATGGGCGCCAGTGGCGCACTGGTTAAAATGACCGGCTGTCCATCCGGTGGCAACAGTACAGTGGTTTATTTCAGTTGCGATGACTGTGCAATCGAAGCGGCACGAGCAGCCGAAGCTGACGGCAAAATACAGAACGAAAAGTTTTCCATTGGACAGTATGGATTTATTGCATTACTGATTGATTCAGAAGAAAACATGATCGGACTTCATTCACTGAAGTAATCTACATTATCAGTCAACAACTGCACAAAAATTAAAAACATTTTATGCATTCTCTCCGGTGAGGAAAGATTACCTGCCTAACATTTGATTTTATGAGCTGGAGCTTGCATGACGGAACACTGTATAATCGGTAGACAACCAATTTTGGACAGAAAGGAACGCCTGTACGGCTATGAACTGCTTTTTCGTTCCACAGAGTCCAATAATGCCGTTTTTACGGATAATGCCCAAGCTCCGGAACGGGCCTTCATGACCGGAATCCTGTCTCTGCTGGAAAGTATTTACGATATCAGTGTTGAAGATATTATTACAAACCTCAACCTGAATGAGGAGGTTGCTGCAGCACTACTGGCCCGTAAGGGGGATTACGGTAAGCTGCTGCGCGTTATGGAGTACCTTGAAGAACTGGACATGAATTCAGCAACTGATCAACTGGCATCCATCGGAATCAATCCGAATGTCATGCCGGAAATTCAATTGCGGGCATTCAACTGGCGAAAACCAGGTTAGTTATTTTTGAAGGCTGACATACGGGGCAAAAATGCGTACCGCGCTGCCCTACCCTTATTTTTTCAATCTTTTCACCACAATTTATGCAATCTTTCCCCTGCCTGCCGTAAACCTTTACCCTGTAGTTACCTGCTTTAAATACCCCGTCAATATTAGCCCCGTCGGTTGCCACGGCTTCACTGAGAACTGCTACAACTGACTTATGCAGCGACAAGACTTCAGAATCACTTAATTCAGATGTTTTTTGTAACGGGTTCAAGCAGGCCAGAAAAAGGCTCTCATCCGCATAAATATTTCCGATACCGGCAACAAATGACTGATCAAGCAGCAAGACCTTTAGCTGGCGATTTGTATTTCTCAGCCGTCGACAGAACTCATCCGGCCCAACCGTCAATGCATCCGGCCCAAGCCCGGAAGTTACTGATGAAGGGGAATTGACCAGCCAGACACGACCGAACTTTCGCGGGTCATCAAATCTCAGTGCCATGCCGTTATCCAGATGGATGGAAAAGCGGTTATGGGGACCTGGAGGTTGATCTGAATTATTGATATAAACAATGCCGGTCATTCGCAAATGCAGTGCCAGGTAGGTTTGCGATGCAGCATTTTCCAGACCGAAAAAAAGATATTTACCGTAACGACTGACCGATCTGAAGCTGCTGGAGTTAATAACAGCAAGAAATTCGTCAACGGTTGAATCTTTGACAACTCCCGGCCAGGTCAGATCAAATGACTTAATCCTGCATCCGATCAGTGGTGGTTTGCTATTCAGCATATTTCTGACAACACTTTCCACTTCTGGTAATTCAGGCATATAACCTCATCAATATAATCAATAGAGTCTCAATATTTTAATGTAGTTATGATGCTGCCTTTAATCTTTTGATTTAAATTTGATACTTCAATTTCATCCAGTGCCAAATGATTGTTTTTAATGATTTTCACAAAAATGCCCTGTTTATTAAAGCGCTCAAGATTTATTCGACCATGACCGGTCAAATCTGAAATCCTTGCTGAATTACAGGCAATTTCAACCGATACTACAATATCTAAATGGTTAAAAAGCTGTAAAACCAAATCATAATATAGTTCGGAGCGAACAAGCTGACCAAATGCCGGGTGCCAGCAACCGGCAACTATATTATCACAATTAAGTCCTGAATCAGCCTGCAAACCAATGCGAATCACATCAATGCCAGCCTTCATGGCTCTGTGAAGCAGACGTTTGCACATATACACCCCTTGGTTCACAGTCAGCGGCTGATATTCTCCTGATTGGTATTTTGAAGACAATTCAGTACCTCTAAGAACGATAACAGGATAAATCCTGATAAAGTCGGCTCCGGTGACAATGACTCTTTCCAGTGAAGAAAGGGATTTATCAAGTGAATCAGCCGGTAGGCCGGGCATCAGCTGCGCCCCTGCACATAAACCATGATTTTTTATAATTTTTAGAGCTGACTCGGTGTCAGCAGCTGTATGACCACGTCCGGAGGCTAGCAGAACAGCGTCATCCATGGACTGGACACCAAGTTCAATGATTTTAATACCCATTCCGGCCAACCAAAGAACCGTTTGATCGGTAATACAATCAGGACGGGTAGAGATGCGAATGTGAGAAACTTTACCAGATGCTATCAGGGGCTGAATCGGGCATAACAGATGTTGCTGCAATTTGTGGGGAAGAGCAGTAAAGGAACCGCCAAAGAACGCAACTTCAACCGGACGACCAGCAGCAGAACTTCGCCAGGAATTGATTTTATCCAGTATTTCATCAGCATCTGGCAGCGTTCCCCTTGAACCGGAGATAATCCGTTGATCACAAAAGACACAGGTATGAGGGCACCCTTGATGGCTTATGAAAAAAGGAACTGTAACCTTGGTCATTCGACAGGTTGCGACGTTTTTTCAAGAGAATGAAGCGCTTTAGAGGCGGCAGATTGCTGTGCATATTTCTTTGAACGTCCGCTACCGGTTCCAAGCAGTTTTTCCTCCACAAAGACTTGAAAAACAAACTCCTTGTCATGGGGTGGACCAGATTCTTCCAGTAAAATATAATTGGGAGGTGGCAATTTAGAAGAAGAGAGTTTTTCTTGCAGTAGACTCTTGGCATCGCCTGTTTGCAGTTCAGCTTCAGGTTTAGCCATAATTTCAGAGAATAATCTGACAACGAAACTACGTGCAGATTCAAATCCGCCATCAACATAGATTGCTGCAATAATTGACTCCAGAATATCTGCCAGAATTGAATCTTTATCACTTCCTGAACTCTGTTCTTCTCCACGACCCAGGCGGATAAATGGTCCAATACCCAAATCCCTGGCCAGGGATGCCAGTGTGTCCTGGTCTGCCATTTGTGATCTCAGCTTGGAAAGTGTTCCTTCGTTTTCACTCGGATAATGAAAATAAAGAGTTTCAGCCAGCACCATTCCAAGAATTGCATCTCCAAAAAACTCCAAACGCTGATAATCACCGCTTCCACCTCCAGTCTGTTCATGTTGGAATGATGGGTGTGTCAGTGCCAGGTTAAGTATCTTTATATCAGTGAAATTGTACTCAATCAGCTTCTCTAGAATTGAATAATCCATATCCACACTTATCCTCTCTGCATTCAAATATAGTAAGACCAACCAGAATTGGCAACAGAAAGTCCCTTTCATTGAAATCGTTGACTTTATGCCTGTTATGGCTAGTATATACCACATGATCGCTGCCATAACATTTAACGCTGTTAGCTATGCACCTAAATCCTGCAATCGGCATATAAGTTATTGCTAATTAATAGCAAAAAAGGTAATATTCCCCAGAAGTTAGACGCCAATCAAACCAACGGGGAGTATCACCTTTTTCATGCAAACAATATC
>Ga0105044_10002799_pt1 | contig 23927 bp, 19 predicted proteins | sample MAT01_FD_78092 | JGI IMG/M metagenome (GOLD analysis project Ga0105044, IMG submission 78092) | Freshwater microbial communities from Lake Fryxell liftoff mats and glacier meltwater in Antarctica - MAT-01 | ecosystem: Environmental > Aquatic > Freshwater > Ice > Liftoff microbial mat | place...
AATAATCCACCACCTCTACCAACCATTAAACTCCGCGTCTCCGCATCTCTGCGTGCAATAATTCACCACCTCTACCAACCATTAAACTCCGCTTCTCCGCGTCCCTGCGTGCAATAATCAACCACCTCTACCAACCATTAAACCCCTCGCCTCTGCGTCTCTGCGTGCAATAATTCACCACCTATACCAACCATTAAACTCCGCTTCTCTGCGTGCAATAATTCACCACCTCTACCAACCATTAAACTCCGCGTCTCTGCGTGCAATAATTCACCTAACATTATCAACCTCTAAATTCTAATCCACAAGCGCAACGTTTGCTCCTTTCTCCCTATATCTTTCCCTCTTTTCCCTAATTTTACACTATGCAAACACATATCTCATTTTACTCCCGACAAGAAATTAATTCGCGAACGAAACATCGTCACAGCGAGACAAAACTTGGCGAAAAAATTCAAACAATTATCGATACAGAAAATTGGCAGCACGAAGTGAAAACTTCCACTTCAAAATTCGTAGTGTTGGGCATACCTGAGGATATTGGTGTTCGCGCTAATCACGGTCGTGGTGGTGCTTACGCAGCTTGGAAACCGAGCCTAGACTTCTTGCTCAACATGCAAAGCAATCAGTTTTGCAATGGTGATGAAATACTGGTATTAGGACATATCATTATGGAAGATTTAATGGAGATGGCCAATACTTTAAATTATAAATTAGACTCAGATATTGAAAAGGCAAGAGCATTAGTTGCAAAAGTTGATGAGCGAGTTACAGCGGTTATTCGACAAATAAGTGAAGCTAATAAAATTCCGATTGTGGTTGGTGGTGGTCATAACAATGCATATCCAATTATTAAAGGTATTAATCTTGGCAAACAATTTTCCGGTATTAACGTAATAAATTGTGATCCGCACAGCGATATGCGTCCGATGTTGGGCCGACATAGTGGCAATGGTTTCTTGTATGCATTTGATGAAAAATATTTAAAAAAATATGCAGTATTTGGATTACATGAATCGTATAATATTTATTCGGCATTAGCATTATTCAATCAACATAAAGATGCGTTACATTTTGAAACGTATGAAGATATATTTGTGAGAGAGTGCATCAGTTACAACGATGCGTTAAATAATTGCATTACCTTTTGCGGTGATGCTGTTTGCGGAGTAGAAATAGATTTAGATTCCATTCAGAACGTTCCAGTAAGTGCAAGAACGCCGAGTGGTATGTTGCCTGTTGATGTGCGCAAATACGTTTGGCATTGCGGCGCCGAATTAAATACATGCTACTTACATATTGCTGAAGGTGCGCCGGTTTTAGCTCACAAGCAAGTTGACAATAAAACAGGAAAATTGGTAGCGTATATTATTACAGATTTTGTAAAAGCTCGGATGCAATATCTAGCATCAGCTTAAGTTTCTGTTTTTCACTCTATTTCTTGGTGGGGAGAAAATGAATTTCAAAAACAAAATTTGGTAGTTTGCAAGGTAACAGCTAACTTTATGAATGAATGTTCATTCATAATGAAATCTAATCAGAAAAATCATATTATGGAAACCGCTTTGCAGTTGTTTGCTGCAAAGGGTTATGGCAATACATCTATAGCTGCAATAGCCCGTTCTGCAGGCGTTGCTCAAGGATTAATGTATAACTTTTTCGATTCGAAGGAAGCTTTGCTGCACGATATTATGGAGCAAGGATTTAGTGGGGTTCAGGCTACTATGCAATTTTATACACAATCGCTAACCGCAAAAAAAGCATTGGTATTGCATGTAGAGGCTACATTTGCGCATGTTTCGGCAAACAAAGCATTCTGGCAATTGTTTCATGCTATAAAAATGCAGGAACAAGTTCAACAATATTTACATACCGATTACGCTGTAGCAAGAGATTTTATTTTGAAAACACTCGCAACAAATTTTAAAAAATTGGGTTACGCCAAACCGAACGATGAAGCGAAATTATTCTTTGCTATGATTGATGGCTTAGTGGTAAATTTCTTGATGGCCCCGAAAACATTTTCATTAAACAACATTAAAAAAATTATTTTCCAAAAATATAAAATATGAATACTACTTGGTTAAATACAACTGAATACCCTTTTAACCCATATTACTTCGAAGTTAATGATACGCAATTACATTATATTGATGAAGGTGCAGGCGATGTAATTCTATTTGTGCATGGCACACCATCTTGGAGTTTCGAATTCCGAAATGTGATTAAGGTTTTATCGAAAAAATACCGTTGCATTGCTATGGACCATATTGGATTCGGGTTATCGGATAAGCCTGCGAAATATGACTACAGTATTCAGCAACATACCGCAACACTAATTAAATTAATAAATCATTTGCAACTCACTAATTTCACCATGTTGGTGCACGATTTTGGTGGCATTATTGGCTTAGCAGCGGCGATAAGCATGCCAGAGCGCATTAAAAAGCTTGTCATTTTAAATACTTGGTGCCGCAGCATTAAAGACGAACCTGAGTTCAAAAAAATGAAAGGCATTTTAGGCAGTCCTTTGATGCCAATTTTATATAAATATTTTAATTTTTCTGCCAAATATATTTTACCGGCAGCTTTTGCAGAGCGTTCACGATTAACGCCCGAGGTGCACCAGCATTTCTTAAAACCATTTTCTAAAGCGAGTGAGCGAAACGGTACTATTGCGTTTGCAAAATCGTTACTTAAGGATCAAGACTATTATGAATCAATTGGCAAGAAGCTGAGTATTTTGAGTGGAAAGCCTGTTTTAATTATGTGGGGAATGAAAGACAGGTTTATAACGGAGAAGCATTTACTTTGGATGAACGAACAATTTCCGAATGCGCAGGTAGTTCGATATGAAGATGCAGGGCATTTTGTTTTGGAGGAGAAGAGTGTAGTGGCTGCACCTGTTATTGAGGACTTTATGCGTTAAGTGGATTCAAGACCTGCCAGGTTTTAGCGCATCTGCCATATTTGCAGTCAAACAAAGCACTCACATTCAACCTAAAACTAAAAAAGGCGCATCTTTCGAAGCGCCTTCAAATTATATTAATTGGCGAATTAATCTACATTATCGTGCAAGAATGAATTATTCTTTTTTAATTCAGGACCATCAGCGCCATTAACAACATTGTATTTTGAAACGTTTATTTCGCGCGCATCAGGTGTTTCTTCAAGGTCAACATTACGGCGCAGGTAAGCAGGCACTTTCTCAATTTCTTCGAGATTGCTATTGTTCAATTTCATGCTCATACTTTTTAATCTGTTGACACGATCATTGCTTGCATTAATTACCATTCCCAATTTATCGTCGTTGGTAATTAATGGTTTTAGTTCATTGCGCGGAGTTAACAGTGGCACTTCTTCTTTATTTATAATTGGTGCAACGGGTTCACTTTTTACAAACGAACGCATTTCAATTTCAGGTGCAGCATCTTCTGATATTGGCTCTTCAACTATTTCCTTAACTTCGAAAACTGGTTCAACTTCAATAACATCATTTTGCAAATCGTTCACAATCGGTTCTACATTTGCCGTTTGAACTGGAGTTATTAATTCTGCAATAATTTCGTTAGACTCCTCTTCTGCAACAATTTCGGTTATTGGCATTTCTTGCGCAATAATTTCAGCTATAGGTTCAGCTGCAACTTCATCAGCAATATCGTTATCAACCCCACCGAACATTTCGAAGTCAAAAGCAAATTGACGCGGATTAGTATCATCCTCCTTTTTCGCTTTTTTTTCTTCAAGTTTCACTTCATGCTTATTGATAAGTTTTATTTCTGATTCTTCTTCCTTAGTAATAACTTCCTCTTTAACAGCAACTTCTTGATTTACGGCACTGCTATGCTTTTGCGAGCTATTAGAAGTATCGAGGTGTGTAACCTTAAAACTACTTTTTTTGATACGTGAACTACGTTGTTCAATTGTTTCGAATCCTGTTGCAATAACAGTCACCATTATTTTATCACCTAAAGTTTCATCGGTGCAATTACCCCAAATAATATCACAATCGTTTCCAGCAGCTTCTTGAACGAAGTCGGTGACAGATGCAATTTCATCCATTAATACAGGCTTAACTCCCGAAGTAATATTTAATAAAATATTGCGCGCTCCGCGAATATCATTATCATTTAATAATGGTGATTCCAATGCTAATCGCACTGCATCGATGGCGCGATTTTCTCCTTCCGCACTTCCTGAACCCATTATGGCCAAACCACTATCGCGCAAAACTGTTTTCACATCTTCAAAATCGACATTTACATATCCAGGAACTGTAATAATTTCTGCAATTCCTTTTGCTGCTGTTGTTAAGATATCGTCTGCTTTTGCAAATGCTTCATTCCATGCTAAATTGCCGAACATGTCGCGCAATTTATCGTTTGAAACAATCAAAATTGCATCAACAAAATGTTTTAAAGTTTCTAAACCTTCGTGCGCTTGCGATCTTCTTCTTTTACCTTCAAAACCGAAAGGAACTGTTACAATGCCAATAGTTAGAATTCCCATTTCCTTTGCTAATTTAGCTACAACGGGAGCACCACCAGTTCCTGTTCCACCACCCATGCCTGCAGTAATAAAAACCATTTCGGTATTTTTTTCGAGCAATGATTTAATTTCCTGCATGCTTTCCATTGCCGCTTGCTGGCCCACACTTGGGTGCGATCCAGCTCCGCGACCTTTGGTAAGGCTTGGTCCAAGTTGAATTTTATTCGGAACCGGGCTCATTTCCAATGCCTGTTGATCGGTATTGCAAATTACGAAGTTCACATCTTTAATGCCCTGCATGAACATGTGGTTTACGGCATTTGATCCGCCCCCACCAACACCAATTACTTTAATAATTGATGATTGCTCTTTTGGTATATCGAAATACATAATTTTGTAGCGCTTTTAAATTAGGTTACTATTGTTGGTTAATTATTTTTAGCATACGGTCAATATGCATTTATTTTTTATTTGAAATCAGAAACGTCATCTTCTTCAAACCATTTTTTTGTTGAGCTGAGCATGTTTTTCAACCAACCCGGTTTTTCGTTTTTTGCTTTTTCTGAATTATTTTCTTGATTTGAACTATTTACTGTTTCCAACACATTCTCGGCTTCGTTGCTATTATGCATTTCGTTTACCGATACTGGTTCTTGTTGCAATACTGGTGAAGTTTGTGCTTGAGTTAATTCCTCAATTGTAGCCTGAGCCTGAAAATTTCTATCTTCCATGCCCTTTAGTATTAAACCAACTGCGGTTGCATACATTGGGTGACGGATATCTTCAGACTTAGATTTAGAAAGATGTTCGGTTGGGAAACCAACGCGTGCATCCATTCCAGTGATGTAAGAAACCAATTGAACAATATGTTTCAATTGCGCACCACCACCTGTTACCACAATTCCACCGATTAGTTTTTTATGGTAGCCTGATAATTTAATTTCATAATACACATGCTCCAGAATTTCTTCCATTCTAGCCTGTATAATACGCGCTAAATTTTCAACTTTAATTTCTTTCGGTTCACGTCCTTTTAATCCGGTGATAGAAATAATTTCATTGTCTTCTGTTTCTGTTGCTAAAGCACAACCAAATTTCACTTTTAATACCTCGGCTTGATTTTTCATTATCATACAGCCTTCCTTAATATCTTCGGTTATTATGTTTCCACCCAAAGGAATAACTGCAGTATGTCGAATAATACCATCCTGAAAAATTGCAATATCAGTAGTTCCACCACCAATGTCAACCAAAGCTACACCTGCTTCTTTTTCTTCCTCACTCAATACAGAAGCTGACGATGCAAGCGGTTCAAGAATTAAATCTGTTACTTTAAGTCCGGCTTTTTCAACACATTTAAAAATATTTTTTGCGGCTGAAATCTGACCAGTAATAATATGGAAATTTGCTTCTAAACGCACACCGCTGATACCAATCGGGTCTTTAATGCCCAATTCGCCATCCACTATAAATTCTTGTGGCAATACGTGAATAATTCTGTCGCCAGGAGGCAATACCAATTTCTGCATGTTTGCAACCATACGATCGATATCATCCATTGAAATTTCATTCTCCGCATCGTTGCGTGTCAGGATATCACGATGTTGCAAACTTTTTATGTGCTGACCAGCAATACCAACATAAACTTCTTTAATGGTAACGCCACTTTTTTGCTCTGCTTCAGCCACCGCAATTTTTATAGCCTCAACTGTTTTGTCGATATTGGCTACAACACCACGCATAACGCCAAACGAATCTGCTTTGCCCATGCCCAGCACTTCAATTTTACCATTATCAGTAATTTGTCCAACAATAGCACAAATTTTAGTTGTTCCAATGTCGAGACCTGTAATTATTCGGTTATTCCTGCTCATAGTTTAGTTTTTTATCGCAAACAATTTGACCTTTAAAATCAAGCTTAATTGTTTCATATTTATTCCAGCCAACATAGCTTAGTCCTTCAGCATAAAAAATTTCCAATTTGTGAAATTTTTCTTCCATCTCATCAATTCCACCAAACTCAATTTTATGATCACCCAATTTTGGTATTAACACGAAGGTTCCATTATTAGCGACGGAGACTTGCTCAATCTGGGCATTCCAGAAGGTGTTGTTATGGATGAATCGTGTTAATTGTAACACGTTTTTGAGCACCGGGGTTTCTATCATATCTGAATTATTAGTGCCTTCTTTTATGTTACCTGTAACTACAGGTACGCGCGTTGTAAATTTAGCACTGATAGGTATCTTATTAGCATTTTTATCAATATAATAATTCACACCATACTTGTTAATAACCCTTGCAATCGGTTGTTTCTGTACAATTTCAATATGTAATTCACCATTTGCATCCAACCAAGTTTCTGCATCATTAACGTATGGGTCATTTTCTAATACTTTTTCGATGCGTCCAACATCAATTTTTTGAATTTGATCACCACGTACTGAATCGCCAAACGAATGCAATAAAATTCCTTTTATGTCTTCATTATCTAAAAAGTAAATTCCAGTTTGATGGTCTATAACAATGTCAACATTTTGGCAAACCATTTCATCTTGCCTGTTGGCATTAAACGATGTTAGCATAACCAGTCCAACAATACATGCCAGTAAGGTTAACAACCCAAAAACGCGAACTACTTTTTTCTTCCAACTCATGTTCTCGATTTTAAAATTTCAGCAATGGGTTGAACTAATTTATCAATGTCGCCAGCACCAATTGTGCAAATAATATCAAAATCACCTTTACTCACTTTTTCCAATAATTGTTCTTTGGTTAATATTTGTTTATTTAGATTTTTCACTCTCGTTAAAATGGTATCTGCCGTTACACCTTCAATTGGCTCTTCACGTGCGGGATATATCGGTAATAAAATCACTTCATCTGCTAAATCGAGACTAGCAGCAAAACCATCAGCAAGGTCGCGTGTTCTCGTAAATAAATGGGGTTGAAATACAGCAGTAATTTTTTTGTCTTTATAAATTTCTCTCACGCTCAATAAAAACATTCTAATTTCTTCGGGGTGATGTGCATAATCATCTATATAAACATGTTTTGCATCGCTGAATATTTTTTCGAATCGCCTGTAAATACCCTTAAATGAGTTGAGTGCTGCGCTGATTTTATCTGTAGCAACACCAAGCTGAAGCGCAACGGAAACAGCTGCTACAGCATTTTCAATATTGTGAATTCCTGGGTACTGCAAGGTGAATTCAATACCGTTGCTCAGCACTACATGACTACCTGTTAACGAAATGTCATAACTGCGCGCATATAAATCGGCAGTAGTATCACTTAATGCATAACGCCATACTTTTTCACGAAGAAAAGGAATAATAGGCAGGTTAGATTTCACGATTAAACAACCACCAATTTCAGTTTTATTCGCAAATTCGATAAATGCTTTTTCGACTTCGGCTTGTGTTCCATAAATTTCAAGATGGTCGGAATCCACTGCTGTTACAACGGTAATATTTGGAAATAATCGCATAAATGAGCGATCATATTCATCTGCTTCAGCAACTAAAACATCATTTTCACCAATTACAAAATTAGAATGAAAATTCGTGCAAATACCTCCTAAAAAAGCAGTGCAATCATAACCCGAATCTTTTAATATCCAGGTTATCATTCCCGAAACGGTGGTTTTGCCATGTGACCCAGATACCGCTATGGTAAAACGTTCCTTGCTTATCATCCCCAAAACTTCTGACCTTTTATACAATGGGAAATGATGATTGATATAATAATTTAATTCAGCATGAGTTTTAGGAATTGCTGGCGTATAAATAACTAAATCTGCTTGCGTATCTAACAATGCAATATTATCTTCATAATGAATTATCATCCCCTCGCCTTCCAATTGTTTTGTTAAGGCAGTAACCGTGCGATCATATCCAGAAACAGTTGCGCCAAGATATTTAAAATACCTAGCCAATGCGCTCATGCCAATGCCGCCAATTCCAATAAAATAGATACGTTTTATATCTTCTAACTGCATATTTAATTAACTGATGGTATTAATTTAAAAACTTCATCAACAATACGTTCAGCAGCATCTTCTATAGCATATTTCGAAATATTATTGCTGAGCTCAATTCGTTTTTCAGTATTGTTCAACAAGCCTAATGCTGCAGGAATTAATTCCTCTTTTGCATGCTTATCGCTAATATGGATTGCCGCATTTCCCGCCACCAAAGCCATTGCATTTTTGGTTTGGTGATCTTCGGCTGCGGTTGGTAATGGCACTAGAATAACAGGTTTACCTACCAAACACAATTCAGAAATAGCAATTGCACCAGCTCTAGAAACAATAACATCAGCAGCCGCATAAGCATGGTCGATATTCGAAATAAAGTCGAATACTTTCACATTATCATACCCTTTTGCTGCTTGCTTGCATACATCGAACATTAATGAACCAGTTTGCCAAATAACTTGAATTTTAGCATCTCGGAAATAATTTAATCCTGCCATTAAGCAGTTGTTTAAAGTACGCGAACCAAGACTTCCTCCTACAATTAATAATATGTTGCTATCCAAATCGAGGTCAAAATCTTTACGGGCTCTTTCAGGTTTTACATTACACAATACAATATTTTGCCTAACGGGATTACCTGTTTTTACCACTTTTTCTTTAGGGAAAAATTTATCCATCCCATCATAAGCAACGCATATCGTTTTAGCTTTGCGCGATAATATTTTATTAGTTACACCAGGGAAAGAATTTTGTTCTTGAATTAGGGCAGGCACACCGTGACGCATTGCAGCGTTTAACGAAGGACCGCTCGCAAACCCTCCAGTACCAATAGCTACATCGGGTTTAAATCTTTTTACAATAGCATCTGATTTAAAGTAGCTAGCAATTAATTTAAATGGGAAACTTAAATTACGCATATCGAGGCCGCGCTGAAATCCACTTATCCAAAGGCCTTCAATTCTATAACCTGCCTTAGGCACTTTTTCCATTTCCATTTTATTTTCAGCACCCACAAATAAAATATTAGCATCAGGTTTTCTGCGCCTAATTTCGTTTGCTATAGCAATTGCCGGAAAAATATGTCCTCCAGTTCCACCGCCACTTATTAATATATTAATTGATTTCTGCATGAAAATAAATTCACTTTTTATAGTACTGGTTTTGGATTTGGTATAATAGGTTCATCTTCTTCCAATACATTATTTGCCAAATCTTCCATAGCCTCATTTTGCTTAGTTTCTTTTTCTTCTTGTAATTCTATTTCTCGACTAACACTTAATATAATTCCTATACTCAAGCTTGTAAACCACAATGAGGTTCCACCCATGCTCACCAATGGTAGTGTTAAACCAGTAGTTGGCAGTAAATGTACTGCCACAGCCATGTTTACAAAAGCTTGAATGGTTAATACCAATCCCAACCCGACAGCCAACAATGCACCAAAACTACTTGGCGCTTTTCCAACAATTTTTATACATCGATATAGAAAAACGAGATATAAAAACATCATAAATACGCCGCCAAGTAATCCATACTCTTCAATAATTGTTGCATAAATAAAATCGGCATACGGATAAGGTAAAAAATCTTTTTGTGTAGAATTTCCTGGACCTACTCCGAAAATCATTCCCTTGGCAATAGCAATTTTCGCTTGATCTGTTTGGAATGAATCATCTGATGAACCACCGTTTATAAAACTTTCAACACGTGAATTCCATGTACCTAATCGACCTACATCTGGCATTAAATAGGATAATCCTATAATAATACCTAATAATACAATACCTGCTCCAACCGTAAGCAGTATATATTTAAATTTAACACGACCAACAAACATTAAAACAATACAAGAAAAAAACAACACCATCGACGTAGATAAATTTTCTGGTAAAATCAATGCACAAATAATGGCAATTGGTAAAATAACCGGAATAAATGCTTCCTTAAATGACTCCATCTTTTCTTGCTTTTTAGATAATACCCTTGCCGTATACATAATTAATGCAAACCTCGCCAAATCGGAAGTTTGGAAGGTGAGGTTAATTACTGGCAATGTAATCCACCGCGAAGCATCATTTACTTCTGGAGCTAAAAACATGGTATATAATAATGCAGGAACACTCACCCATAACAATATCTGTGCAATGCGACTATAGTATTTATAAGGTATCAAATGGCTCAAATACATCAGAAAAATACCAAACAGCAAAATAATGGTATGCTTAATTAAATAATACTCTGTATTGCCGCCTGCCGATTTATAAGCAAGTGTTTCTGTTGAACTATAAACTGCCAATATCGAAAATACCGAAAGCACAAAAACAACCAACCAAATGTAGCGGTCGCCTTTTACTTTACTTAACAAAAATGCTATTGATTTCGACATGATACTTATTTATAAAATTTATAATTCGCGAACACGTGCTTTAAACTGATTGCCTCTGTCTTCAAAATTTTCAAATAAATCGAACGAAGCACATGCAGGCGATAACAATACCACATCGCCATTGTTACCAAGACGATAGGCCATTTCAACACAATCTTTCATTGTTTCAGTAATAACAACTATATCGACTAATTTGCTGAAAGCTTGCTGAATTCTAGTGCTATCTTTTCCAAGACAAACAATAGCCTTCACTTTCTTTTTTACTAAATCGGTAATAAGTGAATAATCATTTCCTTTATCAATTCCACCTGCAATCCAGATTACAGGTTTCGATTGACTTTCTAAAGCATACCAAGTGCTGTTCACATTTGTAGCTTTTGAATCGTTTATAAATTCGATGCCATGTACTTGTGCAACAAATTCTAAGCGGTGCTGTAAAGTGGTAAAATCGGTGAAACTTTCGCGGATGTTCTCGTTGTTTAAACCTAGTAACTTTCCTGCGATGCCTGCTGCCATCGTGTTGTACTGGTTGTGTTTGCCTTGAAGCGCTAATTCGTTAATGGTCATGTTAAATTTGTTTTGGTTGATTTGAATATTAATTTGGTTATCTGCAACCCAACCGCCTTCACCCGGCCGGTCATCCAGGGTGAATGGTAATGCTATTGGATTGTTACTTTTTGTAATCTCTTTATTTAGTGTTGCTGTTATTACGGCATCATCAGAATTATAAATAAAATAATCATTGCTATCTTGATTCATTTTAATTCTGAACTTGGCGGCTACATATTTTTCAAACTGATAATTATAGCTGTCTAAATGATCAGGTGTAATATTTAATAGAATAGCGATATATGGTTTAAATGTTACGGTATCATCTAATTGAAAATTACTTATCTCCAACACATAATAATCATGCTTACCATTTGCAATTAATTCTGCAAAACTGATTCCGATATTACCACCAATTGCAACGTTTAAACCAGACTTTTGCAACATGTGATGCGTAATTGAAGTGCAGGTTGATTTTCCATTACTGCCAGTAATTGCAATTACTTTTCCTTCACAATATCTCCATGCAAATTCAATTTCACCAATAACAGGAATTTTACGCTCCCGTATTTTCTTCATCACTTCGTATTTCTCTTGAATGCCCGGACTTTTAATTATTTCGTCAGCGGCAAAAATGATATCGTAATTATGATTGCCTTCTTCGTATGTTACTCCTTCGTTTTCAAGCTTAGCTTTGTATTCAGGTTTAATATTTCCTTTATCACTTACAAACACGTCGAAGCCCTTGCGCTTAGCCAATATAGCTGCACCTGTTCCGCTTTCACCTGAGCCTAATATCACGAGTCGTTTACCCATTATCTAACCTTGAGTGTTACTATTGAAATAATTGCTAATAAAATGGTGATAATCCAAAATCTAGTCACAATTTTAGTTTCGAACATTCCCTTTTTTTGATAGTGGTGATGTAAAGGACTCATTAAAAATATCCTTCTGCCTTCACCGTATTTTTTCTTGGTATATTTAAAATAGCTTACCTGTAGAATAACACTTAAATTTTCTACTAGGAATATGCCGCATAATACTGGAATTAATAATTCTTTTCTAATTACAATCGCGAGTGATGCAATTATTCCGCCAATGGTTAAGCTACCAGTATCGCCCATAAATACTTGAGCAGGAAATGCATTATACCAAAGAAATCCAATGCAAGCTCCAATTAATGCTGCGCTGAATACTACCAACTCACCAGAGTCAGGTATATACATAATGTTGAGGTAATCGCTCAATATGGAGTTACCCGCAATGTATGCGAAAATTAAAAGTGTAATTACAATTATGGTGGATGTTCCGGCTGCTAATCCATCTAATCCATCTGTTAAATTTGCACCATTCGAAACCGCCGTTATAATTATGATAATAATTAAAACGAATACAATTGGGAATAACCAATTTTTAGTATCCTCACTTGCCCAACCCACTAACCATTCGTAATCAAATTCATTATTTTTTACTAATGGAATTGTCGATTTCGTTGAGCGTGTATCGTGACTTAAATAACGTTCGCCAGAAGCATCTAACATGCCATTTCCTTCCAACCGCACATTTTCTGCAGGATATGTTTCAATTGGTCTTCCAACTGGTTGACCATTTTCTACTTCATATACATAAATGCTATCGTAATCGCGCAATTTAATATCATCAGAAAAATATAATACCAAGCCTACGATTGCTCCGAGACCAACTTGGCCCCATATTTTAAATTTCCCACGAAGTCCTTCTTTATTTTTCTTAAATACTTTAATATAATCATCTAAAAATCCGATTAAACCCATCCATACTGTTACAATCAGCATTAAAATCACGTAAATATTCTTGAGGTCTGCAAGCAGCAGTACCGGAATTAATAATGCAAGGATGATAATTATGCCACCCATTGTTGGCGTGCCTTTTTTACTTAGTTGTCCTTCTAATCCGAGATCGCGAACGGCTTCACCAATTTGTTGTTTTTGTAGATAAACAATTATGCGTTTACCAATTACAATTGAAATAATTAATGAAAATAATACTGCCAAACCTGCACGGAATGATAAGTATTGAAACATTCCCGCTCCAGGGAAATCATACTGTTGGTCTAGCCAGTTAAAAAAATAGTATAACATTATCGCGACTGGGTTTTGAAGGTTTCCGAAAGCACTTGTTTATCGTCGAAAGGATACTTTACGCCTTTTATTTCCTGATACTTCTCATGGCCTTTACCTGCAATGCAAATCACATCGCCCGGTTTTGCCAACATCACGGCAGTTTTAATTGCTTCTTTTCTATCAATTATCGAAATACATTTCTTTACTAAATCGCCTGTAACACCCGCTTCCATTTCATGAATTATAGTTTCTGGTTGTTCGCTGCGCGGATTATCAGCAGTTAGCATCACTTTATCGCTTAATGTTGCAGCAACTTTTGCCATTATTGGACGTTTAGTTTTATCGCGATCGCCGCCACAACCTACAACAGTAATAATTTGCTGTTCTTTCTTCAACATGCTGCGAACGGTTGATAATAATTTTTCTACAGCATCAGGCGTATGCGCATAATCAACAACACCAGTAATTGCATCTTTACCAGAATAAATAATATCAAAACGACCTTCGACAGGTTGTTGCTTGCTTAAAGCTGTTAATACTTCATTTTTATTAAATCCAAGCAGTATACCTATTGCATATACAGTGAGTAAATTCCATGCATTAAATTCACCTAATAAATTAGAGTGAAATTCTGTACCCTCGATATTTAATACCAATCCGGTTAAAGCATTTTCTTTAATTCTTGCCGTAAAATTTGCAGCACCCTTTACTGAAAAAGTATAATGCTTAGCAGAGCAATTCTGCACCATTACTTCTCCCCTTTTATCATCAACATTTACTAATGCAAATGCTGATTTCGGAAGGCCGTCAAAAAACATTTTCTTCGCTTTAATATATTGATCAAAGGTTTTATGATAATCAAGATGATCATGTGTAATATTTGTGAAAACGCCACCAGCAAATGCTAATCCAGCAATGCGTTGTTGATGTGCCGCGTGTGAACTAACCTCCATAAATACATAATCACATCCAGCATCAACCATTTTCGCAAGCAATTCATTTAATTGCACAGGGTCAGGGGTTGTATGTGTAGATGGAATAACTACATCCTGAATTTTATTAGCGACAGTAGAAATTAAACCTGTCTTAAATCCTAAATCACGAAATAAATGATATGCTAATGTAGCTGTAGTTGTTTTACCGTTTGTACCAGTTATACCAATTAATTTTAATTGTGTTGATGGGAAATCATAAAAAGCATGTGCTAATTTGCCTAATGCTTCCGCTGCATTATTTACAATAATAATTTGTTGCGGTGATGTTACTCCATTAGAATTTTCAGCGATAACAGCAACTGCACCCATGTCAATTGCTTTCTGAATAAACTGATGGCCGTCAACTGCTGTTCCCTTTAATGCAACAAATAAATATCCGGGTTTTACTTGGCGACTATCAGCCGTAATACCTAATATTTCGATATTATTAATATCTAAACCATCCGTTTTAGCAGATGACAATACTTGTACTATTTGTGATAACTGCTTCAATTCAATTGTATTGTTACAAAGGTTCCTTCATTAACTGCTTGTCCAGGTGTTACACTTTGTGCAACCACTTTTCCTGCTCCATTAACACCAACTTTTAATCCACTAGTTTCTAACAAATACAATGCATCGCGCAATCCCATTCCCCTAACATCTGGCATTGTATATAGATATGTTTTAATTACTTCATGCGTAGCAGATTTTCCATTTGCATTAATAGCAACCCATTCTTCATTATCATCAAATCCTTCACTCACGTTTAACCAATCTAATATTTTACGGAAATCATACGCATATCCTTTTGCATTGGCATCTACCCCAACTAACATTTGATTATTTTCGTTAACCGGTTCTCGGATATTTATAAAATGAGAGTATACTTTATCTGATATTTCTCTAAAAACCGGCGCCGCAACTGCACCACCGTAGTAAGCTCCATTACTTGGTGAATGCACCATTACAACTATTGAATACTTTGGATTTTCATAAGGGAAATATCCCGCAAAACTTGCTAAATAATTATGTGAGTAGATACCATTTTCTACTACTTTTGCAGTGCCTGTTTTACCTGCAAATTGATAATACTCATTCTTTAAATTTTTAGCTGTGCCACTATCTACAACAGCTAATAAACATTCTTGCAATTTTTTAACTGTTGCGTTGCTGCATAATTTTTCATTTAATACAACAGGTTCTGTTTCCTGTATTGTAACACCATATTGCTGTGTTTCCTGCACTAAATATGGTTTCATCATTTTACCATCATTTGCAATGCCATTATAATAAGTGAGTAATTGCAACGGTGTCAATTCTAATTCATAACCAACACTCATCCAAGGAATTGTGGTGCCATACCATGCATTTTTATTAGAAGGATCTAATTTAAAAACAGGTTTGCGTTCACCTGATAATTCAATGCCCGTAACACCTGTAATGCCAGACTCAATTAAATGTTGCGTATATTTTTTAGGATTTTTTTGATACATCTGACTTGATAGTCGCGAAATACCCACGTTACTAGAAAGTGCAAATGCTGTTTTAACTGTTACATTTGTTTTGTTGTGTTCTTCGCTATCATACATTGTTTGATCAGAAAATTTATACTTGCCATAATTCAAATCAACAAGGTCATTCATTTCTATTCCATCTTCGAACAAGCACATTAATGAAAACAATTTCCATGTAGAACCAGGTTCAACTTTTGTAGAAATACCATGATTAAAATTTTCAAGATAAACACCTTCAGTTGTTCTAGATAAATTAGCAATTGCTTTTATTTTGCCTGTTTTTACTTCCATTACAATTGCTGTTCCCCAAGCTGCATTATTTTTCACCAACGATTTACGTAATGCTGTTTCTGTAATATCTTGAATATTAATATCTAATGTTGTAATAACATCAACGCCATCAACAGGATCCAATTCATTTTTATCGCCAACACGCACCCAACTTCCTCCAGCAACTTTGCGTACGAGTGTATAGCCAGATTTACCGCGCAATAATGTATCGTAAGTAGCTTCAAGGCCAACGCGATTATTGGAACGCACATAACCAATTGTTCTAACAGCCAAACTTCCGTAAGGATATTCTCTTGTTTCGATAGGTTCGGCAATCATTCCTCCTCGGTTTTGCCCAAGGCGATATAATGGAAAATTTTCCATTTGTTGTTTTTGCGGAAGTGTAACTTTTTTATGTATTTCAACATATCGTTTTTTCTGTTTACGCGCTAACGAAATTTTCTGCTTATACTGAGCAGGAGTTTTGTCTTCAAATAAACGAGATAACGCAATACTTAATGAATCGATATTCTTTTTAAAATCGACATCATTAGGCGCTATAGCATCCATATAAATATTAAAATACGGGAAAGATGTAGCTAATACATCGTGATGTTCAGAATAGATAGAGCCACGTGTTGGAAGAATTTCCTGTTGCCTAGTGCGGGCGCTGTCTGCCATTGCACGGTATTCATCGCCATGAACAAATTGTATATTGATAATTTGTGCAGTAATAAAACCACCCAAAATTACCAAGCCCAAAAGCGCTAGGTACAATCTCCATAATATGTCCTTTTTAGTGTTTTCCACTTTTTGTTTTAATTGTAAATGGAGGATGCGATAACTCCTGCATATTTAATGTGTCTACTCTTTTAGCAACAGCGCTTTGGCGACTATGCTGTGTGAGTGAATCTCTAGTTGCATTATAGTAATATTGTTTTTCGAGCAATTGCTGATTCACAGTTCTAATTTCACGATCCATTGCAACGCCACGGTGATTATTCCAGATATAAAAAATACCTATTACTACAATAAACAGGAAATAGGGAATATTATTTACAATATTTTCCCATTTAAAAAACTTCACCTCATCAAATGATTTCAGCAATGATGATAGGCTGCGTTTTTGTTCTGTACCTGTATTGATATTTTTTTTCTCTGACATTACTTATTTATAAAAACTATAATTAAACTTTAACAGCAACACGCAATTTCGCACTGCGTGAACGCGGATTTCTTTGTAATTCATCGTTATCAGGTGCTACCGGTTTTTTAGTAACTACTTTAAACGGAATATTTTTTCTGCCTTTTAAATCTTCTTCCGGATTTCCATACACATCGCCAGTTTTCATCATATTTTTCACCATGCGATCTTCAAGTGAGTGATAACTAATAACTACTAATCGTCCATCTGGAATAATTAATTGAGCAGTACTTGTGAGCATTTCTTTCAGGGCAGTCATTTCATCGTTCACTTCTATACGAACCGATTGAAATACTTGTGCGAGGTATGGATTTTTTTCACCTTTAGCTACCGATAATGCAACATCGCGTAATTGCGTGGTTGTTTTTATTCCACCTTCGCTGCGCATTTGCACTCTTGCGTTACCAATAGCTTGAGCGAGTTGTCGCGAATTTCTTATTTCACCGTACAAACTGAAAATATTTTGTAGTTGTTCTTCAGTATATCTATTAATGATATCGAAACCTGAAATCGGTTGTGCTGTATTCATGCGCATATCTAATGGACCATTATAGCGAATAGAAAATCCGCGATTGCCTTCATCAAATTGGTGAGAACTAACACCAAGGTCTGCTAAAATGCCTGTCACTTTAGTAACACCTTGCACCCGCAGAAATTTTGTGATATATCTAAAATTCTGCGGGATAAAGATGGCGTTTGTAGCGTCAAACTCATTGATAAAAACATTTTGCGCATCAGCATCCTGATCGAAGCAATAGAGTTTACCTTTTGGTGAAAGTTGTTGCAAAATTGCTTTGCTGTGACCACCGCCACCAAATGTAACATCTACATAAATTCCGTCAGGATCTGTTATGAGTGCCTGAATGCTCGTATGTAAAAGAACAGGAATGTGATAAGTGCTCATATACCGTACTTTCCACGCACTTTTTCCGAAATCTGCTGGTATTGAGCTGGGTTCATATTCAAATATTTCTCGCGGAAGCGCTCCATTGCCCAAACCACGACCTTATTTTTCTGACAAACCATAATCATATCTTTTACTATACCAGCGTGCTGAATATGCAAGCGCGGAATCAGGATGCGTTCAGCAGAATCGATAGTGAGTATGGAAGTTCCGCTGTAAAACATGTTCTTATAGTCGCGGTCTTCCTCCGAATTTTCAGGAATCTGGTTCACTTTGTCCATTTCAGTGTAGAATTCACTCATCGGATATAGATAAAGGCATGGGTCAATTCCACGCGTAACCACGAACTTTCCGATGTCATCGCCGGTAAGCTGCGTAACCAAGCCCGAAGGAACGCGGATGCGCTGCTTCACGTCGAGGGTACATTCATATTCACCGATTAAAAATGCCATAGTTGTGGTTATTGAACTAATTTGAACGTAAACTTAGAATTTATATTACACTTTCGTACACTTTTGTACACTTTGGCGACTGATTAATTTTTGCACAAATAATGCACATCGGTTATGCACATTTGTTAGTATGCCGCCAGACTGCAAGCGTGGTGGGCATTGGGGCGCATCAATATTTTAGGTAAGCTAGAATTTTAGGGATATTTTGTGCATTATGTCGCAGCTTCACAAAGCAACTTCCAGCGCAGACTTATCACGCAACGAGTGAAAACGGACTCCTGAATTAACAAATTGGTCACTCCAATACCGGTTACTTTTCCAATTATTGGTATTGTCGGCAACAAAAACTGCATTTGGAAACGCTTTCAGCAAGTTTTCGACCTTTATAAATGGATTGCCAGTTAGTAAAACGTAGTTTACGCGTTCGCCATCCACAGGCAATAAATTGCGGTTTTGCTTGGTCAAGATGAAAATGACCTTATCCTTAAAGAGCAGATACGGGAAATGATATTGGCATTCGCCCACATTAAATGTGTCGATTGATGAGCCAAACTGTTTCACAAGAGGTGTTGTAATGCCTTGCGCCACAAAATCGGCCTTAATTTGAAACTGAAACTCGCTGGTTTCCAAAATTTCAACAGAATCGGCAAGTAAAATTGCTGTTTCACCACTTTTGAGGAGGATGGCGGATTGCTTTTTTATACTGTAAAAAGTAATACTTGAACTCAAGTTATTGGTAATTTTCCGAGTGGAGATGAAACTTGTGACTATCAGCGAACAAACAAGTCCCATCAATAAATACCGCTTTTCCTTTAGCATTAAAAAAGCACCGAAATAGATGAGTGCAACATAACATAATATCGTTTCGGGCGTTTGCAGAAATAATCCTTCTGTGAGTGAGTGTGGTAGCTTTTCAATTTCAATAATTGCAAAATTCATGATACGCAAACTCCATTCGAGTAAAAATGCAATGCCAGTATTAATAAAAGGGATTGCGCCTAACGCAAAAAATGCCAATCCCAATACCAATACTACAAATGAAACGGGTATAGCAACAATATTCGATAACAGGAAATAATTAGGAAACTGATGGAAATAAAAAAAACTAATTGGCGAAGTTGCTAATTGTGCTGCAAGTGAAACAGAAGTCATACTCCAGATATATTTCAATATTACATGCTTTGGCAACCATAATTTGGTGATGATGGGCTGAAAAAAAACGATTCCGCCAACTGCAATATAAGATAGTTGAAAACCGACCTGTGTTATTTGATACGGATCATCAATTAATAAAATTAACATCGACAGAAATAAAATATTAAATGTATTTGTCTGCTTTTCATAGGCTTTTCCCATCGCCAAAAAACTAAACATCACCGCAGAGCGATTAACACTTGCTGACAATCCAGATAAGCAAGTATAAATCCAAATAATAATGAGTATTAATATTGTTTTAATTAAAATACCATTACTATGTTTTTTGGTGAAGAATGAAAATGGCTTAAATAACATCTCAAGAATTACAAATAATATACCTACATGTAAACCAGATACGGCCAAAATATGCATGGTGCCTGTGTTGGCGTAAGCTTGGCGCACCTCTTCATCTAATACACTCTTTTGCCCGATGATGAGCGTTTGAGCGACAGACAGTGCATGCTCATCTTTAATATTCCGTTCAAGTGATGCAATAAAATTGGCTTTAATATTAAAAATAAAATCCCATATTTTTTTCGATTTATTATTTCCTGTAAATACGAAATCATTTTGTTTTAAAAATGCAATGTGATAAATTTTTTGATTTGTAAGGTAAGTAGTGTAATTAAATGCATGCGGATTTTTTGGAGGGGATGGTGTTGTAAATTTATTGCGGATAATTAATTCATCACCATAATTAATTGTTAGTGGATTTAGCGTATCTAATGGAAGGTAGATAATTGTTTTACCAATTACCGTTGATTGTTTATTGTTATTTACAATACTATTTACTTCGGCATACAATCTAATATTCTTAGCTGTAAATTCAGGTGGTTTTGTAATGCGGCATTGAAATACAGATGTAGAATCTGAATAGTTAATAAAATAATCGCTTTTATAGATAGGCGTTTCTTGTATAACCAATGTAATGCCAGCAAAAAGAATAGTAAGTTGCAATAAAGCACCATGTAAGAACTGCATCGAAAATGAGCTTGATGTTTTACGTATAAACTGAAGTGTGCCATATACTATTACTAGGCAATAGAATATGGTTACCGGCCATTGCTGACTAATTTGAAAATTCAGGCATAGGATGATTCCAGCAATTAAGGGAATCAAATACCGGAACAAAGGAATTTGGTTCCAATATCCGTTCATAAGGGTTAAACGGAGATAAAAATAAATCTGTAGCGTTGGGATTGCAAATTAAAAATTGCAATTAAATACCTGTTTTTTAAGAAGTTATTAGCAACTAAAGTGTAAGCGGTTAGAAATATTTTGCTAAGCGAAAATAAATGCAGTAATCTTTAGAGCATACTACAATCTACCTTAATTAATAGACTTTAGTAAATTAATCAAACTATTAATTTAGGCGGGTTAATATATTAACCTTCAATAGCTGCAACTCCTGGTAATGTTTTGCCTTCAAAAAATTCGAGCATTGCACCACCACCAGTTGAAACGTAACTCACCTCATCTGATAAATTGAATTTATTTATTGCCGCAACAGAATCGCCACCACCTACTAATGAGTATGCACCCTCTTTTGTTGCAGCAGCTATTGCTTTTGCAATTTCTATTGTTCCCTTCGAAAAATTTTCCATTTCGAAAACTCCCATCGGTCCGTTCCACAAAATAGTTTTAGATGCCATTATTGTTGCTGAAAATTGAGCTATAGCTTTTTTTCCGATATCTAATCCCATCCAACCATTCGCAATTTCGCCACTCCTGCTGCCAGAAATATTTGCAGCATTATCAAATTTATCTGCAATAACAGAATCAAAAGGCAATAATAAATTTACATTTTTAGCTTTTGCCATTTCAATTAATTCTCTTGCTGTATCCAATTTTTCATCTTCACATAAAGAGCTTCCAATATGTTCGCCCATTGCCTTAATAAATGTATACGCCATACCTCCACCTATAATAATATTATCAGCCTTATCTAGCAATCGTTCCAAAATCATAATCTTATCCGACACCTTTGCACCACCTATAATTGCAGTAAACGGTTTATCGTGGCGATGCAACACTTTAGTTGCCGCTGCAACCTCTGCCGACATTAGTAAGCCAAACATTTTATGTGGAGCATCAAAGTATTTTGCAATAATAGTTGTTGATGCATGTGCACGATGTGCAGTTCCAAATGCGTCATTAACATACACATCGCCAAGTTTTGCGAGTGCTTGTGCGAATTGTTCATCACCTTTTTCTTCTTCGGGATGGAAACGCAAATTTTCAACTAATAAAATCTCGCCCGGTTGTAAATTATTAGCTGCCTGCACTGCTGCATCTCCAATACAATCGTTTGCAAATTGCACCGGCTTAGCTAATAAAACAGATAAAGGCTGCACAACATGGCGCAACGAATATTTATCTTCAGGACCTGCTTTTGGTCTGCCTAAATGTGACATCAACACCACGCTGCCACCTTCATTAATAATTTTATTAATTGTAGGCAATGCTGCACGAAGACGATTGTCGTCGGTAACTGCAAAAGTTTGTTTATCTAAAGGCACATTAAAATCGACACGAATTATTGCGCGATGCCCTAAAAAATTAAATTGGGAAACGGTTTTCATTTTTTACTGTTTACTAAATACCTGAATTAAATAAAATACCCCTATTACATTTTTGCAATACGTTCAATCAAATCGGCGAGGCGACTAGAATAACCATACTCATTGTCGTACCAACCAACTATTTTAACCATTTTGCCGATAACGTGTGTTAGTTGAGCATCGTAAATACACGAATGCGGGTCACCAATTATATCGGTAGAAACGATTGGATCTTCTGTGTAACTCAAAATTCCCTTCAAATCGCTTTCAGCAGCAATTTTGAATAAGGCGTTGATTGCTTCTACGGTAGTATTTTTATTAATAATACAAGTAATATCAGTTAATGAACCATCTTTTACCGGAACACGAATACCAGCGCCACCAATTTTGCCAACTAAATCGGGGTAAGTGAGCGTAATTGCTTTAGCTGCACCAGTAGATGTAGGCACAATATTTTCGGCAGCGGCTCTAGCTCTGCGCAAATCCTTGTGCGGAGAGTCGTGTAGGCGTTGATCGCCAGTATAGCTATGCACTGTGGTGATGTAGGCCAATTCAATTTCAAAGTTTTCGTGAATCACTTTAATCATAGGTGCAGCGCAGTTAGTTGTGCACGATGCATTGGAAATGATAACATCCTCGTTATTAAGCAGGTTATCGTTTACACCTAGTACAACTGTTTTTATGTCCGAACCCTTTGGTGGCGCAGAAAGCACAACTTTTTTAGCCCCAGCTTTAATATGCAAACCAGCACTTTCTCTATCGAGGAAATGCCCTGTTGATTCCATTACTAGGTCAATTTCTAGGGTTTTCCAGGGCAAATTAGCGGGGTCTTTTTCAGCAAATACGCGAATTGTTTTGCCGTTAATTACTAAATCGTTGCCTGAAACCTCAACGGTACCGCTAAACCGACCATGTATTGAGTCGTATTTAAACAGGTGAGCGAGGGTTTTAACGTCGGTAAGGTCGTTAATGGCAATAATATCAAAACTCGTTTTGTCGAGGGCCCTTCGGAGGAAAATCCTTCCGATACGCCCGAATCCATTGATTGCTACGCGATAGTTACTCATAATTGAACTGTAAAAATAGCAGGTATTAAAGAATTTTTGTGTAGAAACTTTTATAAAAATAAATTTTCTATTACTTTTGCACTCTCGTTTACAAAAACGGCCCGTTCATCTAGGGGTTAGGATACAAGATTTTCATTCTTGGTACAGGGGTTCGATTCCCCTACGGGCTACAAACATTTATTAAAAGACTAATAAGCAACTTGCTTATTGGTCTTTTTTTTAACCCTAAAAACATTAATAATGATAATATTTGTTTACGCCCTAAAAAACAAAATC
>Ga0105044_10002807_pt1 | contig 23897 bp, 34 predicted proteins | sample MAT01_FD_78092 | JGI IMG/M metagenome (GOLD analysis project Ga0105044, IMG submission 78092) | Freshwater microbial communities from Lake Fryxell liftoff mats and glacier meltwater in Antarctica - MAT-01 | ecosystem: Environmental > Aquatic > Freshwater > Ice > Liftoff microbial mat | place...
AAAAAAAGAATGAGGGGAAAGGAAAACGAAGTGGTTGTTTATGGTTAAAATATGGAAAAAAAACGGAAAATACAACCGAAAAAATTAAAAGAAAGAGGGGGGGGTCCCCCCCAGGGGGGGGGGGGGGGGTAGTCCGCCAGAAATACGGGGTAGTCCGCCAAAAACACCCAAAGAAGAACGATATAAGAAGATCTATATAAAAAACGATAAAGAAGCCGAGCAAGACCTAAAGCATGAGAAAAAACCAGCTAAACTGGAAATCCAAGAAACCGATTTGGTAAAAGCTGATGATGATCGTTCTTCAGCTTCGCAACATTCTAACGTTTCTTTTGATCGTTCTTCAGCTTCGCAATATGATATCGTTTCTTTTGATCCTGAAACTTATAAATTTCCTGATGGGACAAGAATTTCCGATAGAATGAAAAACGGAATTAAAAAATATACTCAAGATCAATTTAAAGCACTTCAAGATACAATATTTTATTTTGAAGAGCAAATTGCAGAAGGTAGGAAGCCAAAAAATTCATATGAACAGATGCTGCAATCTTATATAAATGGAAAATATGCTGAACAAGCTCAGAATATTGAAAGAAATAGAAGGGAAGCAATTGTTTTTAAAGGAACTAATGATCTTCCTAACGTGAAAGTTTTAAAAACAGTAGTACAGTACAGAGGATCAAGTTCAGAGCCTTGGGAAACTGTATCTTTAAATTTACCATCTAGCACACTTGATGACTGTTTAAAAAACTACATGTCAAAATTGGAAAATAAATAAAAACCTGAAAAGGAAATTTAAAATGACTAACACTGAAGATCGGGCTAATAATTTAAAATTACGTGTGGAATTACCTTCCATAGCTCACGTACCTTACGTTGTCCAATCCGACAAAAGGCTATCCGATGCCTGTAAAATATTTTATGGTCAAATTTTGAGTTTATCGAAAACATACGGGTATATATCATCCACGAATGATCAATTGGCAGACATGAAAAAAACATCTAAAAAAAATATAGAAAGATGGATCATGATCTTAGAAAAAACTGGCTACATAAAAAGAGTCACAGAAAATAAACGTATTGAAAGTGAAAAAGGTACATTTGTATGGAAGAAATTAAGAAAAATTTACATCGAAGATGTGCATAAATCTAAAAAATAAACTCCTAATAAAAACCTTGCAGAGAAAAAATGAAAGACTTACGCCAAGAAATACTAAACAAAGTCCCAATGCGTCTAATTTTAAAACCTCAAGAGCTTGTAAAATTGGGTATTGGATCAACCTCAACCTTACTTCATTGGCGAAAGAAAAAAATAGGCCCTAGATGGTTCAAGCTATCCGATAGGTGCTATGGGTACTTAAGGGAAGACGTTATAGAGTGGCTTATCAAAAATGAGGGGGTTAGCAATGATTAAAATTGGAGTAAAAAATTATGAGTCAAATTAAATTGAAAAAAGAAACGCAAAAGCAAATTTATGATACCATAGATTATTTCTTATCAAAATCACACAATTGGCCTAAGATAACAAAAAAACAGGAAAGGGTACCTAAGTCCAAGAAAAAAGATATAACGCAAGGCGTGCCAAGTAAAGGGGTAATTTGGGAGTTTCCCGCAAATATACCAGATGATAATCTCGATGTTTTAATAAACTGGGACAGATTCTAATGTTTAGTGTCACCATTCCCATGAGAACAGTCAGTGAAGCAAACATGACAGGCGAACATTGGGCTAAAAAATCAAAGCGACATAAAGAACAAAGAAAATTAATTATATTCATCTTCAAACCTCAAATGCCTTTACCAATTTCTTTGCCTATTAAAATTACCCTTACCCGAATAGCTCCAAGAAAATTAGACGTAGGCGATAATCTTCCAATGTCTATGAAAACGATTAGGGATCAATTGGCTGAGATTTTAACAGGAGTTGATAAAGCAGGAAGGGGAGATGGAGATGAACGCTTACAATTCGAATACAAGCAAGAAAAAGGAAGACCTCGAGAATACTCAGTTAAGATTGAGTTACTACCCATCACTCACATTCCCTAATTGAATAAATCTATGCGAATGCAGATTGCCTATTTTTCTAACGGGCACGCTATGAGGAAGTTTATATTTTATTGATAATCAATTACTTATCATTTATAGGATTCGATCCACTTATCGAATAAATCCATGCGAATAATAAGACGCTTGCCGATTTTTCTAACGGCCTTTTCTAACCCGTTGATATCACGTATTAATAGATGATGACGCATTTGAGCCAATGTAAATGGGTATAAATCGCTCTTGGCGATTTGTGATATTGTCCAATACTTTAATTTTTCCATTCCTTAATCTCCCTTACCCTTTTATGTACAAAATTATTATTTAATATGTCATTGAGTATGTTGTTTACCCTTTCAACCTTATGATCTATAGTATCGTATATATCATTTCTAGGGCGTGAAGTATAGTGTTTGGATCTATTTAATGGGGTCATGCCTTACGTTCCTCTGCAAATGTTACGCTCAATTATATCCATCTTATTCTCTAGCTCAAGAATACGCTTGTTATGCTCACCAAGTTTTGCAAATTGGCCACGGCGTATTCTGCCAATACTAGCTTCCAACTCCTTAATATGATCTATTAAAGCACGATTTTCTGTTTCTTCTTTAGTTTCAAAAAAGGAGTATTGGCAATTGATTACTGATGACATAATTAGATCTTTTCTTCATTTGAGATATCCAACTCTACGCCTATCTCACGTAAAAAGTCAATTTTTTTCTCTGTCAAACACATGCGATTACCTCTACCGCATTTGAAAGTCGATAAAAACTTCTCAGCAGCTTCATTAGCTGGATAAAAACGCCATCCATCTTTATGGTTCTTAAATTTCAGTATCATATTTCCCTTCCTTGATTGATTTTATCAAATCGTTATATTTTTTAAGTCCTAGTTTCATATCATTTACTTCTTCTGCAAATATTTCTATCAACTCTCTATAGTTAATAAGTTTTATACCTTTTTCCTTAATTTTAGTTTCGACTAAATTAATAAAATCATTATATTTCTCAATCTTCATCAATATATAATCAACGTCATCTTCGATTAATTCTATCAATTTTTTATTGTTATCAAATTTCGTCATCATATGTTTCTTCCTTGATTGATTTGATCCACTCATTATATTCATTAACTGTCAGTTTTAAATCATGTATTTCATCTGAAAATAATTTTATAAAATTTTTATCGTTAATAATTTTTATACTTTTTTCTTTTATTTTAATTTCGATTAAACTAATAAAATCTTTATATTTCCTAATTCTTATTCTCATATAATTTACGTCATCTTTGATGAATTTTAACAGGTGTTCATTTTTCTTAAATTTCAGTATCATATTTACATTATCTCCTTGATCATATCTCTGCTGATTGACATGAAGACAAATTCATGTTTTTCAAGTTTTATGCTCATACAATTTAATTCATCTTCGATTAATTTCATCAAATCTCTATTTTTTGAATAATCTGTTCTTTTTTCAAGTGATTCTGTCAAAACAAAAAGTTCTTCAATTTGTTTTTGCATTGCATGCGTGCCGTTTCCTATAAAATTTATTAATTCTTTATGACGGCAAATTGTTTCTATCATATCGCTTACTTGGCTTCGGCTTAATTCCTGATAATCTTCTGAGTCCTGAATTGCATCGAATTTTTCCCTCATTGTATTTAGTTTATTATACATGTATTCCCTAGCTTCATCGAATTCACATAGTTTTGAGGATATAGCTTCTCTTTGGATATTTATTAATTCTAACGCATTTCTTAACTTATTATTTGTTGCTACTATCATAAAAAACCCCTATTTTTTATTTAATTTCCTTGAAAAGATCTTCTTTGATTTGCACGAATACATTTTCCAAATATTTAAGTCTTTTGCTCATTAAATTTATTTCAGCTTCAATTTTTCCTATCAAATCTTCATTGTTTACACAATCTGTTCTTTCTACAAGTGATTCTGTCAAAACAAAAAGTACTTCAATTTCTTTTTGCATATCATGTGTGCCGCATCCAACAAAATTTCTTAATTCTGAATAACGGCGTATTGTTGTCATCAAATTGGATGCCTCATCATCGGTAGATGGATCATATTCTTCTACTTCATGAATCGCATTGAATTTTTCCCACATTGTATCTATTTTGCTATACATGTATTCTCTAACATCACGGTAATCACGTATTTTTAAGGATATATCTTTTCTTTGTGCATTTATTAACTCTAGCGCATCTTTTAAATTTCTCTTTGGTGCTGTTGTCATAAAAACCCCTGTTTTTGATTTGTTTTCAGCTTTCGGCTGCTTTTGTATCTACAGTTTACACCGTGTAATAATTTAACACAAGCGTTTTGCGTTTTTATTTTTTTTTATTTTTATATTAGCTGCTGAACTGTATCCACAGGGCATTTTAAATATTCATAAACTGTGGTTCTTCCGATCTGAAAATGATTGGATATCTCTTCAATCTTCATTTTTTCATGTTTCATCTTCTTAAGTAGGGCAATATCTGCGGGTGTTAAGTACTTAGACTTGCCTTTATAGACTCCTTTTTGCCTCGCCTTAAGTATTCCCTCCCTTTGACGTTCTAATATAATCTCGCGTTCAAACTCTGCAAATGCTCCCATCATGCTAAGTAAAAGATTAGACATCATATTCTTCTCACCATTGAACGTAAGTGACTCAGTTATAAAGTGAACCGTCACTTGTTTTGCCACTAATTCCATTACCATTCTTCTTAAATCGTCTAGATTCCTAGCAAATCTGTCTAAGCTATGAACATATAAAGAATCACCTTCTCTTAAAAAATTTAGCATATCTTGAAGGACAGGTCTTTTTGTATCTTTGCCCGAAGCAAACTCAATAAAAATCCTCTCCAGCTCCATTCCATTCAATTGTCTTTCTGGGTTTTGTTCGTGTGAACTAACTCTTTTGTACCCAACTCTCATATTTACCTCCAAAGTAGGGATAGATCTTAAGAGTCAAACGGGAATATGTCCAGATAAAAATAAAACACTTTAACGGGACGATCGGAAATTTCTGTACGGAGGGAGTACTCTAATGGGACACAGGCAATCCAGCTATTCTGTCTTGAATATCTGACTAATCAACATAATCAAACTTGCATGATCATAATGAGTTATAGGGGCTGACATTGCAGAAGAGGGCAATTGATCTATATCCTTAACCATTCTATCTAACATATCTATCAAATCGACGCGGCTTGGTTGTGTGTTTGACTCACAAATATCGATTCTTTCTTCATTTTTTATAGTTGTTATAATCTCATTTCCTTCATCATCTACTCTAATAAAATCTTTCCAGTCTATTGCTGCACACTTCATTGATTCACCTCCATATACATCTATAGAACCACATTTGCATGAAACATGATCACCGTTAAAGAAACTTTCTATTATATCGCTGCACTTTTTGCACTTTGCCCTATTGCGCATATTCAACTCCTTGCATATACTAAAATTAAAACTATACACTAGGAAATATTTTATGGCAGCTCCAAAAGGTCATCCCGCATACCCCGGTTGTGAAAAGGGTGGAAAACCAAAAAAATACACCACTGAGGTGGTAGAGAAATTTGCCGATGATTTACTAGAATGGTATAAAATAGAGAAAAATATCTGGTTTAAAGATTTTTGTTTAGAAAATGGATTACATCCAGATTATTTACGTGATTGGTCAAGTTCAAATGAAAAGTTTCGCAACGCTTATGATTTAGCTTACTTGATACAAGAAAGTAAAATATTTAATGGATCTTTGTTAAATAAATTAAACACAACTATGTCTAAAATGGCACTATGTAACTGGCATGGTTGGAGTGATAAAACAGAAACAAAAATTTCAGGCGACCCCATCAATCCAGTGATTTTACTTTATCAAGAAGCAATAAACACCTCAAAGGATCTTGTGAATGATCCAGTACAAGAATAATTTAAAAGATCCGTATTGGCGTATCAACAACCTATACAACATTGTTAATAAGCAAGGTCAAAAGATCACATTTAAGCTTAACTGGGCTCAAGAAGAGCTATTTCAAAACATGTGGTATTGTAATGTTATTCTTAAAGCTCGTCAGCTTGGCATGTCTACATTTATTTGTTTACTTTTTCTTGATCGTTGCCTTTTTAACACTAATCAGTCTGCAGGTATTATTGCACATACTATTGAAGATGCTCAGCACATGTTCAAACGCGTTAAGTTTGCTTATGACAATCTTCCCGCAGAAATTAAGGGATTAGTTACAGCTGACAATGATACGGCTCAGATGCTCAAGTTCAGTAATGGTAGTTCATTGCGTATTGGTACATCATTAAGATCGTCTACATTTCAATATTTGCATATATCAGAATTTGGCAAGATCTGCGCTAAATATCCTGATAAGGCCGAGGAGATTGTCACTGGATCACTTAACACTGTTGCAGCTGGACAATACGTCTTTATTGAGAGCACGGCTGAAGGTCGAGAAGGGTACTTTTACGATATTTGTAAGCTTGCCGAGAAGCGTAGAGGTAGGGATTTATCTAAGCTGGATTTTAAGTTTCATTTCTTTCCTTGGCACAAAGAGCCTGAATACAGGATAGGGAATAGTTTGCCATTCGATAAATATCTTACAGATTATTTTGATCACTTACTAGGTATTGGAATAGACCTCGATGATGAGCAGAAGAACTGGTATGCTGCAAGGTTTAATACTCAAGGCGATAATATGCGCAGAGAGTATCCAAGTACGTCAGAAGAGAGCTGGGAGCAGTCTAATATTGGTACTTATTACGGTAAGTTAATGACTCAAGTCAGGTCAGAAAAGCGTATAGGTTTTATTCCTTATGATGAGCAATTGCCAGTATATACCGCTTGGGATCTTGGTTACAATGACGCTACTTCAATTATTTACTTTCAAATCTATCAGAAAGAAATAAGAATAATTGATTATGATGAGGGATCAGGTGAAAGTTTATCTCATTGGCTGGGTGTTGTTAAATCAAAAGAATATGTTTACGATAAGCATATTGCACCCCACGATATCATGGTTCATGAGTATACCACAGGGCAAACAAGGCAATTAGCTGCAAGAAAGATGGGTTATAATCTAATACCCGCCAAGAAAATGGATATCATACCGGGTATTGATGCGGTTCGTGGTTTACTAAATAGATGCTGGTTTGATGAACGAAAATGCTCACAATTAATCAAATGTCTAGAGAACTACAAGAAAGATTGGGATGAAAGGCTTGGATGCTATAAGTCTTGTCCGTTACATAACTGGGCTTCTCATGGTGCCGATGCATTCAGGACTTTAGCAACAGGAATGCATCTTATTACTAATCAACCAAGTCTAGTTGAACAAAAGCAAGCAGCTTTATCACAGAAACAGTACATGCATAGCAGGTTTGATTCGAGGTCTTCTATGTTCGGCTAGTCTTGCAATAATAAAATATTTAATATATTTTCTAGCCTTAATAATTTAGATATTTTAGGGGGCTAATTTGAGTTTATATATACCGCCTTGGCAAGATGGGATGGAACCCAATTCTGGTAATGTTAGGCAATATTTAGATAATATATATGCTAAGTTACAGCCTCTGGAACAAAGTCGCTGGAACCAATCTAATATTGACACCCTTTTTTATGCTGGTAATCAGTCAATTATCAATCGAAGCTTTTCATTTAGTCCGGGTATTTCCCCCCAATCTTATTACTTCAACCTAATTCAACAGCCCGTTAACATGGTTACAGGAAGGCAGAGACAAAGGCGAAAGAGTATTATCTATCAACCAGCTGATGGAGCAGATCCAAAGACTACCGATCAATATACAAAACTTATGTCAAATGTCACTCGTAAAGAGGGGATACATGAGGACTTTTCAAAGAGCTGTGAGCTTGCTGCAATTGCTGGTATGAATTTGATACAACCCTATTTAGATTACACGGGTGACGATCCAGCACAAGGGCAATTAAAGATAAAGATTTGGGAATACAATTCTTTCATGATTGACACTCATTTTCGTAAGGCCGACGCCTCAGATGCGAATTTAGTATGGTGCCAAGAATACATATCGAAACAAGAAGCAGATAGCAGATTCCCCGGAAAAGTAAAAAATCTTAGGCCAATGCCAGGAACACCTCAACGAAACGGATCATTCTATTTTCTGCCTGAAAATTATAATATGGCTCGTAATGATCTTATGGTTCTTTCGTATGTATGGTATAAATCTAAGCAAACAAAGAAAAGACTATACAGTAAAAGTAGGAATCAATTCTTTGATTATGCGGGTGGAGATGGTAATTTAGAGCAAATACTATATAACATCCATGATATGGAGCCAGTGACTGTTGAAGCACCATGCTGGAAGGTATGTGTTATCTTAAATGATCAGCTTATGTATCAAGGCGTTAACCCTCTGTGGGATGGTTCAGAGTGCCCATTTATCCCAAACTTCTGGAACTATGATCCACATATTAATCAGCCTGATTTAAGGTCTAGATCACTAGTGTTTCCAATGCGATCGCCACAGATGCTGTTTAGCTACAAAGTTATCAATAACAACGATATTGCAGCAGCAACCATAAATGCTGGATGGATGCGTAAGAGTGGAGCCGTAGCCAACGAGGATAACCTTAAAAAATCAGGTCAGGGATTCGACATCATCATCAATGATGGTTATGAAATGTCAGATGTTCAGAAAATCATTCCAAGTGCTGTTCCTGAATCTGATTTAGCTTTAGCGCAACAAATGTCGGATCTAGTGTTTAAAACGTCAGGAATAGACCTTGAAAACTGGTCAGGGCAACAAGAAAAACAAATCTCATCACTAACTCTTATGATGAAGCAAGATGCTAACCTTTTGCCATTCCAAAAATACTTTGATCAATGGGATCAGGCTTTGAAATTAACAGGAACAATGTTACTAAACATTGCATTACAGAATTGGAATGAGGCTAAAGTTAGTTTGCTTATCGGTGAAGAGCCTTCTCCTCACTTCTACAGCCGTATATTTGCTAAGTATCAAACAGTGGTAGAAGAAGCCGATCTAACACCCACCCAGCAAAACTTGCAAGCTCAGCAGATGATGGATATTAATAATGCATTTGGTAGAGAGGTGTTTCCTCCTTCCATGATTATACCGAAACTTAATATAACTGGTAAGGGTGAGATTATTCCATTCCTCCAGCAGCAAGAAGAGCAGCAGAACGCTACACAATCTGAGGCTGTAAACATTCAGCATGCATTTGAAGAAGCTAAGCTTAAAGAGATGATGACTAAAGCTATGAGCAATCTAGCCCGTGCGCGTGAAGATCACTCAAGATCTGAAAGCAATCTTGGACTTTATGAAGAAAGACTATCTATGATTGAACGAAATAAAGCCATGACTCTTAAAGAGAAACAGGCAGCAATAACCTCAATGCTTGAGAATGCTGAAAAATTTGGTAAAATAGAGACACAATATCAAGAAAATATTTTTAAAATTGATGATTACGGACTCATGCAAAAAGAAGAACTCGAGAAGCAAGAAGTGCACCAAAGAACAGAATCTAATAAGTTTATGGAACAGATTTTAGGAGCTGGCATGAATGTAATGGCACAAGAAGAAATGCAAGGCCAGCAGAATCCTCAAGATATGCAAGGTTCACAGGGAATGGATGATCAAATGCAAGGACAGCAAGATCAAATGCAAGGCCAGCAAGATACTCAATATGGTCAACAAATGCCTATGCAAAATATGCAATAAATGATAAGAATATATTTAAATTACAAGAGTCAAAAGGCTCAAGGGGAATAATATGGCAGGTAGTCAACAAAGAGCATCAAATCAGGCTTCAGGTGGCATGAGGATTGATGATCACAGCTTTTTTGCGGGTTCAGGTTCTCCTCAATTTCCAAAAGGCGTGCATACTAAAGACATGTCTAGTGCTGAAGGCTCTGGATCTGTTATGAAGTATGAAGACACAACAGAAGCTATCAAAGCAACACAGGTTGAAGCTGGAAAGCAAGTTAAATCCAAGCCAATGAAGCAACCAGGTTACAGAAACTAATTTTTGGTTGGTGCCGTGCTAGCATTAAATCTCTGTAAATAGAGCGCACCAACCTTTTTAAATGTAAATCCGTTTACAAGGATCATATGAAAAGAATAAAAGAGCAGATCAATACAATATCAGGTTTTAAAGATCCAGCATCTGTTAAAGAGCAAAGAGAAATCGATAAGCCGATTGATGGAAAGAATTCCCCATGGGATTTTCGTTGTCCACAATATGATCAAAGGTCATCTTCATTCATCAATGCTGGAACTCATTATGGTGTTGGCATTAAACAACCAATAGGACATGTAGGCAATCCTAAAGATAAAGTGGATACTTTGCCTTTTGGAAGAGTTACAACTATGTGTGTAGATGGGACAGGATAAAAATAATATGAAACATACAGATACTAAGAAAGCAGCCTTAAAAGTGGTTGGAAAGCCTAAAATAGCTGAAGTGATGAAGAAAGCACCTTCCAAGGCATTAGAAGAGACTAAGAAAGCACCTTCTAAGGCAGTTGCAGAGCCTAAGAAAGCAACGCCTAAAACGGCAACAGATACTAAGACAGCAACTAAAACGGCTACATCTACTAAGACATCTACCGACGCCTATACTCAGGGTAATATTACAGTTACTGGCGGAGCTGGCAAGGGAGCAACTAGTGTGAAGATTGGCCTTCCAGGTGGTGCCTTAGCAAACAATGCAAAAAAAGCTACTACAGCTAAAGCCAAGAAGTAACTATGAAGAATAAGAAACCAATGATTGCACATACCCCTAAATCTTCTATAGGTATGGGTGACAGTTACGGAACAGCTATAAAGAATCCAGTTGGACGTATTATTGAATGGGAAGGTGTAAAGGTAACCCCTAAATCAAATAAGGGTAAGCCTCCTAAGTCTATGGCTTAGTGCTTTGTTGCTAATATAGCTTATTCATCATTGAATCTTGTCTAATCTCAGTTAGTACTTGCCTAAGTATAGCTTTCTGTCTTTCTTCTGGTAGATCTTCAGGGTGGGCATCATCCAAAATCTTAAAATTAGCTTTAAACATCTCAATAGACCATTTAACATCTTGATTTTCTGTTACCTTTCCTTTCTCATATTGTCCCCATGTCTCTTGTGGTGGTAATAGCCAGCAAACTTCAATCCTATCTGTCTTAGATATTGCTCTAAAGCAATAGGAGTTTGTTTGGGGTGTAGGCCTTGATATTCTAGGTTGCCAATACATTATTTTAGTCACACCATCTTCAGCAGTTCTAGGATGGGCAAAGAGATATATGTATGGACATTTGTCTTGAATCAGCAAGCTGTCGGGATTACGTTTTAGACAATCTTCTGCCCCTTTAGCTACATTTAAGGACTGATCTTTCTTAAAGTGTTGTAATCGATCGTGAGTTTCTAATCTATTTAGTTTCATTTTTTCCCTCTTGATATTCTATAACATTTCTTCATATTTTTAGTTATAAATCTATCATCTTGCCTATAAATAAAAATTTAAGTTTAATGAAAACAACTCCTAACCGCTACCCAGCGTTAAGGGCACTAAAAAGGATATCATGGCAGATCAAGCATCAGTAAATCAAGCAGAACAACAACAAACAAGTGACAAAGAATTTAACTTTAGAGCACTTGAACAAAAATACCAAAGAGCCTTAGATCAAGAAAGGCAAGCAAGAGAACATGCTGAGGCACAAGTCAGAGAAGCAAATAACCGAAAGGCTGCTGTAGAAGAAGAAGAAGATGATAATGAGCCTTACATTGATAAAAAAAAGCTTATAAAAACTATGAACAGTTTTGGCCAATCAACTCAATCAGATATCCAAAAAGCGATGGAAAGAGCCAAAAACTCAGCAAAAGAAGAATTAAAACAAGAGATGTGGCTGGAAAACAATCCAGACTTCTATGATGTCTTACAACATGCTGAGAAGTTTGCAAATAGGGCTCCAAAACTAGCTGAGACGATATTAAGAATGCCTGAAGGATTCGATAGGCAAAAACTCGTGTATCAAAACATAAAAGAACTCGGAATTGATAAACCTAAAGCCACAGATTCGTCGATACAACAGAAAGTGGATGCTAATCGTCGCGGACCATATTACCAGCCTACAGGTATGGGAACGTCTCCTTATGCGGGTCAGCAAGCCGATTTTAGTCAGGCGGGACAGAAAAGCGCGCATGATAAAATGCAAGAATTGAAGAACAGATTAAGAATGGGATAAGTAGTTTTTACATTTTATAAAGAAACAGGATGGCTAAAGATTGCATCCTGTTGAATAATCAATTCTTTTTTTGTATAAAAAATACTATATATGTTATCTATAAATTTCTCCGCTCTGAGTTACGAGCAAATCGCGTAAGATAGCATCGCAACTATCATCCGATATGATCGAAGAAGAATGTAAGTTAGGCTCGTTCACCGATCATCATATCAATATGAATCCTCAAATTGGGGTTTTATGTCGATTACTACTACAGGCAATTTAGGACCAATGATATTGCAGTCGCTTGCGCCCGCAATGCTTTACGTCCCTACACCTACAATGAATTATATTACAGTCTGCGATTAACAAAAGATTATACATCTAGTCGCAGTAAAATTCTCTCTGATTGACTCGGAAGCCCGATGGGGTGACGAGGCGGAAGCGAAAGCACCGTGAACGACTGAGCGAGAGAACTCCGAAAGGGGATGCAACAGTCTGAACATGACGGATAACAATAAGGTCATGAGGGAGATTCGAAGAGGTTTCCCCGCCATATAAATATGGTCACCAAAGTAACAGAATGAAGATATCCATGCCAGCCAATGGCGGAACCACTTGTCGCTTTATGCGCCCAAGAGCGCTACAGCCACCCACTGTTCAATTGGGAAATTCTGGTATTGATCCACCAGCACAAGTGCCTCAGAGAGATATCATTGATGCGTCAATGTCTTTTTTTGGAACAGGTAAAGAAGTTTACTCTGAAAAATTAGCTGCATAATTAAATTGTGGCTTTAAATAAGAGTGGCAGCCTGTTGTGTGAATCTCAAAATGGTTAGAGATCACATAAAACTTGGCTATATGCTGGAAACCCCTAAAGCTATCAGTACCAAAGTGTGAAAATCTGATAGATGTAACAATGGGCAATCAGCAGGGAAGGCTCGAAAGAGAACCCTCAACGACTACACGCCAGGCACTCTGTAACCGCAGAAGTGAAGATATAGTCTGAACAATGGTGAGAGCCATTGAGAGAGGAATGACAAGACTCTCCGCCATGTAAATTTACTTTACATGGTCATCAAAGTAACAGCTAGTGCATCATTAATGAACAGGTAATCTTGCAAGATCAAGAGGGTGTTTTAGCTTGGGTTTCAGAGCGTTTAGCAGTAGCAATGCGTCAAGCAGAGGATTTAATCCTCCGTGATTTTGTTGTATCAGCTGCCTCCCCAATAAATTGTGGTGGAGGTTCAAACGGTTTTAACCCGACAAATATGGGTTTGACAGATTTTAGCTTAGTAGCTACTACACTCGATAGTAATAACGCCTATAAGTTTATGACTGGTATTGAAGGCATGGATAGATTCGGTACTGGCCCAGTTAGATCAGCATATTTTATGCTATCTTCAACTGAACTACAGTCAGATTTTGATGCTTTAGGTAGTAATGGTTCGATTAGTTTCATTTCACAGTGGAATTATCCTACTAATGCCTCTGCATTGCCATCTGAATATGGTTCTGTAGCTAATATCAGAATTCTAACAAGTTCTGAGGCTCCAGTAGCTAGAAACGCTGTTACTAATAGTGTAGGTACTACAAATGACCTTTACTATAATACAGTGCTTGGTAAGCAGGCTATTACGCATATTAATCAGGACGGCTATAGCATGAACCTGATCTATCGTGATCCTTATTACTCTGGTATGCTAGCGCAGAATGCTACGTTAGCCGTTAAGTTTGCGCAAGCACAAGCGATCACTCAAGATACGGCTATCCGAAATCTTATGTGTACACGCTCATCAAACTTATGGAGTGTTTAATATGACTGAATATTCAAGAATGGCGAAAGGCCGATTTACATCAACGGGTGGTGCGCAAGCTATTAATTTGCCATTTAGACCTGATTATGTAGAGTTTTTTAACTACTCTGCAACATTTGCAGCTCCTACATCACAAGCGGTTGTTTCTGGTCGATGGGATGCAAATATGGGTCAGGGTTTTGCAGTTCAGCAAGGTTATAACGCAACACCTACTTTAATTCAGGATACTGTTGTTGCTAATGGTATTAGCACGTTTAATGCTGGCCAATTGCTACAATTTGGACCTACTTTAAACATTGTTGGTATTACTAAAGCGGCAGCAGGGGTTGTTACAACAACAGCTGCACACGGCCTGACTTCTGGCGATGTTGTTACGTTTCAAGGTTTATATCAGACTTCAACAACTGGTATGCCTCAAATTGCAGGGATTCCTTTCACTGTAACAGTAACTGGAGCTACAACATTCAGTATTCCATGGAATACTAACCAAACTAATTTTACCGCTTTAACAGGGTCACCAGTAGGATCTACAGTTAAGAGGGTTTTATATCCTTACTTGTATTTTCCAGGTCACACCTTTATTAGCGCTATTACATTAGGCGTAAACACTACTATTAGCACAACAAATGCACATAACTTTGTTGTTGGTCAAGAAGTGGCGTTCCGCATACCTTCATCTCCAACACATAGTTGGGGTACAGTTCAGTTAAACTCTCTACCAAATATTCCAATTCCAGGATCACCGATCTATGGTTATGTAATTGCGGTAACGAATTATAACACTGTGGTAGTTAACTTTGATTCTACTGCTTTTACACCGTTTAATAGCAATGCAACCGTGGCAAGTGTTGTTGGACTTTCTTGGCCTCAAATCGTTGCTGTTGGCGATATAAATACTGGTGGCGTTCAAATATCTGCGGGGTCTGAGTTATATCCTTCTCCTCAGTATAGACCTATCGGTAACACGCTATTCAATACAATCAATGGGCCAGCTATTCAAGGCGCTTTTGTTAATAATACAAGAATGGGCTTTATTATTGGTATTGGAGCGGGTACGAATCTGACAACGTCAGCACTTGTTGGAGCTGCTGGTAATGTAATTTACTGGAGGGCATTCCTTCATGATATTAGTTACCCATCACCTTCAATAGTATTGTAGTAATTTATTTAAACATGCATGTTTGGGAGAGAGAAATCTCTCCCTTTTTATAGGTATATATGACAAGTATGGGCACTGTGATTAGTTATCCAACACCTCTTTATAGAAACCCTCCTATACAGCCTGAGTTTTTCAAACCATCCAGATTTGTTATTTCTAATGTAAGTTTAGGACAAACGACAACGGTAACAACATCAGAGGAACATAATTATGTTATAAGTCAGCAGGTTAAATTGTTGATTCCCGCGCAATTTGGGTGCTTTCAATTAAATAATTCTTTTGGATATGTGGTATCAATTCCATCAACGACACAAGTAGAAATAACCATAGATTCATCTACAAACGTGAATCAATACATAGCTGCTACATCAAAGCAATCTCCTCAAATAATTGCTATAGGTGATGTAAGTAGCGGACAAATTAATAGTAATGGTAGATTAAATTTGAATTTATATATACCAGGTTCATTCACTAACATTAGCCCTTAGAGGTATTACATGACAGATTTTAAAAAACCAAAGGTTACTTCTTCACTAGCTGAAAGAGAATTAGATAGTGCTGAAGAGCAATTTAAGAAATATGATGAAAATATTCAATCATTGACAGTCGACAGAATGAATGAAGCTCCAAAGCTGGAAGTCGAGCAGCAAACGAAATTGTCACAGTCAGAAATATCTAAATCAAAAGAAATTTACTTAAAGCCTCATAGATCTATTGGAAGCAGAGAAAAGTTCAATGAAGATTACAGAAAAGAGTATGAATATGCAAAAGAATATGTTCATTTCATAGCTGAAAACAAAGAAATTATTGGCGAAGATATTGATCTTTGGTCTAAGCCCTTTGCAGGTATGCCAGCAGAGTGGTGGAAAGTGCCAGTAAATAAGCCAGTATGGGGTCCTAGATATCTAGCAGAACAGATCAAGAAATGTCGCTACCATAGATTGTCAATGCAGCAAAATTCAATTACTTCTTCTGATGGCATGGGAACGTATCATGGCACTATTATTGCTGATAATATAATCCAAAGACTTGACGCAATTCCAGTGAGTAGCCGTAAATCAGTCTTTATGGGAGCAAACTTTTAATGAATCTAGTAAGCGACATTATAACATATATAAGAAGAATCATTAAGAGTCCTTCAAATGCCTCGATTAGTAATGACCTTCTTATAGATTATATTAATCGTTTCTGGATTATGGACGTAGACGCTAGGATTCAGTTGTTTGATTTGAAGACAAAATATTCTTTTCAAACAACTCCAGGCGTCGATCGATATAATATGCCCATGTATGACGTCCAAACAGAGTTAGGGGATAATTTTACTCAAAGTATTAATATGTATCCCGTTTATCAAGGGTTTTTAGGTCCCGCATATATAAATGGGGTTCAAGTTGCTTTTCAAACTCAAAAACAACATTTTTACAGTTCATTCCCAAATATTGTACAAAACTCAATTGTTTTGGCAACTGGCAATGGTACTGCTGGACCTTATACTTTAACATTCCCAATAGGCCCAAATAACAACCCGCCTAATCCTCCATACAACACACCTATCAATGCAATTGTTCGCGGTCATGTCGATATGTATGGGATAGTTGCAACTGGATTGAATGTAGACCCCGTATTCGGTACTACATTAAACTTGAATATCCCATCAACGAGTATTGAACCAGCTGTTTATTTCACGGCTACTGGTAACGATGGTTCAAATATTATAGTACAAGATAGCGGTCAGTTCTTAACGGGTAATCAGAATTACGGACTTTTAATGGTTCCAGGTAAGGCTCCATTTGGGTATTCAGCATCACCAAATGGCTATCAAGTATCATTTGTTATTACAGGAGCTACTCAATCGTCTTCTGTTGTTTTAACAGCTGTTACTTCTTTTGAAGAGGGTCAGATTGTTCTAATATCTGGTGTTTCAGGCATGACAGAACTCAATGGGAACACCTATACAGTGACATCTGTCACACCTACGACTGTAACCTTAAACGTCGACTCTACAGGATTCACCGCGTACACTTCGGGGGGAACAGTATCTAGTTTGCAAAACGTTATAAACTATTTCACTGGAGTTGCAACGAATGTGTATTTTCCCGCTGCTATTCCTAATGGTGCTCATATCAATGGTCAGTGTAATTACTTTCAAACTGGAATTCCTAGGTCTATTTTATTCTATAACAATACAATTACTTTACGTGTACCTCCTTCTAGGCAATATCTCGTGGAAATGGATGCTTACTTAAGTCCTACCTCCTACTTAAACACAACTAGTGGACTAAAGTTTGCTTACATGGCTGAGTATATAGCCAGAGGAGCTGCAAGAAAGATATTGAGTGACACGGGCGATATAGAACAATTACAGTTTTACGAACCGTTATTTAGAGAGCAAGAAATGCTTGTATGGAAAAGATCACAGAGACAATGGACCAGCACAAGGACAGAAACAATCTACAGCCAAGGCATGAGATCTGGACAATCAGGATTTAGTGGATTTGGAGGAGGAAACACAATATGACAATGTTCAATTATAATGAAAATATCCCTAATGGGCCTAATAATCCCACGAATGATCAACCTAAAATCCAAGAAAATACTAATAGTGTTAATGGTTTGATAGAAGTCGATCACGTTACTTTTAATGAAAATGAGGGTGGTTATCATAAGATAATCCATGAAATACCTTCAAGTAGAGCAAGGTCAGGAGTTGGAGCTACTTTTACTAACTTTCCTTCAGGAATCCCTGGAATAAATCAAATATTCACGGCTTTATATACGCCAGATACAACGGTGGGAGGAACTCCAGAAACACAATTGTTTACTACAAATGGCAATGGAAATGCTAGTGGGGTAGGAGTATCTCAATTAACGGGATCTTTGATAACTGATCCAGCTCAAAGTGACGGGTATCAATGGGTTGGCAGTATTTTAATACAATGGGGAAAAGTAGCCCCACCTGTTGTACCAGGACCAAACCCATTTCCACCAGGGGCCTCAGGTACAGTTACTTTTAAAGATAGAAAGCCAGGGGCTATAGCGTTTCCTAACAATTGTTTTTCTATACAAACTACATTACTCTATAGAAGTACTGTACCTGTTATTTCAGCAAGTGTAAGCATAAGAACGTCTGGAAGTTCATTTAGTTTAAGTCCAACATCGTTCGATTGGAAATCTACTGCAGTAACATCTGAGTATCGTGGTTTTTATTGGATGGCGATAGGAAACTAAGATGGCAGAAAAAATTGTAGTCGGTCCAATTCAAAGTGGCTTAAAGCTTGATGTGTTGCCATTTAACATTGATAATGGATCTTTCCCCCAATTATTCAATGCGTATCAATGGCGGGGGCGTGTAAAGCGAAAGAGGGGTACTGAGACACTTGGAAGACTAACAAGGTATTTTAATTCTGCTATTCCTTCTTATGGATCTATCACTACTTTTAACCTTGCAGGTGGAAGTGGAAATATCCTCACTAGCTTTTCCTTAGAAACGAATGGAAACATCGAATCAGGAAGTCTTACGCTTACAGTAGGTGCTAACGAATATAAAGATGTGTTATTAGGCGTTAAAACACTTGGAATTTTAAATGGAAATCCCGCTGGTTCAGGAACTATTAATTATGCTACTGGTGCCGTTACAATAGTTGGTGGTGGGGCAGGAGCTGTTACCTTAGTTTCGTTTAGGTATCATCCAAGTCTCCCAGTTATGGGGGTTGAAGATTTACAATTAGAATCAGACCAGTTTCCTCTAACATTAGCATTTGATACTAAATACTCTTACAACGTAGTTACATCCAGCCCATACCCAAATTACGATGTTAGTTTTTACAAGAATGCTGCCGTATCCGCTTCTTTACCAGGATATGTTCCTAAAACAAACTCTACACCAGTGACATGGAACGGTAAAGATTACCAGCAGTTTTGGACTGTGAACTATGAAGGTGCTTTATTTGCCACTAACGGGATTCCTATACCTTTTGCATCTACAAATTTAGGGATGCAATTCAATACGATATCAGCAGTTACGATTGCTGCGGTTGTTCCACCTACAACAGTAACAATTACTACATCGACTAACCACGGACTTGTAATAGGTGATTTTGTATTTATAAATGAAATTATTGGAATATCAGGAATCAATTTTCAAACGGGTTATGTCACCGCAATACCCGCTTTAAATCAGATTACAGTAATATTTCCAAATTCTAGTATTGCAGGAGCTTGGATCAGTGGCGGTATAGTCCAATACTTGACAAATAGATCAGACAAAACGAAAGACTGCATGAGATGGTATGATGGGGATCCAACAGACGGAAATGAAACACCTACACTAACTACAGGAAAAGGATGGGTTAACTTCTGCCCGCCTCTTAGTCAATTTGACTACAATATAGCTAATGCACCAGCTGATCAATATTATTTGATAAACGCTAGAATGATCGTTACTTTCAAGGATAGGCTTCTTTTCCTAGGTCCAGTAATACAAAATTCTGCTGGGAAAGTTATTTATCTTCAGGACACGATTGTTTACAGTGAGAATGGCACGCCTTATTATACTGCCTCATATGTAAATAATCCAACTGCAACTATTGATACGCCTACATCTTCAGGAAATGTGTTTTTTCCTATGCTATTGCCTGAAAATCAAACATCAGTTTCCGCGGCTTGGTTTGGAGATCAAACGGGATTTGGGGGATGGATATCAGCAGGTATTGCCCAACCTTTAACTACCGTTGCAGCAAATGGAGATGTTTTAATTGTAGGTTTTAGCTCTCAGAAAGCAAAAGTGGTTTACACAGGTGACGATATTATACCTCTAAACTTCTACACGATAAATTCTGAATACGGCGACGCTTCTACATTCAGCAGCATTACAACTGACTCTGGCGTTTTAACTAGAGGTTCACGTGGTTATTTAATCACAAACCAGACAAATACACAGAGATTTGATTTAGATATTCCCGATCAGGTATTTCAAATTAATTTGCAAAACAATGGAAATGAAAGATTATGTTCTGTTAGGGATTTTATCAAAGAATGGATATATTTTACGTATAATGCAAATGATATAGATAGTAGTACAACAAAGTTTCCTAATGAAACTTTAATGTATAATTACAGAGATGAATCATGGGCCATTTTTAAAGAAACATATACGACATATGGAGCTTTTAGAAAACAAACTGGGTTTACTTGGGCGACAGTTGGCAAAACGTATCCTACTTGGAATGATTGGACAGATCCGTGGGATTCGGCAGAATCGACTTTACTTAATCAACAAGTATTGGCTGGAAATCAACAAGGATTTTTGATCATTAGAGATGTTGGGATCGGTGAAGGTGAATCCCTTTATATTAAGAGTATAAACGGGGCTGGCAATATTATAACATCACCCTCTCATAATCTATTGAATGGGGATTATATAAAAATTGATAATTGTATAGGAAATGTAGGACAGTTTTTAAATGGACGAACATTTTCAGTGTTCAATATCACAGAAAACACATTCAGGTTGAATCCAAATCCTGAAATCACATCGCAAATCTATTTTGGTGAAGGGACGATAACAAGGATTTATTTCCCTCAAATACAAACTAAGCAATTTCCAGTATCATGGGCTATGTCTAGAAAGACTAGAATAGGACCGCAACAGTATTTATTTACGAAAACAGAAAACTCACAAATCACTCTACAGATATTCTTAAGCCAGAATTCTAGTAATGCATATAATGAAAGATTTATTGAACCAGATCTACTTTCTACAAACGGAAGTTTAATATACTCTAATATACTTTACACATGCTCAGAAAGCACTAATTTGGGTTTAACTCCCGCAAATTCAAATTTACAAACCCCCACAGCTATTCAGCAATCTCAATTATGGCATAGAATGAATACATCATTGATTGGGGATACGGTTCAGATTGGATTTACTCTTTCGGATGAACAAATTAGAAGTTTAGAGCCTATTTCAACTACAGAAAATATTACTGGTGCAACACAATCATACCCTTGTGTTTTGAATTCCACGGCTAGCTTTGCTGCTAAAACCCTTATTCTTATAAAAGATGTAGCTGGAATGTTCCAATTGAATAATAAAGTTTGGCAGGTAATTTCTTCTACACTTACAACAGTGACAATTAACGTTGATTCCACAGGGTTTACAGCTTACACATCAGGGGGAAATGCAACTCCAGTAGCTAACTTAAATGCTAACGCTGAAATCGAGCTACACGGGTTTGTTCTCGAGGTATCACCAAGCCAACTTTTAGTGTGATATGAATAAAGTAACTAACCAAATACCATTCTTACGCACCTCTAGAGAGTTTCCAGAGGATTTGAAACAACTTACTGTTGAGTTAACCAAGTCTTATATTGACACTTCTCTTGTTGTAAATGATAGAACGATAGGAATTTTTTCAACAAATAGACCCTCAATAAATGGGGAAAAGTGGTTTTTAAAACAAAATAAGAAACAGCAGGGCTTAAGACAAGTATATAAATTTACTTCATTTGCAGATATCCCTATAGGATTTAAAATTAAGACTATTTCAGAATTTACTAGATGCTGGGGTGTCTATACAAATTCTAGTAAAACAGCTTGGTTCGGCATTAATTTCGGTACTAGTGTTTTAGTTGCAGGTCAGGTTTTTTTCTATATCGATACTGACGCCTCTCCCAATACTGATCTAATTAAGTTTGTACAAAATGGGACTCAGCCAGCTATTTCTGAAGGAAAAATCATATTAGAATGGGTTTCAGAAACATGAGTTATGACAATAAATTTTTAAAATGTTAACATGCGAAAAAATGAGGTAACTTATGGCTTATGGTATGAAAAACCCTGTAACTATGTCTAAAGGTCGATGGCAAGGGGACATCCTTCCTAACAAGCATAAATTGATGCAGATGCAAAACTTTACACCTGAACAAATGCAGTTAATGGGTCAGGGGATGCAGAATGTAGGGCCTGATAGTTACCTTTCAAGACTGGCAGGCGGTGATCAATCTACGTTTGACGAAATGGAATCGCCAGCAATGCAGCAATTTAGTAGTCAAATGGGTGGACTTGCTTCTCGATTTAGCGGTATGGGAATGGGAGGAAGACGATCAAGTGGATTCCAAAATTCTGCTACATCGGCATCATCAAACTTTGCTCAGCAATTGCAATCTAATCGCCAAAACCTCATGCGTCAGGCACAGCAAGATCTTCATGGTATGAGTACTGACTTAATGGGACAAAGACCTTTTCAAAGAAATGTGTTCGGGAAACAGCAGAATTCATCAGGATGGGGCGGGGCTTTAGGTGCTTTAGGTGGTGGGGCTTTAGGTTTCTTTGCAGGTGGTCCAGCTGGTGCGTTAAAAGGTGCTGCTACAGGTTATGGTATTGGTTCTCAATTTTAAAAGGTGAAACATGACAATTCCAAGATTTGATTTAGGTCCTAGACGTCCAAGTATAGGCGAACGTTTTTCAAATGCTTTTGGAAAAGGTTTAGAACTATATGATCAGTTTGAGAAAAAACAAAAGGTGATAAGAGAATACGATGAAGAAAACGTGGCTGGCGACCTTTTAGGTATAAATCTCCGTGGTTACCGTGATAAATTGACGCGTCAACAATTTATTGCTAATAAATTAAAAGCAGATGACGAACAACGAACAGCAGATCTGAAAGGGTATCGCAGTAAACATCAGATAGAAAATCAAGCAAACGACGATGTTGAATTAAGTGAAAAAGGTATTAATGTTAAAGGCATTAGAGATGTTGCAGCGCGTAAAGAAGTTACCAAAAGCACCCTTAATCCAATAGGCTCAAAAAACAAAGCACCCCTTACAGAGCATCAGCAAATGCTTAGAAACGAAGAAGATGCTCAATGGAAGAAAGAAGGGCTTGATCTTACACAAATTCATGATCCTGATGCGCGTAATAAGAAAATAGACGAATTCATCGAAGTGGGGAAAGAAAAACGAGCAAAAGAAGACAGGGGATATCTCAGCCCGACTGAAAAAGAAAATATGAGTAAAGAAAACGCAGCCATTTTTAAATTAAGTGGTTATGACATGACAGGCATCCTTGACGTAAAGATGCGTCAAGAGATTGTGAACTATTTTACTAATCCACCATCCAAGAATAATAAATATCCTACTACTCCAAAAGAAATAGAATTTTATAAAGCAGAAAATGCTTCTATTTTAGAAAAATACGGGGTAAATCTTGAAGGAATTTATGATCCAGATATTCGTCATAAATTGATTGCACATGGTATGGAAAAAGAATTAATAGAATTTAAAGAAAAAAAGGAAACAGAAGCTTACGACAGAATGCCAAAATTAAACGAAACGCAGCAGCAATTTCAGCAACCGCCACAGCAGCAACAGGAAGAACCGCAACAACAACAGCCACAGCAGCAACAGCCTGAATTTGATTTACAACAATATATGCAACAGCCAGAGCAGCAACAGCAGCGGCAGCCTAATATGCAGCAATTAATGGAGCAATCTACTCAACAGAAACCGCAATTTAATCTACGGCAGCAGCAGCAATTAATGCAGCAACAACAAGAATATATGCGTCAGCAGCAATTAATGCAGCAGCAGGAAGAACAGCAACAACAATATATGCAGCAGCCACAGCAACCGCAGCAACAGGAAGAACCGCAACAACAACAGCC
>Ga0105044_10002809_pt1 | contig 23890 bp, 19 predicted proteins | sample MAT01_FD_78092 | JGI IMG/M metagenome (GOLD analysis project Ga0105044, IMG submission 78092) | Freshwater microbial communities from Lake Fryxell liftoff mats and glacier meltwater in Antarctica - MAT-01 | ecosystem: Environmental > Aquatic > Freshwater > Ice > Liftoff microbial mat | place...
CGCGCTGATGGCGGCAGGCATGCTCGCGATCGGTGGTCTCGCGGCGCGCAGCCGGAAAATGCAGGCGTAGTTCTCCGCGTCTCCGCGTCTCCGCGAGATGCAGTTTTCGTTCCGGCGCACGTTCGTGCGTGATGAACGGGGATCCGAAAGGGTCCCCGTTTTTTTCATTAACTGCGTGTCTCGCGGAGGCGCGGAGGCGCCGAGAGGTGCAGCGCGGAGGAACTGCGGGGTTCCTGCAACCGGTGCCGAGGTGCGACCATACGCGGGTGAAGGTCAGGCTTTCCCGGCACCACGTACCCCGCGCGAGGCACCACTGTATGCGTCGTTTGACACTGTCGCTATTGATGTCGGCATTTGTTGGTGCGTCGTTGACGATCAATCCGCAGATGTTGTCTGCACAGAGTGCCACGAAACCCGTTGTGCGCGCAGGTCCATCTGCCGCTTCGCGGACGGGGGCATCATTTGAAGTCGCCGAGTTGTCGTTGAGCGAGCTGAAGGCCGCGATGACCAACGGCCGGACGACGGCGGTGGCGATCGTGGACGCGTACTTGGCGCGCATCGCGGCGTACGATCATGCGGGGCCCTACATCAACGCGATCATCCGCGTGAACACGAAAGCCCGCACCGATGCGGCCCGACTCGACGCGGAGCGGAGCGCAGGGAAAGTGCGGGGGCCGTTGCACGGCATTCCGGTCATTCTCAAGGACAACTATGACACGGGCGATATGCCCACCACAGCAGGGTCGCTTGCGCTTGCGGCCAGCCAACCGGCGAAAGATGCATTCGTGGTCAAACGTTTGCGTGACGCCGGCGCGATCATCATCGCGAAAGCCAACATGCACGAACTCGCTGCCGGCATAACATCCATCAGCTCACTCGGCGGGCAGACAAAAAACCCGTACGATCTTGGACGCTGTCCGGGTGGATCGAGCGGCGGCACTGGTGCCGCAATTGCCGCGAGTTTCGCCGCGGTCGGGTGGGGCTCAGATACCTGCGGGTCGATTCGCATTCCGTCCGCCCTCAACAATCTGTTCGGCCTGCGGCCCACGCAGGGGATGGTGAGCCGCAGTGGCATCATCCCACTCTCGCACACGCAGGACATCGGCGGCCCGCTGGCGCGCACGGCCACCGATCTCGCCATCGCACTCGATGCGTCCATTGGGATCGACTCGGCAGACGCGGTCACCCTCGTACAGTCGGCGCACCCAACGAACTTTGTGGCATCGCTCGATCGCAATGCACTTCGCGGTGCCCGTCTGGGTGTCTTCCGCAACTACTTCGTTGATACGGACGCGGAAATCGCCGACACGATTCGGAGCGCGATCGCGGTGATGAAGGCGAATGGCGCCGTGGTGATCGATGTGAATGTCGCGGACTTCGACAGCCTGATGGCTGGGTCGAGCGCAATCAACAGCGAAACCAAGTTCGATCTCATCGAGTACCTGCGCACGGTTCCCAACGCGCCGGTGCATTCCATGCGCGACATCCTCGATGGCGGACTGTACGATCGGGCCCTCGAATCGCGATTCCGCACGGTCGATTCTGCCGTCACGCTCGACAGCGAGGGGCATCGTCGTGCACTCGCGAAACAGGCAGTCCTGCGCAAACGGTTCGACACGCTGCTCGACAGTCTCAAACTCGACGCCCTCGTCTTTCCGACCGTCCGTCAAAAGCCAGCGCGCATTGGCGACGCACAACTTGGCAGCACCTGTCAGCTCAGCGCGCACAGCGGCTTGCCCGCGCTGAACATCCCCGCGGGGTTCACCGTCGACGGACTGCCGATCGGCATGGAACTACTTGGTCGCGCCTTCACCGATGCCCGTCTTGTCGCCATCGGCTACGCGTTTGAGCAGACTGGGAGTCGTCGACGGGCGCCGCACAGTGCGCCACCACTGGTGAACGGTCGCGCACCGACCCTCATCGCCATCACGACCACGGCGGTTGGGAGCGGCGCTGCGGCCCGCGCGTCATTCTCCTTTGACGAAATCGACGGAACGCTGGCGTGGAGTGTGACGCTGAGCGGCGCAAAAGTGAACGCGGTGCAGGCGGTCGTGCTGCGACGCGCGGGCGCGCTCACCAGCGGCGCCGGATCCGACCAACGCGTGATTGCCCGATTGCTGGGCCCCGACATGCAAGCTGCGCGAGGAACCGTGACGCTCTCACGGCTCGAGCGACAGGCGCTGATGCGCGGCGCACTCACACTCGCGCTCTACGAAGCCCTTCGCCCGTCCACCCCGGTGAGCGCGGCGCTGGTGTACCCGTTGGCGCGCCGGACGGAGTCGCTCAACTATCCGTAATGCGCTACTGTCGGCGGCCGAACACGTACTCCTTGGGCGGAATTGCGCCGAGTAGGTTGGTGACGAAGTAGTCCCACCGCCGGCGCATCATGTAAGTGGAGGCCGCGCCATATCCGTGCGCCGCGTTCGGAATCATGACGAGATCAAAATCCTTGCCCGCCTTGATGAGCGCGTCGACCACGAGCAGCGTGTTGTCCGGCGGCACGTTGTCGTCCATGGTGCCGTGCGCGAGCATCAGGTTACCCTTGAGGTTGCGGGCCAACGTTTGATTCGCTTCGGCATCGTAGTTGTCGGTGCCGTTGGGTCCACGTTGCAGCAACGCGTGATAGCGCTCGCCCCAGTCGTCCTCATACACGCGATTGTCGTGATTGCCCGACTCGCTGATGCCGACCTTGAAGAAGTCGGGATAGCGGAACATCGCGCCAGCGGTGGCAAAGCCGCCGCCTGAGTGCCCCCAGATTCCAGCCTTGTCGATGTCGATGAACTTGTAGCGCTGCGCAAGCTCTTTCATCGCCGCCACCTGGTCGGGCAGCGTGTTGTCACCCATGCGACCGTAGTAGGCGTCGTGGAAAGACTTCGAGCGCAACGGCGTACCCATTCCATCGATCGCGACCACAACGAACCCCAGTTCGGCGAGCGCCTGATTGTCGTTGCGCGCCGCACCGAAGCTGCGATTCCCGACGCTGCCCACCTGCGGGCCCGGATAGATGTAGTTGATGATCGGATACTTCTTTGCTGAATCGAGATTGGTCGGCGTAAAGAGCAGACCGTAGAGATCCGTCTTGCCATCGCGCGCCTTGACGGTAATGCGTGTGGGCGGCTTCCAACCCGTTGCTACCAGCTTGCTGATGTCCGCAGTCTCGAGGGTGAGCACCAGCTTGCCCGTGGTTGCTTCGCGGAGCACGGCCGTGGGCGGGAGATCGGGGCGCGACCAGCTGTCCACGAAATACTTGCCGCTGGGCGAAATGCCGACGGCATGATCGCCGTCTTCCGGCGTGAGCAGCGTCTGACCCTTGCCGTCCAGTCCGATGCGATAGAGATGCTTGAAGTACGGATCGTGGGAAGGCTCCTTGCCCACGCCAACAAACCACAGCTGCCGAGCACGTTCATCGATGCGCACCACAGAGGTCACATTGCCCACGCCAGTGGTGAGCTGACGTTTGAGGGCGCCCGTCGTGAGATCATACAGGTACAACTGCCCCCAGTCATCGCGCTCTGAGAACCAGAGTACTTCGTTGGTGGTCGGGAGCAGACGCCAGTTGGGAACGTTGTCGCCCGATTCGAACTGCGTCTTCACTTCTTCCTTGAGCACATCATGCACCGCGCCGGTGGCTGCATCGGCGATGCGCAGAGTTGCCACCTTGTGATCCCGCGACGACGAGACGAACGCGAGCTTCGACGCGTCTGGAAACCACTCGACGTCGGCGAGTTCGCCATCCACGCACGAAATGTGGTCACACACCGATGACCGGTGCTGATCGGGCGGCATTGTGAGCCGCACGACACTCGGCGCGCCACTCGATACATCGATGATGACGCGCTGAATCATGGAGACGACGCTGTCGCCGGGCAGTGGATACTTCCACGCGCTGAGTTGCGGGTGACCGGCGACTGTCTTTACGAGATACATCTCACCGACCGCGCGTTGATCCTGCTGGAACGTCGCGATCTTCCTGGAGTCGGGCGACCATGTGAGAATGGCGCGGTCGGAATGAATCCACCCTGCGTTGTCCGTGGCGTAGCCAAAGTCCTTCACGCCATCAGTGGTGAGCTGGGTTTCGGTGTTCGACGTCACGTCACGCACCCACAGATTCCAGTCGCGAATGAAGGCGCCCTTGCGGCCGTCGGGGGACATCGATTCGGGGAGTCGCCCCGCACGAGCCGCGCGTGGAGCGTTACTGCTGGACGGCACGAGCTGGGCACACTCGGCGGCGCTCGTCGCACAGTTGATCTTGGTCGCCTTGGCCGCGTCGACGACAACCATCGGCGCCGTGCCATCGGGCAGTCGGACGCGGTACCAGAAGCGATCGGCACCCACCCAAGTGGGTTGCACACCTGCACGAAAAACCAGTGGATTGGTTGTCGGCCCGAGCATCTGCTCGGCGCGGGCGTAATCGGCCGTGGTGAGCGTGCGCTGCTGCGCAGCGGCCGGGGCCGATGAGAACAGGACGGGAACGGCGACAGCGAGCAGGCGACGCGTCATGTGCACGAAGGGGTAAGAGACCCGTGAATAGTGTCGGCGGGGGCCAGCGGTCGCCAAGCGGCGCGACTGCTCGAGGTCGTGTGGGAGTTTCGGCGCGGGGGCAGAGGGAACGCCTGACGGACCCCAGCGCCGCAGAGGCAATACTTGTGGCAACCGGCGCCCAAGCGACTTGACACTCAAGACATACGAAAGTATGTATATATACATATGACTAGACCAACACACCTCCTCACAGCGGTCGGTCGTCGGATCGACCCATTGCCTGCGACACAGATCGCGATCCGCCGCCTTGCGCGGGCGGCGACCGGTCTCCTCGCGGTGATCGCTGCGCCAGGCATCGTCGCGGCACAGGCGGCTCCGGGGGCGCGGGTTCCTGCAGATTCGTCTGCGGTGCTCTCGCTCTCGGACGCAATGCGTGAAGCCGATCGCCTCGGATTCGCCAATCGCATGGCGGTCGCCACCGCGGATGCGGACCGTGCACGCGCGCGAATGCCTCTCAAGGGCATCCTGCCGAGTGCGCGCGTGGAGGCGGGCCTCGTTCGCACGACCGACCCGATCGGTGCATTCGGTACCACGCTTCGCCAGCGCTTGGTCACACCGGCCGCGTTCGACCCGGCTCGGCTCAACAACCCTCCAGCGGTCACCAACGCGCTAGGCGGTCTCGTGCTCGAGGTGCCGCTGCTCAACGCCGATGCATACGTCGGCCTGCGCGCTGCGCGTTCGGCGTCCAACGCCAGCCAATCTGCGGCCGAGTGGACCGCCATTACTATGCGGGCCAACGTCGTGAGGGCGTACTACGGTGCCGTGCTGGCCGCCGAAAAGATGACCATGCTCGAGCAGGCGCGGCGCGCGGCTGACGCTGCGATGCGCCAAGTGCAGTCCATGCTGCAGCAGGGGCTCGTTACCAAAGCTGACGTGCTGCAAGCAGACGTACGGGCTACCGAGGTGGCCTCGCAGTTGATTGGAGCGCGCAACGAAGCGCTCACGGCCAAGCAGCAGCTCGGCATGCTGCTTGGGCGCACTGATGGCTCATTACCAATGCTGCCGGCCGCGCTGCCCAGCGACTCCGTCGTTCGAGTATACGCCGAGCGCGACATGAGCGGAGCGTTCTCGTCAGCGGATGCAGGCTCACGCGCGGATGTGCGTGCGGCGCACGCCGGGGCCATCGCCGCCAACAGTGATCGTCTCCGGGCCAACGCCGCCCTGTTACCTCGCGTGAACAGTTTCGCCCGCTACGACTGGAATGCGCCGAGCGGTCCCTTTGCCGGACGAAAGAACTGGACGGTGGGGCTCATGGCCACGTGGTCGCTGTTCGGTGGCGGGAGCGAGCTCGCGGACATAGCAGTTGCGACGGCGCGCGCGGCCGGTGCGAAGGCCGGTGAGCAGGCCGCGCTCGCACAGGGCGCAGTCGAGGCTGATGCGACGCGGCGTGGTGTCGTGGTTGCACTGGAGCGGCTCGATCTCGCGGCGCGCGCAGCCACACAAAGTCTCGAAGCGCACCGACTGGTTGAAAAGCGATACGCCGGCGGCTTGGCGACGATCGCTGAACTGCTGGGCGCGGAGTCGTCCGCGACTGGTGCGGCGCTCGCGCGATCCGCCGCCCGCTTCACCCTCCTCGATGCGATTGCCACACACCGTCGTGCTATCGGCGCCGATCCGGCCGATCTCGCGTCCCTCGACACAGCCCGATGATCACCATGCCCAACTTGACCAAACACATCCGCGCAGCCGACGCGGTTTCCGGAAGCGCAATCATGAAGCACACCAATCGCATTTGCATATGGACACCGGCTGCCGCTCTTCTTGCCGTGACGCTGGGGCTGACCGCGTGCGGCGGCGGTGCGCCCGATGCGCGCGAAGGCGCGAGCCAAGTTAGCGACGAGTCCACGGCGCGCACTGCGGGCACCGCCTTCGTCGTGAAGGATACGACGATCACCGCAACCTTCGACGCCAGTGGCATCGCGGAGCCCGTACAGCAGGCTGCGCTGAGCACGAAGCTCATGGGCACCGTCACCGCCGTGCTTGTGCACGAGGGCGACCGGGTGCAGGGCGGACAGGCATTGCTGCGCATCGACGCGCGCGATCTCACGGCGAAGTCCAATCAGGTGGCCGCGTCGATCGCTGATGCCGAGGCGATGCAGAAGGAGGCCTCCTCGCATGCGGCACGACTCCGTGCGCTGTATGCAGACAGTGCAGCGACTCGCGCACAGTTGGACGCGGCCGAAGCCGGACTCGCGCGCGCCAACGCGGGGGTCAGCGCGGCGCGGGCAGCGGCGAGTGAGTTGAATGCGATGAGCAGTTACGCCACAGTGCGGGCACCGTTCGCCGGAATCATCACGCAACGATTGGCCGACCCCGGCATGTTCGCCGCGCCCGGAGTTCCCCTGCTCACGGTGCAGGATGTGTCATCGCTTCGCATCAGCGCGAGCGCGGCGGCCGACGGTGTTCGCGCGCTCGCGCGGGGGCAGCAGATCGCAGCGACGATCGACGGCGTGGCCGCGTTGGCCGTCGTCGAAGGCATCGTACCCACCAACGTCGGCAATCTCTTCACCATCAACGCCATCGTCGACAACCGGAAAGGCCTCTTCCGGGCCGGCAGTGCCGCTGCGCTGCAGATCGGCTTGGGCACGCAGCGCGCCCTCGTCGTCCCGGTCGCAGCTATCGTGCGCGATGGTGACCTCACGGGCGTCATCGTGCGCGGACCGCAGCGCGACGAGCGTCGCTGGGTTCGCGTTGGCGTCACGACGGCCAACGGCATCGAGGTGACCAGCGGTCTGCGTGCGGGCGAAACGATCGTGGTGCCGTTGACCCCAGTGTCAGCGCCCGCGCCCGCGAAAGTCCCGGCCACTCCGGGAGCCTGAGCATGGCCCGTTCACTTGGAGTCTCGGGCAGGGTCGCTCAGGCGTTCCTGCACTCGAAGCTTACCCCGCTCGTGATTGCGGCCTCCCTCGCACTCGGCGTCTTGGGCATCATGGCCACGCCGCGCGAGGAGGAGCCACAGATCTCCGTGCCGATGATCGATGTCATCTCGGCGATGCCGGGCGCGACGCCGCAGGAAGCGGAGAATCTGCTCGCCCGACCGATCGAGCAGCGCATGCTCGAACTGCCCGGCGTCGATCACGTGTACACCATGTCCGGTGACGGCTACGCGATGGTGACGGTGCGTTTCAAGGTCGGCGAAGACCAGGAGCGCAGCGTAACCAGAGTGCAGGCTAAGCTCGCTGGCGCGATGGATCAGGCGCCGCCGGGTGCGCTCCCGCCGATCATCAAGTCGCACTCGATCGACGATGTACCGGTGCTCGCGCTGACACTGCACGCCAAGGACGCAGACGCGAATACCCTGCGGCAGGTGGCGCTGCATCTGCAAGACGAAATACGCACTGTGCCAGAAGTGGCGGAAACGTTCGTCACCGGCGGCGCACCGAAGCAGATCCGCGTGCTGCTCGATGCCGCACGATTGGCCGCCGGCGGGGTTACGCCGGGCGAAGTCACGATGGCCCTGCGTGGCGCCAACGCGCGACTCGCGGCCGGTGACCTGACATTGCGCGACCGCGTGCTGCGCATCGACGTGGGTGCACCGCTCGCGAATGCGCGCGATGTCGGGAGTGTTGTGGTGTCATCGCGCAGTGGCGCGCCGGTGTACTTGCGTGGCGTGGCTGAGGTGCGCGAAGACTTTGGTGAAGCTACGACCTACGTGTCGCACCGCGAAGGACGCGCTGCCGCGGAGGCGGCGGTGACGATCGCGGTCGCGAAGCGAAAGGGCGCCAACGCCACAGATGTGACAAAGTCGGTGCTCGCGCGCGTGGAGCAGGCGAAGCAACGCTTGTTGCCGTCGGGCATCTCCGTATCTGTCACACGTGACTACGGCGAGACGGCAGGCGAGAAAGCACGCGAACTCATTCTGCACCTCGCGATCGCAACGCTCAGCGTCACCGCGCTCATCTGGCTCTTTCTTGGATGGCGCGAGGCCGTGGTGGTACTGGTGGCTGTGCCGGTCACACTGTCATTGACGTTGTTCACGTATTACGCGCTCGGCTACACGCTCAATCGCATCACGCTGTTCGCGCTGATCTTCTCGATTGGCATTCTGGTGGACGATGCGATCGTGGTGGTCGAGAACATGTATCGCCATCTCGCGATGGGCGATCGCAGCCCCGAGGTCGCGTCGGTCGAGGCGGTGGATGAAGTCGGCAATCCGACCATACTCGCGACGTTCACGGTGATCGCGGCAATTCTGCCGATGGCGTTCGTGAGCGGCATGATGGGTCCGTACATGCGTCCGATTCCGGTGGGCGCGTCGGTGGCGATGGTGGCGTCGTTGGCGGTGGCCTTCATCGTCACGCCGTATCTCGCGTATCGCCTGCTCAAGGGGCACGTCGGCAACCTGCACTCGAACGTCACGCATCCGCCTGAGGAGGGCGGGCGAGTGGACCGCATCTATCGTCGCATCATGATCCCGCTCATGGAGCAACGCGGGCGTCGACTCGCGTTCTACGGCGGCGTGGTGGTGCTACTGATTGCGAGCATGGGACTCGTGGCGGTGAAGGCCGTGCAGGTGAAGATGCTGCCGTTCGACAACAAGTCCGAATTCCAGGTCGTACTCGACCTGCCCGAGGGGACGACGCTCGAGACATCAAACCTCGCCGCGTCGCAGATCGCAGGCTATCTGAGCACGGTGCCCGAAGTGGTGAGCACGCAGGTGTATGCCGGCACCGCCGCGCCGTTCAACTTCAACGGACTTGTGCGTCACTACTTTCTGCGCAGCGGTCCGAACGTCGCCGATGTGCAGGTGAACTTGCAGCCCAAAGGCGAACGCAAGCGGCAGAGTCACGCCATCGCTGTCGCGGTGCGACCGGGCGTCGATTCCATCGCGCGCATGTTTGGCGCGTCGGCGAAGGTGGCGGAGATTCCGCCTGGCCCGCCGGTGCTGTCAACGCTGGTGGCGGAGGTGTATGCGGCCGACGACTCCACGCGCCTGCAGGCTGCGCGCGCCGTGAAGGATGTGTTTGAGCACACGCCGGGTGTCGTCGATGTGGATTGGACGGTTGAAGGACCGCAAGCCAAGCGCAGTTTTCATGTGGATCGGGTGCGTGCTGCAGAAGCCGGTGCCAGTGTGGAGCAGATCACGCAGACGCTCTATCTCGCGCTGTCTGGCGCGCCGGCGGGGATCGCGAGTTCGCTGACCGCTCGGGAAGGCATCGCCATCGTGCCGCGTCTGCCGCTGGACAAGCGCACGAGTGTCGAGGCGCTGTTGTCGCTACCCATTGCGACCCAGCAAGGCCCGCAGCCGCTGGCCCGCTTCGTCTCGGTCGTGAACGGCGTGCGCGACGTTACACGCATTCGAAAGGATCTCCGCCCTGCCATCTACGTCACCGGCGACGTGGCGCGCGAGATCGAGAGTCCGGTATATGCGATTCTCGACATGAATCACAAGCTCGATGCCATTCGCGTGAACGGCGCGGCCATCACGCGGTACAACGCCGTACAGCCAGCCACGCTGACCGAGACGGCCATCAAGTGGGATGGCGAATGGCAGGTAACCATCGAAGTGTTCCGTGACCTCGGACTCGCTTTCGCGATCGTACTGTTGCTCATCTACGTGCTCGTCGTCGGGTGGTTCCAGAGTTTCAGCATCCCGCTGGTGCTCATGGCGCCCATTCCGCTCACGCTGATTGGCATCCTGCCGGCGCACGCGATCGGCGGCGCGTTCTTCACGGCCACGAGTATGATCGGCATGATCGCCTTGGCGGGCATCATCGTGCGCAACTCGATCCTGCTGGTGGACTTCATTCAGCTCGAGGAAGCCCGCGGACGCTCGGTGCGCGATGCCGTCCTCGAGGCAGGTGCGGTACGCTTTCGACCGATTGCGTTGACCGCTGCAGCCGTGGTCGTCGGCGGGCTGGTGATGGTACTCGATCCGATCTTCCAGGGACTCGCCGTCGCGCTCATCAGCGGAGCGGTCGTCGCGACAGCACTGACAATGGTGGTGGTTCCGCTTCTCTACTGGCAACTCACACAACGAGGCACCGATGTGTCCTGATCTGATCATCCGTCGATTCGCTGGCGCGTTCATTCTGCTGTCGATGGCACTCGCGCACTGGGTCAACCCGGCGTGGTATTACTTCACTGCCTTCGTCGGCTTCAATTTGCTGCAGTCGAGTCTGACGAACTTCTGTCCGCTCGAGCGGGTACTGGGGTTCACGGGGGTGGCGGGCTGCCGCCCGCATACGGTGCCTCATCGTGACGCATCACAAACAACCGGGAGAAACGCATGACTGAGACGGCCACCAAACGTACGGCGATCGTGCCGTGCGCCAACTGCGGCAAGCTCAATCGCGTGGATGTCGCGCGCGTGGACGCGCACCCCTCGTGCGGCGCGTGCCAAGCACCGATCCATCTCGATGCGCCGATCACGCTCACCGATGCGAACTTCGACAAGATCGTGAGCGGCAGCGAGGTGCCGGTGGTCGTGGACTTCTATGCCGATTGGTGCGGACCGTGCAAGGCGATGGTGCCGGTGTTTACGGAGTTCGCGCGACGGCAGCGTGGTCAGGCGCTCGTGGCCAAGGTCGACACCGATCGCAGTCCCGCGGTGTCAGCGCGTTTCGCGATTCGCAGTATCCCCACGCTCACCCTCATGCGCGGCGGGAAGGAAGTCGCGCGTCAGGTGGGTGCCGTTCCGCTCGCGGCGCTCGAGCAGATGCTCCAGCGCTGACCCATACCAGACGCTTGCCTCGCGCCTACCGTGTCAGCGTCAGCGTCCAACGATCACCCTGCGACGCTCACTCAGCTCCGATTCGAGGCGACCACACACCAGATCGCACAGCTTGAGGACATCCTTGTCCGCGAGTTCGTAGCGCACGTACACCCCGTCGCGTTCACGGGCGACCAGTCCATTCGCGAACAACAGCGCGAGGTGGCGCGACACGTTCGCCTGCGCCATCTCGGTCGCATCGGCCAGCTCGTTCACCGTACGCGGTCCCGAACGCAGCTCCTGCAACAGGCTCAGGCGCGCACGATCGCTCAGTGCCTTGAATCGTTCGGCCACCAAATCGAGCAGATCGGGGCCCATACGCTTGTTGGCCATTCAGTCCTCTGGGATACGGTCATACGCATACTTGAATATATGACGTGCAAAAACGGCACGCTACCGGCGTGCCGTCGTGCATTGCGCACACCACGCGAGTGTCAGCGCAGGAGCGGCTGAGACCGCACGGCGATGTACCGTTACGCTCGACTCACTGGGCAGGTCGAGAATCCGAGCAGCGAGTACAGTGGGCACGTGCCGAGCGCGCCCGTGAGTAGCGGGATGAATCCGAGGTAACCCCAAGCGGTCCGCGGGCCGGTAAAGGCGAGTGACAGGATGGCCACGCCGAGCAGTAGTCGAACGACACGGTCGATGGTCCCGACGTTCTTCGCAAAAAGTGAAGTCATGGCATGATCCGGAAAAATACTGTCCGCGCCTCCAAGGTCGAGATCGCATCCGATCGCTCCGGGCGGACAAGTGGAATCATGCATACAAGCAAAGGCGAACGCAGGCGGCAGAACCCCGACCATCCGGTGAGGGTTTCCGTGCCTCAGGCCGAAGATTCCTTCGCGATCGCCGACGCGGTCCGAAGCCCCACCGCCACAAAGGTCAGCGTGCCGTTGCAGCACGAGGCGCTCACTTGGGCCGGCGCGCCTCCCACCCAGAGATTCTCGTGTTCGTGCGCGCGCCCCCACCCGTCCACCACGCTCGTGGCCGGGTCCGTGCCCATACGACAGCCACCGGTTGGGTGCTCCTGGCCGAGATCGTTGTTACTGTTTTGCATGCGGAAAATTTCACCGCCGCCCGCTTTCGCCATGGTGCGGAACAGCTCGCGCAGCTGCTCCTCCTGCCACGGCCGCAGCGCAGCGCTCTCCGGCGCGTCCTTGAATGCCACAGTGGGCATCGGGTCGCCGAAACGGTTCGCATGGCCCGCGTCGAGCACGAGCTTGCTATCGCGATCGGGAATGACGTCGTAATAGCCGCGTACGCGAGCCGTCGCGCCCTTGGCGCGTTGCGTCCAATCGGCGAGCATCGCGTCGCCAAACAGGGGTGCGCCATCGTCGCCGCGCAGCCGCGGCTCCCGACCAACACTCGATTCCCAGATGCGCAGGTCATGACGGAAGTAGCGGGCCGAACGCGGCACGCGCATGAACTGCTTGGAGACCAGCGAATGCTGCACGTTGATGCCTGGGTAGAGCTCCAGCGGCAGACGTAGGTAGGCGTTCACGTTGCGATGCCCGGCCAGGTAGCCGCCAACGAGTCCGCTGCGATTGGCGAGCCCGTTCGGATGCGCTGCGTCACGCGACAGCAACAGCAGGTGCGGCGACCAGACGAACCCGGCGGCGAGCACGAATGTCTTGGCCGTGATCGTGAACGCCTCACCTGCCGCATCGGTCCGGTTACCGGTGGCGCGGAGAATGCGACCGGTTTTCGGGTCGGCCTCCAATCGGCGCACCAGCGACTCGGTGAGCAGCGTGACCTTCTTTGTCTTGACGAGCGCGTCCCACGTGAAATCCGGCGAGTATTTCGCGCCGCTGGGGCACACCGGATAGCAGGTGTCGCAGCGCTGGCACTGCGCGCGCCCGTCGTGAGCCTGCGAAAGCTTCGCCGACGGCGTGCTCCACGTCGCGATGCCGGCCTTGGTCGCCCACCCCTGCAACTGCTGCAGGTTGTAGTTCACCGCTAGGGCGGGCAGTGGATACGGCTTGCCGCGAGGGTCGAGCGCCGCCGGCCCTTGTTCTCCCGACACGCCCATGCGCTCTTCGGCTTCCTGATAGAACGGATCGAGCTCGTCGTACGTAAACGGCCAGTCGTCACCGACCCCATACAGCGACTTGAGACGGAAATCTTCCGGCGAATAACGCGGCGACACGCCGCCCCAATGCATCGCCAAGCCGCCAACGTTCATGCTCGGCGAGAAGCCCCACGTGGTGCCGAACGCATTCTGATCATCGAGGTGATCCTGCTTCCACGGACTCTCGCCATACGCGAGATAACGTTCGCGCGCACGCGTACGTTCGGCGAAGGGAGTTGTGGGCTTGCCTGCTTCGACCACAGTGATCTGACGCGTAGTGTGTTCGGCCAGGTGTGCGGCCATCAGCGCTGCGGTGATGCCGCTACCCACAATCAGGATATCCGTCTCGATGGTCTTTGCCTGTCGCTTCACGACTTGCCTCCCGTGGCGGCGGTCGGCGCAAAGGGCAGTGGCTTTCGCGTGCCGTCGTTGAGCTGACGGCATGTGTTCGGCGAGACCTGTGCGCCGAGCGCGAGGTTCCACGCCTGCGGTGACGAGGCCCAGTGCGCAACGAGCGCTAATGCGATGTGCGATGCATAGAGCGGCGAGGGGAGACGATCGCCGGGAGCGTCGCGGAGTGCCGAGGCTACGATTGCTTCGCGCGATGTCGCATCGAGCTGTGCGAACGAGGTTTTGCGGATCTTCGACGCAAGCCTGTCGAGACCGTCGAGTTGTGCGCGCCACGCGGGCGCTGGATCACTGGGGAGATATCGCACGTCGGCGTACCCGTAGCCGTGCATCTCTTCCGCCACCGGTTCGTAGGCGTCCACCCACGTCACGAATGCCGTCACGGCCGCACGTCGCGCATCGTTGCCGAGCGACGCCGGAAGCATTACATCGCCAAGCGCGTCGAGCGCTGGGCGATTGAACCCAGTTGCGCGGGCGCGCGGGGCTCCGGCATCGTGCCTGTTCGCCTGTGCCGACTGGTCGGGCGCGCACGCGGTCGCGCCGACTGTCGCGGATGTTGCGGCGCCGGCCGCGAGCGCGCTGGCCGCCTTCAGGAAACCGCGGCGCGAACTCACTTCGCGCTCTTCGGCCCATTGGGCCCATTGGGCCCCTGCGGTCCTTTGCCACTCTTACTCATCGCAAGGGATGTGGCGCCGTCGTTGCGGTACACCTTGCCGTTGCGCATGACAAACGTCACCCGTTGTGCTGCTTCGATCTGCTGCGACGGATCGCCATCGGTCGCGATGATGTCCGCTGCAAAGCCTTCGGCGATACGGCCGATTTCTGTGCCAAGCCCCATCGACTCGGCGGCGAGTGACGTCGCACTCACGATTGCGTCCATCGCCGGTTGTCCGCCCTTGCGTACGCGACAGACAAGCTCTTCGGCGTTGCGGCCGTGCGCGCCTGCCACGGCATCAGTTCCGAACACGAGCTTGAGCTTTGGCGTACGACTCGCGGAGGCAATGCCCGCTTCCGCGAGGGGCAGCGCCTTTTCCATCGACGCGAATCCAACCGCATTGTAGTTGCCGATCCCGTCAAACCACGGCTTGTTGTCGAGGTAGTTGTGAAAGACGAGGCCGCACTGTGGGTCAAAGAACGTTCCATTCGCCACGAGTAACGCCCGTGTTATATCGTCGGCAAAGACCCCGTGCTCGACCTGCGTGCAACCCGCGCGCGCCGCACGCTGCACGGCCACGGCGGAGTGTGCGTGAACAACGGAGCGGAATCCGTTCGCCTTCGCTTCGCCACAGGCCGCGGCGAGTTGTTCGTCGGTCATGGTTGCTTCGCCTCCATCACGAATGGACTTCGACGCAAAGATCTTGATCACATCGGCGCCGCGCATCTTGAACTTGCGCACGGCCGACCGCAACGAATCGGGCGACCCACCGAGCGTGCGTTCGTTGAGCGAGCCGAGTGACGTGAGAACGCGTGGGCCGGGAAGAACGCCGCGATTGATTGCATCACGCAGCGCCCCATTCTCTGGTTCGCCAATGCTCTGCACCGTCGTGAACCCAGCGCGGAGCGTGGCCCAGGCGTTGCCGGCCGGGAGCGCCCCTCTGGAAGCGCGGATTTTGGCAATGCGTCCCTTCTCGATGAAGAGATCGACATTCGTCATCAGGCGGCCTGTGCCGTCAAGCCCCCGTCCAGCTCGCAATACGATGGGCGGTGCCGCGATGCCGGGCGCGGCTTGTGCGTTCACGGCGCTGGTGCCGAGCAATGCCCACACGAGCAGCAACGGTGAAATGGCGTGGCGCGGGAAAGGCGGTCGCATGAATCGAATGGGCAGGGGGAGAAGGTGTGAGGAAGTGACAGGATGAACGAAAACAAATCAAGTTCCCTCTTGTGTCACTGGGCGCAGGCAACAGATTAGGGCACCTCTTCGATCGCTGCGGACGCACGTAGTGGTAAGTGGCCGAATGACTATGCGATCGGGTTCGCGGGCTGATGCTCGACTCCATCCGAACATTTGTTGGCGCTGACGGCGCGTTGCTTCTGTCATGGCGTGACGATGAGCTCGCGTCCGTGGTCGGCGCATCGCCCGAACTTTCCGGCGAACGGAGCGTCCGTCTCGGGCGGGCCGCGCTCGTGTCGCACGACGGCGCGATTCTCGACGCTGATCAGGCGCGGGAGCTCTTAAGGGGCGTTTCCGCGCTCGCGGTCGCGACGCCGATTGGGGCCGCATGGGTCTACTTCGCGCCTTTACCGGACGGGTCGAAGGTATCGTCAACGGCGCTCATTCTCCTCTGGCTTGACGGTTCGGCAGTGCCAGCGGAACGACTGCGGGCGCTTCGCCCACTCATTGACCTGCTGCTTGAATCCGACGCTGTGCAGCGGAGTGCGTTGCGTGCTGCGCAACGACTCGACGCGGTGACGCAGCTTGCTGCAGGTGTCGCGCACGACTTCAGCAACATCCTGACGGTGATCAGCGGCGGCGCCGAGATGATGGACGAACCCCGATCGCCTAGAGAACGGGAGAATGAAGTCGCAGTCATTCGTCAGGCGGCGCGTCGTGGACATCGCCTGGTCAGGCAGCTGCTCTCCTTCTCAGGACACGCGCTTGCGCAGCGCGGTCTGCTTGCGGTCGACGAGCTCTTGCGGAAAGTCGAGCCTCTGCTAATCGACGTGCTGGAAGAGGGGTGGTCGCTGTCGCTGCAGCCCGATGCAATCGACGCCCGCGTGTTGATTGACGAGAAGCAGCTGACGCTCGTACTCGCGAATCTTCTGGCGACGGCGTGCGAATCGATGACCGAGGGCGGCGTGATCACCGTGCGCAGCGCACGCGTGGCAATGGCCAGCGGCCTCGCGTCGGGTGGGCAGGAGTCCAATCAGTGGGTGGCGATTGCCTTGAGCAACGAGGACGCGCGCATTCCAGCGATGGTGTATGAGAATCTGCATGAGCCGTTTGCCAGCTTGTCCGTGGACTCCGGCCGCCTAGGATTCGGGCTCGAGACCATTGCCGCAATCATCGAGCAGGCCGGCGGCACCATTCGATACTCTGTCACAACCTCAGCCGCCAAGCCACCGGGGCATACGTACATTCTGTACATCCCTGACGCAGACCTGCGGCCTTCACCGCAGCGCCAGCACACGCCCGCGCGTGGAGTCCTGATCGCGCCAGCTATCGCAGACCTGCCCATGCTCGTTGTCGACGATGATGCAGGTCCGCGACGCGTCGTGCGGCGACTCCTCGAGCGCGAAGGGTACGAAGTCATCGCCGCGGAGTCGGCCCTCGAAGCGCTCGGCGAACTGGAGTCGCGCGAGGGTCAATTCTTTGGCGTGGTCAGCGACTACCTGATGCCGGGCATGAGCGGCATGGAGTTGCTGACACAGATTCGTCGGCGTTGGCCCGATCTGCCTGTCGTGCTTGTTTCAGGCTTCACGTCGGACGATGTCACCGGTGGTGCGCTGCGCGATCTGCGCGCACACTTTCTCCCCAAGCCGTTCACCCGTGACGAACTGTTGAACGCCGTGCGCAAGGCGCGAGCGGTAAGCCGGGTGACGTGAGTCAACACGGTTCGCGGCTTCCAGCTACCGCGCCGTATTCCCCGACCGCCATGGCCAAGTAGGGAGCCCAGATGTCAGAATCGCTGCGTGGGAAAGTCGTATTCATCACGGGTCCGGCGCGTGGCATTGGCGCCGCAATGGCGCGGTTGCTTGCGGCTCGTGGCGCCACGTTGGCGTTGGTCGGTTTGGAGGCGGATCTATTGCGTGGGCTTGCCGCCGAGCTGGGTGGACGACACCTCTGGTTCGAGTGCGACGTCACGAACCAGCCGATGGTCGAACGGGCGGTGCGTGACACGGTGTCCTCACTGGGCGGGATCGATATCGTCGTTGCCAACGCCGGGATCGCGAGCCAAGGCACCGTCAACGTGGCCGAGCTCGAGGCGTTGGTGCGCGTGATCAACGTGAATCTGATTGGCGTGTTGCGCACTGCCCACACAACGTTGCCGCATGTTGTCGAGCGAAAGGGATACATGTTGTTGATCGCGTCGCTGGCTGCGTTTACCGCAATGCCTGGACTATCCGCGTACGCCGCATCAAAGGCCGGCGTGGAGCAGTTGGCGAATGTGCTGCGAATGGAGCTCAATCCGTCGGGCGTTGATGTCGGGTGCGCGTACATGTCGTGGGTGGACACGGACCTCGTGCGTGATGCGCGCAAGGATCTCAGTACCTTCGACCAACTGTTGACGCGATTGCCGGGTCCGTTCGGGACCATCACATCGCTGCCGGAATGTGCGAGCCAGCTCGTCGCGGCCATTGAATCACGCGCGGAAACCGTGTTCGTTCCCAAGTCGGTGCGGAGTGTGTCCCGGATGCGCATGCTGCTCTCCAGCAAGTTCATTCGTCGACTGACCCGCCGTCAGTTCGCCGAACAGATGGAGGAAGCGGAGGCGCAGACGCGGCAACTGGGACGCAGCTTTGGCGCGCACAGCGTCGGTATGGGAACCCCATCAGGAGACGAGCCATGAGTATCAGATACACGCAGACTCACCACCCCGTGATCGCTCGTGCTTTCACGCTTGGGTTTGCACTCGCTGCAATGTCGATCGCACCGCAGTCCGCTTCTGCGCAGGAGCATGTGCACAAGCCGGGAATGGTTCATACGCCCGGGATGACGCCCCCTGCGCCATCGGTGCTGCCTACTCACGGCGGGCAGGCCGCGTTTGCGGCGATCGGCGAGATCATCAAGTTGCTCGAAGCCGATTCAGCGACCGACTGGAAGCGCGTGAATCTCGAGCGGTTGCGTTTGCATCTGATCGACATGGATCTCGTCACCATGCGAAGCACCGTCGCGTCGACGAATGTGCCCGGCGGTGCGAGTTTCACCGTGCGCGGCACTGGGGCCACGGTCGCTGCGATTCAGCGCATGACTCGCGCGCACGTCAACATGGTTGCCGCGGAGAATGGTCCGAAGCTGACACGCGTCGAACTGCCCGACGGGGCGCGCCTTACCGTCACGGCAACGGCCGCGTCAGACGCCAAAGCAGTGGTGCGCATACGCGCGCTCGGATTCATCGGTCTGATGGCCTCGGGCGATCACCACGCCGCGCATCACATCATGATCGCACGCGGTGACGCGATGGCTGATCACGGGCACTGATCGCCGGTGAGCTCGTCAAGCGCACGAGATAGCGCCACGCACATGACGCGCCACTCCGTCGCGCATAACTAGGCGTTACAGTGAGCCGTGCCGCGTCACCGCGATGTAACAGCTAACGGGCGCTGAGTATCCGGTTGCCTCGCCGGACGATACTCCTGAGCATGACCGCCAACTTTCCACGCCACACGGCTTCTTGCCGAATCCAAAGCGCCCGACCTGAGCAACGGGGCGTCGCGACGCTCCGCGCGTTCCTCGCGGCCGCCGTGTTCATGTTCCTATACGAGGCGCTCAAGCAAGCCGTACTGCCTGAACTGACGCTCTGGCAATCGCACGCCATCACGATTGTCGTCGGTGCCGTTACGGCCGCCGTCGTCGCGCACATCGCGATGCTGCGGCAGTCGGCAATTCTTCAAACGCTCGTGGAAGAGGAAGCACGCAGCGAACGCCTCGAACTCCGGCAAGCGGCGCTAGCTGAGAGCGAGGCCCGTTACCGGCAGCTTGTCGAAGCGTCGCCGGAAGCGATTGCGGTGCATCGCGGCGGACGCCTGCTGTACGTGAATACCGCGGGCGCGCTACTCCTCGGAGTTGCCGATGCGTCGTCCCTCGTCGGCCTTGAGACGTGGGAGTTCATCCATCCTGAAGATCGGTCGCGAATGTCCCCACGCGTCGGTCGTGCAGCAGAGAGAATGGAGTACCGCATGGTCCGCCCGGATGGTGGAATCATTGAGGTTGAAGCGGCCTCGGTGGAAATCCTCTACGAAGGCGGCCCTGCCGTCCAGACCGTGTTCCGTGACATGACGGAGCGTAAGCGGCTGGAAGCCCGACTCGTGCACGAAGCGTTTCACGATCCGCTTACCGGTTTGCCCAATCGGGCACTCTTCCGGGACCGGGTCGAGCACGCACTCGAACGCATCGCCAGAAGCGGAGTCGACGCGCGTGCGACCGTTCTCTTCCTGGACCTCGATGAGTTCAAGGCGGTGAACGACACGCTGGGTCACGCCGCTGGCGACAGGATGCTGGTTGCCGTGGGCGAGCGCCTGCGGCGCGCGACTCGCACGTACGACACGGTTGCCCGTCTCGGCGGCGACGAATTCGCAGTCTTGCTCGAGGAAGTCGTCGACGACGCGGAGGCGCTCTCCGTTGTTGAACGTATCCGTGACGCGTTACGCGCACCGCTCACGATCGACGGTCGCGTACTGATCATCTCTGCGAGCGTTGGCGTGGCCCATACCGCAACACTGGTCGATGCCGACATGCTGTTGCGCAATGCCGACGTCGCGATGTACGAGGCCAAGGAAGCCGGAAAGGCCCGCCACGCCGTGTTCGAGCCCGCGATGCACGAAGCCATCATGGAGCGTCTGCAGTTGGAATCTGATCTTCGCGATGCGTCGATCAATCCAACCGCTGCCGGTTTCTCGCTCGTCTATCAACCGATCGTTGAACTGTCGGATGGGAGCGTGCGCGCACTCGAGGCACTGTTGCGTTGGAACCATCCGTCACGGGGGGCGACGTCGCCGCTCGACTTTATTCCCCTCGCCGAGCAGACTGGAATCATCGTGCCGCTTGGCCGGTGGGTGCTCGAGCAATCGTGCATGCAGCTCGAAGAGTGGCGTCGACTGTGGGCGGCCGAACGACGCGATCCGTCCACCTTGCCGTCGGTTACGGTGAACATTTCGGGGCGACAGCTCGCCGAAGACGATTTCGTCGAATTGGTCGCCGATGCGCTGAGTCACACCCGCGCCCCCGCGCGCCACGTCACGCTTGAGATCACCGAAAGCGTGATCATGCAGCGGACCGAAGACACACTTTCAACTCTGCGCGCACTCAAGGCGCTCGGCGTTCGCCTGGCGATCGACGACTTTGGCACGGGCTACTCGAGTCTGAGCTACTTGCAAAAATTCCCGGTGGACGTGCTCAAGATTGATCGGGCATTTGTTGAGGGCGTTGCGCGCGGGGGGTCTGACGCAGCACTCGCGCGTACAATCATCGCGCTCGGTGACACGCTCGGATTGCAGACAGTGGCCGAAGGAGTTGAAGACGTGGCGCAACGCGACCAGCTCCGGTTGCTCGGCTGCCAACTGGGACAGGGATATCTCTTCTCACGTCCGTTGACGGCGGCCGATGCAATGCGCTGGCTCTCGTCCGGTAGCCGACGGCGGATAGACGAACGCAGCGATCGCGCGGTCGCATAGCAGCAGTTAGCATGCCGTGTGCAGAGCGGTCTTACAACGAAACCGTGAACCCGTCGCGTGGCTTCGAACGCCCCGCAACCATCTCGCGATAGAGCTGCATCGCAGCATCGCCACCGGTGACGTGTGTGACTGTCATCCACTGTGCCAACGATGGCATGAACGACTTCCAGGCGCCGGCCACGCGTGCCTCAATTCCCCCCGGCCCCCATTCAGCCGCGCGCAACTTGATCTGCGTGGGAGCAAAGAACAGCGTTGGCTTGGCGCCGGGTAAGCCGTGCGCTGGCGCCAGCTCATCCCAGTCAGTCATACCCACCGTCGCGCTATGCACGACATTCGCACCTACGTGCTCATGCACTCGGCTACGTAGCGTCGCGTTCCCTGAAAAATCCGCGTAAACGATGCGTGCCGTCGCATCGAGCGACTCGACCGCTTCGTACGCGAGCACTTGATCGTAGCAGTCGAGTGAGCCGACGAAATCGATGTTGCTCGCCGACGTGAGCCCGACAATCGCAGGCCGCGGCTTGGGTCGCTGCGCGAGGAGATATGCCAGCGCGTAAGCCGTCTTGCTCGATGCGCTCGAGATCACAATCGCATCCGCGCCGAAGTAGCGATTGCTCTCCAGAAAGTCTTCGAGCATGAACGAAGTCACGAATAGCGGACGGAGCAGCATGTACGCATCTTCCTGCGCTGCGTCATACGACGGATCCGCGGCCGTGCGCTGATACTGGTTGTACACCGCCGGCAACTGCAGTCGATGCGGCGTGCCGTCGATGAAGCCGTGCCCACTCGCGTGACTGGGCTGCATCACGGCGTGTGACGCCATTGGCCAGTATCCGAAGTAGCGGTCACCGACGGTCACGTCGTCGCGCTTCGACGCCAACACCTCGGCAAAGCCCCACACCGGAATCGATCCCCACGTCGCGTCGACTGGAAAGAAATCCCAGTAGTGCATGGTATCACCGAGTGCGACGTAGGTGATGTTGTTCGCAGAGAATCCGAATCGGTCGAGCTTGAAGAGCACCTGTCCATCGCTGAGCGATTCAGCAGTAGGTGCGTCGCCTGTTTCGATGCGACAGTCGTTGAAGTCAGAACGCCGGACCAGTAATCGCGAGTATGTCATGCGCGTAGTTCCTCCGCGGGCGGCACGGGAATGGAGAAATGTGAATGGCGAGTCAGCGGCCGGAACGTGCAGGTCGGCGCATCGTTGCTGCCTTTTCTACAAGTCGACGCAGTTCCTTGATCGGTTCAGGATTGTCGTCGACCTGTAGCCGCACGACAACATCATTGTGCAGCCACACACCCGCGTCCTTCTTCACGATCACCATCGCTGCGGACTGCATGCCGCGCTTGTCCCCGCCGGCGAGTTGTCCAGCCTCGAGCGCGGCGAGGAGCCGGAACGACAAATGACCTTCCGTCGATTCAAACGCCTTGACCATCGCATTCACCACTTCGGGGCCAGCCAGAATATTCCCCTGCGCGGTGCAGAACTTTCCCTGCTTGTCACCGGCCCACTCACTCGCTTTGGGTCCGGTATACGCCGCGACGTTTCCCTGTGCGTCGATCACGGCAAACTGTCGCCCATACTTCGTCCAATCTGCAGGACGCGGGTCCGGATCGCTTTCCCACACCTGCTTGAGCACGTCAATCGGCTTCACACCCTGCTTGAGCAACGAGACGGACTGCGGGCCGTAACTCACGTCGACAATTGCCTGCGTTGCCGCGACACCGACACCTGCTTCAGCCCACAGCACTCCGTTGCCCACTGAAAAGACCCGCGATTGCACGGCACCACCAACCTCACCCGTGACCGGATCGTAGCCGAGGATCGAGAAGGTCGCGATTGGTGGCCAGGGGAGGGGAGCGGTGGTGTTGAAGCCGCCGGCCTGTTGGGCGTGTAATGCGAACGGCAACACTGATGTAAGCGTGCACCCGACAGCAACAGCAAATAGACGGAAACAGCGCATGCGAACGCCTCGCGAGTCAGGGCCATTGTGATACGAGCGTGCAGTTTTGTGTAGACCCACCGATGATTTTTCGGGCTCCAGCAGTCTATATCTACAACCCCAGCCAGAGACCGCCACGACAATCGAAGCCGATCTCTCAAATGCGGCGTAGCGTACCTCTCAGCGTACCGTCCACATGTCATCCGCGGCACTCCTCGAAGAATACCGTCCCGCCCTCACCGGCCTTGCTACCGCATGCTCGGCTCGGTGATTGATGCCTGTGCGACGAGGTGGGAAGGCTTCCCTGGAATTGTAGGCTCCGCGCCCTACGCCAGCCATCCGTGCGTTCGTTCCGGCCGTAAACAGGAAAAGACTCGCGTTTCGGTCGTATTGGCGGCACTGCTTCGCAAGGCCTTCGATCACCAAGGATTCATCGCGGTGTGCGGGGACTTTCGCCATCAGTTCAAAAGGGGGACAGTGCGGCAGCACCGTGGCTACGTCTCCGAAGGATTGCGTCTCGGACCGCGATGCTGACAACGCGGTGGTGCCGGAAACGAAACTCAACTTACCGCGCATAAATGCCATCGCGCTTCCGGCCGACTACGCGCCGTCGTTCGCCGCGATAATCTGGTTCGTCGCAATGGTTGGCATCAATATCAAGACCAGCATCCCGCTGGTGGAGTTCACCGATCAGCCCCGATGCGAAGGTCGGAGTTCCGAGCTGAAGGCTCTACTCGCGGCTGGCAGCTGGTTTCCTGCCGAGAGCATTTGCCGTATCCCATTCGAATTTCCTCTCGCGGCCCGTCCCATTCTGCCGCACTACCGTCCGCCACCGCCACCGCCACCGCCACCGCCACCGCCGCCGCCACCGCCACCGCCACCGCC